>Ga0154542_1086_pt1 | contig 8797 bp, 7 predicted proteins | sample RifGroF1_FD_105685 | JGI IMG/M metagenome (GOLD analysis project Ga0154542, IMG submission 105685) | Sphingomonadales bacterium GWF1_63_6 | reverse complement strand
GGCCGCCCTGGTTTTGGTCGGCTGGCAACTTGAGCGTGCAGTTCCGGATGGCACCTTGATCCTTGCCGGTCTTCTAGCCTTTATCGCCGCTTTCGCGGTCAGTCAGGGCGCAGTGATCTGGGTGTTTATCTCTGAGGTTTTCCCCAGCTCCGTGCGCGGCAAAGGGCAGGCGCTGGGTTCCACCACGCACTGGGTCATGGCAGCCATAATCACATGGCTCTTTCCGGTGGTCGCTGGTGCCGTCGGTGGATGGGTATTCGCCTTCTTCGGTGGGATGATGCTGCTTCAGTTCGTCTGGGTGTGGAAGGTGATGCCGGAGACTAACGGTGTAGCATTGGAAGACATGGATTTGCGTGGATCTGCGGCATGAAGAAGATCGCACTGCTCCTGGCGGCTGGGGCCGCTCTTGCAACCTCGGCGTCGGCCCAGCGTGCCGACCCACGGCCAAGCTATCACTTCGCACCAGCAAAGAACTGGATGAACGATCCCAATGGGCTCGTTTACTATGATGGCGAGTATCATCTGTTCTATCAGTATAACCCTCATGGTGATCGCTGGGGGCATATGAACTGGGGTCATGCGGTCAGCCGCGACCTGGTGCGCTGGCAGGAACTGCCAATCGCGATTCCAGAAACCGCAGACGTTATGGCCTTCTCTGGCAGTGCCGTCATTGACTGGAACAACACGAGCGGTTTCGGCCGCAACGGCAAGCCGCCGATGATCGCGATTTACACTGGCCACAATCCCAAGGCCAAGCTGCAATCGCAATATGTCGCCTACAGCAATGATCGTGGGCGGACATGGACTATCCATGGGGAGGTACTGAGTGTCGGATCGCCGGAGTTCCGCGATCCAAAAGTCTTCTGGCATGCAGCCACGAAGCGCTGGGTCATGGTCGCGGTGATGGCGCTGGAGAACCGCGCCGTCATCTTCACCTCACCTGATCTTAGGCAATGGACGTTCGCCAGCAACTTTGGACCCGCCGGCGCGCGCGGCAAAAACTGGGAATGCCCGGATCTGTTCGAATTGCCTGTAAATGGAGGCGCTCCCGGTGAGAAACGCTGGGTGCTGGGCATCAACCTTGGCGACAATGCCGTCGGTGGTGGCTCAGGGGGGCAATATTTCGTCGGCGACTTTGACGGTACAAAGTTCACTCCGGTTAAAGGCTGGCCCGGCGATGCGCAGTGGATGGACTATGGAGCAGACTTCTACGCGGCTGTTTCCTGGAATGATCTGCCCAAGGAAGACCCGCGCCGCATCTGGATTGGTTGGGCGAACGACTGGCGATACGCCGAAGCGATCCCGACGTGGCCATCGCGGGGGCTGATGACCGTGCCTCGTCAGGTTACGCTCAGGAAATCTGCCGAAGGATATCGGATCGTCCAAATGCCAGTGCGTGAAGTCGCATCGCTCCACGGCGACCGAAAGGACTTCGCCACTGCGTTGAGCGAAAATCCGACTTCGCTTCCCATCACGGGCGGATCGGCAGATCTTGAGTTCACCATCGACGGCGGATCGTCCGAGCAAGTGGCGATTACCCTGACAGATGACCAAGGCTATCAGACCGTTATCGGCATCAATCCCACGGTAAATGAAGTCTTCGTTGATCGGACGCGTTCGGGACCCCACTTCCACGATGGCTTCGCAAACCGTCACGTTGCCCCCGTCGACCTTAAGTCTCGACGCGTGAAACTGCGCATACTCGCCGATGAATCCATCCTCGAAGTCTTCGTAAATGACGGCGAACGCACGATTACTGACCGCTTTTTCCGTGGGGGGGAGGCACTTCGTTGGAGCGCGTCCTCACGAGGTGGCAATGCGCAGCTAAAGCTTACCGCATGGACAATGAACCCATCGGAAGCCAGCGCTTTGGCACGTGCGGTTTCTCCCAAACCACGGACAGCCGCCATGCTGGCCCCGAGTTAGCGCGTCGGGCCTGAGGGCCTGATTACCCACAACAGCAAATAACTAACGTAATAAGAGGGGATTTTATGACGAGATCTTTGCACGTCCTGTTGACGTCCGCTGCACTGCTACCGTTGGTCACCGCAACTGCCGGTTTGGCGCAAACAGCCACTAGTCCACTGCTTAGCGCTATTCCAGCGGGTGCGGCCCCCGAAAACACGAACGATATCGTTGTAACTGGCTACCGTGCCGCACTCAGTTCTGCGCAGGAACTCAAGCGCAACTCGGACTCTATCGTGGATGCGGTCGTTTCCGAAGACATTGGCAAATTGCCGGACAATAACGCTGCCGAGGCAATCTCGCGCATAGTGGGCGTGACGGTCCTACGCTACAATGATGAAGCAGGGGTCATCCTGGTGCGCGGCCTGCCCGATGTCGGGACCACCTTCAACGGGCGTGAGTTCTTCTCGGCTGAAGATCGCGTCCTGCATCTTCAGGATTTCCCGGCAGGCGTCGCAGCGGGTATCGAGGTTTACAAGTCTGGCACGCCAGACCTGATCGAACCAGGGCTGGCGGGGCTCGTCAACCTGCGTTCGCGCCGCCCGTTCGACGTCAAGGATACTGAGATCGCGGGCGAAATCCGTGGATCGTACAACGATCAGTCAAAGGCATTCGACCCTTCGGGCAACCTGCTGCTGACGAAGCGTTGGGATACGCCAATCGGTGAGATCGGCGCGCTGGTGAACTTCAGCTATGTTCGTACCACCTATCGCAATGCGGATCGCTACGCCGATTCCGCTGTGATCACCCCGCGCGGCTTTGGCGTTGAGGATCCTGCCGATGATCTTACCGTAGCGACGCCTGGCGTGGGTAACTTCAACTTCCCGGCAAACGCAGGCAATTTCTACGAAAAAGGAGTGCGGCATCGTCCGGCGATCAATGGCACCATCCAGTGGCGTCCAACGCCCGATCTGGAAATCTACGCCGAAGGCTTGTGGCAAGCGTATCGCGGTAACGTGCTTCGCGACTCCTTTAACGTCAATTTCGAACGGCGTGATGCGAACGGCGTCGCGCCCACGCTCAGCAATGTAGTGCTGGTGCCCGGTGAGCCTGGCAAAGCGGCAAGCTTCACCAAGACGGGTGGCTTTGTGCCCGAGTTTTCCCGCGTGGCACAAGACGATCGCACAGACACCTATCAGGCTGCGCTGGGCTTCAAGTGGACGACTGGCCGGGCGACGCTGTCAGGCGACTTTGCCTATACCAACAGCCGCTACAAGGCCCTGGAAATCGCTGTCGACTCACAACTGGCAACTGCTCCCACCATCAACGTCGATTGGGACGCACGCGGATCAGCAGTGTTCGATCTGGGGGGGTACGACATCACCAATCCGGACACTGCCCGTTGGCGTGGTCTCAACCAGCGCGAATTCGTTGCCAAGGGCGATGGCATTCAAGGGCGCTTGGACATCGATCTTGAAACCGACTGGGGCTTCCTGCCGCATCTTCAATTCGGCGTGCGGGCAAGTGACCGTAATGCGTCGTCACAGAATAACACGCGCTACGCCTATACCGCTGGCCTGAACATCCCGCTTGCCAGCCTCCCTACAGGCGCGCTTGAGGTGATCAACGACGGCTTCCGTAAGGATCCGCAACGCTTCCAGAATTGGCTGGCGCCCAACCGCGACTCCATCATCGCCAATAGCGAGGCGCTGCGTCAGCTTGCCTATCAGTCGGTCCAGCGGGCGACCGTGCTGTTCCCGAACGATGGCGGCATCCGCGATGCCGTTACGAAATATGCGACGGAAGAGATCCCCGTGGATCCTCTTGGCGGTTTCACTGCCAGCGAGGCCAGCTACGCCTTCTACGGCCAAGGCAAGTTCGAATTTGATCTGGGCGGCGTCGAAATTGACGGGACCGCAGGTGCGCGCGTTGTGAACACCGTTGGCGATTATCGCGGGTTCAGTCGCGTGCAGGCCAGCAACGGCGGCGTCGCTATCGTGCCGACGACGACCAAGCAAAACTACATCGACATCCTGCCATCGGCGATCGCGCGTATTCGTCTTTCTCGCCAGTGGCAGGTACGACTGGGCTATACGCAGACACGGACGCGACCGGGGTTCGGTCAGCTCAACCCGTCGCTTAACATCACCACGAACAGCCCCGGTCCAGATGGCTCCCCGCCGCAGTTCGATGCGACTGGCTCGGGTGGTAATCCAAACCTTCGCCCGCTTACTTCAAACAACTATGATGCCACATTGGAATGGTATTTCTCCAAAAACGGATCAATGTCGGTCGCGGCCTTTTACCGTGAACTCAATGGCTTCATCGGTAACTATACGCAGGTCGTAAACGATCCGATTTATGGTCGTGTTCAGCTTAACCGACCCGAAAACGCAGGGGATGGGCGCATCAAGGGACTGGAAGCATCAGCCCAGATGTTCTTCGACTTTTTGCCAGGGTTCCTATCCGGCTTCGGTGTCCAGGCCAACGGCACCTATCTTGATGGCACCAATCAGTTGCCGCAGGTGCTGGGCGAAGGCGACCGCCAGGTCAGGATCACCGGCCTGTCCAAATGGGCGTACAATCTCACCGGCTTTTACGAAAAAGACAAAATTTCCGCTCGCCTCTCCTACAACTGGCGTTCGGGGTATACGACCAGCTACAACCGCACCATCAATGAAGTGCAATATGCTGGCGAACTCGTACGCCCAGTTGCAAGACTGGATTTCTCAGCGAGCTACGAGCCGTTCAAGAACATTTCGTTCGTATTCAATGTCAGCAACATCCTAGCGCAGCCGTTTAAGAACTACCGATATTATAATGAGACCCAGTATTTTGGTCGCGATCTGAGGATCGAGGGTCGCTACTTCAGTCTCGGCCTGCGTTTTAAGATGTAGGTATCTGGCCCATGCAGTGCCCACAACCGTACTGCATGGGCCAGTCGTCGTCAGATGCCGATGGATTGCGTCCTGAGCATCTGCAGATAGGAGCCAAGGCATTGGCGAACGAAAAATTCTACACGCGCCGCACAACGCTCGGCATGCTCGCCGCCTTTCCTATGGTGACCGCCTTCGGGGAGTCATCAGGCGAAACAAGCCCAAGTCCGCCTGCGACCGGTTCAGACACGCCCGCAATATCGAACGGGCGTCCACGCTATCACATCGCAGCGCCGGCAGGCGGCTGGATCAACGATCCGCAACGTCCCCTCAAAATCGGCGATACATGGACTTTATGGGCGCTTTATAACCCCACCTATCCCGATGGCGGCACCAACTGGCGGCGCTGGACTTCAAAAGATCTTGTTACTTGGCAGGATCAGGGCATCGCGATCCCACGCAATACAACTCGCTTCGGAGATGTCTGGAGCGGTAGCACCGTCATCGACACGGACAACACAGCTGGTTTCGGCGCGGGATCGCTTGTCACGCTCGTCACCATGCCCGCGCCGGGTTCCGGACAATCCTGTGCATTGTGGTACTCACGGGATGAAGGAGCGAGCTTCACTTTCCATGATATCGTTTTGCCCAATCCCGGCCAACGGGATTTCCGGGATCCCACCGTCTTCTGGCATGCCCCCACGCGCCGTTGGGTAATGACCCTCTCTGAAGCGGGTAGGATCGGCATCTATACATCGCCAAACCTCAAGCGATGGACATTTGCCAGCGCCTTTGTATCTGACCTAGTCGGTCGCATCATGGAATGTTCGCACCTGTTCAAGCTGCACTTGTACGATGCGGATGGGAGAACGTCAGGAGATAAGTGGATATTGCTGTTGGGCGGCAATGGAACCAAGCGAGGCTTCACGGTCGGCACCTATTATTGGGTCGGCAATTTCGACGGAACTACCTTTGCTCCGGATTCACCACAGGGTCAGTGGCTTGACGGCGGTGCCGATTTTTACGCCGCTGTTGTGTGGACTGATCCGGCCGCTGCCGATCCTTTGGCGTCAGCCTACGCGATAGCGTGGATGAGCAATTGGGATTATGTGAATAAGATCCCGGCAACCCGTAATTATCGTGGGCAGCTTAGCATAGTGCGCCAACTGCGACTTCAACTCGCTAGTGACATGCCGAGGTTATTCAGCACGCCTCTTTCGGCGCAGAATGCCATTTCTAATCAACCAGTTTTTGGACAAGATCAGACGATCGCAGACAGCTCGGCGTATAACTGGCCGACAGGGGCGCGCGCCATCGCCTGCCGTATCGATCTCACGCTGACTCGCATTGGAGAAACGTGGCCGGAGAAGGTGTCGTTGTCAGTGCGGAAAGGGGAGGGATATTCTACACAGGTCATACTCTCGATGCGGGAAAACATGGTCACTTTAAAGCGCGACGCTAGCGGACCAGATGCACCGGATGTAGGTGCGTGGCAGCGGGATCGTAACGTAGCCTGCGACTTTTCTACGGGCATCGGGACCATAAGTGTATTTATCGATTCCGGTTCGATCGAGTTATTTCTGAATAATGGGGCGGCAACCATGTCAGCACTAATCTCCGCGCCGTTAAAAGCGACGGGGTTGCAGCTAAGTGCCAGGAACGGAAGCATAAGCGTATCCAAGGTTACCGTCCGCCCGGTTCCTGAAACGGCAATATTATCAAACTGATGGCGGTCTTCGATCATATTGCACCATGCCTCGCCAGCGTGATCTGTCCCCTGCTGATTCGCCCAGAGACTATTCGCCTGCAGGCTACCCGAGGGCAAAAGACCAATTTCAAGCTGTGCAGTTTTAATAGCTGCCTGCCCGGACTTGGGGCGTTGAGTCTGACGGCTGAATGTCTTGGAAGGGTCGTCCTTCCTATCGCGCAGTTATCGCAGCAGCCTTACGGTTCGGGCACACCAAATGAGAACTCCGATCGCCACCACGCGCGGTTTTCAGCCGTATTTGTGGTCCTGCTTCCGGCGTCCTTCAGCGATGGGTTTGAGATAATCGAAACGGCGCGGGGTAGTTTTGAAAGCCACCCTAGCTGCGCCTGCAGCTCATCCCAAGAGATCGCATGCCTAACGTCGTTGATTTCCCACCGCAACGTGGCTTGCATCTGTTCAGTTGCCGCCGAAATGCCGATCAGCCCATGACATACGCCATTTCGAACATCGAGCGGCTTTTGCAGTTGGCGGCGCAACGTCGTGGCGAGTAACGGCCCGAGTGAGTTGGCGGGTTGAGATTCGATGACCGCGCTCTCCCAGGTTTGCAACGCAGCGGCTATGCCACGCGCCCTTGGCGGCAGGAGGCCATGGGCGCGAACAACTTCGTCGCGCACAGCTTTCTCGACCGAGGCCCAAACCAGCAACAGCGATCCCAAGGAACTGCTGATTCTTTCGTAAGATATGTCCAATGCCGCCCCCCGCCGACCTCATCCACGTGCCATATCTCCGGCACTGACTGATGTCACCTAAAGGCAAGCCTCTTAAACCAATGCTATTGTTGCCCTTCGGCACTCACGGGATTCTCGACTGCGCGGAAAGGAAAGCGGCTGTTCCGCAGTTGGGAATAGAAAACCGCTGGCTGAATGTCTCACAAGGTCGTGAGCGCAGCCGGGTGACGGCCTACGCTGATATGCATTCAAGGCCTCATTCGCCCTGCTATTGAATCAGTCGCACTCTCTCAATTTTCCGACTGCTCAACCAGCTTTGCTGCCAAATCTCGCGCAGTGCGTGCTGCCCCCATTAATGTCGCCGATCCCGCCCCACTCCAGTCACCATAGCCCGCTAGCCAAAGCCGTGGTTCCCTGATCGATCGTTGCCCGTTTAGCAGCACGCGGCCATCACCCTCTACCACGCCGAGCTCGGAAAGGTGATCCAGCGCCGGCCTGAATCCGGTACACCAGATGATGGCATCGACTGCCATGTCCGATCCGTCCGGCCAGACGACACCAGTGGGCGTCATCCGGTCAAAAGGCCTTACCGAAGACAAGTCGCCCCGGTCGCACGCGGCCTTGACCGGCGGAACCATGACGATGTCGCCAATGCCTCCGACCGGCATATCATTTGCGCCGCCCTTCATGCGCGCGACAGCCCGTTCGAACAGCACGCGACCATCCACATCATCGGGAAGGAAAACTGGTTGCTGGGTCGTTACCCACAGGGCACGCGCGATCGGAGCAATCTCGGCCATGATCTGCGCGCCGCTGTTGCCGCCGCCTACCACCAGCACGGTCTGCCCGGCATAGTCTTCGGGGCCGACATAGTCCGCAGAATGAACCTGACGGCCTTCGAACAACGCGCGTCCGGCTATGTCCGGCACATAGGGATGCGACCATGTGCCGGTCGCGCTGACGACCATCCTCGCCGTCATCTTGCCCTGGTTCCTGGCGATCTCCAGCCCTGCGCCGCCTGGCTCGATCGTCTCCACGCGGACAGGTCGGTGGATCGGCAGGTCGTAACGTTGCTCATAGGTGTGCAGATAGGCGAGCACATCGTCGCGGGTCGGATAGCCTTCATGATGGGGCGGCGGCATCATCCAGCCGGGAAGCGAACTATATCCAGCCGGCGAGAACAGCCGGAGCGAATTCCAGCCATGGCGCTACGCACCGCCAGGCCCGTCTTCGCGATCGAGGATCAGGAAGTCCGCTTTGGCGCGGCGCAGATAATAGCCGAGCGCCAGGCCCATCTGTCCGCCGCCGACGATGATGATGTCATGCCTGTCCAATGGCCTGATCCTGACTGAGGCCGGCAAAGGGGATCATGCCGGGTCAGTCCTGCATGGGCTATTATGTCACCTGTGACGATAGGCGATGGAGGGCGGCGCTAGTTGCGAGCGCTATTCGGCAGCCGACCCGGCGAGCGCTTCGCGCATGATGTAATAGAGGCTGTGCTGCTCGATCGTGCCTTTGACCAGATGCGCCATCGGCCCTGATGCGCGGGCCAGCACATCGTCGCCGCCATGCGTTTCCGA
>Ga0154542_1075_pt2 | contig 8835 bp, 6 predicted proteins | sample RifGroF1_FD_105685 | JGI IMG/M metagenome (GOLD analysis project Ga0154542, IMG submission 105685) | Sphingomonadales bacterium GWF1_63_6 | reverse complement strand
CCGTTCCGCACCGTCGCGGGCAAGCGCAAGCCAGTCGGCAAGCGGCGCTTCTTCGTCTGGCGCTTCCATGCCGGACAGGTCGAGCGGTTCCTCCTCGTCCTGCGCTGTCACTGGCGCGGGTTCGGGCATTGGCGTCGGGGTGGGGCCGTCGGCCCAGATCGCCGTGGTCGGGCCTGGCAATGGGGCAGAGCGCAAGGCGTCCCCCACTTCCTCCTCCAGAGCGGCGCGCATCTGGCCGTTCGCCAATTCCTTCCAATTGATCACGCCAAACACGAAATCGATCGTCTCGTCATCGGACGAGAAGGGCATCAGGATGCCGCGATACAGGATGTCCGACCCACGCTGGTTGACGAATTCGGCTTCGAATCCGATCGGCGCGGCATTGGCGATGATCTGGAGATAATGGTCGGTCAGCCGGGAGACGAGCGAGCGGGCGGGGACATCGTCGATATAGGTGATCGTCCCCTCAATCTCGCATTCCTGCCGCAGCGCGGTGCCGAGATAGACCACCGAGGGATTATCGAGGCCCATGCTGAAATCGAGCAGGATGCTGTGCGGGCCAAAATCCTCCAACTCGTCCGGCGACAAATCCTCGATCGACGGCAAGGCGCGATCGCCTAGCAGCGACGCCCAATAATTATAGGCGCGCACTTGCATCCGCCGCTCGGCGGACACCACCGTCAGCGGCGCGTCGATCGCAGCGTCCTCGCCATGGTCGACGTCGTTCCGGTCGTTGGCGACATCAAGCCCCCATAGAGTGTCCATTCGGCCTGTCCCTAAAACAGATAAAAGCGCTTCATCTGGGACTCGACAGTGGCAGCGGATGGTAAATTTGCCGTGAAGATGGGCGCGCATGTGCGCTTTCGTTAAAAAGCCCGCTTGTCCTGCGCCCCAACCGCTGTTATCTGCCCGCCGCAAGCCGCTTTAGCTCAGTTGGTAGAGCATCGCATTCGTAATGCGGGGGTCACAGGTTCGAGTCCTGTAAGCGGCACCAGGATCCCCTCATCTACGGGGCTGAAAATCCTCGAAAAACCCCGGAAATACTGGTATATTTAGGCATCGGCTTTCCGGTGTCGTTCGCCTTTGTTCATCCTAATCCGGATGATTTGGGGGCTCGAATCTGGGGGCCTCAACGATCATTCTGGATAGAGGCCCCCAATGCTCACCGTTGTGCAGATCAAGGCACTCAAACCGCGGGAAAAGGCTTATAAGGTAGCCGACGGTAAAGGGCTGTATCTCGCCGTTCAGCCGTCCGGTTCGCTGATATGGCGGGTCAAATTCCGGTATCATGGCGTGGAGAAGAAGATCACGCTGGGCCACTATCCTGCCATCGGCGTCAAGGAGGCGCGGGAGAAGCTTGAGGAAGCACGCGAGTTATTGTTGGGTGGGGTCGATCCGGTTGCCGTAAAGGCCCAGGCGAAGTTGCAGGCCGAAATTGCTGCCGCAACGACATTTTCAGTCGTAGCCGACGAATATATCATGAAGATGGAACTAGAGGGAAAATCTCCGGCAACACTCAAGAAGGCGCGCTGGTTTCGCGATCTTCTGGACCCCCATGTAGGCCGACGTCCGGTAGCATCTGTGACACCGCATGAATTGCTTGCCGCCTTGAAGCGGCTCGAGCGCAAAGGGCATCATGAGACAGCACACCGTCTGAGGGCTTTTTCGGGGCGCATATTTCGTTATGCGGTTTCCACACTCCGCGCCCAGCATAACCCCGCTGACATATTGCGAGGAGCCTTAATAGCGCCCAAGGTCAAACATCATGCCGCAGTGCTTGAGCCGGTAAAGGTCGGCGAACTGTTGCGTGCAATTGATGGCTACAGCGGCCGTATCGAGACCAGGATCGCATTGCAGCTTGCCCCACATGTCTTTCTGCGCCCCGGAGAGTTGCGCAAGGCAGAATGGTCGGAAATTGATTTCGGCGCTGCCGTGTGGCGTATCCCGGCCGCAAAAATGAAGATGGGCCAGGCCCATGTCGTCCCGTTGTCGCGCCAGGTGATGGACCTGCTTCAAAAGCTTCGAGCCCTGAAGAACAGCGGAGAATTTCTCTTTCCCGCATTCCACACTTCGCTGCGGCCAATGTGTGAGAATACGCTCAATGTCGCTTTGCGACGATTGGGGTATGGTAGCGATGAGATGACATCGCACGGGTTTCGGGCCATTGCCAGTACCCTCCTCAATGAGTCAGGCTTGTGGCACCCCGACGCCATCGAGCGCGCTCTGGCTCATAGCGATCGCGATCATGTGCGCGCTGCTTACCATCGCGGTGCTCACTGGGCTGAAAGGGTGAAAATGGCACAATGGTGGTCTGACCATCTTGACCAACTCCGCGATGGTGCGGAAATTATCTACCCGCAATTCGGGAGCGCGTGACCGCGCGCGCGATCGACCGCAGGTTCGCAGACTCCAAAATTATCGTTCATATCGAACAATGGCTGGCTGATTGCCCGTGTATTGATTTGGTGCGAAGCATCGGCTTGCGCGGATTTTTAGGAAGCGGTTGGGCGACGCTGCCTAAGCGATGGGAGAGCAGGTCGCTGAGCTCAGATCACATCAGCATTCCTTGGCAGCGATCTTGGCCTGTCGTCAGAGCCGCGCCCTGATCATGCCCGCTACTTCGCTGGCTGGCTCAGCGTGCTCAAAGCCGACGACCGGGCGATCTGCACCGCCGCCAGCGCGGTCGCGAAGGCGTTAGATTTTCTGCCACATCCCGAATGAATTCATAGCAGTGCTTCAATCCAGTGTTTGTCACGGTGCGTACCAACTGCCGAACGGAAAAATCGTGAATACTCCTGATCCTGATCAATGTAACGGCTAACATGCGACGTTACCTCTGGGAGAGGTGCGTCACCAGCCAACTTGACGATCAGTGATAGACCTTGCCATGCCTTCTTCCGATCCTCCGGTACATTCCAATCGTTAAAACCCAGTTGCTCGATCGTGTAGCGCGCGCGCTCGTGCTCCCATGTGCCAGGCGGTTTCGCAGGCTTAACTTCGCCGTCAATACCATAGGCTAACAGATCACAATCTGATTGCACGCAAGGATCAAGGAAGCGGGGTGATTCCTGATCAACCGTGATTGAGGTAGGCGCACAACGGGTTTGCTCAGATTGTATCGGGAACTCGTTCCACTTACCTCGACGATTAGTTTTATCTATTTTTTCGGGGCGATTGCAGCGCTGGCATGATAGGCGGAAATTCCACCATTCATACGCCAGCCAATAATAGCCAAAATCACCAGGGAGTACTTGACCGTCTACCGTCACACCCAGCTTTGGCCGAAAATGGTCCACGTCGAAAGGCGAACGACGGCTATTGGCCTCGCAATACCAGCATTTTTCATGGCTCAACGCCGATAGCCAAGACTTCAAGCGACCCCAGCTTGTATTTTCCGTCAGGTATTTGGCGCGCAGCTGATGGGTAGTCTTGCCCGCCAGCGTGGTAGTCCGTCCAGCATATACTTTGGACCACTTCTTCGGCAGATTTGGCGGGAGCGCTATGGCAATGAACCTCACGGGCGTTCCTGCTGCAAGTCTGAAAGCAGGCTAGTGATCAGAGCCTGTAGCGCTCTACCTTTGTTTTCCGGAGTGACGATTGCACCATCCATTTCGCTGTCGTTTGCCAAGTCAAACCGTGCACGGAGAAACTCCTGCTCAAGCCTGTCGCGCATCGCAAAATTGAAGTCTAAGCCTTCAAGGTTTTTCCGAAGTTCCGCGATCCTGATCCTTTCTTGGTCGGTCAAATCAGTCTTGCTGGACAATTGATGCAATTCAATCAAGTCGTCATTGGTATGCTGATCAAGACTAGTGCCCAGGCCAAACATATCACTGGTGACTATATTCGCGAAGCCCATTCCCTTAGGATCGAGCACCGGATTTTCTGACACAATCTGCGATTGCGGCGTCCGGTACAGAATTTGAACCTGCTCCTTCACTAGCTCAGCAATCGCCAATGGATTATGTGTCGTAATCAGGATGTGGCTGTTCTCCCGATCTCCGTCACTCTGTCCGGCGAAATTGCGGAGATAGCTGAGATAATCAACCGCCCAGCGTGGATTAAGGTGCGTATCGGGTTCATCCAGCAGGAAGAGGCTATCGCTCTCGGCGGTAAACCTTAGCAAGCCCAGAACGGTCAGCAGTTGTTGCTCTCCCTCGCTCAGCTCGCGGAAGGTTACTGTCCCGTCGTTTTTCTTGAGACGCACGCGGATGCGCACCTCTTCGATCAGCTGCGAGACATGGGTGCTTTCCATGTCACGGAAGAACTCGGCCGGACGCTGCTCGCCGACCAGTTCGCGCAGAGACTCGATATCCTTGACGTAGAGATACTTGAATTGCAGCGTTTCCTTGCTCCAAAGCGAGACATCGACGCGGCGGCTAGTTTCAATCGGAGCAAGGGCAATATCCTGAAGTCGGCTCAAGAAATCTGCGACAACCCCTTTGGCATTCCAGAAGCGCGGATCGCCTTCCGGTGAGTTCCAAGGGGGCTGGCGAAGCACGAACAAGACCGAATCAATGCCTTCATCTGGATCGATCCCAAGATGATCGGCCAGGAATTCCCGCACTTCGGCTGATTGTTGGATCAGGAACGCCAGTAAGACGAATTGGCTGTGGACCGGCAAAGCATAGAAAAGCCGCTTCAAGCCGGGGTCTTTGCCCTGTCGAAGTTGCCTGTCGAAAGTCTCCAGATACGGCTTGAATACCTCATATAGACGATTACTTTCGCCCGAATAATAGGCAAAAACGTATCGAGGCAGGTATTGAGTTCCGGCGTCGAAGAATGCCTTGAGGGATACCTTTGTTCCCCGTAGTGGAGATGTTTCAGGTTCGCCGTCGATGAACGGAGTCAGCGTTCCCGTGCCTTTCGCTACAGCGTCGGACGCTAGATGAATGATCAGCGCATCCCGACCCCGGTCGGGGTCTGCATCGATGTTGATGTGAATGATGTCATCGCCGCTGCCCATGCGGTAAGTAAGATTGTAAGCGAATGAAGGTTTGCGTTCCCCCTGAATTAGATCGCGAAAAATGATCGCCAAGGCTTCAAGTACGTTGGATTTTCCGGTTCCGTTCCACCCGATAACAACCGTTATCCAGTGCTTCTGATCAAAATCGACGGTGACGTCTTTCAGGTTCTTGAAGCAGTGGGTCGGACTGTCCTTCCTGCTGCCAATGGTGATTTTGTCCAGGCGCATGAGATCAGGCGACCTTCAGACGCAGCCGGTCGTGCAGCTTTCGACCTTTGTCGTCATTGACTGGCTCCGCCTCAAGTTTGCCCGCCTTGTCGAGCTTGCGCAGCTCTCCATAGATTTTTTCGATTTCCTCGGTCGTCGCAGCGCCGCCGATACCGCATTGCTGAAAGGCATCTTGCGCTGAAATCCAGTCACCAGCTTCGGTAAGCACTTGTTCGAGGTTCTTGGCCATGGTTTTCGAATCCTTCGAGGACGCTGAATCGCGCGATTTTCTGCCGCGCTTCACCGTTGGCGCGGCGGTGCGCTCCGCCTTGATCCGTTCCAGCAGTTTGGACGCTGGTTCGTCATTGGGGTCTTGCGGCACCAGTTTGCCTTGGAAGGCTTTGGCGAGGATGGCGGCGTCGAGTTTGGGGAGGAGGCGGGAGGCGGCGGCGTGATCGGCGGCGACGCGGTCCAGCCATCGGAACGCGGACTCGATGCGGCGGACGATTTCCATTGCCTCATCGGTCGGCGGAACCGGCACGGGCAATGCGGCGACCTTTCGTTTGCTGATCGACGCAAGATTCGTCGTCTGCGTGCCTTGATCGATGAAGTATCGCTGCCCGTTTTCATTGGCGTAGTGCGAAACGTATTCCGATGGAAAATCGTTGTCGTACAGTCGGATACGGAAGACATGGTTTTGATGGATGCACTCAGGGATTTGCGCTCGCCAAACCCACCCGCGCCCCAACTTGTCGCGGTCGCCGCCCTCATTCATGAGGATGTCGCCGTCTTCCAGCAACAAGCGGTCTCTCTCTGCGGCAGTAACACCGAGGGTCTTGATTTCATCAAGGTTCAGCCAGCCTCGCTGCACGTTCGCCACTCGGAGATAGGGCACTTCAACCAACTCAGCTGACGCAAGACGTTTTTTTCCGACTTGGATGCCGCCCTGAATTTCGCTGATTTCCTCAAGTTCTTTGACGGTCCAACCGTTCGGATAATCAGCTTTGCCCAACGCGTCACGGTCGAGCCCGATACGCCAATCTTGGGTCAACTTGCCTGAAAAAGCCAAAGCAAGCACGGCGCTTTTGTAGCGGGCGATGAGGGTGGGGAGGCGGTCCAGCTCTTTGCGGGCGCGGGCGGTGCGCGCGGTCAAGTCATCCACCTTCGCCACAATCCGTCGCTGTTCAGGGAGCGGTGGGAGCGGAATGTCGATTTCAGCGATAAATTTTGGGCTTACGTTCTGCTGTGCGGCCCCTTTGCCTTGCTCCGACAGCGTATCGCGAAATGCTGCTGACTTCAGATAAGTGAACAAGCAGCTGTTCGAACCCAAAGCGTTTGCAGGAATGATCTTGGCTACACGTTGATTTAAGGCTGCGGGGAGATGTCGTTCTGCTATTTTGGCAACTCGCCCTATATTTCCAGTTAAAGACGTCAGAATGTCTCCTTCATTAAGTACAAATTTCTCTGTAGCTGTAGTAATTTTAACGAACCGTGGGTTATCGAGTATTACATGACCGTCTTGAACATTCCCGATCCTGATAAGAAAATGTCCATAATCGCTATACTCTGAGCTTTTGAAGGCAAATCCACTCAAGATTTCAACTATGTTTCCAAGCTTGGTTTTAGCCCATCCCTGCGGCAAATTACTCATGCGCTCACCCCATCGGCGGCAATGCGCGCCTGCTTCACGTCATTATAGGTCCGCTTGTCGCCCTTCACTTTCCATTCGGAAAGGCCATTGCTGTTGCGATCCAGCACGACGGCGGCAGCGGCAGAGGGGCTGGAAAAGCTGTAGGGCCGGGCGAATACATAGAGCGTTTCCGATTGCACGATCAGCACGCCCTGCTTGACGAGATTATCCTTCAGCCCGACATAGCTTTGCTGGACATAGCCGGTATCTTTCAGCGCCTGCGATCCTTCCAGCACGATGAATTCGCCGTCCTCCTCCACGGCCTGCGCCTGCACGCCTGATTTGTGGCGGATTTCAAAGCTGATCTCGCCACTGATGCGCTGTGCCACTGGGGTGGCAGTCTGCGTCACCGCGCGCGGCTGGGGTTTCAGCAGATCGAGCCCGACGACGGGCAGGATGATTTTCAGATTGGCGAGGAACTGTTCCATGTTCGCTTGGTCCGCTTCGGGCAGGCGGCGGCGTTGCCCGGCGGGGCTGGTGCCATTGTCGAGCGTGACCCGATTGGCCTCTGTCGCCATCTGGATCAGCCGCGCCTCCAGATACTCGACATGACCCTTGGACAGATCATCATCGCTGGTTGTGACGGCAATCGCGGTTTCCCAGAACTCCCGCTGCGCCGCGCTCTGCTTGATACGCTCGCGCACGCTATTGGCGGAGCCGATATAGGCGCGCGTGCCTCCAACGGCTTCTGCGTCCGGGCCAGAGAGGATATAGATGCCAGTCCTGTCCAGCTCTGGCCGGGACGTCAACGCCGCAAAGGTGGTGCCGGTGGCGACAAAGGTGAGGCCAGTCCAGCCGTGAATGGTCGCCTTGCGCAGCCCGGTGGGCGTGCCATCGACGAGAAAAAGCTGAATGGTGCGGCCGAAGGTTTCGGGGAGGTTTGCCGGGGTCACGCCGCGACCTCCTCCGTTTCTGCCAGTTCATCCGCCACCGCCTCAATCTCCTCCAGCGCGGCGCGCAGGTGGCCAAGGATGGCAGCGGCGATGTCGTCCGGTTCGGTCAGGCCGATCTCGACCTCTTCTTCGTCTTCACGCAGCAAAGGCACGTCGAGATTGTCATTGCGCTTGGCGATGTGCTCGCGTGTGAACATGCGGAATCGTCCCGCCTCGCCTTCGTCCTTGCGCTTGGCTGTGCCGAGCGGGTCGGCTCCATAGGCTTTGATGAACGGCGCGAAATCGTCCGCCGTCAGGGTACGAGTCTTGCCGAAGTTCGGCATTTGCGCCCGCAGGTCGTAGAACCAGACTTTCTTTGTCGCGCCGATACGTTCTTCGGACTTCTTGGTGAGGAACATGACGTTTGTTTTCACGCCCTGGGCATAGAAAATGCCGGTGGGCAGGCGCAGGATGGTGTGCAGATCGCACAGGTCCATCAGCCAGTTGCGCAGATCGCGGCCCATATTGTCTTCGAATAACACGTTATCGGGGACGACGATGGCGGCGCGCCCGCCAATCTTAAGGCTGCGCACGACGTGTTCAACGAACGGCAGCGGGCCTTTGGCGGCTCCAGCGGTGATTACGAAATCACTCCGCGTGACGCGTTCCGGGAACTTGTTAAACGGCGGATTGGTGAGGATCAGGTCCGCCTTGTCGAACTTTTCGGCGTCCGACGTCAGTGCGTCGATGCAGTCGATGGGTTGGTCGATACCGTGGAGCAACAGGTTCATGGTGTTGAGCCGGTGCGTGCCGGTGATCAGCTCCGCGCCTTGAAACGCATTGTGCCGTTGGAAATGGGCCATTTCCGGACTCAGTTTCATCAGATCGTCTGTATCGCGCAAAATTGCTCGATGCGCGGAAATCAGGAAGCCGCCGGTTCCCGCTGCCGGGTCCTGAATGGTCTCTCCTGCCTTGGGCTGCACCAGATCGATGATCGTGTCGATCAAGGGGCGCGGGGTAAAATATTGCCCGGCCTTCGATTTGCGTTCCGATGTCGTGCGTTCCAGCAGGCCCTCGTAGAGATCGCCAAGGCCATCCTCCTC
>Ga0154542_1084_pt1 | contig 8877 bp, 7 predicted proteins | sample RifGroF1_FD_105685 | JGI IMG/M metagenome (GOLD analysis project Ga0154542, IMG submission 105685) | Sphingomonadales bacterium GWF1_63_6 | reverse complement strand
GCCACAAATTCTATCATGCTGCGGAATCCTCAGCTTTGCAACGGTCCCAGTCTTGCAAAATGTTGCTGGCGCCGATGTTACTGAAATTATAGCTAAGCCTAGAATCGTGACCGAAAAAGGCAACTGCCGACCCATTCTTGCCGTTCATCCACCGATTATCAATCCCCGAGTGCGGTCCGTCCGCTATTTGGATCAGCACACCCACTTTTGGCGGTTAGCCGACGACGACAGCCCTCCGTACAGCGTAGCTGCAACCACCCAATATCTCCTTCGAACGATGGATCCGGCTTTGGCAAAGCAATGGTCAGAACTTCTGAAAGCCCACTTTGCTACATTTCCAGCTCAACCTCCCTATATGATCGGCCAATCAGGCCTTTCAGCGGGGTGGGAGACGTTTGCGCTGGGGAATTAGGTGAGCCCGGGCCATTCTGGCGTCCGAATGCATTTGGGATTTGACTGGCTCAATTTCTGTCTTCGCCCAAAATGCAAAAGGCCGGCAATTGCCGACCTTCGCATATCCTGGGTACTGCAGGAACGTTTATTCGTCCCACTCGGGTTTATAGACCATGTCAGCTCTCCCTATGTTGCGAGTGCCGTTTTAGCGGCACTGGGTTAAGAAACTGTCACAGCGAAACAAACCCGCTGATTCGATCGGCGGAATTGCACGCAATGGCGCTGTGCGCAACGTTTAAATGCCATGGAATGTTTCGCTACGCTTCTCATTTTCGGCGAACAGCACGATATAAGCTGTCGGGAGAGGAGCATTACATCTCATTCTGCGCGAACCTCCGCAAAAAACACGGGTTGCAACTGATGGCCACCTGCCAGAATCTCCTCCATGCGGCGCAATTCTGCAAGCATTTCTTCACCAGGGATATAAAGATATCGCCAGCAATCAAACACCATTTCACCTGGGCTGACCGAAGCAATTGAGAAAGCTTCACGAAGCGACTGCTGAGCCCCTTCGATGTCGCCTTGTACGCTCAGTGCCAAAGCGAGGCATTGCCGGATATTGCTGTCTTCTGCCGGCAGTCCTTTAGGACCCACCATCCTTTTTACCAGTTCAGCGAACAGCGCGACATTGGGCGCGCCGCTTTCCCCCCAGTCCGCGATGGCATAATTAAAAATATCCTGGACGGACGTGTCAGGAGCGATGGAGCGGGGGTCAAGTCCAATGAGATTTTTCGCGCGTTCAAATGCGCCAGCGCCGATATGGCACAAAATCGCATGATTATAAGCGAACTTCCTATTTGCAGGGCTCAGGACTTTTGAGTCCGCACTCATTTCCAAGCGCGAAGCCATTGCAGGCAAGGCGTCTCTGATGCTCATGATGAATGATGCCAGAGAAGCAATTGTCGAGAATTCAGTGTCGGGCCGGTCGAGGACTCGCTCAAGATCGGAGGTCCAGCCGTTGATCGTCTGCAGTAATTGAAGCGCCGGCCCCAGCTCAAAGACGGTCGCCGTGGGCGAGCCGAGAACAGCGAGCAAGTCTTCCGATGCGTCGGCCCCGCGGCCCAGCACGAGATAGTTGTACGCTCTTCCCAGTCGGGCGCGGTTCGCTTCGAAGCCATTCCGAATTGCTATGCTCAGCGACTCTATCTCGCTGGTCGGATCGCCTACATCGCTCAGAACCCGCGCTGAAAGAAATGCGATCTCGCCATCATCCGGATGCAAAGTACGGATTTCCCGGGTCTGCTCGAGCAAAACCTCTCTGACCTTCGTGCGATGATGGCGCCGGGCATCCTCAAATAGCTGAGGCATCTCGCATAGCGCGACAACCGCGCCTTCGCGATCTTCAAAATTCAGAGCGACGACCGATTGCCGTAGTTCCTCATATTGCTTAGCCAGCCTCGAATTGGCGCGAGATAAAACAAAGGCAGACTGCGTCAACACCTCAAGGCTGCTATAATGCTCGATACGAGAAGCGGAATCCTGCTCATAGCCCAAGCGCTCACTGGCGGAAGCAAATGCATCTGCCAGAATATTATTCTCATCGTCAAGCAATGGGACGTTTGAAGCGCAAAAATGAAGGGCAATATTCTTCTTGCGTAATTTATTTTCTGCATGGATGCTGTCAACGATCGGACCCAGGCCGGCAATATTTTGCGGATTGGGGAGGAACATGATAACTACAGCGTCTGGTAGCTGACGCGTGCAGATGCCACCAACATCGGTGTGCCCGGTCCGACTGTCTATTAGCACATAGTCAAAGCCCTGGCTTTGCCACTGCCGCTTTAAGTCCTCGAACATCAGGTACCCCTCCTGATCTTCGTACAGCTCCTGCCAGTCGATGGCGTTGAGCATGTCAGTGTAGCCCCGTTTGGTATGCCTGCCTGCAGGCATGAGCCAGATGGGTGTCCCCTCCACCTTGCAGTGGGTAATATAATCGCCCGCTATGGGGGCGGCCCCCGTCAAACGGTAGGCCGTAATATAATCTACGATCCCACGATCGCAGCTTGCATCCTGGAACACCTTATAACTTTGCAGACCTGGTGCCTCGAGATCGAAATCGACGACTAGAACCTTCTTGCCCAATTTGGCCTGCGCGACAGCAACGTTGACCAATGCCATCGTACGACCAACACCGCCCTTGTAGGAGTAGAAGGTCACAACAAACATCAGGCGGCCTCCGCATATGCGCTATAATCAGTCCGCAGGCTAAACCGGCGAGACGCTTCCACGTCTTCGACGCGTGGCTCAAACTGGAAGCGGAAACCTGACTTGGCATGGGCGGGCATGGCGTTCCCTGTATCAAGAGCGCGCAGCTTGGCATCAAGCGATGGATTTTGTATCGTATTTCCTGCTTCCCAGCGCTTGATCGACGCGATGCCGATTTGCGTCAGTTCGGCAAGCCGCGCCTGTGTCAAACCCAGCCGCTCACGAAGCCCTCGAATTTCAGCAGGCGTAAGGCGCCCAAGATAGGCACACACGGCAGCATGCTGCGCCTCCTCGGCACCTTCTCCATTAAATGCCTCTCCACATGCGGAACATTCTACGACCGGAACCTTGGTATGGAGAACGATGGCCCGCCCGCCATCCTTGTAAACGAATTCCTGATCTTTGAGCGTATGAGTCGCGGCTTTTGCGTCGCAGAACAGGCAAATTTCACCTTCGGCTGCACCCGCTGGTATCATTTGGTACCCATTCATCGTCCTATGTCCTTCTTGATGCTGGCATGAAAACTGCGGCCAATTACAAATTCCCCTGCCAACTGCAGCTTTATATAGATTTCGTCGCCCCCATATCCGTCTAATTTCATTACATAACCCGTTTTCCCCCTCGGAATGTCGAGTTCAATCATTTCGATCTCGGCTCCACCGCCGATTAAATCAGCAACGAATTCCCAACATGAGTCGGCGGTGAAGGTATCACCTGATCCTGGAATTCGCACCTCATAAGGTGCCCAATGCGTAGGCCTGCGCGGATCGAACGTCGATCGCCTTGTGCGACGCGATCTTGCGAGCTGTTCCAACAGCGTTCTGACATCATTTGATACCATCAAAAACCGATCTACACGAGAATCGACAATGTTCTTGACATTCTCGGTATCATTTGATACTCGAAATACCGAAAGTCAAGTTCTCCTCGATAAATAGGGGATCAGGCGGCGAGAGGCGACGTAAAAAAGCTGTTAAGATTGGCGGGTGAGCATGGAATGCGGCGATTACGAGAAGGCCACTCCACCGGGTGGCAAACCTTATAGGGTTCTGAGCCTTGATGGCGGCGGCATGCGAGGCATTTATACCGCCGCGTTCCTCGAACGACTTCTCTCCGAAGAGGCTGTCCGTCGTGGAAGTGCGCCGCTCGATCTGGGGCTGGGCTTCGATCTGATTGTCGGTACGAGCACGGGCGCCATCGTGGGAGCGGCGGCTGCGATAGGGGTTCCGATGGGTGAAGTCGTCGATCTCTATCGCAATCATGGGCCCAAAATCTTTCCTCATCGTATTAAGGGAAAGATGAGCGCAATTTTTCGTGCATTTGCGGGAAAGCGCTACGTGGAGAGCGGAGACGAGGCCCTTCGGCATGCGCTGAAGGAGGTTCTCGGCGACGTGACAATGGTGCAGGTGTTCAAGGAGCGGGGAATCTCTCTCGCAATTCCGGCCGTGCTCATGAGCACCCACAAGGCATGGGTTTTCAAGAAAACACCCCAGAGCGGCGTGCGGGATGACAATTACCCCTTGGCCGATGTCTGTCTTGCCTCGAGTGCCGCCCCAATTTTTCGGTCCTTGGCCGCTGTTGACGATCCCGGGAAGGGGGGCGGCAGCAAGCAGATATTTTGCGACGGAGGGCTTTGGGCAAATAATCCGATCATGGTCGGTTTTACCGACGCGCTTGCAAACGCGGCACCCGATCAGCCGATCGAGATCTTCTCGTTGGGAACCTGTCCTCGTCCCGAAGGTGAGTATATTCCGTCAGCAAAGGTTCACCGCTCGATGCTCGGATGGTCGCTGGGCGCGGACGTGGCACCACTTGGCATTTCTGCCCAGGAATTCGCATATGATAATATGGCAAGGCTTCTCGCCAATGCGATGAGTGGGTGCGGACGCTCTATCCGTCGCGTTCGCTTTCCGAACAAAGATGTACCTGCCAGCATGATGCCCTTTCTGGCGCTTGACGACAGTCGAGAGGAGGCGATGCATCGGCTCGTGCATCAGGCGCACATCGATGCGAACATGACCCGGAGCGCCTGCGCCGACCAGGGAAATGCCGAAGGGCAGCTTATCCGCGCGATGCTCGAAAGCCTACCCCCGCTTGATCCGGTCCGGACGCTCCGGCGCCCCGCCGAAGGCACAGCTTGAAAGGACCGACCTCATGTATGACTGCGACAATGATGTGTGCGCTTACCACAAGGATAAGGTCACACTTCCCAAGACAGACCAGGATGCGATGCGCGCCCGCCGTGATGCAAATCGCAAGCGGCTGCGCGAGGGGCTCAAGAAGGCGGAGAAGCCGTCGCCCAGCGAATTTGTGAAACAAGGCTCATACGCCATGAAGACCATGCTTCGCGATGACGATAATGATTACGACATCGACGATGGCGTCTATTTCTGGAAAGAGGATCTGGTCACTAGCGGGGGGGGCGAAATGACCTCGCTTCAGGCACGCAATATGGTCCGGGATGCTGTCGATGACGGCTCATTTAAAACAGATCCGGAAGTACGCGGGAATTGCGTACGGATCTATTATGAGAAGGGATATCACGTCGACGTCCCGGTTTATCGCAAATATGAGAATGAGGATGGCAAGCTGGTCAATGAACTGGCTTCTTCCAGCGGCTGGAAACGGTCTGACGCGCGGGACGTCACTGGTTGGTTCGACGACCAGCGATCTGCGTGTAGCGATGGAACCCAGCTGCGCCGGCTGGTCCGCCTCATCAAGAAGTTCGCTAAAAGCCGTTCAAGCTGGAAAGGCAGCATTCTTTCAGGATTCGGAATCACGGTGCTGGTGATCGAGTGTCAGCGCATCGACGGGCGGGAGGACAAGGCCCTTTATGATACGATGAAGGCTGTTCGTGATCGCTTGAGCTGGAACCTTGTAGTGGATCATCCAGTCACACCGGGTGACACCATCACCAGCGGTGAGGAAGATGCCAAGGCACGCTTTCTGCGCGACAAACTGACACAGGCACTAGATTGGATGGCGCCGTTGTTTGAATGGGACTGTACAAGAGACAAGGCGCTCGGCTGTTGGGACAAGGTCTATAACACGACCTACTTCAGCGAGCGTGGGGAAGAGGAGGCGCGTGCCGCTGCATCATATGCAGCGCCTTTGGCTAGCACGGCCGCATTGGTCGGGCTGGAAAGCCGCAGTAGTGCAGCGGTTCTTTCGTCAGGTACCCGCCATGCCTAATCCAGCGGGTTTTGGAGAGCATGGATTTGAAAAGGCGGTTCTCAAACTTGAGGCGCGGCTTCGAGAAGAACTGCCCTGTCCCGTCCGGAAACTGACCGTTGATGAGATCAAGACCGTTTACAGGCAACGGAATTTTGCTCGCGGCTGGCGATTGGCGATGTCATGTTCGGACGGAGTGACCCGTGAGCTCGACCTTCTAATCGCGCCGAGCTTCCCACTGGGTTATCCACGAACGGCCTTGGTTGACGGGCCCGGCCAGTTGGTATGGCCGCATGTGGAACATGATGGGATATTGTGCCTGTTGCCGATCATGGCCGAGGTCGATGCAGATGATCCAGGAGCCGTAGCGATCAACCTGATCAGTCGATCAGCCCGCCTGATTGAGGAATTGCTGAAAGGAGAGATCATCGAAAAGGACTTCAGGGAGGAGTTTCTGACCTACTGGTTCTATGCGCACGACGCCAAGGTGCAGATCACAAGCCTGCTCAATCCGGTCGGCCCCTCTCGTGAAGTGCGCATGTGGCGCGACGGTGATCTGACCATAGTAGGAGAGACTGCTGCCGAACTGGAGAAGTGGCTGTCGCGTCGGTTTGGCAAGCCTAGGGGCAGCAAGAAATATCACACTGAGCCCGCCGCATTCCTGTGGCTGCCTGAGCCGCTGCTCCCGTCCCAATATCCCGCCATGGGCCGCGATCTCATCGCGATTGCCCAGGACGCGGCGGACGGGGCTGAGGGCGTACTGGAGAAACTTGCAACAAAGACCCAAAAGGACGTGCTCGTCGTCATGGGCGCCATGGGCAGAGGTGGGACGGGACTAATCGCGGCAATGACGACCGCTGGCAGGCGAGTTGGCTCGCGGAACGGAAACGTGCATGACCCGATAAGCAAAGGATTTGCCCCCAAGCACATGCCGCCCGCTGTTGCGGCATTACGCACTTATTCTGCTGCTCCGGTCGTAAAATATGAGGTGTCGCGCGCGGATGCAGCGTGGGTGCACGGCCGGGGGAAGGACGGGCGGGCGATCACACTGCTCGACAAAAAAGTGACAATTATCGGCTGTGGATCGGTCGGATCTTCTGTGGCTGCGCGATTGGTTCGTGCGGGCGTAGGGCACTGCAATCTGGTCGATCCGGAAACGCTTGATTGGCCAAATCTGGGCCGTCATGAGTTAGGGGCGGCATCGATCGGCAGGAACAAGGCGCTCGAACTCGCGGCACAGCTTCAGCGCGCTTTTCCGCATCTGACGATCGAAGGGCATGAGGTTAGCGCGCAGGCGCTTGTCGAAGGATATGGTGAATTGCTCAGTTCGAGTGATCTTGTCGTTGCTGCGACGGGAAGTTGGGCCGCTGAAAGCGCACTCAACCGTTGGCACCTTACGCATGGCCGCAGGCAACCATTTCTCTATGGGTGGACAGAAAGCTATTGTGTTGCAGGGCATTCCGTCCTGATCGGGACAGAGGGCGGATGCCTGCGCTGCGGAATCGGCGGGACCGGTGTGCCCCATCTGCAGGCATGCTCCTGGACAGACGGGAAGGCGCTTCTTGAAGAGCCGTCCTGCGGCAATCATTTCACGCCGTATGGAGCCATCGAGCTGGGTTATGTTGTTGATCTGATCGCGGAAGCAGCGCTGGCCGGACTAATTTCTGCAGTCCCGATATCCCGGCATGCTGTCTGGCTGTCGGCTGCCGAGAATATTGCGCAGGCTGGCGCTTGTCTGACGGAGGCGATGGCGCAGGCTGCTGGCGATGTTCAACACCAAAGAATTGTTCGATTGAATTGGGACGCGAACGAATGTCCGGCGTGCAAGTTCGCCCATGAATATCGTTCTGCGGCCTGACGGGTCTGCGCTGCTGCTCGATAATGATCATCTGCTCCCGCGATCCACATGACGGGAAAGCTAAGAAGGATGCGTGTGCCGATGTCCAGGAACATAGTGATCTATTCTGACGGTACCGGTCAGGACGGCGGCATACGGCCAGAGCAGCGGATGAGTAACATCTTCAAAATGTATAGGGCCACCCGGCCGGGGCCTGACTGCGGAGTGAATCCGCAAGAGCAGGTCGTCTTTTACGATCCAGGGCTTGGAACCGAGGCTGGTGCGACCGGGATGACGTCGATCCGACGTCGCATAGGCACGCTTCTTTCTTCTGTCACCGGACGCGGGATCACGACGAATATCGTCGACTGCTATGAGTTCATTATCAATCATTACCAGCCGGGGGATCGCATCTGGCTATTCGGCTTCAGCCGCGGCGCCTACACCGCACGCAGCGTAGCAACCGTTCTGCGCCTCTGCGGTGTGCCAACGCATACACCCGCCGGCGAACTTCCACGTTTTCGCCTCGGTGTGCGGGAGATTGCCAAATGCGCGGTCATCCGCGTTGCAGAGCATGGGGCTGGACATCCGCGCGCCAAATATGAAGTTGAAAGGGAGGAGCTCGCGCGCCGGTTTCGCTCGAGATATGGATCAGATGAGGGAGGCGAGGCGAACGCCGCACCATATTTCATTGGCGTTTTTGACACGGTGGCATCGCTTGGTGCAAAGGGGCCTCTGCGTATTGGCTTAACTATTTTGCTGGTGCTAGCCAGCATGGCACTCGCTGCAATCATCGCATCGATTATCCATTGGACCACGGGGGCTGGCTGGATTGCTGCATTCCTCCTCGGGGCCTTCGGCATCGCGGCCGCTGGAACCTGGGCCTATTTTCGAACGGCGCTTAAAATCTTCAAGCCGTCGGAATCAGGAAAGACGAGAAGCTATCATCTCGCACAGTGGAGCGGGCGGGACTATGACAGGCTTTTGGGACGCGCGGTTGTCTATGCGCGACACGCAATCGCGATTGACGAAAATCGGGCGGATTTCGCTAGAGTTCCTTGGGGGCCTGGCAAGGGAGTTGAGACCAGCATGCCGAAGGAAGGCGAACCCGAACCGTTTGTGCAAATGTGGTTCGCGGGCAATCATTCGGACATCGGTGGCAGCTATCCCGAGGCTGAATCAAGATTGTCCGATATCGCACTTGACTGGAT
>Ga0154542_1073_pt3 | contig 8880 bp, 11 predicted proteins | sample RifGroF1_FD_105685 | JGI IMG/M metagenome (GOLD analysis project Ga0154542, IMG submission 105685) | Sphingomonadales bacterium GWF1_63_6 | reverse complement strand
TCGCGCTTCTCTAACCCTGCAGCGGCGCGGAGCGATTTGGCATGTGTATTTCAATTGACGATTGGGTCCGTGCCGCCAAGATAAATTCTGGCATGGATTGGGGCACGATCGTAACGCCGGAACACGCTGTTCCATTTGCGATAATCATCAGGGAGGTGGCACCACTAGTAGATTGATTCCAACATTTGGTGCCCGCGCCTACCCTCGCTCAACCGGGTCATACTTTACTTCTGTGGTAAGGCGCATGGTTTGAGCTAGTTGCTCGAATACTGCGGTGAAAGTGGCGCGAACATAGGGTTTTCTAAGTACGGGCCTGTCATCGAAATCCTGGCGATCGCCATGGTCGCCATAGCCCGTAGAGAATGCAAACGGGATGCCAGCATGCACCAGAGCATCGGCGACGGAGTAGCTGTTCTCGCCTCCTAGATTGACATCAAGAAGTGCCGCGTCGATTGCATTTTGCGCGAGCAGCGTAAGCGCATCAGCAACGTTGGCAGCAACGTGGATGCTGTCGCAGCCAAGTTCCTCGAGAGCTATTTCGACACCCCTTAACACAAGCATTTCGTCCTCTACGATGAGGATCCGACAGCCTGCCAACAGGCGGCTCATGTCTCGCTGCTTACTGGGGCGGGAATGTCGATCGTACAGGCCACGCCGCTCTCCAAAAAGTTTAGAGTCACTATGCCGTCCAGCTCATGTGCGAGCCCCCGTTCAATAACCCAGGACCCAAAGCCCTTATGCGTTGGAGGTGTCACAGGGGGGCCGCCATGCTCCTGCCACCGTAGAACGAGCCGATCCCCGGCCACATCCGGCACTAATTCCCAACTTACCGTGATTAATCCGGCATCAACAGAAAATGCGCCATATTTGACGGCGTTGGTTGCGAGCTCATGGAGCGCGATCGTCAGGGAGAGGGTGACTTTGGGGGAAAGATGAAAATTATCCCCAGAGATAGTGAAACGCTGAGTGTGTCCCGCGATGACTTCAAACGGATGCAAAGCCGTATCGACCAGATCGTGCAGGCCGACGCCTTCCCACTTGCTTATGGTGAGCAGATCATGAGAGCGGGATAGCGCCAGAATACGCGATTCAATCGCGTCTCGAATTGCCTCCGGCTCTCCCGACGAGCGAAGCGCCTGCGTAACAATCGACTGAACCGTAGCAAGGGTATTTTTCACACGGTGGTTCAGTTCGTCGATAAGCAGCCTACATCGAGCATTATCCTGTCGAAGTCGAGTGACATCGATGAGCGAAAGAAACTGCTGCACTATCGTACCATTATCGTCGCAAACCGGGCTAACATACAAAGACGCCCAAAACTCCGTCCCGTCTTTTCTTTTATAGTGAAGTTCCGGTTCAGCGCAGCCTTCGCCGCGAAGAGCGGCTTCTACTATCTCAACCGTCGTCTGATCACATCCTATCGTCAATAGCGACTGGAAGCTCTTTGCCAATATCTCTTCCCGTTTATATCCAGTTAGAGCCAAAAACGCGTCGTTGGCGAAAACGACTGAATAGGTCGCCTTATTATCCGTAAAAATCATAGGCATGCGTGTTTTTTCAGCTGCCACCACAAAGGGGCCTAGGTCATGGCGGAATGCATCGACCTCAGCTTCAGATTTTTTTTGATCATCTGACTTTGGTGTTATATCAACCATCGGTTTCCTAACACTATAAAGCTGATACATTAACGCATAATTGTTGGGCGATATTAATATAGATTATTATTGTCATGATACATAGCTTAACCATTTGGAATTACGTATTAATAATTGTTGGATTTTCGCCATGCGATAGAGAGGACACTGCTTTCATGACAGGTTTTTATTTTTAACTATCTGCTGCCGATTGTGGATGTCCCGAACCGTCGGATCGTGTCGCCGTGAAAGAGAATGGCGTGCACATTCCTGGGGTCAAAAGGCTTCGGTTAGAACCTGAACCCGCTACTTATCGCTCCCGCGCCACTACTATTCGGGCTAGGTGAACACCGTCGTCGGCCTCGTCCAGCGGTCTTAAGCCTTAGCGGACAGTCGCGATGAGCCAAGGAAATGCCGCTGTCGGCAATTGAGGATCGAAACCCGTCGGCTGAATGGCAACGAAGGGGTCGATATGCCTGAGGTTAAATGCCACGTTCAAATTGCGGGAGAGCAGCCCAGCTTTAGCTCAGCCGGTCATGCGCAACCGGCGATGCAGATAATTGTCGTCGAAACCAGCGATCTGAACCAGTTTTACCGGATCGAGAATAGTAACGCTACCGCGCTTCAGCGCCATTGCGCCTGCCAGCCGTAGATCCTTCAGCACACGATTGATGTGAACTGCAGTCATGCCAAGGGCATCGGCGAGAACGAGTTGGGAAAGGGGCAGGGAAAATTCTTCATCCCCAGTCAAACCGATATTCCGTGCCCGAAGGTAAAGTTCGCAGATGAGATGTGCCACGCGCTCAGTCGAACTGCGTCGACCCATACTGACGATCCAGGCGCGCATGACACTTTCGTCCACTAGTTGCGCAGAATACATCGCTTTCGCTATGTTTGGATGATCACGCATCATAGTCTCCATGTCTGTTTTAGAGACCGTTGCGACCGTCGCGGCCGTGATTGCCTGAATACCGTGATCCATTTCCGCAAGCAGCTTGATATGCAAGTCGCAGGCGTCGCCCGGCATCAGAAACGCCATTATCTGGCGCGTACCGCTCGGCAGGATTTTATAACGGCAGACCCAACCGTCCAGAACCACAAACATCGGCCCCGGCTCATCGCCCTCACGAATTAAGTCCTGCCGGGGCGAATAGCGGCGAGGGTGCGAGGTAGCGTTCTCGATTATTCGGACATCGCTGGCTGTAAGTTCAGCCAACCCGCCCAATTTTTTTACAAAAGGGTTAGCCATGGGCTGTCCTACCCCCGCTAGGTCTAATTTGATATTGATGAATGTTGTTGTTCAATATTATTGTATGTTGTTGTTCTTATTGCCACCGCCCTGTATCAGCTCGGTATCGTTGGCAGGCTTCACCAGGCGTCGGCGGCTGAAAGCGCAGATATGCTTTCGCCTGTACCTGAGGTTTTATAATGCCCCACAACGACAATTATCCAGCAAAGCCGGGCGGTTCCCTATCATCACCGGATGCACATGGTCCTGCAGCCTTGCTACTTATTGAAAGCCTGATCCACGGACTTTGTGAAAATGGAACGCTCCTGACCTATGAAGCAATCGACATTGTGGAACGGGCAGTCAGTGTACAGCGTGATCGGGCTGAGGCGACAGATGGCTCCAACGCACAGATGTGGGAGTCGCATGTGCTCCTTGCATCTATCGTATCCTCACTCAGAGTTGACGAAGACAAGCCCTGAACCGCCCCGGCTTTCCCTGATGCATTTTCAATTCAGTCTTGCGACCATACTGAAGTTCTCAATGGCCGCATAGTAGTTGGCTTCGGCTTCGGCGGACGGGATATGCCAAATGGGGCCGAATTGGCGGTGTCAACGAGCACCGAAGATTCCGCAAAAGCGAGCATCCAAAATTCCTTAGTTTGGCGGGACGATTTGTGCCGGTGATCAGCGGTGATGGAGATCGGGCTTTTCCTTTGCGGGCGGGCGGCTGCGGCGTTTCGGCAAGGGCGGCGGGTTGATGGACGGTGCAGGGCGCGCATGCTCGGTAAGCAGGTCAGCGTGCTGTCGCTTGCGATAAGCGAAGGGCCAAAGCCAAGGGCTGATGCATCATCAAAAGCGTTGACAACAGGCTGCAAGCGACCGACCATTTCGGTTGTTTCATCACGCATGGCGGGCGTCCCCACAAAAGGAATGTCCAATGAACGACTCGACCTGATCACCGCGCATGCCGCCCGCAACGGGCTGCCGCGCGGTTGCGCGAATGAAATTTGGCACAAGGTGAGACAAAAACTTCACTGATCGCGATCCGCGACGCGTCTCACGCCAATATTCGCCATTATCCGCTCACGCACGCCTGCTGCCGCCAGCGTCCACCGACATTTGAGAGCATGACCGTGTTGACCCCGACAGGTCTCTTGTCCGGGACGGCAAGGCATTGAATGCTCGTCATCGGGGGCGCGTAACATGCTGTGAAGAGACTGTCCCGATGACCAATAGTGATCGCATCATTCGCCTGAAAACCGTTCTGGCCCGCACGGGCCTCTCTCGTTCCACCCTCTATCGCAAAATCGCTGACGGTACATTTCCCGCGCAAATCAAAATCAGCGTCCATGGCGCTGGATGGCGGGAGTCGTCCGTCAATCTGTGGATCGCCGATCCCGTGTCCTACAGGGCCGACAATGACAACTTGCCTTCGCGCAGGGAGGGCGGCCATGAGAAAGGATGACGATGAAGCCCCAGACCATCGCCTCGTTGCCGCGAACGACAATGGCGTTGTCACCGGACCGCCTGACATGGATGTAGAAGCGGCGCTGACCTGCATCGCAGAGGCTATGGGTCGGCACATCGCCCGCCAGCATATTCGCGCCCGTACAGCGGCCAATGACAATCCGCCCTGGGTGACTGAAGGAGAGTAAGCGCGATGGCAATGTGGGTGGCACATATGCTCTAGTTGAGTATCGACTTTTGTTGACACTGTTCGGTGCTCTGATAGTGTAGAGCAAATACCACTAAAAGGAGGCGCGCGATGCGTGTGCAGGTCAAGAAATGGGGCAACAGCGCCTCGGTGCGGATACCCGCATCGGTGATGGCTGCTGCTGCTTTGCACGTCGATCAGGCGGTGGATGTACGGGAAGAAGGTGGCCGCGTGGTGATCGAGCCGATCCGAGCGCCCGTCTACGATCTCGATGAATTGCTATCGGCAATGACGCCCGACACCTTTCCCGATGATGTCGATTTCGGCGCTCCGATCGGCAAGGAAGTCTGGTGATGCCTGCCTGGGTGCCCGATAGCGGAGACATCATATGGCTCCATTTCGATCCGCAAGCGGGACATGAACAGGCTGGTCACCGTCCCGCCCTCGTCCTATCGCCCGCGCGCTATAACGGTCAGCGTGGCATGATGCTATGTTGCCCGATGACAACGCGGATCAAGGGCTATGCCTTTGAGGTTGTCGTCAGCCACGATCCGCCAAGCGCTATCCTGGCGGATCAGATCAAGAGTCTCGACTGGCGTGCCCGCAAGGCCAGCGCCAAGGGGAAAGTATCGGCCGAAGTGCTCGCCGATGTTCGTGCCAAACTCAAGGTGCTGCTGCAAATCTAGCCTATCGGGGAGATACTCATGACCCGCGTTGCCCTCTACGCCCGTTATTCCTCCGACCAGCAGAGCGCCGCGTCGATCGAAGATCAGCTTCGCATCTGCCGCGAGCGGGCGGCCAGCGAAGGCTGGCATGTTGTTCAGACATATTCGGATGCTGCGATCTCGGGGGCCAGCATGATCCTGCGGCCTGGCATCCAGTCATTGGTGCAAGACGCACGGGCAGGTCTGTTCGACATGGTGCTGGCCGAAGCCCTGGATCGGGTCTCGCGTGACCAGGCGGACGTTGCCACGCTCTACAAGCAACTCCAGTTCGCCCGCGTGCCGCTGGTGACGCTGTCAGAAGGCGAAATTTCCGAACTGCATGTCGGTCTCAAGGGCACGATGAATGCGCTGTTCCTCAAGGACCTCGCCAAGAAGACCCATCGCGGCCAGCGCGGCCGCGTGGAGAAAGGCTTTTCGGCAGGACCGGTAGGCTATGGTTATCGCACGGTGAGGCGGCTTTCCAGCGAAGGTGAACTGGTGCGCGGCGAATGCCGGATCGAGCCGAGCGAAGCGCCAGTGGTCGAGCGCATCTTTCGCGAGTTCGCTGCGGGCAAGAGTCCCCGCGCCATTGCTCGCGACCTCAACGCCCAAGGGATCGCTGGTACTTCCGGACGGCCATGGAGCAACACTACCGTGACCGGCAAGCGTTGCCAGGGCGTGGGTATTCTCAACAATGAACTCTATGTCGGAAAGCGGGTCTGGAACCACAAACACTATCTCAAGAATCCGCTGACGGGTCAGAGGGTAGCCCGCACCAATCCCCAAGCCGAATGGGTTCGGGTAGAGGTTCCGCATCTGCGGATTGTAAGCGACGATCTATGGCGGGCTGTGAAGCAGCGACAGGATGCACTTACCGACAAATATACCCAAGCCACGCAAGCCAGCCGGATGCATCTTGGCAGACGCCCGGTCCATCTGCTCTCGGGACTTATCGAATGCGGCCTTTGCGGCGGCAAGGTCGGCGTGGCGGTCAATGGGCGCTATGGCTGCTTGAACCATCATCGCCGTCAAATCTGCGCCAACAACCGGACCATTCGCCGGGAAGTGCTGGACCAGCGGGCACTTGCGGGCCTTACCGAACGGCTTGTGTCGCCCGACAAGGTGCAGTCCGCCGTTGCCGCCTATGCCGAGCATATCAATCGCGAGAATCGGGAACAGCGCGCGCAGGCTGAAGGCGATCGTCGTGCGCTGGAGAAGATCGATCGGGCCATTGCCGGGATCATGAGCGCCATTGAGGACGGACTGTATCAGCCTGCCATGAAAGCTCGCATGGCAGAGCTTGAACGAGAGAAGGGCAACATGGCCGCCCGCATTGCTCAGCTACCGCAACCCATTGCCGATGTGCATCCTGGCATCGCCGAAATCTACAAGCGGGAAATGACGCGGTTTACACAGGCGCTCGAAGACCCCGAAACACGGCTTGATGCCTCGCAGGCCATTCGGTCGCTCATCCACCGGATCGTCTTGCATCCTGGCGAAAAGCGCGGGGAAATACATGCCACGCTACACGGTGCCTTAGTGGGCATTCTAGATTTTGCTCGGGAGACTTCCGGTCCTGCTACCCTTGTTACAACAAAGGCGGCTTCGAGTTCGCGGGAGAGGCTACGAAGACTTGGCAGCTTGCTGCCTAGTCGCAGTCGGTGAGGGTCTTTCTTGCAGCAATCGGCAAGACCCTCACCCTCCCACCGCAACCTCTTCCGCCGCCGCCATCACGCGCAGCACATTCTCACCCGCCAGCTTCGCGATATCCCTGTCGCTCCAGCCGCGCCGCATCAGTTCGGACAGGAGGGCCGGGTAGGTTTCGACGCCGCCCAACCCTTGTGGCAACGCACCCACGCCATCGAAATCGCTGCCGATGCCGACATGGTCGATGCCCGCTTGCTGGACGATATGGTCGATATGATCGGCGACCTGCGCGATCGTCGTGACGGGTTCGGGATACGCCTTTTCCCAGTCCGCCAGTGCCTGCGCCGCGCCCTCGGGGTCGCCGATGTGGAGGCCGCCAAAGGGCGGGGCGTTGTTGCGGGTGATTTCCGCGCTGCGGTCCGCGCCCCAGATGCGGCGGGCTTCGGAGACATATTGGGCGGCGAAATTGACCATCACCACGCCGCCATTGGCCGCGACCTCTTTCAACACCGCGTCAGATACGTTGCGCGGCGTGTCGCACAGGGCGCGGGCGTTGGAGTGGGAGAAGATGACCGGCGCTTTCGTGACGCGCAGTGCATCCATCATCGTCGCTTCGCTGACATGGCTGAGGTCCACCAACATGCCCAGCCGATTAAGTTCGCGCACCACATCTTCCCCGAACGGGGTGAGGCCGTCATGCTGCGGATTGTCGGTGGCGCTGTCGGCCCAGGCGATGGTCCGGCTGTGGGTGAGGGTGAGATAGGCCGCGCCCAGCTGGCGATAGGCGCGCAGCACCGCACGGCTGCCGTCGATCTGGCCACCGCCCTCCACCCCGATCAGCGATCCGATCCGCCCGGCCTTGTGCGCCGCGCGCAGTTGCGCCGCCGTGCGGACCAGCGTGATATGTTGGGGATAGCGGGCCGCGAGGTTGTGGACCATGCCGATCTGGTCGAGCGTGTCCTTGACCTGTTGCACCTGCGGCAGGTCGGCCGAGACCCAGACCGACCAGAACTGCCCGCCGACACCGCCCGCGCGCAGTCGATCGAAATCGGTATGATAGGTGGCCGGATCGAGCCGGGTCAGGTCCATCGTCCAGCGCGCATCTTTGGCCCTTTCCGCCAGCGCTTCGGGCCAATCATTATGGCCGTCGATCAGCGGGGTCGCTTTCAGGATGCGGGCAATGCGCGCCGCATGGGGATCGGGCGCGGCGTGGACGGGCAATGGGGTGAGCAGCAGCGATAGGGCCGCGAGGCGAAGGATGTTCATGGCATCAAGCCTATGGCGGCATGCCACAAGGTCAATCACGAAAAATCGCCCGCACCACCCAAAGCGCTTTCGCGCGGTGTCGATTGTGCGCCATAAGGTCCGGTAATGATGATCGATCCGTTGATTTTGCTCCAGGCCTATTCGATCGGCGTCTTTCCCATGGCGGATGATCGCGACGCCGCCGAAGTCTATTGGGTCGAACCCAAGCAGCGCGCGATTCTGCCACTGGATGGCTTTCACCTGTCGAAATCGCTCGCGAAGACCATCCGCCGCGACCAGTTCCGCGTCACCGCCAATCGCGCTTTTCCCGCCATCCTGGCGCTGTGCGCGCAGCCCGCGCCGGATCGGCCCTCGACCTGGATCAACCGCGCGATCGAGGGGGCCTATCGGCACCTCCATGCCATCGGCTACGCCCATTCGGTGGAGGTGTGGGAGGGGGAGGAACTGGTCGGCGGCCTCTATGGCGTCGCACTCGGCCAGGCCTTTTTCGGCGAATCGATGGTGTCGCGGCGCACCGATGCGTCGAAGGTCGCATTGGCCTGGCTGGTGGCGCGGTTGCGCTTTGGCGGCTTCACGCTGCTCGACTGCCAGTTCATGACCGAACATCTCCGCTCACTCGGCGCGGTGGAGATCGCCCAGCGTGATTATCTTCAGTTGCTGGGGGCGGCGGTCGGTGGGGTGCCGCTGGGGGCGGGATCGGGCGTGCTGTCGGCAGGCGCGGGTGTCGCTGCGGAACTGGCGTTCG
>Ga0154542_1063_pt2 | contig 9112 bp, 7 predicted proteins | sample RifGroF1_FD_105685 | JGI IMG/M metagenome (GOLD analysis project Ga0154542, IMG submission 105685) | Sphingomonadales bacterium GWF1_63_6 | reverse complement strand
CCGATCGGAAAACAGGATGCGTCCGTCAAAATCCAGCCCCGCGACGCGCGACTTGCCGGCATTGGCCAGCATCGTGCCCGACTGCGGATCGTTGTCCGCGCTGCAATCGCCATCGGGGGAAAAGGGCGCTTCGCCAAAGACCGGATCGCCCGCAACGCAGCCCGGCTGGGTCAGCAGGCCGCTCAGTGCGATCTGCACCCCGTCATAATAGCCCACAAAGCCCGACAGGTTCAGGCGGACGCGGACGTCGCCCAGCGTCCAGTCGGATCGCACCCCCAGTTCCAGGTCGGTGACTCGTTCCGGCCCGAAGGACTGATAGGGCGCCAGCCGCCCGCCGAAGGTGGGCGTATTGATGCCGCCGGTGCGATAGCCGCGCCGGGTGGAAATATAGGTGAAGAGGTCGGGCGTCACCTGCCAGTCGAAACCCACGGTCCAGGTGGGCGCATCGGATTTGGCGGTGTTGGTGGTTGCGCTGATCAGGATCGGGTTGGTCGATACGCATTCATTGGGGCGGACGGTCCCCTGGGTGGTGTTGTCGGTCGCCGTACAGGCGATTTCCTTGTCCCAGGTGTAGCGCAGCCCGGCGTTGAAGCGCAGACCCTGGGCGATTTCATCCAGCTTTATGTTGACGTTGCCGAACAGCGCTTTGCTCTTTTCGGTGTAGAAATTATATTGGAAGGTGCCGTAATTTTCGGCCGGCAGGAAAGGTGGCAGCACGACCTGGGCGATCGAACTGCCGCTGCCCGTCGGGCCGTAGGGCTGGCTTTTCAGATAAAATCCGCCCACCAGCCAGTCCACCCGGTCGTCAAGCGCGCTGCCCTTGATCTGCACTTCATTGGTATATTGTTCGACGTTGTTGACCGCGCCTGCGTTCAGCAGGGTCAGCGGCAAGCCGGCGGGCAGTCCGGCAGCAGGATTGCCAGTCGTGATCAGCAACGGCACGCCGTCGGTGTTGATATTATAGTTCACATAGGTTTTGCGATAGCCGAAGATGTTGGTGAAGCTGACCCCGCTGTCGCTCAGGTCGATATCGGTGCGGTTGGTGATGCCCCAGCGGCGGGTGCGGTTGATTGCGGGGGACACGTCGCTGTCGATGACGCGGGGACCACGCGCCTGCTGCGCCGCCAGCGCCTCCTGCATCGCGCTGCGCAGACCCAACAGGTCGATCAGGCTGGGATTGTCGAACAGGCTGGTCAGCAACACCGCGTCGCCGGTGTAGTTGTTGCGATACCAATCGAAGATAGTGAGGTTCTTGAAACCCTCGACTGGTTCGGCCAGCACGGACACGCGGAACGCGCGGGAATTGACGTCGTCCAGGTCGCCGCCCAGTCCGATATTCTTGGTATAACCGTCGCGCTTTTCGTACCGGCCCGCGACCCGTACCGCCAGCTTGTTGTCCACGATCGGGATGGACAGCGCGCCTTCCAATTGCTTGCGTTCATAGCGGCCGTAGCCCGCCTCAACATAGCCGCCCAGGACATATTCGGGCGCGGCGGGATAATAGAGGACGGCGCCGCCGGTGGTGTTACGGCCAAACAGCGTGCCCTGCGGCCCTTTGAGAACCTGGACCGATGCCATGTCATAGGTTGCGACGCCGCTGCCGAAGGTGGGCGCGGGCACATCGGCAAAATAGCTGACGACGGCAGGCGCGTTGGACCCGCTCAACGCCTTGGACTGGCCACGGATCTGGAACACCGAATTTTCGCGCCCGCCCGATCCGGACAGATAGACGCCGGGCGTCTTGATCATCAGGTCGGCGGTGGTTGCGATATTAGCTTCGCGCAGCATATCCGCGTTGAAGGCGGTGACGGACACAGGCGTCGACTGGATGCTTTCCTCGGAGCGGCGGGCGGTGACGACGATGTCGTCGATGCTAGGCGACGCCTGGGGCTGCGCCGTTTGGGCGATCGCCAGGACCGGCAGGGCCAGGGGTGCAACGGACGTTAAAAGTACCGCAAGACGCGCGGTGAAAATCGGGCGCATTTCATCTCTCCCTGAGCAGCAGAACGTCATGTTCTCGCAAGCCTGACCTTTGCCAGTGCCGTCGGGAGAAGTAGAAGACGATCGTCTTAGTCGTGCCTATCGCCGGAGAGGGCCCTCGATTTTCGTCCATGACCCCGCCAATCGTCAGCCGGGCGTGTCGGCGGCTTCGACGAAGGGCGGCAGCATCAGCAAGGCGCAGCCTGCGGTGATCAGGTCTTCAAGATATTGGTCGGAGCGCGGATAGGCGCCGCCGGTCAGATTGGCGACCCGGTCCCCATAGCTGACGCCCATCAGGAAATTCGTCACCGCCACCGACAGGCGCATGGTGAAGACCTGGTCCGACATGGCGGCGCAGCATCCCCGCAACGCCTGATGAACCAGCGCGACCGCCGGTCCTTCTCTGGCTCGGTCAAAGGCTTCGTCAAACGGATCGTTCAGGATCAGGTGCAGGATGAACTGCGAATAAATCCACCTCTGCCGCCCTGCGAAGGCGTCCAGCACCGGCAACAGGAATAATTCGAGCAGGCCGCGAATATCGTCGGGCAGGCGCGGCAACCCCTGCATCCGCAGCATCCGGCAATCGTCCACTTCCGCCTGGCGGATGTCGTAAATCGCCCGGATCAGTAATTCCTTCGATCCGAAATGACGATAGATGGCGGAGTTATTGCCCTGCTTGGCGACGCGCAGGATTTCGCGGATGGATGCACCCTCGATCCCGCGTTCGGCGATGATTTCCTCCACGGCGAGCAGCAGCTTGCGCGCGCCGGGTCCATAATCTTCCCATTTACCCTTCATGCCCGCACGCATCGCAATTCGCTGCCGCCAAGCCAAGCGGAAAGCGAACCACCCGCGACGAGCGCGCCGACCGTCCACCTATCACCCGACAGGTGGGACTAAGGCCACGTCTATGGTCTTTAGCGGCTATGGCGAGGAACTCGAACGGCATGAACCAGAATGGCTACGACTATATCATCATCGGCGCCGGGTCGTCCGGCTGCGTCCTGGCGAACCGGTTGTCGGTCGACCCGGCGGTCAAGGTATTGCTGGTGGAAGCTGGCCCGGACGACAACAGCCCGCTGATCGCCATGCCGCGCGGCATCGGCAAATTGCTGGCGCCGGGCAATCCCCATGTGTGGGACTATGCCGTGTCGCCGGGCGGCAATGCGCCGCAGGAAAGCTGGCTGAAGGGGCGCACGGTCGGCGGATCGAGTTCGGTCAACGGCATGGTCTATGTGCGCGGTGCGCCGGCCGATTACGACGCGTGGGAAGCGGCGGGCTGCACCGGCTGGGGCTGGCAGACGATGGGCCGCCATTTCGTCGCGCTGGAGGATCATGCGCTGGGCACCAAGGCGTGGCGCGGGACCGGCGGCCCGCTCAAGGTGAGCATCCATCCGTCCGGCGATCCGTTGTGCGAAGCGTTCCTAAACGCGGCCGAGCAGGCCGGGACGCATCGGGTGGACGACATGAACGACATCCCTGCGGTCACGCAGGGTGGCATGGGCTATCAGCCGATATCCACCTATCGCGGCAAGCGCTTTTCCGCTTCGCGCGCTTTCCTGAAACCGGTGCGGGGACGCGCGAACCTGACCGTGGTGACCGATACCGACGTGCAGCGCATCCTGTTCGACGGGCAGCGGGCCAGCGGCATCCTGCTGCGTGACAAAAATGGCCTGCACGAAGTCGCGGTACGGCGCGAAATCATCCTGTCGGCGGGGGCCATCCAGAGCCCCAAATTATTGCAACTGTCGGGCATTGGCCCCCGCGCCCTGCTCGAATCGCTGGCCATTCCGGTCGTGGTCGACGCGCCCGGCGTCGGCGCCAATTTGCGTGAACATCGCTATCTGAGCTTTACCTACAAGGTGCGCGGCAACAGCCTGAACCAGAAACTGTCTGGCCTAGGTCTGATCGCGTCGGTGCTCCGATACTTCTTCGGCTCGAAAGGGGCGCTGACCCACGGCGCGCATGAAGTGGGCGGCTTCATCAAGACGCAGGCGTCGCCCGACCGGCCCGATGCCCAGATCGGCCTGGGGCTCTATTCCTTTCATACCGATGCGAAGGGCGCGGTGGTGCTGGACCCCTATCCCGGCATGACCGTCATCGCCTATTATCTGCGGCCCGACAGCCAGGGGCAGGTGCGGATCAGCGCCGCTGATCCCGATGCGCCGCCCGTTATCGACGCCAATCACCTGGCCACCGATGCCGACCGGCGGCACTTCGTCGCCCTGTTCCGCTGGCTACGCGATCTGGCCACGCAACCCGCGCTCAAGGACTGGATCGTCGCGGAAACCGGCAAAACCGTGGGCATCGAGACGGACGAGGACATACTGGCCAATGCCATCAGCCTTGGCGGCACGACATTCCACATCTGCGGCACCTGCCGGATGGGCGCGGACGAAGACGCCGTACTCGACCCGCAGTTGCGCGTGCGCGGCGTCACCGGCCTCCGCGTGGTCGATACCTCCATCATGCCGACTATTGTGTCGGGCAACACCAATGCGCCAGCGATGGCCATCGCCCTCAACGCCGCGGAGATGATCCTGCGGCCCGGACAGGATATCCACCCATGACCATCCCCTTCACAACGATCGACAAACTCTACATCGACGGCGCCTGGGTTGCCGCAGGCGCGGAGCGCGACGCTATCATCAATCCGGCGACCGAAGCGGTGATCGGCCACGCGCCTGTGGGCAATGCGGCGGCGGCGGAAGCAGCGATCGCGGCGGCCCGCGAGGCGTTCGACCATGGCGTGTGGCCGCGCATGGCGATGGCCGAGCGCGCAACCTATCTGCGCCGGATGCACGCGGCGCTGGACGCGCGGCGGCCGCAGATCGTCGCGCTGATCGTGGCGGAGGTCGGTTGCGCGCAGGGCGTGACCCACGGGATGCAGGTCGCCAATCCGCTCGACCATCTTCTCGCTGCGCTGGAACATTCAACGCGCGACGATAGTGTCCGCCTGCCGATCGACATCACCCCTAATCCCTTCGACCCCGATGGCCCCCGCAAAATGGGCGGCACGACGGTCGTTCGCGAGCCGGTCGGCGTGGTCGCAGGCATTACCGGCTATAACTTCCCCTTCCTCATCAACCTGGCCAAGATCGTGCCGGCGCTGCTGGCGGGCAATACGCTGGTGCTCAAGCCGTCTCCCTTCACCCCCTTTTCCGCGTTGCTGTTCGGCGAGATCGCCGACGAGATCGGCCTGCCCAAGGGTGTGCTGAACGTCATCACCGGCGGGCCGGAGGTTGGTACGATGCTGACCAGCGACCCGCGCGTCGACCTGGTCAGCTTCACCGGGTCCGAAGGCGTCGGCGCGGCGATCATGGCGCAGGCGGCCCCGACGCTGAAGCGCGTCCATCTGGAACTGGGTGGCAAGTCAGCGCTGATCCTGCGGCACGATGCCGATGTCGCGCGGGCGGCGGCGATGGCAGTCGCCGTGCTGTCGGTCAATGCGGGCCAAGGCTGCGCGCTCCTTACCCGCCTGGTCGTCCATAACAGTATCCGAAAGGCGTTCGTCGAAACCGCCTGCGCCGTCGCCAGCCAGTTCAAGATCGGAGATCCTGCCGATCCGAGTGTGGCGATGGGGCCGTTGATCCGCGAATCGCAGCGGAGCAAGGTCGAAAATCTGATCGCCATCGGCCGCGATGAAGGCGCGAAGATCGTCCATGGCGGCGGGCGGCCTGCGGGTCTGGACAAGGGTTTCTTCACCGACATCACGATTTTCGACGATGTCGACAACAGCATGACTATTGCCCAGGAAGAGGTGTTCGGCCCGGTCGGCTGCATCATCGGCTTCGACACCGACGAGGAAGCAGTCCGCATCGCCAATGATAGCCGCTATGGGCTGAATGGCGGCGTCGAAACGGCGGATGCGGCCAAGGGATACGAAATGGCCCTGCAAATCCGGTCGGGCAGCGTCATGCTGAACGGCGGCACCGGGCGCATGAGCTATGCGCCGATCGGCGGCTATAAGCGATCGGGTGTCGGGCGCGAATATGGTCCCGATTGGCTGCATGAATATCAGAATCAGAAGTCGATATTCTATCCGTTGGGGATATAAGCCATGGCAACGATCAGCAGCGCCCATGATTTCCCCGACGCCGATACGCTTCTGGACCGCTATCCCCTGCCCGACTATCTGCGCGACAATGTCAGGCCCGGCCTGACGATGTTGCTGGCGTCGATGGCGGAGGACCGCGATCTCAACGCCAATGGCCATGCCCGCGCCCTGCATATCGTCAACGATGATCTGTCGCGCCTGAAAGCGATAGCCGACGATCGCGCGCGCTACCCCGAAATTGCCGAGGTGGAGATCAGACAACCACTGTTCATCCTGGGCCTGCCCCGTTGCGGCACCAGTTTCCTCCATGCGTTGATGGACGGCGACCCGCAGGTCCGCACTCCACTGATGTGGGAAGTGGCCGAACCCTCGCCCCCGCCAGAGGCCGCGACAGCCAATACAGACCCGCGCATCGCCCGCTTCGACGCGCATCTGCGCGCGCAATTGGGCGCGGATGCCGACGAATTGCTCAAGGCCCATCCGCTCGGTGCCAAAATACCGCAGGAATGCGGGTCGTTCATGACCACGTCGTTCCAGAGCAGCAATCCCTGCATGTTCCAGCATCTCCCGCGCTTCTACGACTGGTTCAAGGGGATCGACGCAACCTTCCGCTACGAGGTGCACAAAATGTGGCTCCAGCATCTGGGCTGGCGCCATCCGGGCAAACATTGGGTGCTCAAGATTCAGGAGCATATGTACAAGCTGCCTGCGTTGCGCAGCGTCTATCCCGACGCGATATTCATTCAACCGCATCGCGACCCTACCACCGTTATCGCCTCCATATCCCAGCTTATCAGCGTCATTCGCGGGCCATCCTACGATAATCTCGACCTGCACGCGCTGGGGGCCGAGTTTCTGCAACTCTGGTGGGACGGGGTGAAGTGCAGCATGGACTATCGCAAAGCGCATCCCGAGCTGCCGATCCACGACATGCGCTACAAGGATCTGGTCGCCGATCCGGTCGCCACCATCCGCGCCGCCTACGACCATTTCGGCTGGGACTTCACGCCGGAATCGGAAGCGGGCATCCTTAGCTGGCTGCACGACAATCCGGCGGGCAAACATGGCGCGCGCAGCTATACGCTGGCCGATTACGGCCTGACCACCGATCAGGTCAGCGACCGGTTCGCCGAATATATAGAGACATATCGTGCCTACATCTGAACCGTCTGCCTGGCGCGGCTGGCTGGAGACGATGGCCAGCGCGGACAGCGTATTGGACAGGTTGACGGACCCCGCAGACCCGCAGGCGCGGGCGGAGGCGCATCGCCTGCTCTTTGCGGCGCTCGCCACCGGCTACCAGACCGCGTTCGCCGACGCCGATCAGCCCGATTTCGTGCCGTCGGTCAGCAATGTGCTGAACACCGTCGGGGTCAATCCCGACTTCATCTATGGCGCGGCGCGGATTGATGGTAGCGGTATTTACCGGCTGTCGGGCCAGCGTGGCGACGGGGTGTTCATCTTCATTGATCTGGTCGCAGGCGGGCTGGGACCGATGGAGCAACTGGGTCCATCGGTCGGCATGATCGACCTGGATGCCTGCACATTGGGGCCGGACGGGGCGTTCGACATATTGGTCAGTGGCGAACGGCCGGACGGTCATACGGGCGACTGGTTCCCGCTCGATCCACGTGCCGTCACCATCGGCCTGCGCCATGCTTATTATAACTGGGGCGTGGGCCGGGAATTGCGGATCGCCATCGAGCGGGTCGACCGGCCCGTGGGCGGCGCGCCCATGCCTGCGGCCGAGATCGTGCATCGGCTCGATCGGTTGTCCGCCTTCGTCGAACGCTATGCCGGTTTCGCGCTGGGCTATGGCCAGCGACAGCGGGCGCAAGGCTTCATTAACAGCCTTGAATATGACGACTGGGCCGGACGCGGCGGCGTGGCCGGGCAGCATTATTATCAGGGCATTTTCCGGCTGGAAGCGGGGCAAGCGATGATTATCGACACCGCGATGCCCGATCAGGTCCGCTATTGGAATGTGCAGCTGAACGATCCGCTGTGGAACACGATCGACTGGATCAACCATCAGAGCAGCCTGAATGGCGGCCAGGCCGTTCTGGATAGTGACGGCCGCTTTCGCGCCGTGATCGCGATCGACGATCCCGGCGTGCCCAACTGGCTGGACCCGGCCGGGTGGCTGGAGGGATCGCTGATGCTGCGCTGGACCGGCGCGAGTTCGGGGCCGGAGCCGGTGCTGAAAATCGTGCCGGCGGCAGAGATACGCGCGCACCTGCCCAGCGATACGCCGGTGGTGACGCCAGAGCAGCGCGACGAAGCCCTCCGTCGGCGCAGGCGCGGGGCGCAATGGCGGCGACGCTGGTGATGGAATTTACCGGCAAGGTGGTCCTCGTCACCGGGGCGGGATCGGGATTGGGTCGGGCCGCCAGCCTGGCGTTCGCGCGCGAGGGGGCAACACTATGCCTGCTGGGGCGCAGCGCGTACAAGCTGGCGGAAACGGCGCGGTTGATCGGGGAAGCGGGCGGCCGTAGCGTGGAGCTACCCTTCGACCTGGGCGATGCCGATGATTGCGCCGCTTCGATCGCAGCGGCCATCGCGGCGTTCGGGCGGCTTGACGTGCTGTGCAATATCGCCGCCGATGTGATGTTCCACCAATTGCCGGACGTCACCGCCGCACAATGGCATCGCACCATCGCGTCCAACCTGTCCGGCCCCTTCTTCCTGATGCAGGCGGCGATGCCGCACCTGATCGAAAGCCATGGCAATATCATCAGCGTCGCGTCCACCGCGGGCTTCATGGGCCAGGCCTATCTGGCGCCCTATACAGCGTCCAAATTTGGCCTTGTCGGCCTGACCCTGTCGCTGGCGATGGAGATGATGGACATCCCGGTCCGGATCAACGTGCTGGCCCCCGGCCCGATGCGAACGGAAATGTTGCAGGGCATGGCATTTCCCGACTTCGCCGATCCCCGATTGCTGGCCCGTTACACCGGGATGCGGCCGCCCTGTCCTCCGGAGGATGTAGTGGAACCGCTGCTGTTCCTGGCGTCCGACCGCGCGCGCCGGGTGCATGGCGCCTGCTGGGCGGTCGATGGCGGGATCATGGCCGGT
>Ga0154542_1010_pt2 | contig 9144 bp, 17 predicted proteins | sample RifGroF1_FD_105685 | JGI IMG/M metagenome (GOLD analysis project Ga0154542, IMG submission 105685) | Sphingomonadales bacterium GWF1_63_6 | reverse complement strand
ACCAACTGGTCGGCGCACGTCGCCAACATGAGCAACGGCACCGTGATCCGCGCCAGCCTGTCCTCCTCGCTCAGCGTCCGCGTCGATTCGAGCGCCTGTGCGACCCAGTTCCAACTTGGCGGCCCCAAGGCAATCTCGCGACTATGGTCGCGCCACCATAATTCGTCGGCATAGCGTTCGGGATCATGCGTCAGTCGCTTCTGTCGCATGCGCCGCTGCCGCTCCGACTCTTCCTTCTGCGTCCAGGCCCGCAGCCGTCCCTTGCCGCGCCGGATCATTCCCTGTGCGATGATCACCGTCAGCCAGCGCGGCAGCGGCGCGCTGTGCAGGCCCAGCATCGGCGCGATCGCGACAGCTGCATCGGGCGGCGTCATTCCCTCGGCCAGCGCCCGCAGCAGCATATGTCCGCCCATACTATGCGCGACCATCACGCGCGGCCCGCTTGCCCGCGCGCGCCAATCGTCGGCCAAGGCGCGCAGGTCGGCGATATAGTCGCCAAAATCATCGATATGGCCACAAAGCGGATCGTCCGTCAGCCGACCCGATCCGCCCTGCCCGCGCCAATCGAAGCTTGTGACGGCCCAACCGCGCGCCGCCCAATGGGCGATCACCTCCAGATATTTCTCGATCATGTCGCCGCGCCCGCCCATCACGAGCATATGCCCGCGCGCGCCGCTGCCCAGTTGATAACGGCGAATCGCCCAGCCGTCGGGCGCGGTCCAATAGTCCAGCCGCCCGCCCATCGGCCAGGCGCGCCGATCCAGTACCAGGGTGTCGAAGGCGGGGGCAGAAGAAAGGGGCGAATCCATGAACCGCATGGTTACGGTTTGGTAAGCCATGGCAACCGTTTTCTGCGGAGAATTGCCCCGGTTTGAAAGAGTTTGAACACGGTCACTTCTTTGCCTCCCATTTCAGCATCGCCGCCTTGCCCAGCCTTTTTTGCGAACGGCCCTTGGCGTAGTGCTCGATCATGCGAAGCGACTGCCCGCTGATCGCCGCCGTCTCGGCTATGCTGCACTCCGATTCAAGGAGCATGTTGACCGCGTTCTTGCGCAGGCCGTGCGGGACAACCTTATGCCCTGCCGCCGCGCATACGGACTGGATTGCCAGTCTGATCCGGTTGTTCTTCCCTTCGTTCGGGACGCCGGGGATGATCGTGGAGAGGCTGCGAGGATGCCGCGCCAGTTCGGCCGCAAGCGCTTCGTGCACGGGGATCGACAGAACCTTGCCGGTCTTGCGCTGGGTAAGCACGATCGAGCCATCCTGAATGTCCCGCCACTTCATCGCCGCCACGTCGCCAATCCGCTGCGCCGTGTAATAGAGCAGGTGGACCGACAGGCGCGCGAGGTCATCATCGCATTTCAGCGCGACCTCCAGCAAATCCTCTGGCCACGGTTCATGCTCGCCAGTGTCCATGGGCGCAATGTCGGCGAAGGGGTCATTGGTGATATGGCCGCGCCTGCGCCCCCATGTGTAGGCCGCGCTGCCCGCGCGCTGGACCATGTTCGCCGCGCCGGGCCGGTCAGCCATCTTGTCGAGCAGCAGCACAATATCCTTGCGCTCGATCTTCTGCGCCGGGGCCGTCCCCAATTGGTCGGCCAGTTCGCCTTGATACAGGCTATAGAGGCGCTTCGTAGAATCCGCCTTCTTTTTGAAGGTGTCGCTGGCTTGGTAGAGGTCGATCAGCTTGGATAGTGTCAATTGCGAGACGGCGTTATCCCTGCGCGTCCGGTGCCCTAGCATCGCGGCATAGGTCGCCTGAAATGTTCGGTCGCTCGGATCCGGCAACCGCTTCCATACACGCTGGCCCGCGTCATCGACCTGGCCGGTGTCGAAATAATAATAGGTGCGACCCTTCGCCTTCGTCCGCTTTACGTGGGTGATGATTTTAGCCATTTGCATACAGCTTCGTTGCCTTGCGCCAGTCGTCATCGCCTTCGCCTTCGCCGGTCAAGCGCTCGACGTGCGTGTCGATTTCGGCACGGCTCCAGTGTAACCCGCTGCCAAGCATAATGGGGTGAGGCAGCCGCCCGCCCGCGATCTCACGCTCAAGGTCGGCGGCTGATATTTCGAGGTAGGCACACACAGACGCACGCTTGAGCATCCGGGGCCAGAATGGAACGTGCGCCCCCACCTCACCCCTCCCCCGCGCCGGTATCGATCGCGGCGGCGTCGATCATGGAAACCCATGCAGAGTAGGCCATCCCGCGCGAAACCATAGGATCGTCCTGTGGATCAAGTTGCGCGGTATCCATCATCTGCTTTGTCGGCTCTCGCATTGCCTGGATGGCGGCGGTGGCGTCATCGGCCCACCCTTCCCACATCTCATCAATGTCGGCGTCGGATGCGCCGGGATAGTTGCGCCGGGCCAGCGCCCTCGCCACCCGTTCGATCATGTTCATCGGCTGGCCTCCAGTGCTTGGCGGGCGATCTGGCGCATGCTTTCAGTCTCACCTTCTGCATCGGCCCCGTAGTGCTTTTCGATCCGCCGCAAAGCCTCCCGCAGCCTCTCGACCTCGCCCGCGTGGGTGGCGATATCCGCTTTGGCAGCATCCACAACCTTTCTGGAAAGCCCCCAGCCGCCATCGTGGTAATCGGCAATGTTGTCGGCTGCGTCCAGAAGGATGGAGATGGGGTCTTCGCCGTCTGCAACAATCGCATCCCGCTCACTCATGATAGTGGTCCTTTTGGTTGCGGATGGCGGTGGCAATTGCGCTCTCAATTTCAGCCGCCTTCATGCGCGCAGGTTTCTCCCGCTCATCCGCGCGAATTTCGGCCTCGAAGCGGGCCACTGCCTGCATTTTCTTCCAATGGTCATATGCGCCATTTCGGATGCTTCCAAAGTCATCCGTAGCGTCAAGGCCAATTAGCAGGATGAACAGTTCTCGCGCCCGCTGCGATACCGCGATGGGGTTAGTCATGCTCGGCCTCCCATTCCTGATGCATCGCAATCATGGCCATAAGCAGCGGCCTCATTCGCCAGTTTATGTCGTTTCGGACATGGTTGACCATCGATGTTTCCCAGCTTTTTGAGACGCTGCCTCGCTCGCTGATCATCTCTGGATACATCGTTTTGAGATAGTTGACGGCTTCCCGACCGATGTTGCGGGCCATCTCATCGAACAGGCGACGGGCGCGCTTTTCATGGCTTTCCGGTTCGCCCGCCCCTCCGCGCTGATCGTGGGAGAGGGCGGCGAGAGGCGGATGGTCAATGACGTATTCTGCGGCGCGGGTCATAGCCTTCTCGACTGCGCCGTTATCTGACCAACTTGCATGGTTCACGGCTTCAACCAGCTCGCGCAAGATGCTATCCGCCTCCCGCAAATCCCCGCCGCCAAAGCCTGGAGAAGGGGGTGCGGTGTCCAGTTCGTATGTGATGCCGTCGCGCGGGCCGTATGGGCCGTTTGGATGCGAGTAGCTGATCGCCTGCTCAAGCGTGTATCGGCCAGCCTCCGCCTTGTTGCGGGTGTAGCCCTGCGCGTCCGGGCGGTAATAAGCGCCGCCTTTGCAGATCAGATACTTCGCCTCCACCGGCTCAACGCTGGCCGGGGCTTCTGGGATGGGGAGGGCGCGGATTGCCTGATCAATAAGATCGCGCAGGATATTGTAAGCACGCTCGACGCTTTGCAGCGACCCGTTGCTGATCGCCGCCCCGATAGCTTGCTCTGCCCGTTTCATAGCGGCTAAACCCGTCCCATTCGGGGTAGTAAACCATTGCGCATCATCCTTTTTCTGCAAGTGGTTAATTATCCGCTCCCGTTCGTCCCGCCGCACTTCGTCGTAATCGTCCATCACATCGTAGGGCAGCGCGCGAATAGCCTCCCGCAAATCCCCGCCGCCAGAGGTTGGGGGGTGCGAGCCGATGGTGTCGGGTTCGGCTTGACATTTTTTCAGGTCTTCCCGCAAAATGTGGACGCGATCATTCAAAGCTACCGCGATCATGTGAGCATGGTTTTCACCGTCTTCGGTTTGGCAATAGGCAACCTCACCCTCTGGCCCGACCACATACCAATTCCACGGCGGGCCACCGTCTGCGTTGATGCCTTGCGCGATGTAAACTTGCTCGATTTCAGGAGGCTCCGGCTCAACGCTGGCCGGGGCTTCGGGGAGGGCGCGAGCGAGATAGCCAGCGCTATTTACTGTCGCCCATCCAGTTTCGAGAAGCCGCATGACTGCATCTTGCGCGGCGTCTCCGTATTCAATCCCCGCAGCATCGAACGGCTGGGGTGGGGTGGGTAAATCAATCGACGCAAGCCGATTACGCATTTCGGCCTCTGCATATCGCAAGGCCCGCCTCTCCATGCCGTTCGCCCCGATCATGGTCGCGACTTCGTCCACCAGTCCATCGCACGCACTATCCAGCGCAGCACCTAGCGCATCTTTATCGGTCATCGGTCTGTTCCTTGTTGGCAGGTTCGCGGGTGCGCCGCATTCGACGCAGCGATCTTGTGATTTTTGGCGGGTCATATCCGTCTCCTCTCAGCCAAAGGAACCATCCACTGCCGATGCCCCCTCGCCAGTTCCACCACCGGGCGCGGCGGATTGAGCATGAGGGCCAGCGTCTTTTCGCGGCGGGCCTGGGATAGCGCTGGGGTGATGGGGCGGGTCATAGGGCGCGCTCCGCAAAACCGGCAGCATTACGATGGCCCCCACCCCCGAATATGGCAGCGACCTCCGAAACGTCTTGGCGATCGTCTCGGCTACGAAGGCTCCACATGCGCTTGTCACCGGACTCATACCACATGGCGGAAAAAGGCGCGGTGGGATGCTTGTCGAGCAAGGCGTGGCCAACTTCGCTGGCGAACATAGGCGGGCAGTTTACGACGATGGGATTGTGTTCGGCGACGCCCCGAAATTTGGCAAAAGACGCAATTTCTTCGACCTTGGCATCGAAGAACCTCTGCATGGCGCGCGCTTCGGCCATGATTTCGGTATTGCCCATTTCAAGGCGATAATTAATGCTATCGAAGCGCTCGAAACTCAACTCCTCCGACCGCAGCCATAGACCGAATGGTTTTGTTTCAGGCATGGTGAAGCGCCAAAGGTCGCGGTCCTGGATAAGCCGCAGCAACATTGGGACAGGTTCTTCGTGACAGAACTCCCATGCCAGAACGGCCCCGGACTTTTCCATGTCAAAAAGAGCGGCGATCGGCTGCCCAATAAATTCATCATTGCGATGGACATGGGATAGCGGGGCATCGTCTGCCCAAAAGTCACCAGCCACATCATCAACAGACCAGTCCGCAAGATCGGCCTGCGCGGTCTTATGATGATCCAAGACGATAATCGAAGCGGCATACTTGGCCATCCATGCCAACACGTCACGCTTATAGCTGAAATCGACTATCAGAACATGCTTGCCCGCCACGTCAGGCGGCGTCTGGCCGTAGTTTGCAGGTGCATACACCGGCTTGTCTGCCCACTTCGTCCAGCAAGCCCAAGCGGCACCAAAGCCATCTGCGCAATGGTCATGGTAAATTATGATATCTGGCTGGTATGCCATCTCAAATTCCTTCCCCTCTCCAACACCGCTTTCGCGTCCCGCGTCGGAGAGGATTGATTGCGGGGATCGGGGGTTAAAGGCCGTGAATGTCGCGATCGTCGCGCCGGTTGTCGCGGGCGGTGTCGTATGGGTCGCCATCGTCATCAATGTCGCAATCGCCATCACAAAGACGGCTGCCGCAATTGAAACAAATCTCGGAATGGCAATCAGGCTCGTCGCAATGATCGCAACCGCACCCGCTGAATTCATCCGAACCGCAGCACAGAAAACCGCAAGCGTTGCACATCACACGCCCTCCCGAACATCACCGCCGCGAGCAGCTTGCGCATTGGGGAGCGCTGCAACCGCACGTTTCCGCTTCGCCGCCAGAGCCTCACGATCGCGGCGCAGGCGTTCACGGTATTTGAGGGCGTCGGGGGTAAGCGATGAAATGGCCCGCTCAAGGCCAATGATCTTGGCGTGAGTGGCGACGGTATGGTGATCTTCTTCAACCACCCCGGCATCGACAAGGATGCTGAACATGGTGGCGAATACGTCGCCTTCCCACTCTTCGCTGCCATCCTTGATCGACCAATCCTCGACATGCAGGGCATCGGCCAGTGATTTCAGAACGTAGGTCGCGCCTTCGTCCTTCTGAACCTGACAATCGTCGCGCTCGGCTTTGAGGGTGGCGAGTTCGGCGGCTACCCGTTGATGACCTTTGTGCGATTCCAGGTAAGCCATTTCAGCAGCGGTCACGTCCGCCTTGAGCTGGCTGATTTCGCGATCACCATCACGCAGTTGGCTTGCCAGCCGGTCAATGGCGCCGTTCTTCTCCGCCACCACCGCCTCATGCTCCCGCACCGTCATAAATCCCAAAAATGCCATGTCCGTTCTCCCGTTAGGCCGCGCGGGCCATGCGCCGTTCCAAAACGGCAATGTGACGCTCGATTATCTCCCTCGCCTCGGAGGCGACGAAATGCTTGTTGCGGAGAATGGTGTAGAGTTCCCGGTGTTCAGCCGGGCACCATGTCAGCAATTCGGCCTGCTCTTTGGCGCGGCCTCTGGGGGCGGTCACTGCGCGCCCTCCGCCATCGCGTTCGTCTCATCCCGCACCTTCTGCGCCATCGCGTCGGCGTCGATCTCGGTGTGGGATTCGCCGCCAATCGCCGATTGCAGGGTGTCCAATTTGCTCGCCTTTTTCGGCGCACCTTCGATCGGCGGGAATTCATCGTCCGCCGATATTTCGTTGCGTTTGATGCTCTGGTAGCTGATGCGAAGGTTAGCCAGATCGACGGGGGTGAAACGATCGACCGTGCCATGCTTGGCTTCGATCCGCGACTTATCGATGCCGATTTGCGCGAAAGCTGTCAGCAGCTTGGACACGCGAACAGGCAATGGCTCCTCTGCCTCGCCGCGCTCCAATGTATTGCGGCATTCTTCCTCTGCCGCCTTAACCAGATAGGGCGGCAACACATTCAGGATGCATTCGCGCAAGCGCCGCGCACCCATGTTTGCGTTGTTCTCGTAAATGTCGCGAGCATCGGTCAGGCGCGACGGCCCGCCCTTCTTGTCGCGCAGATGAGGCACGATGAATTGCGTTCGAGATTGAGTGTTGGTTTCCAGATCCCAGGCGCGGGCCAGCATTTCGGAATAGCCGCCTTCGTCGTTGCGCTCCAATTCGATCACATCATGCATGATATTGCCCCAACATCGGGCCAATTCGCGAGCGATGTGAATGGTAAGGCCGGACACGCTCCCGCCGCCCCGGCTGAATTTGAAGAAAGCGCCTTCTGCGACTTCACGGGTGCGGCATGATTCCAGCGCCTCATTCAGAGCGCGGGACTTGTCGCGGGGCCGGTTGGCAGCCACCACAAGCGCGCCCTGCACTTCCGCGATGGCACGTGACTGCTCGACAACGGTGGCCTGGCTAGCGCCCTGCCCTGCCGCGCGAGCGTTGCCGCCCAAGATGTCGGCTGCGGTGCGGCGCTGTTCAACGATTTGGTTCATGCTGCAATTTCCTTGATGTAGAAGCGCCGGTGCGGCCGCTTGCCCTTGATGACGGTGCCAACCATGTCGGCGGTGATTTCCTTGTCCGGCTGCCCGGGGATGGTCGGCACCTTCACTGAAAAACCCTCGACCATGGCGAATTCGTTATCGCCAACCTTGTCGAGCATTTCAGCTTGCAGAGCCTCGACCCGCTTTTCAGCCGCCCGCTTCTGTTCGGTCGCGTCGAGATATTCAGCGGCCAGATGCAGCATCCGGTTATCGTGGCGCAGATCGACCGCGCCGCCGGACGTTTGCGCATAGACCTGCGCCAGCGCGCCCTTGTCGCGGGTGTAATCCGGCTTTGGCGGCTTGTTCTCGGCTATGGATGCCCAGAAGGCGGAAACCCGCGTTTCAATGTCGGCATAGATGATGGGCCGGAAGTCATACTGATACCGCTCCAGCTTGTTGCCGCCCACAAGAACGATCATGTCGCCCCATAGGCAGGCATCAAGCCCGACATAGGTTTGCGTCTGGAGAAGGTAATTCAGGGGCGGTTCGCCATCCCATTTCTTCCATTCCAGCCAATCGACCATCTTAGTTTCAAGAATTCCGGGGCCACGGGATGGGCATATGACGCGCCGGTCAGGATGGCCGCCAAGGCCTTTGCCGTTGTCCAGGTTCTTGACCTGCTCGCGGTCGGCGTAATGCCAACGTTCCTTGGCGGCTTCGATGATGGCCCCCTCAAGCTTCACGCCCCAGAAAGCGCGTTCATTCTCAGGGATGCCATCGGGACCGATCGCGTTGAATTCACCCGCTACCAGCTTGCCCGCCTTGCGCTGCCACAATTCATATTCGGTCAGCCATGGGTGGTAGCCAAACAGGGCGGCGACTTCGGAAGCACCTATGTGCGATTGGCGAAAAGCGTCATCGCCATCACCCGCCACAATGCTGGTTTGCGCGTTCATGCTGCCGCGACCTTGGCGAGACGTTCGAGGGTTTCGGCAGGCAAATGGCTGGCCAGCGTTTCGATAGCGCTGATCGTATCGACCGGGCCGCTCCGAATGATATCGCACGATTGCTGGCACCATCCAGCGCCGGGCCAATCCTTAGCAATCCGCCATATGCATGCGAAAAACCAAGCCTGCTTTTCGCTGTCCATATCGGTGAAAATCGTGGCCAATTCGGTCGGCGTGATGTCGGTCAGTTCGATGGTGCGGGAGACTGTCATGCCGCCATCTCCAACCCCGAAACAGCCACAACACCGCGACCGCGAATAGCATTAGCTTCCGCCACTGCCTTGGCGATGGCCATTTCCGGGGTGCAGTCGCTTGCCGATGCGCATTTGCCGCCGCTCTCGCGCCAATGTGCGTAGGCGGTAAAAGACTGCGCCTCGTCATGCGAGAAGACGTGCATGCCAACGGAAATCGAGTTCAGATCATGCTCTGCGCACAATGACTTAAGCTGTTCAGAGAGAAGCATGTTCGGACCTTTCAATGGAAGTTGGGTTCGGCAGGGCGATCATGCCCCCGTAGAAAAGGACAGCTCCAGCGACGGCGAAAAGCGCCATCTGGAACGGGGTGTGGGGCTTGCATTGCTGCGGCGGTTCGTGGGGTGGGGTGCGGAGGGTCATGGGCGATCCTCCCGCAACATTTCCGCGCGTGCCTCTGCCTTGT
>Ga0154542_1002_pt4 | contig 9204 bp, 9 predicted proteins | sample RifGroF1_FD_105685 | JGI IMG/M metagenome (GOLD analysis project Ga0154542, IMG submission 105685) | Sphingomonadales bacterium GWF1_63_6 | reverse complement strand
CGCGGTATCGCAACAGGAAACCGATGAAAAGAGCGGGCGGCTAGCGGCTGCAACGGCCCTTGCCAGTTCGGCCCGTGCCAATGTCGAACGATTGCGCGCCACGCTCGGCTTCAGCCGCGTTGTGGCACCTTTTGCAGGCCGGGTGACCAGCCGCAACGCGGAAATCGGCGCCCTGGTGAATGCGGGCAACGGCGCGGCCAGCCCCCTGTTCACCATTGCAGATGACCGCCGACTGCGCCTGCGCGTCCGTGTGCCCCAGTCCTTATCAGGACAGCTGACGCGGGGTGTGGTGGCCAGTCTGACCGTACCGGAATATCCCGGCGAGGGTTTCGACGCCGTACTGGCACGCACAGCAGGTGCGGTGGACCGGGCCTCGGGCACGGTACTGGCCGAGTTCGAGGTGAACAATACTGGCCAGCGGCTGAAGCCGGGCGGCTACGCTGAAGTGGCCATCCCCATGGCGGCGGGCACCGCCGTAACGCTGCCTGCCAGTGCGCTGATTGTCACACCGAAGGGAACGATGGTGGGGCTGGTCGATCGCGAAGGGCGCGTGACGATGCGCCCGGTTATGATCGGACGGGACGATGGCGCCAGCGTGCAGATCGCTTCCGGCCTGACGCCGCAGGCCCGCGTGATCGCCACTCCTCCAGAAGCGCTGGCACAAGGCGATCGGGTTCGCATCGTCCGCAACCGGGGGAAAGGTACTGCCAATGCGCAGAATTAAATTCGCCGCGCCCGCCCTGCTGTTGATGGCGGGCTGTTCCATGGCGCCGCCACTCAATATTCCGGCCACGCCGGTGGCGGAAAGTTACAAATATGGCGCACGGTGGCAGGATGCCTCGCCGGCGGACCGGCAGCCGCGAGGGCAATGGTGGCGTGATTTCGACGACCCTGTACTGGACGACCTGATCGCGCGGGCGGACGAGGGCAGCCCAAGCCTTGCCGCAGCAGTAGCCCGTCTTGACCGCGCGCGGGCGGAGGCGCGCCTTGCGGGGTCGGATCTTGTCCCCACGCTGGATGCCCGCACGGCCATTTCGCGCGAACGGCTTTCCGCTGGACGGCCCATCGGTCCCGGCGTTCCGATAACGGCGGACCAGTATATTCTGGGCGGTGCGCTGAACTATGAAATCGACCTTTGGGGCCGGGTGCGCGACAGCGTAAGGGCTAGCGAAGCGGACGCGGGAGTCGAAGCGGCCAGTCTCGCCTCCGTCCGCCTCAGCCTTCATGGCGCGCTGGCGGATGCCTATTTCCAGTTGCGTGGACTTGACCGGGAAGGTGCCCTGCTGCGCCGCACAGTGGACGCTTACGAAGCGTCAGACGCACTGATCCGCATCCGCCACGAAGGCGGCATCGCATCGGGCGTGGATCGCAGTCGGTCGCAGACGCAACTCGCCAATGCACAAGCGCTGTTCCGGCAGATCGCGGCACGCCGGGCGACGCTGGAAAACCGCATCGCAACACTGATTGGCATGATACCCGGGCAATTTGCCGTTGCCCCCGCCGATAGCATTGGGGCTTTGCCTACCATTGCGCCGGGCCTGCCATCCACCCTGCTCGAACGGCGACCTGACATTGCCGGGGCACAGCGGCGGCTAATTGCTGCCAATGCCCGCATCGGCGTGGCGAAGGCGGCCCGGTTCCCCCGCATCGATCTGGCATTGGCGGGTGGTTTTCAGGCCAGTGGTGCGCCCCTTGTCAGCGCCCCAACCGGATATTGGGCGCTGGGACCATTGTCGGCGGTGCTCAACTTGTTTGATGGCGGGCGGCAGCGGGCGCGGGTTGCCGTCAGCGAGGCGGAATACAACATCCTCGCCGCCAATTACCGCGAAACAGTGCTGAATGCCTTCCAGGAGGTAGAGGATTCGCTGGCCAGCACCGCGGCGCTGGCGGCCGAGGAAGCCGACCGGCGGCGGGCCGCGCAGGCCGCTTCGCGCGGGGAAGAACTGGCGTTGGACCGTTATCGCGATGGCGCGGCGGACTATCTGGAAGTCGTCACCGCACAAACTGCCGCCCTGGCTGCGCAACAGGCCTTCATCACTGTGCAGACAGCGCGGCAACGGGCTGCGATCACCCTTGTTCGCGCGCTTGGCGGCGGGACGCAGGGCAGGGTCGAACCGGCCGGTGGCTGATACGAATCAGGCTGAGGCTAGCCGGGCTGCAGCGCAACAAGATCGATCAGTGCGGACATCCCGCCATGGCCGCTGCCTTCGCGAATATCCGCATCGTAGCTCTGCAGGGAAACAATATCCCACCCGGCAAACGCTTCGCGCAGCATGCTTTGGGTATAGAGGTTGTCTTCTACCTTCGGCCCGCCTGTGCCATATTCCAATTGTTCCGGGCGATAGCCTTCCAGCAGCAGAATGCCGCCGGGCCGCAAAGTTCTGGCAAAGCCGGCGAACATCTTGGCCCGCAATATGGGATCGGCAAATTGCACGAAGATCGCCACGACCGCGTCAAATGCGGCCTCCGGCCAGTCGTAGGCGGCCAGATCGACCTGCTCCAGCGTCAAGGAAACGCCACGCTGTTGCGCCAGCCTGCGCGCCTTCGCGATTCCGGCGGCGGATATGTCGGTTGCGGTAACGTCCAGCCCCTGTTGGGCCAGATAGACCCCATTGCGCCCTTCCCCATCGGCCACCGCCAGCACCCGCCCGCCTTGCGGCAAACGGCCCGCTTCACGGCGCACAAATGCATTGGGCTCGGTTCCAAAGACATAGTCTTCCGAAGCGAAGCGACTGTCCCAGAATGCGGCTGAATCCATACGATCAGTCATGCGCTGCCTTCCATGCTCCCATCGAACCAAGATAGATGTCGAGCTTTTCAAAACCGCGGCTGGCCAGCCACCCTGCGGCGACCGTCGCGCGCATGCCGCTGGCGCACATCAGGGTGTAATGCCGCTTCTTGTCCAGTTCCTGCCAACGGTCGTTAAGCTGGCCGACATAGATATGGTGCGATCCGTCGATGGCAGATTTGGCCCGTTCGTCTGCATCGCGCACATCCAGCAACGTCCACCCTTCAGCACCACCTAAACGGTTTTCGACTTCGTCCGTATCGATCATGGGCGTCTGCTGAATCGTTACGCCTTTCGCCGCGGCAGGCACCATGCCGACATAGCCACCGACCACATTATCCAGCGCGATCCGCACCAGATGTTCCAGCGCGGCGGCGAGTTGATCTTCATCTGAAGCGATCAGGGCGACACTTTCCCCTTCGCGGATGAACCAGCCAGCAAAGGCGGAAATCATATCCACGGGCAGGCTCATCGCGCCGGGCAGATGGCCCGAGGCATAGGCCATGGGTTCGCGGATATCGACCAGATGATCCACTTTGCAGTCCCTTAACTGCGCGAGCGACAGGCGGCGGGGGCGCATCACAGGCGGCGGCGCACTGCCCCCTTCCACATTCAGCCGCTCCATCAGCCGGAAATAGGGCGGTTGATAGTGGTTCTCATTGACTTTCAACCGAATGAATTCGTCGCGATCCGTGATCTGGAGCCGCGGATTGTTGAGCCGCTCATGGCCGATGGTAGAGAACTCGCGATCGGCCATGCCTGATCCGCAGACCGAGCCGGCACCGTGAGCTGGGTAAATGATGGCCTGATCGCCGAGCGCCAGCAGCTTGCGAAGGGAATCGAACAGCAGCCCGGCCACTTCCTCGCGCCGGTCAGGATAAAAATCGGTGCGGCCGACATCGCCAACAAACATGGCGTCGCCAGTGAACACGCCCACCGCCTTGTCCGGATAGGCGGTATCAAACAGCGCATAGGCCAGATGGTCATCAGTATGGCCGGGTGTTTCCATGGCCCGGATTTCCAGTTGGCCAACGGCATAACAATCACCGTCCCGCGCCGTTGTCGCAAAAACTATGGGCCGTTCCGGGTTTGGCCCATGCAGCACCTTTGCACCCGTCATGCCGGCGAGCACTGGCGCGCCAGATACAAGATCTTCGTTACGATGAGTCTCGAAGATATGCGTGATCTCAAACCCAGCTGCACGCGCCTTTTCCAGGTAGATGGCACAGTCGCGGCGTGGGTCGATCACGGCTGCCTGCCCGCCCGACCCCACCAGGTAGGACAGGTGGGAAAGGCCCGGCGTCTTGATCTTTTCCAGCAGCATAGTTCTTTCCTTCTGGTATGGGTTTCGCGCCGCAACGGCTGCTATCGTCAATCTGAAACGAGCGGCCATCCCTGGCGTTGCAGGAGGACCAGCGTCGTCATCGCGGACAGATCGAGAGTGACCGCCGGATCGATGTCCTCCCGCGCAATGCCCTGTCCAGCGGTGGCCTGGCCACAGACATGGATTTCAACGCCAGCCCGCTTGAGTGCGGCAATCAGCGGCGTGTTTGGGTTGGCGGAGTTGAACCGCTTTTGATAGGCTTCGTCACGCAGAATCAACGGTGTGGCTGGCCCGTGGATGATGACCTTGATATCGCCCGGTTTGGTGGACACGCCGCTCGATGCGAGCAGATTGAGATAGCGCGCGACCCTGTCGAGACTACGGTTGACCCCGTTTGGCCCACGTGCCTCGCCGGTGATTTCGAACAGCGCACGCATATCATCCGTCGCGGCGGGACGGTTGGCAACCTGCGCCATGGGCGCAATCGCGCCATAGTCCGCGACCGCAGGATGCCTCGCAACTTGAGCGGATGCGGGCATGCAAACAACCAATGTGGCGGCGCCCCCCAGAATGAGTAATTTGTTATAAATGCTCATCATCTGTCTTTCCTTCCGACTCATTGGCTAGCCTGATCAGCATCTCGCTGCTTAGCATCTGCGGCAGCTCCCGAACCGGACTTTTCGACGGCGCGTAGAGATAGTAAGGGATCGAATTGCGGCTGCGGCTGGCGAGGAAGCGCGTGATCTCTGGATCGCCCCGCGTCCAGTCGGCAACGAGCATCGTCACACCCGCCTTCGCGAATGCCGCTTGCGTGTCCGCCCGGTCGATCGCCACTCGCTTGTTGACTTGGCAGACGAGGCACCAGTCTGCTGTGAAATCGACGAAGACCGGTACGCCCTGCGCGCGCAACTCAGAAAAGCGCGCTTCACTGAACATTTGGGCTCCAGTATCTGCGGGAGCGGTCGCGGCGGCCGGGCGCGGCAGCTCTACCGCGATCGCGACCAGGAGCGCCGCCATCACCGGGGCCAGCCCGACCATGGCGGAGCGCCCCCCGCTTTGTCGCAAGCCCACCCACCATAATCCCACCGCGGCCAGTGCGGCGATCAGCAGGCCCATCGCAAGCCCGTCGACGCCGCTTTGCCGCCCCAGGACCCAGGCCAGCCCGATCGCGGTCAGCAGCATCGGAATCGAAAGAATGCGGCGGAAGGTTCCCATCCACGCGCCAGGTTTCGGCAGCCAGCGTTGAAGCCGGGGCACGAAGGCGATCAACAGGAATGGGAGCGCCATACCAAGCCCCAGGCCTGCAAAAACCGCCAGCGCAGCTGGCACCGGCAGAACCAGTGCCGCGCCCAGCGCGACGCCCATGAAGGGGCCACTACAAGGAGTCGCGATCAGCGCAGCAAGCGCACCGGTGCCAAACGCGCCGAGGCCGCCTTTCTTCGTCATCCAATTGCCGGACAAAGAGGGGCCACTCACTTCGAACAGACCAGCCAAATTGAGCGCGATTGCCAGCGACAAGAGCATCAGCAGCAGAATCATCCGGGGATCCTGAAGCTGGAAAGACCAGCCAATGTCATGGCCCATCGCGCGGGCGCCGACCAATATTGCGCCCAGCGCCGTGGTCGTCGTTACGCTCCCGGCAAAATAGGCAAGCCCTTCCACTTTCGCGGTGTGCCGGTCAGCGCCCGATCGAGCGAGGCTCAGCGCCTTGAGCGACAGGATCGGGAACACGCAAGGCATCAGGTTGAGCAGCAGCCCACCAAGGATCGCACCGGTAAGTGCAATTCTGAACGCGCGCGTGTCGGTTGGCGCGGCACGCTTAGAGCCCTGCGCCGGAGTGGGCTTGTCGGCAGCGTCGGGGAGAGCGGCGGCTGTGGAGGCTGGCGCCGACTGTGCAGGGGCTTCTGCCCTCGGAGTTTCACGGGCACCCGAAGCCATCAACGCGAAACTGCGCTTACTATCCGCAAACACGCCGCGAAAATCTGAAGGCGTGGGCGCAGCATTGTCCGATGCGGCGACAGTCACGCGCCATCCACCTTCCCGGCGTACGACGGTCTGCGGCGCCGATGCCGCGAACCAGCCATCTTGAGCGGGAAACAGGCGCACCGACGATGCATCCAGCCTGGCTTCGCCATCAATGTCGAAGCGCCAGTCTCCACTCTGACGCCCGACCACCAGTTTAAGTCTGCCTTCCACAGGCAGTGCCGCCTTGGCCGCCCGGAAAACCGGCGCCGCAGCTGCATTGGTTGTTCCATCACCCGCCGTCAGCAGCAGATCGAGCGTGGCGCGTTCGGGGACACACAGCATGTCCGAGCAGGCAAGCCATGAGAGGTTGACGCGCAGCGGGATGGAAGTGCCCGGAGCAACATCGTCGTTCAGGTTCAAATCTGTAAGGAGCGTGAATGCACCTTTGTGAACATAGCTTGCCAACCCCGCGAGCTCGAGCAGGGTTGGTGCGGGATGGCGCAGGTCACCCATGGTTACGCCGTCCGGCACGGTCCAGTTCGCCTCTACCGAGAGCCCGCTGTCGCCCGGATTGACCCAATAGCCATGCCAGCCAGTGCGTGGCACCATGCGGATAGCGATGCGCGTTGTCGTGCCGGGCTTTGGGGAACTGGATTCGGCCAGCACCGACGCATTGATATTTGCCGTGCCCTGAGCGGCGATCGGTCCAGCGATGAAACCAAGCAAAGCGGCTGCGAAGAGTGCGAAAAACCTTATCGCAAGACGCGGTAGTCGATCAATCATCGTCCTGGCCGGCGTTTTCATTGTGATGCAGTTCCGTTCGGATCGCGTCGCGCAAGCGCCACTGCCTCACGCACCCCGCGCAGATCCATGCCGCCGGGGATGAGATAGGGGCCGATCAGCATACCGGGCGTGCCTTGAAGGCCCAGCATTGCTGCGTATCGGCTATTGCGATCCAGCACAGCATCGATCTCAGCCTTGTGCGCGGTAAGGTCAGCCTGCAGTTTCGCCCAATCCACCCCTGCCTTGCCTGCTGCGGCGCGAATATTGTCCGATGTCAGCTTGCCTGTCGTGGTCATCAGCGCATCGTTGAACGCGGCATGCTTGCCTTGCCATTTGGAGGCGATGGCTGCCCGCGCGGCTTCGGTGGACGCAGCGCCGAAGACCGGCCAGTCACGAAAGACCAGTTTCACCTTGGGGTCTTCGTTCACCAGTGCTTCGAGCGACGGGTGGAGCTTGCGGCAAAAGGGACATTGATAGTCGGAGAAAACCACGACAGTGACATCGTGCCCCTGCGGCGCGATGGCCGGGGCAACAGGATCATTCTGGATTTGCGAGCGGATACGCAGCGCGTCTGCGCTGGAGGTGTCGCTCGACGCCTGACGAGCTTGCGCTGGGTCGGCTTCACCGCTCCAAAGCGCCAAGCCACCAGCCAGAAGCGCGGCCATGCCGATGCCAGCCGCGATTGTCAGTTTTTTCATCTCATTGGGTCCTTTGCAGATCACGCATCCCTGCGGTCAGCGCCGCCCGGGATATCTCGCCGGCGTGGAGACCGGCAATTTCGCCCGCGTCGTTGACGAACAGGGTGGTTGGAAGCGCCGCCGAAGCGACAGCCTTGCCCAAGACGCCGCCCGGATCAGTCACGATCGCCCTGTCGGCCAGTCCCTGCTTGGCCAGAAACGCACGGATTGCCGCAGCGTCCTCGCCTTGATTGACGAGCAGAACCGGAACTTTGGAGCTTTGCGCCACGTCGATCAGCATAGGCATTTCGCGACGGCACGGTGGACACCAGGTGGCCCACAAATTGATAACCATAGGTCGCCCTGGAATGCCCAGCTCGACCGGTTTTCCATCGAGGTCCGTCAGTGTCAGGCGCGGCATCGGTCGTACATCCGGTGCAATCAAGGTAACTGCGCCGAGATGAAGTACAAAAAGACCAGCGACCGTGGCGATCAGCGCAAGGCCTGCAGGTGTGCGCCCCAGCATGACCCCGATGACGATCAGCGCCGCCGCAGCGCCTGCCCAGACCGAGAACCCGCCCTGCCAGATTGCAAGCATGGTCCAGGGTTCGGCGGTGAAGGCATCGAGATTGCCAAGGATGAAGAAGATGCGCGCTGCAAGCAGTCCGGCCAGCAAGGACACCCACCCCGCACGCATTGCTGCACTGTCCAGCCGCGCAGCAATCACACCCGCGATTGCCAGAAAGGCCCAGATCGCGGCAACGGCGATCAAGCGGTCTGTAGCCATGGCAAGTGGGCCGATCTGTATGACACCATTCATCGTGGTTCACCTTGCCGCCCTTTCTTAAGGCAGGCTTAGCATCCGGCTTAAGGCAGCGGTAAGGTAGGCGAGGAAAGGAGCAGACATGCGGATCCTGCTTGTCGAAGATGATGACGTGCTGCGCGACGGTATCGTGGCTGGGCTGGGTCTTGAGGGGTTCGAGGTCGACGCGGTCGCCTGTCTTGCCGACGCGCGTGCGTCGATCGGCGATCATGCCGGCGTCGTGCTTGATATTGGGCTGCCCGATGGTTCCGGTCTCGATTTGCTGGCTGAATGGCGGCGGGCCGGCGTCGAGACGCCCGTTCTGCTGCTGACGGCACGCAACATGATCACGGATCGGGTCGACGGACTTGATCGCGGTGCAGACGATTATCTGGGCAAGCCCTTCGACCTTACCGAACTGTCCGCCCGTCTGCGCGCGATCATGCGTCGGGCCAGCGGACGCGCGAGCGGAGATTTGGAACTGGGCGCGCTGAGAATCAGCGAAGCGTGTCGATCGGTGGCTCTGGATGGCGAGGAAATTTCTGTCTCTCGCCGGGAGTTTGCGATTCTGCATGCTTTGGCCGAGCGCCCGGGGCACGTCCTGTCGCGCAGTCAGTTGGAAGATCGCATCTACGGCTGGCAGGAGGAAATCGAAAGCAACGCGGTGGAAGTACACATCCACAAGCTCCGCGCCAAACTCGGCCGGAGCCGCATCGAAACGGTGCGTGGTGAGGGCTACCGGATTACACGATCATGACCGCCTTGCGGATCCGCCTGTTCGTCCTCGTCCTCGGCGTGACCATGCTGGTCTGGGCGGGGGCGGCGGGCTGGACGAGTTTTTCCACAAGGGCTGAAGTGGAGCGGG
>Ga0154542_1067_pt4 | contig 9563 bp, 5 predicted proteins | sample RifGroF1_FD_105685 | JGI IMG/M metagenome (GOLD analysis project Ga0154542, IMG submission 105685) | Sphingomonadales bacterium GWF1_63_6 | reverse complement strand
CCCCGACACTTTGGCCTGATAGTCGGCAGCGCAGCGCGGCGCGCGTGAGCAGGCCAGCGCAGGATCACCCAGATGCCCGCACCGGCACGGATTCATCGCCGCGATCAACTGCACCCGCGCCGGGAAAGTCACATGCGCATTCGCCCGCGCAACCGTCACTTCGCCCGTCTCCAGCGGCTGGCGCAGCGAATCGAGCACCGCCCGTTGAAATTCCGGCAATTCGTCGAGGAACAAGACGCCCAGATGCGCCATGCTGACCTCGCCCGGCCGCGCCTTGAGCCCGCCACCTACCAACGCTGCCATCGATGCGCTATGATGGGGATGGCGGAAGGGCCGCGCCCGGCTGATCCGCCCGCCATCCAGCGTCCCGGCCACGCTCGCCACCATCGAGGTTTCCAGCGCCTCGGACGGAGTAAGCTCAGGCAATATTCCGGGAAGACACCCGGCCATCAGCGATTTACCCGCGCCCGGCGGCCCGACCATCAGCAGATTATGCCCGCCCGCCGCCGCGATCTCGATGGCACGCTTGGCGACTTCCTGACCCTTTACCTGTTTGAGGTCCAAGGTCCGCACCGGTGGCTCGACCGCGCCGGGCTGGGGCGGCGATAGCGCCGATGTCCCCTTGAAATGGTTGAGCAGGCTCAAAAGGTCGGGCGCGGCGATCACCTCGACCTGCCCCGCCCAGGCGGCTTCCGCCCCCTGCGCAACCGGGCAGACCAGCCCCATATCCTGCCCACTCGCATGCAGCGCCGCCAGCAACACACCGGGCGACGGCGCGGTGCGCCCGTCCAGACCCAGTTCGCCGACCACGACATAGCCCGACAGCGTTTCGGCATCGATCACCCCCATCGCGCCGAGCAAGGCGAGCGCGATCGGCAGGTCGAAATGCGATCCTTCCTTGGGCAGGTCGGCGGGCGACAGGTTGACGGTAATCCGCTTGGGCGGCAGCGACAGGCCGATGGCGGCAATCGCATTGCGCACCCGCTCGCGGCTTTCGGCCACCGCCTTGTCGGGCAATCCTACGACGATGAAATTGGGGAGACCTGGCACCAGTTGGCACTGCACCTCGACGGCCCGCGCCTCCAGCCCCAGATAGGCGACCGTCGATACCGTTGCGACCAAGTGACCCCCAATTCCTATTCCGCGCCCGCCAGCCTGTCGGCGGCTATTCTTCTACAGGATCGCCCGCCCGGTCACGCGCTGGTTCATCGGGCCGCCCCTTGAACCCCTGCGCCACGACATACCATTCCACGCTGCCCTTGCGGCTGGCAGGCGGCTTGGCATGTTTGATCGTCGTAAAATTCTTCTTGAGCAGCACCAGCAACTCCCCATCGGTGCCCCCGGCGAACACCTTGGCGACGAATGTCCCGCCCTTGCGCAGATTTTCGACCGCGAACCAGGCCGCCGCCTCGACCAGCCCCATCGTGCGCAGATGGTCGGTCTGGGCATGGCCGACCGTATTGGCCGCCATGTCGGAAATGATGAGGTCCGGCGCATCGCCCAGCGCCTCACGCAGCACGTCAGGCGCCTTGTCGTCCATGAAGTCCATTTCGAACAGGGTCACGCCCTCGATCGCGTCGACCGGCAGTAGGTCGATGCCGACGACGGCGGCTTTGGGTGCCAGCTTGCGCACCACCTGCGACCAGCCACCTGGTGCCACGCCGAGATCGACAACCGCGCGCGATCCCTTCACGAAATGGAATTTTTCATCCAGTTCGATCAGCTTGAACGCGGCGCGGCTGCGCCAGCCTTCCGCTTTCGCCTTGCGGACATAAGGGTCGTTTAGATGCCGTTCGAGCCAACGCACCGATTGCGCCGTGCGCCCCTTGGCGGTCTTGACCCGCACCTTGCCTGCGCCCGCGCCCCTCACATCACTCTCCCGTCGCGGTCCATCAGCCCGCGCAATATGCCTTCGCGAATCCCCCGATCGGCCACGCCCAACCGCTCGGCAGGCCAGATGTCGAGGATCGCTTCCAATATGGCGCAGCCTGCCACCACCAGATCAGCGCGTTCGGTGCCAATGCAGGGCAGCTTCTGCCGCTCGGCGAGCGCCATGGTGGAGAGCCGTTCGGAAATCGCCCGCATGGATTGGCATGGCACGATCAGCCCGTCGATCGCCTGGCGATCATAGCGCGGCAGGTTGAGGTGCAGGCTGGCGAGCGTCGTCACCGTGCCCGACGTACCAAGCAGGCGGATGTCGTCCAGTTCCTGCGGCAGGCGGCGGGCCAGTGGGGCAAAGGCCTCGCTCACCCGCGCGCGCATCCGGCCATAGGCAGCCAGACGCTCGTCCCGATCGCCATGGTCGAAGGCTTCGCTTTCGGTCAGTGACACCACGCCCCAAGGCGCGCTCACCCAGTCGACGATACGGGGGGCGCCTGCCGATCCATTTGAATCGACCAGTACCAGTTCGGTCGATCCTCCACCAATGTCGAAGATCAAGGCCGGACCGTTGCCGGGTTCCAACAGCGCATGGCAACCCAACACCGCCAATCGCGCTTCTTCCTGCGCTGTGATGATATCGAGCGCAATGCCGGTTTCCCGATAGACGCGCTGGATGAAGTCCGTGCCATTGGACGCGCGGCGACAGGCTTCGGTCGCGACCGATCGGGCCAATGTCACATGACGGCGGCGCAACTTGTCGGCGCAGACGGACAGCGCGGCAATGGCGCGATCGATCGCGGCGTCGCTGATCCGCCCGGTCGATGCCAGCCCTTCGCCCAGTCGCACGATGCGCGAAAAGGCATCGACGACGATGAAGCCGTCGGCCGATGGCTTGGCGATGAGCAAGCGGCAATTATTGGTGCCAAGGTCGATCGCGGCATAGGATCGCCGCTCACGCACGCCATGGGGCGCAGAACCCCGCGATGGTGACGGGGGAGGAATGGCCGCAGCCTTGCTCCCATTGCCCTGACCGGATCGGACACGCTTGCCCGAAAAACCACCGGTCGGACCGGAACTCTGCGGCGATGGGCGGCTCTGCTGCACCATGCCGAAACTCACTTCTGTTTTTCGCCAGCTTCATGGGGAAGCCGGAACTTGATGCTATGCTTAAGCGGATCGGCGCGGTTGCGCAAGGGACGCCCTCGACCGGCGAAAAACTGAGCCATGTTAAAGTTAACGGCCATTGTCATGAAGTAGCGTACACGGGCGGCCGAGTAGCATAGCGCCCAAGACCCAGATTTGCGTCATTCTACAACAGAATCTCCCGGGCCAGGGAGCAACATGTGACCTTTTTGAAACAGAGGAGAAGTTTCAAATTTGCTACATTGTGTTCGTCCTGTTGCTGACATAGCTTGAGATCAGGTCTTTGGGGAGTTATCGTCATGCACATTCGCAAGAATGGTGCGCGCTTACTTGCGCGCGCCGGTCGTACCGGCCTTTTGGCGTCGGCAGCTGTGGCCGCTCTGGGCTTTGCGCCACTGGCCCACGCCGTCGTACCGAACGACAGCAAAAGCCCGTCGGATATCGTCGATGGTAGCGACGTCAACGGCGTCGGCATCATGTATCGGGCCGACGGCTTCGTGTGCACCGGTACACTGGTCAATCCGCGCACCGTCATCTTTGCCGCCCACTGCGTCAACGACCTCGACACCCCTGACTATAGCACCGTCAATGACGGTGTGCCGGTCGCCTTCGCCTTCCAGAACAACGCCCGTCCGGGCCTGATCGACTGGCTGAGCAATGGCTTCCAGACCAACACGGCGTTGAGCGTCTATAACGTCAACAATATCGCCTATCATCCCGACTCGCTGGATCCGCCGGCGTTGAGCTTCCTCTATGGCGACGTGGCGATGGCGACGCTCGACACGCCTGCGTCGGACGTGCCGACCTGGACGATGCTCTTTTCCGCCTTGTCCGCGCCTTCGGCGATCAGCGAGACGTCGGGCACCGGCTATCATGTGACGATCACGGGCTATGGTCGCACCGGCAGCGGGACGACCGGGTCCAGTGCAGGCATCGACTTCCGTCGCAAGACGGCGGAAAACTTCCTTGGGTTGCTCGGCTCGCTCGATGATATCGATGCGTTCCTGTTTGGCGCACCGGGCGGCTATACCCAAAATCTCTATCACACCGATTTCGATGATCCGACCCGGGAAAATCCGTTCGACTTCAACCTGTTCAAGGATGATGCGCTGCCCAATGAAGGCAGCACCGCAGGCGGCGATTCGGGCGGCCCGCTGATCCTGGATCAGGCCTTCAACGAAAAGACGATCATCGGCGTTCTTTCCGGCGGCAGCCGCTATTTCCTCGAACAGCCGCAAAGCTCCTATGGAGGCTCGTCCTTCTACCAGCCGCTCTATCTGTTCTGGGACTGGATCGCCCAGAACAACCCCTATCGCTATGCCACCGCGAAGGCAGGGGACGGCCTGTGGAGCGATCCTGACCATTGGGTGACCGCGCTCGACCCCAATTATCGCGTGATCGACAGCAATGGCGCGCTGGTGAACGGCGTGCCCACGACGCCGGGCGCCGGCGCGTTCGGGCAGGACAGCACGCAGAAATTCGGTCAGATCTGCTACCAGCCCAATGATGGGCCGGACGATCTATGCTATGATGTCGGCACCGACACGCTGATCATCGATGGCGAACCCGTTGTTGCGGACGCGGCTGGCACCACCACCGGCTCTACCGTGGTCAGCAACAATAAGGGCAAGGTGGAGATCGCCGAACGCAGCCCCAATGCTGAAAATGTCACCCTGCCCACCGGCGCGGTGCAGGAGGCGCAGGCGGAAGACACCAGTGTTGCGGCTCTACCCACGCCCACCTTGGCGAACGGCCTGCCCGGCGCGACGAGCTTCGTGCCGAACAATATCGACCCGCTTGCCGCTCAGGGGGTGATCGGCCGCTATTATGACGTGACGCTCAGCGCAGCGGGCAAGACCACGCTCAACATGGTCGCCACCGTCGATCGTTTCACGATCGCAGGCACGGGCGCCGCGCTTGACGTCACCGCCAGCGGATCGCTGACCAGCCTGATGGACATTGCGCATCTGTCCGGTGTGATGAATGTCGATGGCACGGTCGAGACGCCGGGCGACTATTTCCTCATGACCGGCCTGTTGTCGGGCAAGGGAATAGTGCGCGCACCCTATTTCACCAACGTGCTGGGCACGATCGCGCCCGGCGGGGTCGGTACGATCGGAACGCTCGGCATCGAAGGCAATGCGCTGCTCTCGTCGGGCAGCACATTGCAGATCGATCTGGGTGCCAATGGCGTATCGGACGTGCTGGCGGTTCGGGCGACGCAGTTCGTGGAAGCCGATGGCGACCTAGCGCCGCTCGCGGTCGGCGACCCCCTCAACGGCATCGCCGCATTGGGCGGCCGCGTGGCCTTTGGTGCCGCGACCGGTGCCCGGATCCGCGCCGGCAACAGCTATACCTTCCTGACAGCAGAGGGCGGCGTGGATGGCAGCTTTGCGACGCCGACCGACCTGTCGGCCGTGTTGAAGCCGGTTCTATTCTATGGCCCCAACAGCGTCAGTGTGCGGATCGATGCGGGTCTTTATGCCGATGTCGTCAATCGCGCTGCGCCGAACCAGACCAGCTTTGCCCAGCTGCTCGATCAGAACCGGTCGCTCTATGCCACCTATGCCACTCTCTATGGCGAGGCGGATCTGCTGAGCGTGGCCGGGGTCCAGGCGACCTTCGAAGCGATGGCGCCGCGCACCGAGACGCTCAAGACGTCGATGTCCGAAGTGCTGAACGACAATATGGCGCGCTTCTATCGTGACCGCCTGACGAAGATCGATGGCGGGGCGATGGGCGGCACGCTGACCATGACCGGCCAGCCGCTGCAACTGGCCGCCGCCAGCCTCAACAATATCGACCTGGGCATGGCGCAGGGCGGCAGCAACGATATGATGACGCGCGAAGGCGTATTGCCCGATGACGTCAGCGCCTTCCTGGCGGGTGGCTATATCGACGGCGACAGCGCGCCGATGCGGACCGCCACGCCGCTTGGCCGCGACCAGTTCGACGGCTGGTATATGGCCGCTGGCATCGAAAAGGCGTTCGGCGACACCGGCGTCATCGGCCTGTCTGCCTCTTTCAGCGAGTTGAAGGGCAATACTGGGGCCAATGATTGGAGCCGGGCACGCCTCTATCAGGGCACCGTCTATGGCGCGTTCGATCTTGGCGGCATCAAGCTGGATGCGGTCGGCAGCGCGGGCACCATGGCAACCCGTTCGCGCCGGTCCTTCGCGGTCGGCATTACCCCCTACACCCTCTATGGCAGCGACCAGGAACTGGCGCTGTCGAGCGAACTCGGCCTCAGCAAGGCATTGGGCAGCGATGCGTTCAGCATCGTTCCTCGCGCAGCGCTGCGCGGGGCCTATATCAGCTCGGGCAACCTCGCGGAATATGGCGGCGACGCCGCGCTGGTGATCAAGCGCCACGCGATCCGCAGCGCGCAGGGTCGCCTGGGCGCGACGGTCAAGGCGAATACGGGCGGGTTCAAACCCTATCTCACTGCCAATTATGTCCATGAGTTCAACGACCAACCGGCTTTCTTCCTCGCCAATCTGGTCGGGGGTACGGGCAGCCTCGCGCCCTTCGCCTTGGGTGGCTCCGACAAGAATTGGGGTGAGATCGGCGGTGGCCTGACCATTCGGGCTGGCTCTGTCGACCTCAACCTGACCGCCGATACGACGGTCTGGCGCAAGGACATCAGCTATCAAAGCTATCGTGCGGGCGTGAAGATCCACTTCTGATCCGCTCCATCCGCCAACAAAAAGGGCCGCCCCACCGGGCGGCCCTTTTTGTATCCCTCAACCCGCCGTTCAGAGCGGCAGCAGCGCCGCGACGATCGACCGTTCCTCGGCCCGCAATACACCCCAGGCACGCGCGGCGGCCCGGCTGTCCATCGCCTCCAGGCCGATCCCCTTGGCCTCCAGATCGCGCACAAAGGCCCGCGGTGGCTGGCGCAGTCCGCCCCCTGTGCCCAGCAACAGAAATTCAGGACGCGGATCGCCGTACAGCAGGTCGCCCAGTGCCGCCAGCGTCAGCGCGTCGACTGTCGGTGCATCGTCCCAGGCCATCGCCCGCACGGGGCTGAGCAACAGGCCGTTGGGAAACAGATCGTCGCGCACCCGGAAACCGCGCCCGGCAAAACCGGTGACGATCGGCCCTTGGCCGCTATCGTCGCGGCGCAATTCCATGCCGGTACGCCGCTCCTCGCTCAGGGCTTGGCCCCATCATCGCGCGGCCCGACCCGCTCGGCCTGCGACGCGAGGTTGGCCTTGGCGGCCTTCTTTTCAGACGACATCGGGGAAAGGCCCAGCGAGATCAGCAGCGAGGACGACACATAGACCGACGAATAGGTGCCAACGATGATGCCCAGCATCATCGCCGCAGTGAAGCCGCGCAGCACATGGCCGCCGAACAGCAGCAACGCACCGAGCGCCAGCATGATCGTCACCGACGTCATCACCGTGCGCGGCAGCGTTTCATTGACGGACAGGTCGATCAGCGCCTTCATGTCCATCTTGCGATATTTGCGCATATTCTCGCGGATACGGTCGTCGATCACCATCTTGTCGTTGATCGAATAACCCACGATCGTCAGCACGGCGGCCACGATATTGAGGTCAAACTCCAACTGCGTCACCGCAAAGAAGCCGAGCGTCATGAGAACGTCGTGGACGATTGCGACGAAGGTCGACACGCCGAACTGCCATTCATAGCGGAACCAGCTGAACACTGCGATGCCCAGGATCGCGAGCACGACTGCCAGGATGCCATTCTGGATCAGCTCGCCCGATACCTTCCCCGACACCGTGTCGTAGCGGGAGAAGGTGACGCCGGGGAATTGCGCGGTCATCGCATTGCGGGTCTTTTCCACGACCGCATTGGCCGCTCCGGCCCCGCCCTGCGCGGGCAATGGCAGGCGGATCTGCACCGTCTTGGGATCACCGAACTGCTGCAGCGAGCTTTCACCGACATCGAGCGAGGCGATGGTCGTGCGCACCTTGTCGGTTTCGACATTTTGCGGGAATTTCGCTTCGATCATCAGGCCGCCGACGAAATCGACACCCATATTGAGGCCCTTATAGGCCGTAGCGCCAACGGCGAGCACCGTCAGCAGGGCAGTGAGCGCAAACGCCCACTTCCGTATAGCGACGAAGCCAATGTTCGTATTGTCGGGGACGAGCTTTAGAAGTTTCATGGGTGTGTCCTCCCGCCCCTCTTAAATATGGATGTCCGTCGGCCGGGTGCGGCGCACCCAGTTGGCGACGATCACGCGGGTGAAGGTAACGGCGGTGAACACGCTGGTCGCGATGCCGATCAGCAGCACGATGGCGAAGCCCTTGACTGGCCCCGACCCCAGCGCCAGCATGATCCCGCCCGCAATGGCATGGGTCACGTTCGCCTCGAAAATGGTGCGGCTGGCTTCCTTATAGCCATGTTCGATCGCCTGGACGACATTGCGCCCGCGCCGCCGCTCTTCGCGAATCCGTTCATAGATCAGCACGTTGGCGTCGACCGCAGTGCCGATCGTCAGCACGAAACCGGCAATGCCCGGCAGCGTCAGAGTCGCGCCCAATATGCCCATCACGCCCAGGATGACCGCGACGTTGATGGCGACGGCCAGATTGGCATACATGCCAAAGCGGCCATAGCTTAAGAACATGAAGATCGCGACCGCGACCACCGCGATGATCGACGCGATCAGGCCGGCGCGAATCGAATCCGCGCCCAAGCCCGGCCCAACGGTGCGTTCCTCGACCACGGCAAGCGCGACCGGCAACTTGCCCGACCGCAGCGCGATCGCCAGTTGGTTGGCGCTCTCGACCGTGAAATTGCCGCTGATCTGCGCGCTGCCGCCCAGGATCGGTTCGTTGATATTGGGCGCGGACAGCACCTTGCCATCCAGGATGATGGCAAAGGGCCGGTTGACGTTCTGCGACGTCACCTGCCCGAATTTGCGACCACCCGAACTGTTGAAGCGGATGTTGACGATCGCCTGGTTATTCTGGTCATAACCCTGCGTCGCGTCGGTCAGGTCCTCGCCCGACACCATCACCTGACGCTTGACCGCGATCAGCGGCACGCCCGACGGATTGTCGAGATAGGGCAGGACTTCGCTGCCGACCGGGGCGCGGCCCTGCGCCACTTCGGACGGGTTGGCGGTCGTATCGACCAGCTTGAATTCTAGCTTGGCGGTCTGGCCTAGCAGATCCTTGAGCGCCTTGGGATCCTGCAGGCCAGGCACCTGCACGACGATGCGGTTACTGCCCTGCTGCTGGATCGTCGGTTCGCGCGTACCCATTTCGTCGATGCGCTTGCGGATCACCTCGGTCGCGACTTCCATCGCGCTCTTGACCGCATTGTCGATGCCCGCATTGGTCGGGGTGATCGTCACGGTCTGGCTGTTCACCACCGCCACGTCGAAATCGCGCTGGCCGGTCAGCCCCGCGCCCTGCGTCAGCGGGCGGATACGCTCGACGGCGGCATCCACTTGGGCAGGATCGCGCACCATGAAGCTCAGCTTCCCGTCGCGGCTGGAGATATCGCCGATCGCGATGCGCGGGTCACCCCGGCGCAATTCGGTGCGAACCTGCTCC
>Ga0154542_1015_pt3 | contig 9655 bp, 7 predicted proteins | sample RifGroF1_FD_105685 | JGI IMG/M metagenome (GOLD analysis project Ga0154542, IMG submission 105685) | Sphingomonadales bacterium GWF1_63_6 | reverse complement strand
AAATACATCACCGACACCGCCTGGAAGGAAGGGTGGGTCGAGCCATTGGTCGCGGGCAAGCCGACCGGCCAGTCGATCGGCGTGATCGGCGCGGGGCCTGCTGGCCTCACCACGGCGGAATATCTGCGCGCGGCGGGGCATGAGGTGCATGTCTATGACCGGCATGACCGTGCCGGCGGCCTGCTGACGTATGGCATCCCCGGCTTCAAGCTGGAAAAGGACATCGTCATGCGCCGCGTCCAGCGGTTGAAGGATGGCGGCATCGTCTTTCACGAGAATTTCGAAGTCGGCCACGATGCAACGATGGAGCAACTCCGCGCCAAGCATGACGCGATCCTGATCGCCACCGGCGTCTATAAGCCTCGCGACATCCGCGCGCCGGGTGTCGGCGCACCGGGCGTGGTCAAGGCGCTCGATTATCTCACCGCCTCCAACAAGGCCGGATTCGGCGACGCCGTGCCGGAGCATGAAGACGGGACGCTGCTGGCGACGGGCAAGAATGTCGTCGTCATCGGCGGCGGCGACACCGCGATGGACTGCGTCCGCACCGCGATCCGCCAGGGGGCCAAATCGGTCAAATGCCTCTACCGCCGCGACCGCGACAATATGCCCGGATCGCAGCGCGAAGTCGCCAATGCCGAGGAAGAGGGCGTCGAATTCGTCTGGCTGACCGCGCCGATCGCGTTCGAAGGCACCGAGCATGTCACCGGCGTGAAGGTGACGAAGATGCGCCTGGGTGCCCCCGACGCCTCCGGTCGCCGCGCGCCCGAACCCGATCCCGGCAGCGAACATACGTTGGAGGCCGACCTGGTCATCAAGGCACTTGGCTACGACCCCGAAGAGCTGCCCAAATTGTTCGGCGCGGACGATCTGTCGGTCACCCGCTGGGGAACGCTGCGCGTCGATCACAAGACGATGATGACCAGCGTGGATGGCGTGTTTGCAGCGGGCGACATCGTGCGCGGCGCAAGCCTGGTGGTGTGGGCGATCCGTGATGGCCGCGATGTGACCGAGCATATGCACAAATATCTCAAGGCGAAGGCAAAAACCCGCGAGAGCGTCGCGGCCTAAGCGCCCTCATTCCACCCCAGCCCGTTCGGTTCGAGCTTGTCGAGAACGAGGCGCGGGGGTTCTCGACAAGCTCGAACCGAACGGAAGAATAGGATGGCGATGATGACCGACACTCCCTTCATGGCAAGCCCCGAAGAACGCGCGCGCATCGCCGCCGAGGGCATGTATCATCCCGATCTGGAGGGCGATGCCTGCGGCGTTGGCCTCGTCGCCGCCACCGATGGCCGTCCCAGCCGCCGAGTCGTCGCCTCCGCGATCGATGCGCTGAAGGCCGTGTGGCATCGCGGCGCGGTCGATGCTGATGGCAAGACCGGCGATGGCGCGGGCATCCATGTCGATCTGCCAGTGCGCTTCTTTGACGATGCCATTGCGGACTCCGGCCACAAGCCGCTGCCCAATCGCCTTGCCGTCGGCATGATCTTTCTGCCGCGCACGGACCTGTCCGCCCAGGAAACCTGCCGCACCATCGTCGAGAGCGAGATCATCGACGCGGGTTATACCATCTATGGCTGGCGCCAGGTGCCGGTGGACGTATCGGTCATCGGCGAGAAGGCGCAGCGCACGCGCCCCGAAATCGAGCAGATCATGATCGCCGGGCCGATGCCCGAAGAGCGCGACCAGGCCGAGTTCGAAAAGGATCTGTATCTCATCCGCCGCCGGATCGAGAAGCAGGTGATCGCGGCGCAGATCAACGACTTCTACGTCTGCTCGCTGTCGTGCCGGTCGATCATCTACAAGGGGCTGTTCCTCGCGGAATCGCTGTCCGTCTTCTTTCCCGACCTGCAGGATGAGCGGTTCGAGAGTCGCGTCGCGATCTTCCATCAGCGCTATTCGACCAACACCTTCCCGCAATGGTGGCTGGCCCAGCCGTTCCGCACGCTCGCCCATAATGGCGAGATCAACACGATCCGCGGCAACAAGAATTGGATGAAGAGCCACGAGATCAAGATGGCTAGCCTCGCCTTTGGCGAGCAGTCGGAGGACATCAAGCCGGTTATCCCGGCGGGCGCGTCTGACACCGCTGCGCTCGACGCCGTGTTCGAGGCGATCTGCCGTTCGGGCCGCGATGCACCGACCGCCAAGCTGATGCTGGTGCCCGAAGCCTGGCAGAGCGAGAGCGCGGAACTGCCCAAGCCCCATGCCGACATGTATGAATATCTCGCCAGCGTCATGGAGCCGTGGGACGGCCCCGCTGCGCTTGCGATGACGGATGGCCGCTGGGTCGTGGCCGGGGTGGATCGCAACGCGCTGCGCCCGCTGCGCTACACGCTGACCGGCGACAATCTGCTGATCGTGGGCTCCGAAACCGGCATGGTCGTGGTTCCTGAAACGACGATCGTGCGCAAGGGCCGCATGGGTCCGGGCCAGATGATCGCGATCGATTTGCAGGAAGGCGAACTGTATGACGACGCCGCGATCAAGGACCGGATCGCGGGCGAGCGCCCTTATGGCGAGTTGATCAAGGATTTCATGGCGATCGGCGACCTGACCGACGCGCCGACCGCCCTGCCCGGCTGGGACAAGGCGGAACTGACGCGGCGGCAGGTGGCGGCCAATTTGACGCTGGAGGATCTGGAACTGATCCTGGCCCCCATGGTCGAGGATTCGAAGGAAGCCATCGGATCGATGGGCGACGATACGCCGCTGGCGGTCATTTCCGACAAGCCGCGCACGATCAGCCATTTCTTCCGCCAGAATTTCAGCCAGGTCACCAATCCGCCGATCGATCCGTTGCGCGAACGGCATGTGATGAGCCTGAAAACGCGCTTTTCCAACCTGCACAACATATTGGAGCAGGATGCGCAGAACAGCCATGTGCTGGTGCTGGAATCGCCAGTGCTGACCAGCGCCGAATGGGCGCGGTTGAAGGCGCATTTCGGCCCGGCGGTGGCGCAGATCGACTGCACCTTCCCCGCCAGCGGCGGCCAGGAGCAGTTGCGCGCGGCGATCGCCCGCATCAGGGAAGAAGCCGAACAGGCGGTGCGCGAAGGCCGCACCGAAATTTTCCTGACCGACGAAAATGTCGACGCCGATCGTGCCGCGATAGCAGGCGTGCTGGCGGCGGCGGCAGTCCACACCCATCTGGTGCGCAAAGGGCTGCGGTCCTATGCATCGATCAACGTGCGCTGCGCCGAAGCGGTCGACACCCATTATTTCGCAGTGCTGATCGGCGTCGGCGCGACCACGGTGAACGCCTATCTGGCCGAAGCCAGCATTGCCGACCGGCACGCGCGCGGCCTGTTCGGCGACCTGTCGCTCGACACCTGTTTCGAACGCTATCGCACCGCCATCAACGAAGGCCTGCTCAAGATCATGTCCAAAATGGGCATTGCGGTCATCAGCAGCTATCGTGGTGGTTATAATTTCGAGGCGGTGGGCTTGTCCCGGGCGCTGGTCAATGATCTCTTCCCCGGCATGCCGGCAAAGATTTCGGGCGAAGGCTATGCCTCGCTCCATTACAGCGCGATGCTGCGGCACGAAAAGGCCTTCGACAGCGCGGTGGTGCGTCTGCCGATCGGCGGCTTCTACCGCCAGCGCGACGGTGGCGAGGCACATGCCTACTCGGCGCAGCTGATGCATTTGTTGCAGACGGCGGTCGCGACCGACAGCTATTCGACCTATCTGCAATTTTCGCGCGGCGTGCGCGATCTGCCGCCGGTCTATCTGCGCGACCTGATGGAGTTCAATTTCGCCCGCGAAGCCGTGCCGATCGACGAGGTGGAAGCCACCACCGAGATCCGCAAGCGCTTCGTGACGCCGGGCATGTCGCTCGGCGCATTATCGCCCGAAGCGCATGAGACGCTGGCCATCGCCATGAACCGGATCGGGGCCAAGGCCGTGTCGGGCGAAGGGGGCGAAGACGCCAACCGTTTCAAGCCCTATGAAAATGGCGACAACGCCAACAGCGTGATCAAGCAGATCGCGAGCGGCCGTTTTGGCGTCCACGCCGAATATCTGGCATCGGCCGAGGAAATTGAGATCAAGGTCGCGCAGGGGGCCAAGCCTGGCGAGGGCGGGCAGTTGCCCGGCTTCAAGGTGACCGAGTTCATCGCCAAGTTGCGCCATTCGACGCCCGGCGTGACCCTCATCTCGCCGCCGCCGCATCACGACATCTATTCGATCGAGGATCTGGCCCAGCTCATCTACGACTGCAAGCAGATCAACCCGCGCGCGCGCGTCTGCGTCAAGCTGGTGAGCCAAGCCGGCATCGGCACGGTCGCGGCAGGCGTGGCGAAGGCGCATGCCGACGTCATCCTGATCGCGGGCCATGTCGGCGGCACCGGTGCCAGCCCCCAGACCAGCATCAAATATGCCGGGACGCCTTGGGAGATGGGCCTGTCGGAAGCCAATCAGGTGCTGACCCTCAACGGGCTGCGGCATCGGGTGAAGCTGCGCACCGATGGCGGGCTCAAAACCGGACGCGACATAGTGATCGCGGCGATCCTGGGCGCGGAGGAATATGGCATCGGCACGCTGTCGCTGGTCGCCATGGGCTGCATCATGGTGCGTCAGTGCCACAGCAACACTTGTCCGGTCGGCGTGTGTGTGCAGGATGAAAAGCTGCGCGCCAAGTTCACCGGCACTCCGGAAAAGGTCATCAACCTGATGACCTTCATCGCCGAAGAAGTGCGTGAAGTGCTGGCGCGGCTGGGCTTCCGCAGCCTGGATGAAGTGATCGGGCGGACCGAATTGCTCAAGCAGGTCAATCGCGGGGCCGAGCATCTCGACGATCTGGATCTCAATCCGATTTTGGCCAAGGTCGATGCCCCCGATGACCAGCGCCGCTTTAGCCTGACCCAATGGCGCAACGACGTGCCAGACAGTCTGGACGCGCAGATGATGCGCGACGCCAAGGCCGTGTTCGAGCGCGGCGAGAAGATGCAGCTGACCTATACGGTGCGCAACACCCACCGCGCGGTCGGCACCCGGCTGTCGTCGGCGGTTACCGACAAGTTTGGCATGTCGACGCTGGCCGACGGGCATCTGACCGTGCGGCTGCGCGGGTCTGCGGGCCAGTCGCTGGGCGCCTTCCTGTGCAAGGGCATCACGCTCGAAGTGTTCGGCGACGCCAATGACTATGTCGGCAAGGGATTGTCGGGCGGCATCATCGTCGTGCGCACGACCGTCTCCAGCCCGTTGACGAGCAAGGACAACACCATATTGGGCAACACCGTCCTCTATGGCGCGACCAGCGGCAAGCTGTTCGCGGCGGGCCAGGCCGGTGAACGCTTCGCTGTCCGCAATTCGGGCGCGCAGGTCGTGGTCGAAGGCTGCGGCGCCAATGGCTGCGAATATATGACCGGCGGAACGGCGGTGATACTGGGCGAGACCGGTGCCAATTTCGGCGCGGGCATGACGGGCGGCATGGCCTTCATCCTGGATGAGGATGGCAGCTTCCCATCGCGCGCCAACGCCGAAGGCATCCTCTGGCAGCGGCTGGAAAGCGCCCATTGGGAAGCGGAACTGAAGGCGCTGATCGCCCAGCATGCGGTGTCGACCGATAGCAAATGGTCGAACACCATATTGGACGATTGGGATCGCTGGCGTCGCTATTTCTGGCAGGTATGCCCCAAGGAAATGGTGACCCGCCTCGCCTATCCGCTCAGCGATGCGCCAGCAGAGGTCGTGGCCGCCGAATAAGCGATTAGGGGTGGTCGCTTTCGATCGTCGGCATGACGATCAAGGGTGCCACCCCTTGCGACGCTGGGATCGGCTTAAGCTGAGGTGTGCTGGCCTTGGACAAGGGGTCTGCGATTGGCTTGCGGGGCATAGCGTCCGCGATCATCGCGTCATCCGTTGGAGGATAATCTTGCGCCAGATAGTCCTGCACCACAGGATCACGGCTTCCCTCGATCAGGGCATCGCTATCCATCCCGGCCATGTCGGCGGCAAAGCGCCGTTCGGTTAACGTCGGCCCGCAACCGATGCAGCGAATCACCGTTGGTCCCTGATCACTCGTTACCCCATCGTCGGGCAGCGAAGCACCGCCGACAGTATCCAAATAGGCGCTTTCCTCGGTTGGGCTCCATTTTTCGGTTGGAGTTGTCTGTTTCTGTGGGCTGGTCACAAAGGTGCCTAGCCCAAGACCCATCGCGACAGATGCAGCTACAGTCATACCTGACACCATCCACCACTGCCCCGGCATCGCGCTTTTCTCCTCCCAAGGTCACTAAATCGATACAAAATCATCATTCATAACGCAGATGCAGATAGGTTGTTGCATGGTGCAAAAGCCTTTGCTAATGGCCACCGCCTACCAGGTGCCGGCCCTGCCGGTTTCCCTTTGAATGTGCGGTCGTGGCGGAACTGGTAGACGCGCAACGTTGAGGTCGTTGTGGCCGAAAGGCCGTGGAAGTTCGAGTCTTCTCGACCGCACCACCCCCCCGTCGCCTAATGGCGAGCATGGCTGGCACAGTCGGTCCCTCGCGATCGAAGCGTCCGAAGTGGCCTCTCCCAGTCCGACAAACGCACTGATCTAGATCATGCTGGTTGCTTTTACAGGAACCGCTGCGTCACCCCACGCGCTCCATGACCATGTTGGACATGCCGTCCGGCGATGTGGAGAACAGCGATGTCGACCCCTGAAAGCCTGCAAGACGTCTATATCGACGAACTGAAAGATCTCTGGTCCGCCAATGACCAGATGCTCAAGGTCATCAAGAAAATCACGTCCAAGGCGAGCGACGCCTCGCTCAAGGACATGCTGACCAAGAGCCAGGAGGGTATCGCCAGCCACACGGCCATCCTTAAGGAATTGATCGCCGGACAGGATGAAAAGGTTTCGAAGGACCATTGCAAGGGCATGGAAGGCCTCGCCGCCGAAGCGATCAAGCATGTGGTCGAGGAAGGGCCTGAGAAAGGCCCCGTTCTCGATGTCCTCATCATCGCGCAATATCAGCGTATGACCCATTATGGCATCGCCGGGTTCGGCACCGCCGCCGCTTTCGCCAAGGCCCTTGGCCTCAAGGACGACAATAAGAAGCTGCGCGACGCGACCAAGGACATTTACGCGAGCGACGCATTCATGACGAAACTCGCGGAAACCTCGGTCAATCTGGAGGCCGAAGACGCCTGATCGCGCGCCGTCCGCCCGGCCCGTCCGGGCGGATGGCCTGTCCCGTCTAGCTTGACGATAGGAGAACGGCCATGACCATGGCGAAAGACGACGCACCGGCAACAACCTCCAAAATTAGGGAGGTTCGCGCAGAAGAGGTGGCCATGATGCCCCTCAGCAAAGGCGACTCCCTGCTGGGCCGGACGGTTACGATCAATCGACCGCGGGCTGAGCTTTTTGCCTATTGGTCGGACCTCACCAAACTGCCGACCTTCATGGACAATGTCGAACGCATCGACATGCTGTCCAACACCCGATCCCATTGGGTGGTCAAGGCACCGGCGGGGAAAACCGTCGAATGGGATGCCATCATCACGGACAAGCGGGAGGGCGAATTGATCGCCTGGGCTTCGACCGAAGGCGCGGACATTCCCAATAGCGGCCGCATCGAATTTCGCGATGCGGGAGACCGAGGCACCATCGTTACCGCGACGATCGCCTATGATCCGCCCGCTGGCATCATCGGCAAGGTCGTCGCCAAATTGTTCCAGCGCGAACCCGCCATTCAGGCGCGCCGTGATCTTCGCCGGTTCAAGCAACTCATGGAAACAGGCGAAATCGCAACCGCATCCTGGACACAAAAGCAATTGCAAGAGGAGACAGCCTGATGCGCGCGCTCACCTGGCACGGCAAACATGACGTGCGCGTCGATACGGTCGACGATCCCGAAATCCTAAACCCGCGCGACGCGATCATCAAAATCACGTCGACGGCCATCTGCGGGTCGGACCTGCATCTCTATGACGGCTATATCCCCACCATGGAGGCGGGCGATATCCTTGGCCATGAATTTATGGGCGAAGTGGTCGAAACCGGTCCTGGATCGACGCTCAAAAAGGGTCAGCGCGTCGTCGTGCCCTTCACGATCGCCTGCGGCAGTTGCTACCATTGCGGCAAGCATCAATATTCCGCCTGCGACAATGGCAATCCCGCCGACACGCAGGATATCGGCCAGGAAATGTATGGCCAGCCCATGTCCGGCCTGTTCGGCTACAGCCATCTGACCGGTGGCTATGCCGGGGGTCAGGCGGAATATGTCCGCGTGCCGTTCAGCGATGTCGGGCCGATCGTCGTGCCAGACGGCCTGACCGACGATGAGGTTCTATTCCTATCGGACATTCTGCCTACCGGATGGCAGGCAGCGGAAAATGCCGATATCGAACCCGGCGACACTGTCGCGGTCTGGGGATGCGGCCCGGTCGGCCTGTTCGCGGTGCAATCGGCCTTCCTGATGGGCGCGCATCGCGTCATCGCCATCGACCATTTCCCCCACCGGCTGGCACTGGCCAAACGCTTCGGCGCAGAGACGATCAATTTCGAGGAATCGAAAACCTATGAAGCGCTGATGGAAATGACGGGCGGCATCGGCCCCGACGCCGTGATCGACGCGGTCGGCCTCGAAGCCCATGGCTTTTTCGTCGATAATGTCGTCGATCAGATCAAGGCATCCCTGTTCCTGGGCACCGACCGCATTCATTCGATCCGCCAGGCGATCCACGCCTGCAGAAAGGGCGGCCGCGTCTCGATGCCTGCCGTCTATGGCGGCTTTGTCGATAAATTTCCCTTGGGCGCGTTCATGGAAAAGGGGCTGACGCTCAAGACCGGCCAGACCAGCGTGCAACATTATATGCCCGCACTGCTCAACGCGATCATCGAGGGCCAGATCGACACGACCTTCCTGATCTCGCATCGCATGAGCCTGGAAGACGCGCCCAAGGGCTATAAGATGTTTCACGACAATCAGAATGACGTGACCAAGATCATCCTGAAGCCCGATTTCGCGCCTTCGTCAGCCATCGCGGCAGAATAGCCAAAAACGCATTGGAGACACGACATGCCAAGTAATGAAAATGGGCTCGACCCCAGTGCCGGCCAGGACAAAGACATGCCCCGACGTGGGCCGATGGGCGACGTCATCCCCGATGAAGACGATCCTGACGCCCGGACCCGCGGTGGAAAGCCACAGGAAGATGTCGAAGATCGTCCGAATGTAGGCACCGTTACGCCGGAGGATTATCCGGCTCAGGACCGCGCCGATTCTCGTCCCGATTAAGAGGATCATGGGGCGCTGAGACGGCAACGGTCCTGCGCTCCTTAGACCGCCGTTCGGATCGCGGTCTCAAATGTCTGGACTTATCTTATGCCTTCCGCAGCGAAACGGTGGGCATTGCCATTTGTATGGGTTATCCTCTTCCCAAAGCCGCAGACTGACCCTTGGGAGATGAGCATGACAGACGACGGCATCGTGACCCGGCGCGACTTGATGGCTGGCGTCGGCCTTGGCCTCGCGGCAGCTGGCATGCCAGCGCTCGCGGCGACACCGGGCCGCAAGCTCGGCTACGCCATCGTTGGCCTGGGATCCTATGCAACGAAGCAGATCATGCCCGCTTTTGCAGGATGCGACCATGCGAAGATTAGCGCCCTGGTGAGCGGCACGCCTGCAAAGCTGGAACAGTTCGGCGCGCAATA
>Ga0154542_1068_pt3 | contig 9679 bp, 10 predicted proteins | sample RifGroF1_FD_105685 | JGI IMG/M metagenome (GOLD analysis project Ga0154542, IMG submission 105685) | Sphingomonadales bacterium GWF1_63_6 | reverse complement strand
CCGTGTCGCTCTTGGTGGCGAAGGGGGTATCCACAACCTTGATGAATCCGGTCATCTGATCGTGGATATTGCACCCCAGCGCCACGGCACCTGCGGTCTTGAACGTATAACTGCGCGTCTCGTCCTGGCCGAATAATTTGATCTCGAACTTGGCGGGGCGCGAAAAGGAATAGACGTGATGGCGCACCTTATCCTTGTTGGGGAAGCGCACTGTCGCGCCGACGGGCACGACCAGCACATGGGGCACAAAGGCGACATTCTGCTGGATCATGGTGGTGGGCCAGGGAAAGCGGATGGGGCCTGTGGGGATGCCTCCGGCGGGCCGGACGGAAACGACGGCATCGCTCACCGGGCGCCCGGCCGCATCGACCAATTTGAGATTGAGGTCGCCAGCAAGGACGGGCGTGGCCGCACAGGACAACAGCATAAGCGCTAGGCGTGAAATAGGCATAGGCAGGCGTTTAGCGGTAAATATTGAACAATTGCTTATGACCGGACGAACGGCGCATGCCGATACGCATGCCACTGATCACAGCAAATTTTTCTTAACCATCCTGGGCTAATGCGCGGATCATGATCCGCTTTCTTCTCACCGCCTCTGTGGCGCTTTTTGCTACCTTGTCCCTATCACCTATGGCGAGCGCCAGACCGCTTCGAAATGGCGGCAAGCTGCTACTGACCAATGGCATTGCATCGCTTGAAGGTGCAAGCGGCGGTGGCTTGACCCCCTGGGCCGTGATCGCGGGCAACGAAACGGACGAGGGTATCGGCCTGTCCGCCCATGGTACGATGGTTGAGGTCAAGGATTATGACTATTGGAGCGCGGGCATCGCGGTCGGCATTCGGGACCGACTGGAACTCAGCTATGCGCATCAAAATTTCAACACCAACGACATCGGCACCGTGCTCGGCTTGGGCAAGGACTATGCATTTTCGCAGGACATCATAGGGGCGAAGCTCCGGGTTGCGGGCGATCTCGTCTATGACCGGCTGCCCGCCATCGCGGTAGGGGCGCAATATAAGAAAAATGGACAGGGCGCGGTCGTCCGCGCGATTGGCGCGCAGGATGACGAAGGCGTCGATTATTACGCCTCGGTCAGCAAATTATTCCTATCGCGCTCGATCCTGCTGTCGGGCACCGCCCGATTGACCAAGGCGAATCAGATGGGTTTACTCGGCTTTGGCGGCGACAAGCAGGACAGCTACGGCCTGCAATTCGAAGGATCAGCGGCATGGCAATTGTCGCGCCGCGTCGCGATCGGCGGCGAATTTCGCAGCAAGCCTGACAATCTGGGCATTGCGAGAGAGGATGACTGGTTCGACCTGTTTGCGGCGGTTGCGGTGCATCGCAACCTGACAGCTACGGTCGCCTATGCCGATCTCGGGTCGATCGCCACCGTCAAGGGCCAGCGCGGCGTACTCGTATCGCTTCAGGCTGCTTTCTAAGGACTCTATGATGTCACTAATTCTCTCGCTGCTCCTGCTTCAGGCCGCCCCTCATGCCATGCCCGGCGAGGATGCGGTCGATCCTTATGTGCCAAGCGCGGCCCATGCCGGCGCAACGCCCGTTACCGGCGACGGTATGGCCCGCGCCTTTCATGGTCAGGAAGGCATTCAGCGCGTCGTCGATGGCATGGTCGTTCGCGCCTATGCCGACCCCATCATCAGCGAGATTTTTGTCGGCCACGACAAGGTGAGGCTCAGCCGGACGCTGTTCGAGCAATTCTGCTACCTGCTGAATGCAGGCTGTTCCTATAGCGGCCGCGATATGGCGAGCGCGCACAAGGATCTGGGCGTGCAGCGGAAAGATATGAACCGCCTGGTCGAACTGCTTCAAGAGGCGATGCGCGAAGAAAAAATCGATTTCCAGGCGCAAAACCGGTTCCTGTCGAAACTCGCGCCGATGCATCATGATGTGGTGAAGCAATAATGGTGCACCCAAGTGGATTCGAACCACTGGCCTTTGCCTTCGGAGGGCAACGCTCTATCCAGCTGAGCTATGGGTGCATGACGCTGGTCAGAAGGGCCGCTTAGCAAAGGCCATACGCCTGCGCCAGCCTCAATTCATCTGCGCCTGTCTTATTTCGTAGCCTTTTCCATCGGCTGAAATTTGCCCAGACCACAGCTCGCGCCCGGTTGCAGGCCAGGCCCTGTGTTCCACAACACGGTGATGATATCGACCGAGCACAGCTGTGAGATGCTGGTCCGGTACGAGAAGCGCTTTTCAAAGCCCAGGCTGGGGCAACTGTTGGGCAATATGTTGCGGTAGATTTTGCGGCCGTTCGTGACGAAGTCGATGGTGCGGTCGTCGCGGACATTGGTCGAGCGGATCAGTTGGATCGGGATGCAATTGACCGCCTCGCCCTTCGCCACATAGGGGGCAGGCTTGTCCTTGGCGATGGCCGGGGTCACGGCGGCTGTCAGGGCGAGGCCGAAGGCGAGGTGATAGGCTCGCGAAATGATCATGCTGTCTCTCCTTGGCTTTTGCCGAATCGACGATCTGGCAAGCGCTATCCCGTGCTTTTATTCGCTACCTGCTGAACCGGGCGATAACGGCAATGCGGCAGAGGGTGCTTTTGGTGCGGGCGTCTTGGGCTTGAACCGGCACAGGTCGGCGACGATGCAGCGCCAGCATTCGGGGCGGCGCGCCTTGCACACATAGCGGCCATGCAGGATCAGCCAATGATGCGCGTCGCGCCGAAATGGTCCTGGCACGCGCTTTTCCAGTTTCAGCTCGACCGCCAGCACCGTCTTGCCGGGGGCGAGGCCAGTGCGATTGCCGACGCGGAAGATGTGCGTATCGACGGCGAAGGCTTCCTGCCCGAAAGCGGTGTTGACCACGACATTCGCGGTCTTGCGCCCGACGCCGGGGAGGGTGGTCAGCGTGTCACGATCCTGCGGCACTGTCCCGCCAAAATCGCGGACCAGTATCTCCGACAGGGCAATGACATTCTTCGCCTTGCCGTTGAACAGGCCGATCGTCTTGATATGCTGCTTGAGCGCCTCTTCGCCGAGATCGACCATTTGCTGGGGCGTTGTGACCTCGCGAAACAGGGCACGGGTGGCCTTGTTGACGCCGGCATCGGTCGCCTGCGCCGACAGCACGACCGCGACCAGCAATTGATAGTCGTTGCCATATTCCAGTTCCGTGATCGGCGCCGGATTTGCTTCGGCCAGGCGGCTGAAAAAGTCGAATATCTGTGCCTTGTTCATGTCATGACTTTCATGGCGGTCAGAGGCCCAGCACGCCTTTCATGTCGTAGCGCCCGGCGGGCTGGTCGGCGAGCCATTGCGCGCCCTTGATCGCGCCGCGCGCGAAGATCGAGCGGTTTTCGGCGCGGTGGCCGATCTCGATGCGCTCGCCCTTGCTGGCGAAGATGACCTGATGGTCGCCCGCCACCGATCCGCCGCGCAAGGCGGCAAAGCCGATCGCACCTTTGGCCCGCGCACCGGTGATGCCGTCGCGGCCGCGCTCGCTATGCGCCGCCAGGTCTATCCCGCGCCCGCGCGCTGCCGCTTCGCCCAGCAGCAATGCGGTCCCAGAAGGCGCATCGACCTTGTGCCGATGATGCATTTCGACAATTTCGATATCCCAGTCGTCGCCAAGGCCCGCAGCCGCCTGTTCCACCAAGGCGGCGAGCAGGTTGACGCCGAGCGATGTATTGCCAGTCTGAAGCACGGGAATGACCCGCGCCGCCTGATCGATCAGCGCGTGATGAACAGCCTCCAGCCCGGTCGTGCCGATCAGGATCGGCTTATGCGCGGCGATGCAGGCATCGAGATGGGCCGAGAGGGCACCGGGGACGGAGAAATCGATCAGCACGTCGCTTGCCTGTGCCAGCGCCACTATATCGGTCGTGATCGCAACGCCCGGCGCAATCTCGCCGCTATCTGTGCGGTCAGTGCCGCCTGCTAAGGTCAAGCCGGCTTCCGTCACGACTGTGGCGATTGCCTGCCCCATGCGGCCCGCGGCCCCGAAAATCCCGATGCTGATCATGAAGACGCCGTCCCTGTTGTGCTGGGCAGCGCGGATGCCAGAGCGACGCGCTTTTGTCATCCCCGCACGGAAGGGTCTTCTCAGCGCTCGTTGAGGCGCGGCATCAGTTCGACGAAATTGCACGGGCGAAATCGGCTGTCGAGCTGGGTGACCAATATGCCATCCCACGCATCTTTCACCGCGCCGGTGGAGCCGGGCAGGGCGAAGATATAGGTGCCGCGCGCAACGCAGGCGGTGGCGCGAGACTGGATCGTAGATGTGCCAATCTTCTGGTAGCTGAGCCAGCGGAACAGTTCGCCGAAGCCCGGAATTTCCTTGTCCTGCACCTGGGCCACCGCTTCGGGCGTGACGTCGCGCCCGGTAACGCCGGTGCCGCCCGTGGTCAGGATCACGTCGATCTCCGGGTCCTCGATCCAGGCGTGCAGCCGCGCCACGATGGCGGACATGTCGTCGCGCTCGACATAGCGGCCAGCGAGAATATGGCCCGCGCTTTCCAGCCGTTCGACCAACGCATCGCCGGAGCGATCATCCGCCAGTCCGCGCGTGTCCGACACTGTCAGTACAGCGATCCGTACAGGCAGGAAGGTGCGGCTTTCGTGGATCGGCATCAGTCCGAACCGCCACCCATGCTGCCGCGGCCATCGACTTTGTTCATCCGCACCAGCTTCATGCCCTTGGATGTGGGGAAGGTCGGCCACAGGCCCTGGGCCATGCCCGTCAGGCAATCTGCGCTGCCCTTGCCCTGGATCTGATACATCCAGTAATTACGCATGACGATGTTCACATAGGCGCGAGTTTCATAATAGGGCAGCGATTCCATGAAGAGCAGCGGGTCGCCCTTGTCCTTCACTTCGCTGTTCCAACGTTCGACCGGTACCGGCCCGGCATTGTATGCCGCCATGACCTTGGGCAGCAGACCGCCGGTCGCGCTCATGTCGCGCAGCGCTTCCAGATAGCGCTGGCCAAATTCCATGTTGGTCGATGGCACGAACAATTGGTCGGCTGACGCCAGCCCCATGTCGCTGCCGGTGCCGGGCCGCACCTGCATAAGGCCGCGGGCACCAGCGCTCGACACGACCTGCGAGCGGAAGCCGGATTCCTGCAGCGTGTGGGCATAGATCAACGCCGGATCGACACGCCAGCCGCCATCGGGCTGCCAGTTGGGGGCGGGAAAGCGGGCGAAGCTTTCCGGCTGTTTGCCGGCCGGGCCGTTATGGGCGAGCCACAACTGGGTTTCGGGCAGGCTAAGCGCGCTGGCGAGCCGGATCAGCGCGTCATAATGACCGGTGCCACCGATTTTCGCCTGATGCCGTAGCAGCTCCTCTGCGCGGGCCGTTTCGCCGATGGCGCTGAGCGCAATAGCGGCGCGAGCATTGGGGCTGTTCTTGAGCGATTGCCACTCGGACGTGCCGAACCGGCTGGCGACGGGCGCAGCGCCGAGCGGCAAGCCCAAGGATTCGCGCGCGAGCAGGCCGTAGAAGGTCTCGTCAGACCGGCTGGCAAGCCTTAGATAATTCTGGACCTTCTCCGCTTCGCCACACACCATATAGGCGCGCGATGCCCAATAGGCACCGGCCGCCCGCATGTCGGCATTGCCCGCCAGAGCGGCGACGTTGGCGAAGGATGGGGCGGCGGCGCGGCAGTCATTCTGACGCCAGGCAGCCAGACCAGCGGTCCAATGCGCCTGTACGCTCCAATCGCCCCCAGCCCGCGCTTCCAAGGCGCGAGCAGCCATCCGGCGGGCATTGGTATCGTCGCTTTCGATATAATAGGCCCAGGCGACCCGCTCGCGCACTTCGCTCAAGCCTTCAGGGGTCAGGCCTGCTTCACCGCTCGCTAGCAGCGCTTCGGCCCCGACGGGATTGTCCGCTTTGATGTACGTCTGGATTTGCCCGGCCAGCGCTTGCGCCAGCATGTCGGTCTTGACCGCTGCAACATATTCGCGGCGGGGGGCAGCGCCCAGCCACACCATCTTCTGTATCTGCGGCAGGGTCGGCAAGATGGTCGCGCCGCGCTTTTGCGCCAGGCGGGAAAGTTGGTCGGCCTTGGGTAGCCAGGCAGCCTTGTTTACCAGATCAAGCAGGTCGAACAGTTCGACCCTCGGCGATCCCTTGGCGAGATAGAGTTCGGAGAGGGCGAGCGGCCGCATAGCATCCTGCGCGTCCAGCGCGTCGATCATCGCTCGCGCGTCGGACCATTTCTGATCGCGCAACGCAACGAAGATGCTGCGATAGCGGGCCTTGTCGCCGTCCGACACGGCCAGCGGCGACGCACTGGCCAACGCCGCCGATGCTGGCGGCAGAGTGTCGGTCGTATCGGCTGAGGCGGGCAAGGCCGTGGCTGCGCCCATTGCGAACAGGGCAAGGCATGTCAGGCGGGTCGCGGCTCGAATCACGGACGGTCTTCCTCGATCAGGCTTTGCAGGGCGCGCCAGCATTGCGCTTTGGCCGCCGGTTGCGTGAGCAACAGGCGCGGGTGAAATGTGGCAGTAACGGGCACAGTGCCGCCATCATGGTTAAATCGGGGTAAAGCATCGGGCGCTTCACCACCGTCTGTCGGTATCAACGCACGGATCGTCCGATCCCCCAGCAAAAGCAGGCGGCGTGGCCGGGCGAGATGGACATGAGTGGCCATGCGCGTCGCGGCACTGGCAATATCGCTGGTTTCGACCATGCCGCCCGGCGGTCGAGCAAAAAACAGGGAAGCCATATAGCAATCCGCGCGGTTGAGGCCGATCGCGCGCAACATCGAATCGAATAAGGCACCGGCACGCTCGGCCAGCAGCATGCCCTGTTCGATATCGGCGGGATCGGGCATGTCGGTGACGATCATGAGCGGCGCGTCGATCGGCCCGGTCGGCAAAATCGTCCGGCCTGCCCAATGCCGCTCTGGCTGCCCGGTATCGCTTGCCAGCCAGGTCTGAAAGGCCTGCAGATCCACAGGTTTGGCGACGGGCGGCGCGCTGGGCATATTTGTTTGCGCCGCTGATGCCGTAACGGCGACGGGACGCAGCCAGTTGACGGGCGTTTCCGCCACTGCGCATTCCACGCCGGCTAGCCGCCACCACGCCAGATAGGCGTCGGCACTCAGCACCTCTTTATCCTGCATTAATCCCCGCATATGCTCCTAAGGGCCAGAGGTTGACGAGGGGGTCAAGGTGCTTCATCGCCTGTGATGATAGAGTGTTGGAGTAATAAGGCGATCGGATGATCGGGGTGCAGCCCGCCGGACGCCATCATGGAGGGACTATGAGCGAACGGGAATCGATGCCTTATGACATCGTCATCGTCGGCGGAGGACCGGCCGGCCTGTCTGCGGCAATCCGGCTGAAACAGCTTGCGAGCGAAGCGGGTCAGGAACTCGCGGTGTGCGTACTGGAAAAAGGCTCTGAAATCGGCGCACATATTCTGTCGGGCGCGGTGATCGATCCCAAGGCGCTCGACGAATTGCTGCCGCAATGGCGCGACATGGGCTGTTCGCTGGCCGACACGCCAGTGACCGACAACCAGCATTGGTTCCTGTCGAAAGGCGGCAAGATGACCATGCCGCACATCATGACGCCTGGCTGGATGCACAATAAGGGCACCTACACCGGATCGCTGGGCAATCTGTGCCGCTGGCTGGCCGAACAGGCCGAGGGGCTGGGTGTCGAAATCTTCCCCGGCTTTGCCGCCGCCGAAATCCTCTATCATGAAGATGGCAGCGTGAAGGGTGTCGCCACCGGCGACATGGGCGTCGATCGCGAAGGCAAGCATAAGGGCGATTATCAGCCCGGCCTCGAACTCCACGCCAAATATACCTTCTTTGCCGAAGGGGCGCGTGGGCATCTGACCAAGATCCTGAAGCGCCAGTTCGCGCTGGACGCGGACAGCGAGCCGCAGGTCTATGGCCTGGGCATGAAGGAATTGTGGGACATCGATCCCGCGCTGCATCAGCCGGGGTTGGTGATCCATAGCCAGGGCTGGCCGCTGACCGACGCTTATGGCGGTGGGTTCCTCTATCATCAGGCGGGTGGCCAGGTGGCGCTGGGCTTCGTCGTCGGCCTTGGCTATCGCAACCCGCACCTCTATCCGTTCGAGGAATTTCAGCGCTGGAAACAGCATCCCGACATCCGCAAATATCTCGAAGGCGGGCGGCGCGTATCCTATGGCGCGCGCGCGATTAACGAAGGCGGGTGGCAGTCGGTGCCCAAGCTGGACTTCCCCGGCGGCGCGCTGATCGGTTGTTCGGCGGGCTTCGTGAACGTGCCCCGCATTAAGGGGACGCACACCGCCATGAAGTCGGGCATGTTGGCGGCCGAAGCCGCTTTTGCCGCCGTTCAGGCGGGCCGGACGAGCGACAGCCTGGCCGACTATGACGCTGCCGTGCGGTCCAGTTGGATTGCCGATGAGTTGAAGCTGGTCAAGAATGCCGAGCCTCTGCTTGCCAAGTTCGGCGGCACGATCGGCACGTTGCTGGCGGGCATCGACATGTGGATGCGGACGCTCAAGATTGGCCTGCCCTTCACGATGAAGCACAAGCCCGACAATGAGAAGATCTGGCACAAGGACGCCTGCGCCAAGATCGCCTATCCCAAGCCCGATGGCTTGGTCAGCTTCGATCGCCTCTCTTCGGTATTCTTGTCGAATACCAATCATGAGGAGGACCAGCCGGTTCATTTGCAGTTGAAGGACCCGGCGGTCCCGATCAGCTATAATCTGCCGCTTTATGACGAACCGGCGCAGCGTTATTGTCCGGCAGGCGTCTATGAAGTGGTGGGGGAAGAAGAGGGCAATCCCCGTTTCCAGATCAACGCGCAGAATTGCGTCCACTGCAAGACATGCGATATCAAGGACCCGACCCAGAATATCAATTGGGTCGTACCCGAAGGCGGCGGAGGACCGAATTATCCCAATATGTAAGCGCCTGCTCCTGTCTCTCTCGATGATGATCCCGGCCACCGCCGGGGCATCGGTCGATCCGCAAAGCGCGCTGCACACCTATGCGCAGGCGCGATTGGCGGACAGTGACGGCGCACTCGCCCTGGCCGTTGCCCATTATGGCGCGGCGCTGGCGCGTGACCCCGACAGGGTGGAAATCGCCCAGCGCGCTTATGTTCAGGCGCTGGAGAGCGGGGACAAAGCGCTGGCGCTGCAATCAGCCGCTTTGCTGGACCAGGCGGGCCTTTTACCGCGCGATGGCACCTTGCTGCGGATCGGCGAAGCGCTGGAGCAGCGCGATTGGGCGGCTGCCACGACGCTGACCGACCGGATGGAGCAGGAGGGGAATTTTGCCTTCCTTGGTCCCATCCTGCGGAGCTGGATTGGTGTTGGCGAAGGGCGGGCGGTGCCGCTGGCGATCGACGCGAAGGATCGCTTTGCGGCGTTGGCGCAGCGCTATGTCGATGAGCATCAGGCTTTGCTGGCGTTGAACGCAGGCGATGTTGCAGATGCGGTGGCGCCGCTGCGCCGGGCAATTGCGCTGCGGCCTGCCGACGCGGCGCTGCGCCTGTCCTTGGCGACACACTTGGCAGGACGCAAAGCCAAGGCGGAAGCCTTGCTGTTGCTGCCACCGGGCGGCGCCCATTTCACGCAAGCGCGGGCCGAAATTGCACGACGCAGGATAAAGGCTCCGCCGCTGACCCCGGCTCAGGGCTATGCGCGGCTGCTGGCGCGGCTGGCTGTCGATATCGGATCGGACCGC
>Ga0154542_1046_pt2 | contig 9703 bp, 5 predicted proteins | sample RifGroF1_FD_105685 | JGI IMG/M metagenome (GOLD analysis project Ga0154542, IMG submission 105685) | Sphingomonadales bacterium GWF1_63_6 | reverse complement strand
CCGTCCGATCTCCGACATCCGAACCAGCCCAGGTCAATGCGACGCGCAGTTCGTCCAGAAGCGGCCTATGGCGACTGCCCCATGTCGGTGCTTCTTCATGCGCCCATTCGCTCGCAGCGCGGTCCAGGGCAGCGCAAATATGTTCGGCGTGACGCCTGTTGATCGTGCCCGCCGTATCGCTTCCCCGCAAGCGGTCGCGGCAATAGGCTCGCGTGGTCTCCAATAGCCTGAAAGTCATCATGTTTGGAGCGCGATCGGCCGCAAGCAACGACCTATCTGCCAGATGCAGCAGTTTGTCAGTCGCGTCCATTAAGCTGACACAAGTCACTGCCGACGCATCTTCGGCCGTGAAGCTGCCTGCGAAGACGGACACGGCGTTCAACATGTCTGCTTCATCCGTCGAAAGCAGGTTGTGGCTCCAGTCCAACGTAGCGATCAGGGTACGTTGGCGGGGCGGGCCTCCGCGGCGCTCGATCAGGAGGCCGTGCCAATCGTCGAGTTGATCGAGAAGCGTGCGGATACTGAACACATCCACGCGCGTCGCAGCGAGTTCGATCGCCAGGGCCAAGCCATCCAGACGGCAGCAAATTTCGGCGGCAAGTGGTGCATCGCGATCGTCTAATTGAAATGCCTCCAGCCGGGCGCGAGCGCGTTCGACGAAGAGCTGGATGGCCGGATACGCCAGCGCTTCAGCGGCCGTCAGGTGGGTCGACCTTGGCGGCAGGCCAAGTCCCGCCAGCCGACGAACACGCTCACCTTTTACGCACAGCGGCTCGCGACTGGTTGCCAGAATGGTGACGTCCTTGGCGCTGCCAGCCAGTCGCACGACGCAATCCGCCGCCGTTTCGATGACATGTTCGCAATTGTCGAACAGCAGCAGCATCTCGCGATCCCTCAGATGGTCGCAAAGCGTGGCGAGAACATCCGTCGAGTTGGTCTTCAGTCCGATCGTCGAAGCCACCGCATAAGGCACCAGCGCAGGATCGTTGAACGGAGCGAAATCGACCAGCCAGACTCCGTCCCTCATCCTGTCGATTGCTGCTTCCGCGACTGCCAGCGCCACTGTAGTCTTTCCGATCCCCCCCGCGCCAACGATCGAGACGATCCTATGCTGCAACAAGTCGGCACCGACGCCTGCGATCTCTGCGTCGCGGCCGAAAATATGGGCTGTTCCCGCAGGCAGGATATTCCCTTGGGCCTTGGCGGGGCCCCTATCGGCAGGTCCGTTGGCACTGGTAACAACGATAGGGGCGACAAAACGATATCCCCTGCCGATTACCGTCGCAATATAAGGGTCACAACCATCTTCGCCTGCGAGTGCCTTTCGCAGACAGGTCATGGTGACTTTGAGATTGCTTTCATCGACATGTGTGGTCGGCCATACCCGTGTGATGAGATCATGCTTGCTGACAAGTTCGCCGGGACGTTCGATCAAAGCCGTCAGGAGATCCAACGCGCGTGTGCCGAGGCGGACCGGTACACCATTACGCATCAGCGATTGGCGTTCAGGAAACAGTACAAAAGGGCCGAATTCCAGCCTTTTTGCAACATGAGCGCCGGGATCGCCGTCCATATTCCACCTCCGCCATAAGCATAAGGCGAGAATCGTTTTGTATGCACAACGACCATATCAGCCCGAAGAGAGCTTGCAATCACCAGAGTCGATAGCCTGTCTTCGTGCTGCTAAGGAATCGCCTCGTCCATTCCGGCACTGCGCTTGATATTAATTAGTGCATCCGGGCATATATATGGAAATTTTAAGCCGATAGCCCCCAGTCCAACCCGGTTTTCGCGCGCTGTGAGTACTCACTGCGAGCTGTAGTGGCAGAGCCCTAACTTTTTTTGGCCATCCTGCTTCCGCTGAGCTTCGGCAAGGCTGATGGCCGGGTACGTGCCGACCGCCAGCTTTCGCTCCGTCCCGTGAATACGTACTTGAACCGCCAAAGCTTGCCACCCGGGGGCTGATCGGAACGAAACGTCCAAGACTATCGCCCATCTTGTATTGCTTCTCCCGGGGCTTTGCGTTTCGAATCGCAATGTCGGTAAGTGCCATGATCCAAAGCCTTTTTCCGCAATAGGCCCCTATGATGGGGGCTTCTTGAAATGCCCGGAACAGACCACTCCCTCGAAAGGCCCCCACACGGCACGGATGCGGCCGGAAAGAGATGGTCAAATCTGGACAACCGAGGACACAAAAGTCCAAGGTTTCTGCGGGTTTTATACACTAAGGAGAGTGATTTTTGAAGAGGGAGCTGGAGCGGTGAGGGGAACCGCTAAATGGCCTAAAAATGGCTAAATATCGTTGTTTTATGCGAGGCGGATATTCTTCATACCCCCAATCATACCCCCAAATGCGCTGGCTAGGGGTGAATTGTCACGGTCAAATATGACCACAGTTATAGCCCCCACCGATCCGATGCATGATCTCCACTGGAAATCGGCCAGCGTCATCCTGCTTTTGCGACTTTGACAGCCTCAGAACTAATTCGCATGTAGATCTGCGCCACGCCGGGTCAGAACATGCGCAAAGACTGCCTGCGCTTTGATGTCCACCTCGTCCGGTTCATAGCTTTGGGGAAGGCCCGTGCGGTCGTCATAGAGGAAATTCGTGATCGCAACGCGTACGGCATCGCGCGTCGCCTGTTTCCCGGCAAAAGCCTGTATCGCGTCCAGTTGCTGCTTTAGGACTTCATAAAGCCCCACGGCGACCTTCTTCAGCTTGGCAATATCGCTCTTTTCCAGGTCAGGCTTCATCAGCAAATCGAACAGGGCCAAGGTTTCTTCGTCCAATCCCTCGCGCACTGCACGGCGCTGTTCGCCATCCAACTCCTCCGCCAGCACCAGCAGCGCCGCGAAGGTCCGCTCTATGTTCACGGCATCCTTCTCGCTGTTATAGTCCGAGACCAATTGCTCATAATGTTTCTGGAAATCGGTGCGTAGCGGGTTCTCGCGCAGCATCATTTCCAGTTTTTTCTGGATCGCGTCCTTCAGGCTCTGGACGGTCGTGTTCTTGCGCGGGCTGCGCTCAAATTCCTTCTTCAGTTTCTCGAAGTCGATGCGGCTGATGTCATAGAGCCGATCGCCTTCGTCATCTGGATTGACCTGCGTTTCGATGTTCGCGTTTACTACCGCATGCAATTCGCGCATGATGTCCGAAATGTCCGCCTTCTGCACATCCTCTTCAAGGCTGTTGTAGATAACTCGCATTGCCGCAAAACGCTGGCGATAGGTGTTCACGGCCCTGAAATTCACACATGCCTTGAATTTCTTGAACACCTCGCGCGCCATGATCTGGAAGCGTTTGCGGCTTTCGTCATTTTCGTTGACCGCTTCCTTGGCGTCGATGATCGCCTTGTTTCGATCGAACCCTGTCTTTTCCAATATGTCGAGCAAGCGGAAATTGCGCGCAGCCAGGAATCCTTCCGCCGCTTCGATGGCCTCTTCCAGATCGGCTAGCAATTCTTCGGGCGGACGGACCGGATCGACTTCGGGCGGGGAATCGCCCGGATTGCCGAGCCCGCCGCCCGGCGTTCCGGCATAGGTCGCCAGCGCCTTGCGCAGGTTCTTCAATATCCCACAATAATCGACGATCAGGCCGTTATTCTTGCCCGCACTGACGCGGTTGGCCCGCGCAATGGCCTGCATCAGCGTGTGGGCCTTTAGCGGCTTGTCCAGATACAGGGTGGAAAGGCTGGGCACGTCAAAGCCGGTCAACCACATGGCGCAGACGATGGCGATGCGGAACGGGTGATCCTGCTTCTTGAAGGCCGACTCCAGATCGATGCGTTTGCCATCGTCGGTTTCAAACCCGTTCTTGATCAACGCCCGGTGCGGGTTGATGTCCAAATCCCATTTGCGGAACCGATCAACCTCGCCCTGCTCCTCCGATACCACGACGGCGGCGCGCGTCGCCTTCACCCATGCAAGCTGGCGCTGCCGGTCGGCCAAATCCTGTTCGTCGGTCGCCCCCGCCAATTCCTTTTCCAGCGCCGCGATCCGCAAATCCCAGTGTTTGGTAATCAGGGCGTGCATCCGAACGCACGTTACCTTGTCGATGCACACCAGCATCGCCTTGCCGCTTTCCCAGGCGGTTGTGTAATGTGCCACGAAGTCCGCCGCGACGGTATCCAGCCGCGTCTCTGCCGTGATGATGTGATATTCGCGCTTCAGCTCCTTTTCGAGCCGTTCGGTCACGCTCGGATCGTCCAGTTCCAGCTCTTCCAGCTTGGCCGCGATCTTCTCGTTCAGGTCGTTGGTGGCGACGCCCAGCTTGTCACCGCGCGCGTCATAATAGAGCGGAACGGTCGCATGATCCTCCACCGCGCGCTGGAAATCATAGGTGGAGATGTAATCGCCGAACGTCTGCCTGGTCGTCTCATCACCACTCATCAGCGGCGTGCCGGTGAAGCCCAGAAAGCTGGCATTGGGCAAAGCGTTACGCATGTTGAGCGACAGCAGGCCGTTCTGCGTCCGGTGCGCCTCATCGGTGATGACGATGATGTCGTCGCGGTCGGAATAGGGATCGTTTGGGTCTACATCCTGATTGAAGCGATGGATCAGCGTGAAGACATAGGGCTTCTGCACCGCGAGCAGCGATTTCAGCTCCGCACCCGTCCCGGCCCGCACCTGCGCCTTGTCGTTGTTGACCAGCCCGCACCCGGCAAAGGTGCCGTAAATCTGCCCGTCCAGGTCGATGCGGTCGGTGACGACCAGAAAGGTGAAGTTCGCCCCGATCTTGCGATGCACCTTCTGCGTCAGGAAGGCGATGGAGTAGCTCTTGCCCGACCCCTGCGTGTGCCAGAACACGCCCAGCTTGCCGCCGCGCGCCTTGCGGTCCCGCACCGCCGCGATGGCACGGTTGACGCCCAGAAACTGGTGATTGCGCGCCACGATCTTGACCATCCGTTCGCCGCCATCATCGAACAGGATGAAGTTTTCGAGGATGTCGATGAAATTGGCCTTGGCGCACACGCCCTTCAGCATCGTCTCCAGATCGACGACGCCCGGCGCATCCTCCTCCAGCCGCTTCCAGTCGTTGAAATGTTCGTATTTGCTGGAAAGCGAGCCGATCTTCGCCGCATGGCCATTGGTCAGGATGATGAAGGCGTTGTGGTGGAACAGGTGCGGGATCGTGTCCTTGTAGTCGGACAGATTCTGCTCATAGGCGTGGCGAATGTCCTTGTGGACCGCCTTGCACTCCACAAACAGCAGCGGCAGGCCGTTGACGAACCCGATGATGTCGGCGCGGCGGCGATACAGGTCGCCCTTGATCCACAATTCGCGAACGCACAGGAAATGGTTGTTCTCGGGGATGTCGAAATCGATCAACCGCAGCCGCTGTTTGACCAGATCGCCCTTCGCATTGCGAAAGCTGGCCAGGACGCCGTGCTTGATCAGCGCATAGGCGTCGCTGTTGATCGCCATCAGGCTGGAGCCAAGCGGCGCATCGGTAATCTGGCGCAGCGCATCGGCATAGGCCGCATTGGGCAGGCCAGGGTTCAACCGGATCAGCGCCTCGCCCAGATGCCGGGTCAGGATGACATCTTGTTCGGACGCGCGGCCCAGCGATCCCTCCGCGCCCAGCGTTTCAGTGTTGAACGCAAACACGCTGTCCCAGCCCAGCGCATCGGCCAGATAATCGGCCATGGTTGCCTGAACCAGCGTGTCTTCGTTCAATGCGGTCATACGGCGATGGCTCCGCTCATCAGCTTGGGGAGGAGAAGGTCGCGGGCCTTGGCGAGTTGCTGATTTGCGATATGCAATGCCTCAACCTGTAAGTGGATCAATGTCGCCTGATCCTCAAATTCACCGGCCAAGCCCGACGGGGGCGTTAGGATCGGCAGCGTCCGGAAACGCCCCTTGCTTATCTCCTTGTATGTTGCGCCGCCTGCATGAGAACGGATTTCTTCAACGCGCCACATAAGGTTGTGCAGCAGATACATGCGCAAGGCGGGGTCATTGGGCACAATGTTTATGAAACCCTGATTTGTCGATGCCGCCAGACGATTGATACCAAAGAAACCAACTGATGCACGGCTCGTCATCAAAATCGAGCCTGCCGGAATCATCTTTGCCGATGAGTTGTTCAAGCCAGAATCGGAAATCTTTGTCTGACTGTTCAACAAAGCGAGGCATGAGTTGCGCGTAACGTCAGTGGGGGTGAACCATGGAACTTCGCCATCATCCCAATATTCGCGCTTTTGCGTCGATGGAGTGCCCCCCCCTATGGTTTGGCACACCTCTTCAATCGCATCTACGCTCCACCCCTCTGGCACGCCGTCGATGATTTTGACATGTTCATGGCCGGGGAAGCGGAAGCGGACGAACCATTCCTTGTAAAGCTGCCGCGCGGCCTCCTCCAACAACACAATCCGCCGCCGGTTATTCTCTATCAGATCATCATAGGCTGAGAGAATGGAGGCGATGCGGTCTTGCGTTGGCCGCTCAGGAATGAAGATCGGCAAATTGTGAACATGATTGCGATTGAGAGTAGGGTTTGCCGCCCCCGTGTCAAACAGGGTCATGTCGATGCGCTGAAGCGCGTAATAAACAAACTTCGCGTTGTTGCCCCTTAGATCCTTGCTCCAAAGCGTCGTATCGTGAGGCCAATAACTGCTGTCACTGTAAAATACTGACCCAAGCGTCCCTTTGCGGCCTATGATAACGCCCGGCCCTTCAACCTTCGATACATTGTGAAAGCTGTTTGGCCCAGATGACGAAAAAACTTGGATCGCGCCAGGCTTTTGCTCTGCCTTCGTAATGTCGAAGCCACGTTGCAGCAGCACTAAATCTTGCAGCTTTCCGGGCGTCCATAGCGGGCTACCGAAAAAGCTAATCATGCTGCAAGCCCCGCAAAATTGCCCTGAATCTGCGCGGCCAGCACCACCGCCTCCTCGTTCAACCCCGCCAGTTCGACGTGCAAATCCCGCATCACCCCTTCAAAATCGAAATCCTCATCCTCTTCTTCCGGGGCGACGCCGACATAGCGCCCCGGTGTCAGTGACCAGTCATTCGCCGCCAGTTCCGCCCGGTCCACCAGCTTGACCAGCCCCGGCACCGCGACCAGCCGCGCATCGGGAAAGCGGCTCAGCAGCCAGTGCGCCTGCCGGTGGAAGTATCGCACCAGCTTGAGCTGATCGAGTGCATCGACGCGCGCCTCCTCCAGCGCCTTGACCGGGCTGGCCTTGCCGCGCTTGCCGCCCGCATCACGATGCGCCTTTTCCGCCAGCTTGTAGAGTTGATCGATCTGTTTCACCAGATCGCGGCTGGTTTCCGCCAACGGTTCCAGATCGTCATGCGCTTCGTGCAATGCGGCAATGGCAACGGTGCCACCAGTCCAATCGCGGCCCAGAGCTGTGGCGGTCCCCGCATAGGCGTCCCAATCCGCCTGAAAAACAGCGCGGGCATCGGTCAGCGGCTCGGGCGCGCCATCCTCCAATGCCTCTATCACCATGTCGAGCGCGTCCAAAAACGGCTCCATCGCCGCTTCGCCCGCCAGCGCCTCTGCCATGGCCCGGTCCAGATAGGCGGCAACCAATCCTCGGAACCGTTCCTCCTGTCCGCGATAGAGCCAGAAGATCGCCGTCAGATTCTGTGATTGCTCCGGGGAGAAATCGAAGACCTTGCGCGTCACCTTGCGGAACACCTGCCGCGCGTCGAGCATCAGCACCTTGTCGGCATGTTCCGGCGCCTTGGCCTTGTCGAACATCCACAATTCGCAGGGAACGCTGCGGGTATAGAAGAAATTGCCCCGGATCGCGACCATCGCATCGACATGCCCGGTTTCGATCAGCTTCTGCCGGACCTTGGCCTCTTCTCCGCCTGCGCTGGACGCCTGCGACGACATTACGAAGCCCGCACGGCCCGCGTCAGAGAGGTAGCTGTAGAAATAGCTGATCCACAGATAATTGCCGTTGGATACCTTCTTGCCCTTGTTCACGCCGGGCAGACCGAACGGCAGGCGGGGGTCTTTCCTGATCTTTTCCGCGTCCACCTCGTCCACGTTGAACGGCGGATTGGCCATCACGAAATCGGCCTTGCCGACCAGTTCGTGCGCGTCGGTGTAATAGGTGATGCCGGGTTCGATCCGCCCTTCCAGCCCGTGGACGGCAAGGTTCATCTTGGCCAGCCGGATGGTCGTTGCGTTCTTTTCCTGCCCGTAGAAAGTGGCGACCTTGGTCGGGTCTTGCTGCATCTTCTCGATGAAATGCGCGCTCTGCACGAACATGCCGCCGGAACCGCAGGCCGGGTCTAGCACGCTGCCGTGATCCGGCTCGATGGCGTTGACGATCATCTGCACGATGGACGGGGGCGTGAAAAACTCGCCGCCGTCATGCGCGCTCTGATCGGCGAATTGCGTCAGGAAATATTCGTAGATGCGCCCGAACACATCGCCCTTGGCATTCACAAGTGCCGGATCGTTGAAGATGCGCAGCACGTCGCCCAGGACGTCGTTTTCCAGTTGCTGATATTCATTCTTGGGCAGCACACCCGCCAGCGCGGCATAGTCGCTTTCCACCGCCTCCATCGCCGCGATGATCGCCGCCGCGCGATCCGCGCCATCGGGCAGGCTGGCCAGATGGTCGAATTGCGCTGCGGGTTGCAGGAAGATCGCGCCCCGGCTGGTGAAATCCTCTTTCGTCAGCGGACGGGTCACTCCGCCCCGGCTAGGCAGGCCCGCTTCGATGTCAGGCTTCACCGCCAAATAACGGCTATAGGCATGGCGCAGGAAAATTAGGCCCATGACGGGCAGGAAATACTCGTTGCTGGCAAAATCACTATTGGCGCGCAGTTGATCCGCTGCCGTCCAGAGGCGCTTTTCAAGTGCTTCGATGTCGTTGGAATTCATTATGCTGGCCAGCCCCTTAATGCAGGCCGTTGCATTAGCAGCGACATTTCGCTCGCTACAAGGTCTTCCCGATCATCGCCTGCTTTTTCGCCAGCGCCGCGATCAATTCGCCCATATCAGCAGCATCCAGCGCATCGGCATGATCGCCGGTGGTCCGCTGCCCCAGACCACGAATCAGTGCCTCCTGCCGGTGCGCTGGCACCTGCCCATAGCTGGTCAGTGTGGTCATCACATCATTATGGCCTAGATTTTGCGACCAGGCCTTGAACGCCTCCGGCGTACTGCACAGCCGTTCGCCCAGCCGGGCCAGCATGTCGCGCAGGCTGTGCGGATTGAAATAGGGCAGGGCAGCAGCCGCGCATCCGGCCTTGAAGGCATCGCGGATCGGTTGGGTCGTGGTCCAGCCATGGCGCGACAGGCCCGCCGCGATGAAGCCGCCTACTTCGTCCAGCGCCATCGCCGTAGCGGGAAACAGCGGGTCGTCATCACCCCACTGCCGTTCCCGGCGCAGCCAATCAATCCAGTCGATCACGATCGCCAGCGCGTCGCCACCCACGGGGAAAAACCAGGTCGTAAAGGTCTTGGAAAATTTCGTGCGCACGTCACGCGCATCCTGCACTACCGCGCGGCGTTCCAAATCGACATGCTTCAGGCGGAAAGACGCCAGCGCATCGGCCCGCGCGCCGGTCAGCATGGCAAAGGCGATCAGCGCCCGGCTGCGTCGCTGCTGATCGCTGCCCATGGGCATGGAAGCCAGAACATGGTGCATCTGTTCCAATGTCGGCACACGCTTTTCTCGCTTGGCGCGTGCGACCGACAATTCCTTTTCTGACAGGTTGAAATAGTCGGCATCAT
>Ga0154542_1065_pt1 | contig 9893 bp, 8 predicted proteins | sample RifGroF1_FD_105685 | JGI IMG/M metagenome (GOLD analysis project Ga0154542, IMG submission 105685) | Sphingomonadales bacterium GWF1_63_6 | reverse complement strand
GCGTGCCGATGACCTTCGATGGTGCAGCCCATGCAACGACGCTGGAGGGCGTGGCGCAGACGATCGCACGTGGGCCTGCCGCCGCGTTCGTGGCGATCAAGCAATTGGGCACCAATGGCGGCGGCTTCTTTGGTCCCAACTCGACGCACCCGCTGGAAAACCCGAACTTCTGGTCGAACGGCTTTTCGATGATCGCCATCATCATCATTCCCATGGCTTGCGTGTGGATGTTCGGGCGGATCATCGGGCGAATGAAACATGCCGGTGTGATCTTCGCCGTCATGCTTGCCTTCCTGCTGTTGAAGATCGGCGGATCGGTCGCCTTCGAAGCCGTGCCGACCCAGGCCTTCGTCCATCTGCCGGTGATGCAGAATGTCGGCAATTTGGAGGGCAAGGAATTGCGCCTTGGTGCCACGACCGGACCCCTCTGGGCAGTGCTGACTACGTCGACCAGCAATGGATCGGTTGGCGCCATGCATGACAGCCTCAACCCCCTCACCGGCCTGATGCCGATGGTCGGCATGTGGCTCAACGCTACCTTTGGCGGGGTCGGCGTGGGGATGATCAACATGGTCCTCTACATTGTCGTGGCCGTCTTCATTGCCGGGATGATGGTGGGGCGGACGCCCGAATATCTGGGTCACAAGGTCGAGGGTGGCGAAATGCGGCTCGCCATCCTGGCGCTGTTCAGCCACGCCCTGCTCATATTGGGCGGCACTGCCTTGTTCGCGGCGACCGCCTGGGGGCAGGCGACGCTGAACAATGTCGGCGCGCATGGCTTTTCCGAAATCCTCTACGAATTCAGCTCCGCAGGCGCGAATAATGGTTCGGGTTTCGAAGGGTTGGGCGATAATAGGGTGCCTTGGAACATCGCCACCGGGCTGGTGATGTTGATCGGACGCTATCTGCCAATCATCGTGCCGCTGGCGATCGTCGGATCGCTGATGGCCAAGAAGCGCAGTGCGGAAAGCGCGGGCACGCTGAGCGTGGAGGGCGGCAGTTTCGGCATCATGCTGGTGATCACCATCCTGATCTTCGGCGCGCTGACCTTCTTCCCCGCTGCCGCGCTCGGCCCGATCGCCGAACATGTGACATTGATGCGCTAAGCGACCATTTGGTCAAAAGGATTATGATCAATGACCTATCTCATCCCCTCGCTCCGCCTGTGGTTGGTTACGCTGCTTGTCTGCGTTGTCGGCTACTCGCTGTTCGTTCTTGCCTTTGCGCAGAGCGTCGCGCCGTTCCGGGCCAATGGATCGATCATCACGATCGATGGTCGAGCGGTCGGCAGCGAACTGGTCGCGCAGAATTTCACGTCCGCTCGCTATTTCTGGCCGCGCCCCTCCGCCGCCGATTATGACGCTATGGGGGCGGCCGGTAGCAACCTGTCGCCGACCAGCGAGACCCTGGCCAAGCGGGCCGCCGAAACCGTCGCGCGCTACGGCGCCACGCCCGCCAATCCCGTTCCGGCCGACCTGGTTGCCGCGTCGGGCGGTGGACTGGACCCGCATATCTCGCGCGCCGGCGCCCTATATCAGGTGCAGCGGGTGGCGCGTGCGCGCGGGATCGCCGCCGCCAAGGTGCAGCAACTCGTCGATGACAGCATGATCGTACCCGGTGGCCCCTTCGCGCCCGACCCCATCGTGAATGTGTTGCAACTCAATCTGGCGCTGGATCGCCTGACCCCATAGAGCAGAGCAAGTCATGACCCAGCCCTCCCCCGACACGGATGCCGACCATTATCTGCGGCTGGCGCGCCAGGAGCAGAGAGGGCGTCTGACCGTCTATCTGGGTGCTGCGCCGGGCGTCGGCAAAACCTATCGCATGTTACAGGATGCGGCGCGGCGGCAGGCGGAGGGTGTGGACGTCGTCGTCGGCGTGGCGGAAACGCATGGTCGCAGCGAAACGGCCCTACTGCTCGAACCGCTGCACATTCTGCCGCGCCATCGCGTCGATCATCAGGGTCATGCGCTGGACGAGTTCGACATCGACGCCGCGATCGGACGGCGTCCGGGGCTGATTTTGGTCGATGAACTGGCGCATAGCAATGCGCCGGGTAGCCGACATCCTAAGCGGTGGCAGGATGTGGAGGAATTGCTGGCGGCGGGCATCGACGTCGCCACCACGGTCAACATCCAGCATATCGAAAGCCTCAATGATGTCGTGGCGGGCTTCACCCATATCCGCGTGCGGGAAACCGTGCCCGACCAGATATTGGACGATGCCGAACTGATCATCGTCGATTTGCCCCCCGATGCCTTGATCGAGCGATTGGCGGCGGGCAAAATCTATCTGCCCGATACGGCCGGGCGGGCGCTGTCCAACTTCTTCACACCCACCAAGCTGGCGGCGTTGCGCGAGCTGGCCCTGCGCTTTGCCGCCCGCAGCGTCGATCGACGCTTGACCGATCAACTTCGCACGACCGGCGAGGAACACGATTTCGTCGCTGGCGAGCGGCTGATGGTCGCGGTCAGCCCCGGCAGAGGCGGCGCACAAGTGGTCCGCCATGCCAAACGGATGGCCGACATGTTCCATGCGCCCTGGACCGCCGTGGTGGTGGAAAGCGGCCGGGCACGCGCGATCGTCGGCGCACAGCGCGAGCAGTTGGCCGACAATCTGGCGTTGGCGGCGTCGCTCGGCGCGTCGCTGATGACGGTGGCAGCCGACCATGTCGGCGAAGCGCTGGTCGATCAGGCAAGGCAATTGCGGGCCAGCCAGATCGTAATCGGCAAGAGCCGCCGGTCGCGTTGGTTCGAATGGCGGCATGGGTCGATCGCCCAGGACGTGATCCGCAAGGCGCAAGGTGTTGCGGTGCATGTCGTGCCGCTCACCGATGCGGACGAACGACCGGACAAGCCGCAGGAAACGATGTTCGCGCGCGACGATATGGTGGCGCTGGCCATCGTCGCTGCCACCGTTGCCCTGCTGCACCTGGTCCAGCCCTGGCTCCCTTTTGGCGCGATCGACCTGCTGCTGTTGGTGCCTGTCATCCTGTCCGCTACGGTCCTGCGGCTGCGTGCAGGCCTGTGGTCGGCGGTCTGGGCTGCGCTCTGCTATAATTTCTTCTTCATCCCGCCCCTCCATACGCTCACCATCGACGACCCCCAGAATGTCATCACCTTTGCGGTGCTGGCGTTGGTCGCGACCGTGGTTGGCTGGCTCGCCGGGCGCATCCGGCGGCAGGCCGAAACGAGCGCGGGGGTCGCGCGCCTCAATGCATCGCTCGCGCGCTTTGCGGGCTTGATGGGGGGATTGTCGGCAAAGGAAGAGACGGCGCGGGTTGCCTGCCGCGAAATCGGCAGCCTGCTCGATGTCGAGGCGGTCATCATCACGATCGAGGATGGCGATATCGTCGTGCGCGGCAATGACGCCTATCGCCGGATCGACATGATCGACGAGGCGGCGGTCCGCTGGGCGCTGGAGCAGGGCGTGCCTACGGGCCGCGACACTGGCACGTTGAACGCCTCCGACTGGCAGTTCCACCCGCTCAAGACGTCGCTCGGCACCATGGGCGCGTTGGGACTGGCGCGGCCCTCGCAGGAGCGGATCATCCGGCCGGACGATGCGGTCATGCTTGCCTCCCTGGTCGATCAGACGGCGTTGGCGCATGAACGCATCGTGCTGGAGGGCCAGGCGCGGCAGGTGGACGCGTTGCGCGAACGGGACCGCCTGCGCGGTGCCCTGCTCGGCAGCATCGCCCATGACCTACGCACACCGCTGACAGCCGTGATCGCCGCGACGGAGGCCATCCCGGCGCAGGGCGCTTTCGCCGAAGAGGTCCGCATCGCCCGCGCCGAATCGCGGCGGCTTCAACGCTTCCTCAACGATCTGCTGGAGGCGTCCCGGATCGAACATGGGGCGATCGAACCGCGTTGGGAAAGCATCGACCTGACCGACATCATCGCTGATGTATTGCACGCGCTGCGCCAGGACCAGGCAGGTGCGCGTGTCACAACGCGGATCGACAGCGATTGTCCCTTCGTGTCCAGCGATCCCCTGCTGCTGCGGCATGTGTTGATCAACCTGATCGACAATGCGCTCAAATTTTCGCCTGCCACGACGCAGGTAGAGGTCGAGTTGCTCTGCCGCGACCAAGACGTCCTGGGTCGCGTGCTGGATTGCGGCCCCGGTCTGCCAGTCGATACAGAAGCGTTGTTCGATCGCTTTCACCGGCTCGAAGGCAGCGACCGGGTCGGCGGCTCCGGCCTTGGCCTGTGGATCGCCAAGAATTTCACCGAAGCGGTGGGCGGCACGATCATAGCCGGTAACCGCGCGGGCGGTGGCGCGGTGTTCGAGATTCTCTTGCCTGCGCCCCGCAAGGGGGAAGCGGAAGGAAAAATTGTCGATGCATAAGGATGTCCTGATCGTCGAGGATGAACCCGCGATCCGCCGATTGCTGGTGGGTGCGCTCGAACGGACAGGACTAACCCATGTCGAGGCGGGCAGTGCCGCCGAAGCGTTGCGCCTCGCCGCCATTCAGCCCCATCCGTTGGTGGCCCTGCTTGATCTGGGTCTGCCGGATCGCGACGGGCTGGAGATCATCCCCCAACTTGTGGACGCGGGATTGGCCGTCATCATCCTGACCGCCCGCGACGCTACCGACGAAAAGGTGGCGGCGCTGGACTTGGGTGCCGACGATTTCGTGACCAAGCCCTTCGACAGTGCTGAACTTCTGGCACGCATACGATCGGCGCTTCGCCGCAAGACCGGCAACCGGATCGACCCGCAACGGCGCGCGTTCGAGGGTGGCAGCATCGATCGCGACGCCCATATCGTGGACATGAATGGCGCGGCGGTTGCCCTCACGCCGCGCGAGTTCGACCTGCTATGGGCGCTGTGCGAAAAACCCGGCCGCGTCCTTACGCACAAGACGCTGCTTGAAACCGTCTGGGGGCCTGCCCACCGCGACGATGCCGATTATCTGCGCGTCGCCATCCGCGCGTTGCGCAAGAAGGTCGAAGCCGATCCATCCCGGCCGAAACTGATCATGAATGAGCCCGGTGTCGGCTATCGCCTGGCAGGATCGCCGACGAGGCCCGAGTGAACGTCCGCACTGTAACAGGCGGGCATCACCATGACATGGAACAATGGCGCGCCTGTTGCTGAAGGCTCATGGGATATTTTGTCCCTCTACTCTGGACCTGGCATGCATGACGGGGCTGTGCGCTGTCGATTGCCGGGGGATCGCAGGCACAAGACGCGTCCCATCGGTCGATCTTCGAGTTTTGGCCGCTCCCATCCTTTGTCCGGCGGAACTCAGCCCGGCCCGGTGCGCTCTTCCGATAACTGTCGGAAGGGAAGCAGAAACCCATGAAAATCGCCATTATTTCCAGTTTGTTTCTAACAGGTGCCTTGGCATCCCCGGTCCTCGGACAATCCGCGCCAAAGCTGCCGCCGCCCGATACGAGCCACGCCGTCACCAATTATCCCGTTGTCACAGGCTGGCCCGATGGCGTTACGCCGACCGCGCCCAATGGCTATGAGGTGGTCGAATTCGCCCGTAGCCTGGATTATCCGCGCCAGATGCTGGTGCTGTCCAATGGCGATGTGTTGGTGGCGGAAGCCAAGACCATCTTCAAGATGGACGCCGAAAAGGCACCGGACAAGATCAAGGGGCAGGCGGTATCGCTGGCCGCCGGCACGAGCGCGAACCGGATCACCCTGCTGCGCGACACGGACGGGGATGGTGTCGCGGACTGGCGCACGATCCTGGTCGATGATCTCAACCAGCCGTTCGGGATGGCCGCCATCGACGGGAAGCTCTATGTCGCCAATACCGATGGCCTGGTGCATTTTCCCTTCACGCCGGGCGATACGACGATCGACGCCGCGCCGACCAAAGCGATGCCGCTTCCAGCCGGAGGCTATAATAATCACTGGACCCGCAACCTGTTGCCCAGCGCGGATCGACGCGCCCTGTTCATCTCGGTGGGTTCGGCGAGCAATGCCGCGGAAAGAGGCATGGAGGAAGAAAAGGGCCGCGCCGCAATCCACGCCTATGATATCGCCAGCGGCAAGAGCCGCCTGTTCGCGTCCGGGCTGCGCAATCCGGTCGGGATGGATTGGGCACCCGATGGCAAGACGCTGTGGACGGCGGTGAACGAACGCGATGGCCTGGGCGATGATCTGGTGCCCGACTATATCACCAGCGTGAAGGAGGGCGGTTTTTACGGCTGGCCCTATAGCTATTTCGGCCAGCATGTGGATCCGCGCCGCAAGGGCGAAGCGCCCGCGCTCGTGGCGCGCGCAATCGTGCCGGATCAGGCGGTGGGATCGCATGTTGCGGCACTGGGACTGCTATTTGCACCGGAAGGTTTTGCGCCAGGCGCGCTGGTCGCGCGGCATGGGTCGTGGAACCGATCGACCCTGTCGGGTTATGATGTCGTGCTTGTGCCCTTCTTAGGCGACAAACCCGCCGCGCCCCAGCCGTTCCTGACCGGTTTTCTGGGCGATGCCGACGCGCAGATCGTCTATGGTCGCCCCGTCAGCCTGCAAAAGACGGCGAAGAGCGAATTGCTGGTGGCCGATGACGCGGGTGGCCGCATCTGGCTGGTGCGGAAACAAGCCCAATGATTTTGCGCGCCGTCCTTGCCGCTGCGCTGGTGGCCACTGCTGCGCCCGCCATCGCGCAAACGGTGCCGCTTGGCGCCAATCTCGAACGGTTCGCCTATCCCTTCCCGGTCGAATGGCATGAGGCACCGTCGCATGGCGGCACCGTGCGCATGGCCTATATGGACATTGCGCCCACCGCGCGCGCCAATGGCCGCACCCTTGTCCTGCTGCACGGCAAAAATTTCTGTGCGGCGACTTGGGGGCACACCGCCCGCACGCTTGCGGCGAAGGGCTATCGCGTGATCGTCCCGGATCAAGTCGGCTTCTGCAAATCCTCCAAACCGGCAGGCTATCAATATAGTTTCCAAGCGCTGGCAGCGCTGACTGCGGGCCTTTTGGAGCGGGCAGGCGCGGACAAGGTGACGATGGTGGGCCATTCGACCGGCGGCATATTGGGCATTCGCTTCGCGCTGACCTACCCGGATCGCGTCGATCGGCTGGTTCTGGTCAATCCCCTGGGCCTGAACGATACGTTGGCGGAGGGCGTGCCCTATAGCGACCTCGGCATCTTGCGGGCGGAAGAGCAGAAGACCGACGCCGCGTCGATCAAGGCTTATCAATTGCGCACCTATTATCATGGCCAATGGCGCGATGCCTATGATCGCTGGGTGGCCATGCTGGCCGGGCAATATGCCAGCCCCGACGGCGCTATCGTGCGCGACGCGCAGGCGCGATTGTCGGACATGATCGAGACCCAGCCGGTTGCCGCCGAATTGAAGGATGTGAAGGTGCCGGTGTCGCTCATCATCGGTCAGCGGGACGAAACCGCGTTTCGGGCCAATACCGCGCCTGAATCCATGCGGCCGCAGATCCGCAAGGTGCCGCAGGCGGCGGATGATGCGGTATCGCAGTTTCGCGACGCGCGCCTTGTCCGGCTTCCCAGCCTTGGCCATTCGCCGCAGGTCGAAGACCCGGCCGCATTCGAGGCTGCGCTGTTGGGCGAAGTGTCACGCCCGGCTGCTACGCCATGACGCGGCGAACCGTCAGCGTGGCGGCGTTGATGCTGGTGCTGGCCAGTTGCGCCCCTGATCCCGCCGCCAATGCGTCGGAGCCCAATGCAACCGCACCCGGCACACCCGCCGCCGCCACGGCGACACGCGGGCTGGACCCCACATTGATCGCCGCCGCAGTGGCCAAGGCCGAAGCCTTGCCCAGGCTGCGGTCGCTCCTCATCCTGCGCGATGGGACAGAAGAGGCTGCCCATCGTTTCCACGACGGGCCGGCGCTCGACCGGCCGGTGAACATCAAGTCGGCATCCAAGACCGTCATATCCGCGCTCGTCGGCATGGCGATCGATCGTGATATGTTGGACGGCATCGATCAACCGGTCGCGCCCCTGCTCAAGGCCGACCTGCCCGCCAACCCCGATCCGCGCCTGTCCCGGATTACCATTGGCCATCTGCTGTCGATGCAGTCCGGCCTCCAACGCACGTCGGGCCAATATTATGGCGCATGGGTCACCAGTCCCAACTGGGTCCGCTATGCCCTGTCCCGCCCGTTCGTGGAGGAACCAGGGGGCGTGATGCTCTATTCGACGGGCAACTCACATCTCCTATCCGCCATATTGACCCGGACGACGGGGCGCGGGACCGATAGGCTGGCGCGCGAATGGTTGGGCGCGCCGCTAGGCATCCAGATTCCCTCTTGGGCGCGCGATCCGCAGGGTATCGCCTTTGGTGGCAATGACATGCTGATGTCGCCGCGCGGGCTTGCCCGCTTCGGCGAATTATATCGGAATGGGGGCCGCGTCGATGGACGGCAGATCCTGTCCAAAACATGGATTGCCGATAGCTGGCGGCCACGCGGCGTCTCGCCCTGGAGCGGCAATGGCTATGGTTTTGGCTGGTTCGCGAGCGAGGCGGCTGGCCATCGCGTCCATTTCGCCTGGGGCTATGGCGGCCAGATGCTCTATATCGTTCCCAGCCTGAACCTGACCGTCGTGATGACGTCGGACAGCGCGCCGCATCCGCGTGCCGAAAGCCATATTGCGGAACTGCACGCCTTGCTGGCGGACTATATCGTACCGGCCGCGCGAAAGGGGAATGCTTAATGGAGACCTATTTCAGGGTCAGGACAAAATCCCGACGCTGGCTTTTACCTCTCATAATCCCCCTGTCCTACACCGTCCGCCAACGCTACCTTCCCATGCATGCGCCACTGTTTTGATCCTGCGCGGTCCCTACACGGCGCGCGATATTATTTTCCGCCGATTGTCATCACGTTACCAAAAGTCCGCACGCACAATCGCAAACCCTGAACCGAAAGGCATCGCCCATGCCCGCCACCCGCACCGAAACCGACAGCATCGGCCCGATCGATGTTCCCGCCGCCGCCTATTGGGGGGCGCAGACGCAGCGGAGCATCGAGAATTTCCCTTTCGGCGACACCGAACGCATGCCGATCGGCATCATTCATGCGATGGCGATCGTGAAGCAGGCCGCAGCCAGGGTGAACCGCCATCATGGGCTGGACGCCGTCCAAGCCGACGCGATCGAGACGGCGGCGGCGGCGGTCGCGGCGGGCGACTATGACGACCAGTTTCCGCTCGTCATCTGGCAGACCGGCAGCGGCACGCAGACCAATATGAACGTCAATGAAGTGATCGCCGGGATCGCCAATGAAGCGCTCACCGGCACCCGTGGCGGCAAGGTGCCGGTGCATCCCAACGACGGTGTGAACTTCGGTCAATCCTCCAACGACAGCTTCCCCACCGCGCTGCATATCGCGGCAGCGCAGGCGGTCGTAAATGCCCTGTTCCCGGCGCTCGATCGGCTGCATGCCGCGCTCGATGCCAAGGCGCAGGCCTGGGCAAGCATCGTCAAGATCGGCCGCACCCATTTGCAGGATGCGACGCCGCTGACGCTCGGGCAGGAATTTTCGGGATACGCCCATCAACTCTATCGCGCCAAGAAGCGGATCGAACCGGCCGCGATGCATGGCATGATGGCGCTGGCGCAGGGCGGCACGGCGGTCGGCACCGGGCTCAACGCGCCCAAGGGCTTCGACGTCGCGGTCGCGGCGGAGATTGCGGCGATCACCGGGCTCCCCTTCCGCACCGCCGACAATAAGTTCGAAGCGCTGGCATCCAACGATCCGCTGGTTCACCTCTCTTCCACCCTCGCCACGCTGGCTGTCGCGCTGACCAAGATCGCCAACGACATTCGACTGCTTGGCTCTGGTCCCCGTTCGGGCCTTGGCGAACTGGACCTGCCTGCCAATGAGCCGGGCAGCTCGATCATGCCGGGCAAGGTCAATCCGACCCAGTGCGAGATGCTCACGAT
>Ga0154542_1059_pt2 | contig 10374 bp, 6 predicted proteins | sample RifGroF1_FD_105685 | JGI IMG/M metagenome (GOLD analysis project Ga0154542, IMG submission 105685) | Sphingomonadales bacterium GWF1_63_6 | reverse complement strand
ATAGCGGCGGAGGCGCGGCACTAACCGTGTCGCTCCTGTGGCTGATCTATCCCGGCTGGGCGGCCAGCATCGGCCCGCAAAGCTGGCTTTGGCCGGAAAGGGTTGCCCGTCGCACGCTGGGCGAGCCGTCACTATGGGATGCTGGTATCCGACTCATGCGCGCCGGTAACCCGGACGGCTGGCAGGCGATTGTGGACGCCGCCGACCTTGCGCGGGAGAACCGCGACAGCATTTCCGCATGTCAGAGGGCAGCAGCTAAGGCCAAGGGGCCGGTAAGTTGCACGGTCAGAGTAAGGATGTCGCAACCTTGATCGGTCGGCTTGGGGCTTCCTTCGAGAAGCCGACTGGCCGCTTCGGCGCTTGTTATGTAGCGCGCGGCCATTCGGCTTCGCCCAGCGACAATCGAAAGGTGACGGAAAACCCTTCGACCACCATTGTCGGACAACTAGCCAATCCGACAGTGATTGTCGGACGCCGCCTGCGATGACGTAGCCACGCGGTGCCGGTATTCACGGCATTAGCGCACGAATGCGCGGCTCGTGACCGAAATCGATGTGTTCTGCAACGTGTACGGCTGAGTCCGCTCCTCACCCCAGCTAACGACGTTCCAATGCCTTCATGAACGACGATGAGGACACTCATATCCATGAGAAGATGTTCAAGCTGGTGACGCGGGTAAGCTGTGATTCGCCGCGCGCCAATGTAGATGTATTCAATTCCAAATGAGGCCGGTTCTCCTGCCATTGCTGGTGACTGGAGCACGTTAGATGGCAACCTGTGTGTTAGCGGGACGATGATTTTGACATCAAGACAGCAATTATGGCAAGGCAAGCAGCCCCCAATAGGAAGGTAGTTGCCCCGTCAAAGTGATCGAACACCGGGTAAAAGATTAGCGGCGACAGGAACTGGCCGAGGAAGGTCGTGCTGGTCAAACCGCTGGCCACACTGCCACGACGGGATTCCGGACTTGTCGCCATGGTCGTCAACACGATGTTCGGCAAAAAAAAGCCCATGCCGACGCCGATGACGGCTGTTCCCAATATAACCAACGCCCAATGACTGGCGAGTGCGAGCAGCAGATTGCCCACCGCCATCGCCGCAAAGGAGATGGCAAAGATGCGGTCGGAGGTCAGCCCCCGTCGAAGCCGGTTATAGTTGAGGGAGCAGATTGTCATCAGGACGGGTGTAGTGCCGATCGCCAGGCCGATCATCGTCGGGCTGGCGACACCCAGATCATTCATCAAAAACGGCAATTGCGTTGGCACCAGATAAAACAGGATGCTGTTGGCGCAAGCCAACATGTATAGCGGCAGAACGAGGGACCAGGGAAAGCCGACAGGAACCACCATCGCTTCCGAACTAGCGGCACGTTCCCCTCGCGGTTCGGCGAGAAAACGAAATGCCGCCGGCAGAATCAGCCATGCGACGCCATAGAGGATAAAGGCCCACCGCCAGCTTATCTCCGCAAGCATGCCGGCGATCAATGTGAAGGCGAGGCCGGCAAAGCCTTGAACTGCGGTCTGTAAACCGAAAAAATCGGCACGGGTCTCGTGGTTGTAATAATCCCCGATTAATGTGGTGGATATGGTCATGGTCGCGGCGACCGCAAAGCCCAGGACGATGCGACTGCCAAGCAACGCGGTCAGGTCGTTGAGTACCAGTCCGGCCAGACCAGCCACGCCGTAGGACATTATCGCGATCAGCAAAGGTATTCGTCTGCCCGACCGGTCGATCAGTATGCCTATGATCGGCGCCAACATGGCGATGGCAATGGCCGGGGCGGTGAGGACCAGTCTGGAAAGCAGGGGCGCGTGCGGTGCATTTGCGAAATGCGCGGCAATGCCAGGCAGCGCGGGAGCGATTGCCGCACCCGAAAGGAGCGAAAGACTGCTGACGCACAGGAGCGTGATGGCGCGGCCAGATAGCGGGATATTCGTTATCACAGGAGCGCGATGGCGCTGAAATGATCCTTCACGGCGCTGGATACGGGCATGGATATGACGGTTGCGATGCCGTCAAGTTGATCAGTCACCATTATTTCAAAGGGCCAAGGGTGCTTGTCGAATTTCTGCGCGGCTTCCCAATGCAGGAGAGCGCCCAGAAAAGAGCGTAGTTGGATTACTATCCGGTCTCGCACGACAATTTCAGGAATGTTGGGCAATTGCCGGACCATCATCTCTACCGCTGAATAAGTGGCACTGTTGCCATCCGACGGCAGACCCAATCTCTGTCGGCCTAATGGGTGACTCCTGATCGCCAGCAAATGTGAATCGCTGAGGAAATGCTGGAGGAACCTTGCGTAGATATTCCGTCCGTCCAATTCGACCATTTGCGTCAATGGCAAAAAGAGTACTTCCACAAGGGTTCTGATATCGGGCAGCGCATCCTTCCCTTTCATCTTGTCCAACAGCGCTGCGCGGCGCTTTTCGACCTCAGGGGTACGCATTTGGAAAATGGCTTCGATCAGACCGATCTTGTTTCCGAAATGATACTGGGCCGCTACGCTGTTGCTCTGTCCCGCAGCGAGCGAAATGGCGCGGAGCGAGGCGCCTTCTATTCCATGTTCGGCGAAAAGGCGTTCGGCCACCTCAAGAAGATGCATGCGTGTGGTTTGAGCATGGATTCGCGTCGGTCGCTGCCTCCGCCGCTGAACAGTGGTGGTTGCCTCGAGCATTATTGGATCAGCCCGCCATGCCACTCTTCGTCGATAAGCGCGAGCTGCCCATTCTGAATTCTGGCAAACATGACCTTGTTCACGAACAGGCGGTTATAGGGCGCCGGCAAGGTCGTGTTCGTCGTCAGCGGTGGGATCATGTCGCCGGCGTCGAAATCTTCCAGCGATCCCATGACGTCGAGCACGTTGGCCGGCGAAAAATCGGTGATTTTTCTGGCCTTCATCACCCTAACAAACGTCTCTACCGCAACCCATCCGCCCTGCGAAAAGACGTTCTTCTTTGCCCTCGGGGCGTAGGCCTTCATGTCCGCGAGATACTGGGCGTTAGATGCGCCGCCTGCTTCAATTGGCCGGAAGGGGGACGTGACAAGCAGCCCTTGAGACGCCGCGCCTAGTCGGATAACCATCGACGGCGGAACCGCTCCCACAGTGAGTGCAATGCGCTGGCTCGCACCCGCTTGCTTGAGCGACTGCACGAAGCGGCCGGCTTGATCGGAATTCATGCCAATCAGTATTCCGTCGCTCCCGCGCGCGACCGTCGCCGCATAGCTGGCATAGTCCGGTGCCTCTATTGGTACTAATGTCAAGCCGAGCACTTTCGCCGATGTTGCCGCAAGTCCGGCGTTGGCGAACTGTTCATTCAGCGCGCCGGCTGGGCTGTCCACGGCCGCAAGGGCAATAGCCGTCGCGCCTTGCGAGGCGAGGAGCTTGGCCGCACCGGCGATCATGCCCGCCGAACCGGCTTGCAGGGGAAAGGCGACGGGGCTGGCAAAATCCTGCTGGGTAATAGGAAGCTGGCCGATGCTGGCGACGCCTCCGCGTTCCAGCACAGAAAGGATCGCTTCGCCGAAATTCGAGTTGTTGCCGATCGTCGCCGAGACATTTTCCCGAACGGCCTGCCGGGCGCACTTGGCGGCTTCGTTGGCATCTGCCTTGTCGTCGCAGGTTATCAGGGTGATCACCCTACCGTTGATCCCTCCCTCGGCATTGATGCGCTTAATCGCGGCCTCCACACCGGCCAGAGATTCGGGCAAGGGCGTCGCATTGGCGGTGTCGGTGATCTGGCCGATATACATGAGCCTGATCGACTTTCCGTCATCTACAGCCTTGCTTGCCCTCTCGCTGCACCCCGCAAGCAGTAATGAGAGCGCCATCGCGCAAAGAGCGGCGGGTAAAGGCTTGGTCCACTGCATCGGCATTTCTCCTCAAGCCGGGTGATGGGAGGCCGGGTGGCCTTTAAGATAGGCGGCCGCGACATCGTCGAGCCGCTCCTTCAGCGATTCCGCGCTCCCTTCCATCGCCACGGTGCCCTGCCCCAGCAAGTAGGCGCGATCGCTGATGGCCAGTGCTTGTGCCACATGCTGCTCGACCAGCAGCACGCCAACGCCCTGATCGGCCGCCGCGCGCACGGCTTTCAGAAGTCGCTGCACCAGCAGCGGGGCGAGGCCCAGCGAAAGCTCGTCGGCCAGCAGGAGCCGTGGCTGCGAGGCCAGGCTGCGAGCGACCGCCAGCATTTGTTGCTGGCCGCCCGAAAGGAGCGCAGCCGGACGATCGAGATGATCTTCCAGTTCGGGGAATATCTCCAGCGCCCGGTCTACCGACCCTCCGCGCAAGCGCAGATTGTCGCGCGCCGTCAGCTTGCTGATCATGGACCGCTCGTCAGTTATGAAGGCTAGTCCCTGCCGCACGCGCATGTGCAAAGGCGAGGATGCCACATCACCGAACAGAACGACTTGCCCGGAGATGGGGGCAAGTGCGCCTGCCAAGGTCAGCAGCGTGGTAGTCTTGCCCGCGCCATTTGGACCGAACAACGAAACGACCTCGCCGGGTTCGACATGAAGAGCGAGGCCGCTGACTACTGCGCGCGAACCATAGCCGACCGCAAGACCCCTGGTTTCGATCAGGGCTGTCACGCTTCCTCCTCCTGCATATCGGCCGAACCCAGATAGGCCCGGACGACATCGGGGTTATTGGCGACGTCGCCCGGCGGACCTTCCGCGATCTTCCGTCCGAAATCCAGCACGACCACGCGGTCGCAGACGTCCATGACCAAATTCATGTCATGTTCGACCAACAGCACCGCCATATTCCATTCGTCTGCTAGGCTTCTGATCAGCTTGGCCAGGTTCGCTCTTTCCTCCTGTCCCAGGCCGGCAGCCGGTTCGTCCAGCAGGACGACCGAAGGCTGGGCCGCAACGGCGCGCGCGATGCCAAGCAGGCGGCGTTCTCCATAGCTCAACGAAGATGGAAGTAGGTCCAAGCTGTCGGCCAGACCGAAACTGCGCACCGCATAATGCGCGGCCGCAGGCAGTGGCACGTTTCTGGGCCGGAAGGGGTCCCTCAGATAGCTGTGCCAGCTGGCGGAGTCGCATGCCACGCGAATATTGTCGGCTACTGTTAGGTCGTCAAACAGTTCCAAACTCTGGAATGTGCGCCCGATACCGCAGCGCGCCCTTTTGACGGCGGAGCGCCTGTCGATCGACTTTCCATCGAGCACTAGTGAACCCGACTGGGGTCGCGTAAAGCCCGTAATCATGTCGATCAGGGTCGTTTTCCCGGCACCGTTGGGTCCGATCAAGCCGACAACTTCGCCCGGGCGCAGCGTGAAACCGACCCGCTCCAGCGCTACAAGACCTCCGAAACGCACGGTGACGTCGCTGACTACTAGCGGCTTTCCATCGCAGGGAGTGACATGCCCATCGTCGACCACAGACACATTCTTGCGGGTATGGGCGTTATTTCGCTTCGCGCCCAGCCGAGCCAGAATGGGCGCGAGGCCGTCAGGATGGACGATCACCATTACGATCGCGCTGCCGCTAATGAGAAGCCCCTGCCACTCTTGAAGGTCGAACAGGCCCGATAGCACCTCGTTCACGATGCCGCCGAGCGCGATGGCCCCGCCGATCACGGCACCCAGAACAAAACCGATCCCGCCCAGGAATGCCATCAGCACGGCGGGAATCGAATTGAACATGGTGTAGCCGATGTCGAAACGGACATTGGGAAAGCGGAATGCCGACAGTACACCCGCAGAGGATGCCATCGCGGCTGCGAGGGTAAAGGCATAGAGTTTGGCGCCCGTCACGCTGATTCCAAGCGCCGCAGCTGCGCGTTCGTTGGACCGAACTGCCAGCAGGCGTCGGCCGCTGGCGCCCCTGCGAATATTGAGGACTGCAGCGGCGCAGAGCACAAACAGAAGCAAAGCGACAAGTGCATATCGCTCTGGATATAGGATGGAATCAATCTCCCATCCCAGCAGGCTGGGCGGATCAATCCGCGTTCCTTCGAATCCGCCGGTAAGATCCTTGTTCTTAAAGATCAGATTGTCGAGCGCGACGCCTAGTCCCAAGGTCACCACGGCCAGATTGACGCCACGGGTGCGCAATGCCGGGAGGGAGAGCAGTAGGCCGAGCGGCGTCGTCAGTCCCACACCGAACACAAAAGCGGCGAGAAAGGGCAAATCGTACAGATCGGCCAAACGGGCCGAGATGAACGCGCCCAGGCCGACAAAGGCATATTGGCCAAGCGAAACCTGCCCCGCTAACCCGGTCAGAAGGACAATGGACAGAAGGATGACGCCCACTATCAGAGATCCGGTGATAGCGTTCACATAATCCTCTGAAAGGGACAGGATCAGTACGACGCACAGCATGATGCCGCCCGCCATTGCCCAGCCCGGCGGTCGAGGCATGCTGACTGCCGGCAACTGATCGTTGATGAATCCGCGCAGCGGGAGGCTTCGCCCCTGAAATACCAGTACCGCGATGATGACCAGAAAGGGCAGTGAGGTCGTCCAGCCCGCTCCCAAGCCGCTCATGCCGATCAGCGATTGTGCGATACCGATACCCACGCCGCCGCAAAGTGTAAGAGGAAAAGAAGAAAACCGTCCGACCAGCGCGGCCGCTAGGGTCGGAATGATCATCAGCACGAGGATGACCGGCATCAGTCCGGTCAGCGGGATGAGCAGCACGCCGGCAAGACCGGCAAGACCGCTGCCGAGCATCCAGTTCAGCGTGGAGATTCGTTCAGCCGAAATGCCCAGCGCAGCGGCCGATCGAGGATTTTCAGCAACCGCCGTTGTCTGGCGGCCGAATTCACTATGCTGATAGACCAACCAGAGAAGTACGGTCAGGGTGATGGCAATTGCGCACAGGATGATCCGGTCGGCGCCCACAGTGACGTTGCCACCAAGATCAATTTGCCCGGAAGGGAGGAATTGTTCGACAAAGCGAAGGCTGGAGCCATAGCGGATGATAACAATGGATTCGATAACGCCTAGCACGCCCAGCGTCACGACCAATCGCGCCAGTGGCGAAGCGGCGCGAATACGGCGCATAATTCCCGCGTCGACGATCAGTCCGATCATCGCGGTTGCCAGAACGGCCAGTAGACCCGCAAAAATGTCGGGAAGGCCATTGTCGTCGCGTAGTTCCACGAACAGCGCTGCGCTGAACAAAGCCATGGCACCATGAGAGAAGTTGATGATGCCGGATCCGCGATAGATCAGTACCATCCCTTGGGCGGCAAGCGCATATACTGCGCCGGTTCCGAGCCCAAGTACGGCAAATTCCAATATTTGGTTCATGCACCACTCGCTGCCTGAGAGGATGAGGTCGGTGAGTAGCGGCGGTGTCGGTCGCCGCCACTCAATTTACGACATCAGAATGCGAAACGTGCGCTCACCCCCCAAGTGCGTGGATCGCCGGTGTAAAGCGAGGCGATGGGAAGTGGCAGGCCTAGGATCGACGGAGAGGAGAAGTAGCGTTCGCCAAACAGGTTCTTGACGTAGAAGCCCAAATCCAGGCCGGATCGCCCGATATCCTTCCAATCTAGGCGCGCATTGGCGAGGACGTAGCCCGGCAGACGTTCGCCATTCTGGCCACCGAAATCATCGGTCATATAAAGGTCGCTATTGAAGACGAGATCGCTATCGGCGGGTCGGAAGGGCAGGATCCAATTTACGCCGATCGTGCCCGAAAAATCTGGCGTCGGTAGGGTGATGCTGCCTTCGCTGAATGCAAACCCTTGCAAGGGTGGCAACACGATCTTCTTTATTTCTGATTTCGTAAAAGCCGCATTGAAGAACACTGTCAGTTCCGGCGATGGACTGACGGATGCGTCGAGTTCGATGCCGTAGATCGCAATATCGGCGGCATTCGCGGCGATCGCCGTGCGATTGGGCGCATCTGGCACACCTTGCTGCGGTATCCCCGTCCCCAAGACGTTGAGAAACTGAAGCGCGTCCTTATAGTCGTTGTAAAAGGCGGCAATGTTGAAACGGCCAGTCGCTGTTCCCAAGCGGAACTTGGATTTGAAACCGATCTCATAGTCGGTGAGAATTTCCTTTCCAGTCGACTGGAAGGGTCGCAGATCCGGACACTGTCCTGTTGCAGGCGGAGTGGTGAAACCACAGCCGGGAGCAACACCTCCGGTTGTGAATGCGCTTTCGAACAAGGGAGTGTTTACGCTCGCGGCTCTGTAGCCGCGACGGGTCGTGCCATAGAGCAGGACATCGTCAGTCAACTGGTAATTAAGCGCAATTGTCCAACTTGGCTCCTCGCTCTTTGTCCCAACAATGCCAACGCCATCCGTAGGCAATCCTCTATTTGCCACTTCTTGGCATGTTGCATAATCGGCATAACCACCTGGAATAGCCCCTCCGCAGGATGTCACTTCATCCCAGCTGTATCGGCCGCCAAGGTCGAGGCTGAGGCGTTCGGTGATGGGCACATTGACTTGACCAAACACCGCGTAGTTTCGATTCACATAATGAATCGAAACTGCCGGCCGTGGCGCAGCGACGGCAGAGAATGCCTTGAAGCCACTGCCTGACGGACCGTTTGGCTTGTCGTTCCCGTAAAAAGCGCCGACGATCGCCTCAACGCGTCCAAATTCGGCAAGAACCTGTGTCTCGTTGGTAAGATATTTTCGGTCGTTTAGAGACGCTGCGCTGAAGAGCGTGAAGGGAGCGCCATTGGGCAGCAGCAAGCTTGGCACGGCGCCAGAATTGATCAGCTGCTCCTGCCGACTTTTTCGATAGCCAAAAATATTCCTGAGCGTGAATTTGCCTAGTTCGAGCGTTGTCCGATTGGTGATACCCCATGATTTGCTGTAGGCGATGCCACCATTGGTCTCTCCTTGGAACGCCCCGTAAAAATTCTGGCGCTGCGTCGATAAGGCAGACTGGATCTGCGGATCGAGAATCGTCGAGAGTCCAGGGACGACTCCCGGATTATTGCGATATAGATACAAGCCACCTGCACGCTCATCGCCTTCATACCAGTCGAAAATCGTTGTATTGCTGAACCCCTCGAAAGGCTCGAGCAAGAGCGACAGGCGGAAACTGTCCTGATGGATATTGTCGAAGTCAGGCCCCCCTTCGAAATTCTTGGTGCGTCCGTCCTGGCGACGGATCTGGCCCGCGGCACGGAATGCGCCGATATCGCCCAGCGGAATGTTGATGGCAGCTTCCAATTCCTTGTAGTCGAAACGGCCGTAGGTCGCTTCTACATATCCGCCGAACTCACGTTCTGGTGCTTGCGGCGTGATCAAGATCGCGCCACCCAGAGTATTGCGCCCGAATAATGTACCCTGCGGCCCCTTTAAAACCTGAATACTGCCTAGGTCATAGGTCGGGATGTTCGAACCCTCGGACGGCAGCGGTATATCAGCGAAATATTGCACGACACCCGGCGTACCGGCACCCAACGGGGTCTGGCTCAGACCCCGCAGCGACACCGTTGCACTAGTTTTGCCACCCTCCGCTCCATAGCGAAGGCCTGGCGCGATGGTCCCAATGTCCTGAACCGACTGGATTGTACTACGTTCAAGCGCCGCTGGACCCAAGGCCGTGATCGAAACCGGCACATCCTGAAGATTTTCCTCGCGTCGCCGGGCGGTAACAATGATCTCCTGACCCCGAGGATATGCAGTTTGGTCGGACTGCGGCAATCCATCCAGTTGGGCGCGAGCCATAGTGGGAATGCCGAAAGCCGACACGCCGGACAATAATACGCAGAACACGGAACGATTTATCATTTTGGTCCCCTCCCTATTAATGCAGTCGACTTAAGAAGGGGCGGTCGTTGAACCTCCTGCCCAATGGTAGGGGGACGAAAAATTTGTTCCGAGGTTGCGCGACATGGGGCGGAGTCAAGAATAATACCAAGGCTTGTGGGATCTGACTCGTTGGGCCTATCGCAAGAAGCGATAACGTGATTCAACATCGCAAACTGGAGGAGGTTTGCGATGTCTGTTCCGATCAAGCTCCGTGGAGATTTCAGCGCAGGCGATGTTCGTGCCGTTGCGCGGCGCTGCAAGGACGGGGCGCAAGTACGTCGATTATTGGCAATCGCGACGATCCTGGACGGGCACAGCCGCAGCGATGCAGCCCTTGTCGGCGGGGTGACGCGTCAGATCGTGCGGGATTGGGTCGTTCGCTTCAACGCTGAGGGCCCCGACGGGTTGATGACCCGCAAGGCGCCAGGGCCGACAACGATCCTCAATGACAGGCACCGCCGCGCATTGGAGGAGATCATTGATACGGGGCCGACCCCTGCCATCCATGGCGTTGTGCGTTGGCGCATTATTGATTTGGGCCAGTGGCTATGGGACGAGTTCAATATCTCGATCAGCAAGCAGGCGCTGGGGCATGAACTGCGGACCATGGGCTACCGCAAGCTCTCGGCTCGCCCGCGCCA
>Ga0154542_1054_pt7 | contig 10402 bp, 5 predicted proteins | sample RifGroF1_FD_105685 | JGI IMG/M metagenome (GOLD analysis project Ga0154542, IMG submission 105685) | Sphingomonadales bacterium GWF1_63_6 | reverse complement strand
CCCGGCCCCCTTGCCGCCGATGCCACCAGCGGCCAGCAATTCGCGGGCGCCTTCCCGCAGGCTCATGCCGCTGGCGCGGGCGGTGCGCTGGATTTCCTGCTGCGCCTTGTCGCCAAGGCCCCGCTTGGGGGTGTTCACCACCCGCTCGAACGCCAGATCATCGTCGGGCGAAACCGCGAGGCGGAAATAGGCCATGGCATCGCGGATTTCGAGCCGTTCATAGAAACGCGGGCCACCGATCACACGATAAGGCAGGCCGATGGTCAGAAAGCGATCCTCGAAGGCGCGCATCTGGTGGCTGGCCCGCACAAGAATCGCCTGTTCGTTCAGCCCGACCGGCTGGCCACCCCGGGTGCCACGCTGCAGGGCCTCGATCTCGTCCCCGATCCAGCGCGCCTCTTCCTCGCCATCCCAATGGCCGATCAGGCGCAGCTTCTCGCCGCCCGTGGCTTCGGTCCACAATGTCTTGCCAAGGCGCCCGGCATTGGCGGCGATCACCCCCGAGGCTGCGGCCAGAATATGTTCGGTCGACCGGTAGTTCTGTTCCAGGCGAACGACCTGCGCCCCCGGAAAATCCTTTTCGAACCGCAGGATATTGCCCACCTCGGCGCCGCGCCAGCCATAGATCGACTGGTCGTCATCGCCCACGCAGCAGATGTTCTTGTGATCCTGCGCCAGCAGCCGCAGCCACAGATATTGCGCGACGTTGGTATCCTGATACTCGTCCACCAGAATATAGCGCAGCCAGCGCTGATATTGCGCCAGCACATCGGGATGCGCCTGAAAGATGGTGACACAATGCATCAGCAGATCACCGAAATCACAGGCGTTCAGGGCGCGCAGGCGTTCCTGATACTGTTCATACAATTCGGTGCCGCGGTTGTTATAGGCGCCCGCCTCGGATGAGGGCACTTTGGAGGGCGTCCAGGCGCGGTTCTTCCACTGGTCGATGATCCCGGCCAGCATCCGCGCGGGCCAGCGCTTTTCGTCGATATTGGCGGCAATGATCAGCTGTTTCATCAGGCGCAGCTGATCGTCGGTATCCAGAATGGTGAAATTGGATTTCAGCCCGGCCAGTTCGGCATGGCGGCGCAGGATTTTGACGCTGATCGAATGGAAGGTGCCCATCCAGGGCATCCCTTCGATGCCGCCGCCCAGGATGCGGCCCACCCTTTCCTTCATCTCGCGCGCGGCCTTGTTGGTGAAGGTCACCGACAGGATCTCGTTCGGGCGGGCCTTGCCGGTGGCCAGCAGATGGGCAATGCGCGAGGTCAGCGCCTTGGTCTTGCCGGTGCCCGCCCCCGCCAGCATCAGCACCGGGCCATCCAAAGCCAGAACCGCCGCGCGCTGCGCCGGGTTCAGATCATCCAGATAGGGCGCAGGGCGCGCCGCCATGGCACGTTGCGACAGGGGGATTGCGGCCTCGAAGGCGTCCGATTCATCATATCCGCTCATGCGGCGAGGATAAACGCAGTTGGCTGCGATGAAAAGACCGCGTTCCATTTATGTTCTGTGATGATTGTTACCGCTAACACCCATGGACGGCAGGCAAATTTGCAGCAGCAAAGCCGCGCTGCATATTTCGCAAAACTTTGCAGATTCGTGACACTGCGGGCTTGCGCTGCACCGCAGCGCGCCTAGAGTGGTCCGAATTTCGAACCACCTTCCGGGGGGAACCATGACCGAATTCCGCAAGATCCTCGTCGCCAACCGGGGCGAGATCGCCATCCGGGTGATGCGCGCCGCCAACGAGATGGGCAAGAAGACCGTCGCCGTCTATGCCGAAGAAGATAAGTTGTCGCTGCACCGGTTCAAGGCCGATGAGGCCTATCTGATCGGTGAGGGCATGTCGCCGGTCGGCGCCTATCTGTCGATCCCGGAAATCATCCGGGTGGCCAAAGCCTCGGGCGCGGATGCGATCCATCCGGGCTATGGCCTGCTGTCGGAGAACCCCGATTTCGTCGAGGCTTGCGAGGCGAATGGCATTACCTTCATCGGCCCCAAGGCCGAAACCATGCGCGCCCTGGGCGACAAGGCCTCTGCCCGCCGCGTGGCGATGACGGCCGGTGTGCCGGTGATCCCCGCGACCGAGGTGCTGGGCACCGATTTCGACGCGATCCGCAAAGAGGCGGCGTCGGTCGGCTTTCCGCTGATGCTGAAGGCGTCGTGGGGCGGTGGTGGCCGGGGGATGCGCCCGATCATGAACGAGGACGAGCTGGAGGCCAAAGTTCTGGAAGGCCGCCGCGAGGCCGAGGCCGCCTTTGGCAATGGCGAAGGTTATCTGGAAAAGATGATCCTGCGCGCCCGCCATGTGGAAGTGCAGATCCTGGGCGACAAGCACGGCAATATCTATCACCTGTACGAGCGCGATTGCACCGTGCAGCGCCGCAACCAGAAGGTCGTGGAACGCGCCCCTGCCCCCTATCTGACCGAAGAGCAGCGGGCCGAGGTTTGCGAACTGGGCCGCAAGATCTGTGCCCATGTGAATTACGAATGTGCGGGCACTGTCGAATTCCTGATGGATATGGACAGCCAGCAGTTCTACTTCATCGAGGTGAATCCCCGCGTGCAGGTGGAACATACGGTCACTGAAGAGGTGACCGGCATCGACATCGTGCAGGCGCAGATCCTGATCGCGGAAGGCAAGACGCTGACCGAGGCAACCGGCGTTGCCAGCCAGGCCGATGTAAAGTTGAACGGCCACGCCCTGCAGTGCCGGGTGACGACGGAAGACCCGGCCAACAACTTCATCCCCGACTATGGCCGCATCACCGCCTATCGCAGCGCCACCGGCAACGGCATCCGGCTTGATGGCGGCACCGCCTATTCGGGGTCTGTCGTCACCCGCTATTACGATTCGCTGCTGGTGAAGGTGACGGCCCATGCCCAGACGCCGGAAAAGGCGATTGCGCGGATGGACCGGGCTTTGCGCGAATTCCGTATTCGTGGTGTGTCCACCAATATCGAATTCGTCATCAACCTGCTAAAGCACCCGACCTTCCTGGATGACACCTATACCACCAAGTTCATCGACACGACGCCCGCCCTGTTCGATTTCAAGAAGCGGCGCGACCGGGCGACCAAGATTCTGACCTATATCGCGGATATCACCGTGAACGGGCACCCGGAAACAGCGGGCCGCCCCAAGCCCCCGGCCGATGCGAAAACGCCGAAGGCGCCCGCGCCCAAGGCCGAACCGGCGATGGGCACCCGCAACCTGCTGGAACAGAAGGGGCCGCAGGCTGTGGCCGACTGGATGAAGGCGCAGCAGAAGGTTCTGATCACCGATACCACCATGCGCGATGGCCACCAGTCGCTGCTGGCGACGCGGATGCGCTCGGTTGACATGATCCGCGTGGCGCCGACCTATGCCGCCAATCTGCCGCAGCTGTTTTCGGTGGAATGCTGGGGCGGGGCGACGTTCGATGTGGCCTATCGCTTCCTGCAGGAATGTCCGTGGCAGCGGCTGCGCGACCTGCGCGCCGCCATGCCGAACCTGATGACGCAGATGCTGCTGCGGGCCAGCAATGGCGTGGGCTATACCAATTACCCCGACAATGTGGTGCAGGCCTTTGTCAAACAGGCCGCCACCACCGGGGTGGATGTGTTCCGCGTGTTCGACAGCCTGAACTGGGTTGAAAACATGCGCGTCGCCATGGATGCGGTGATCGAGGCGAACAAGGTCTGCGAAGGCACGATCTGCTATACCGGCGATATCCTTGATCCGGCCCGCGCCAAATATGACCTTAAATATTACGTCGGCATGGGCCAGCAGCTGAAGGCCGCGGGCGCGCATGTGCTGGGCCTGAAGGATATGGCCGGGCTGCTGAAACCGGCTGCGGCGCGCGTGCTGGTCAAGGCGCTGAAACAGGAGGTGGGGCTGCCGATCCACTTCCACACGCATGATACCAGCGGCGCGGCGGCAGCCACCATTCTGGCAGCCTGTGACGCGGGCGTGGATGCGGTGGATGCGGCGATGGATGCGTTTTCGGGCGGCACCTCGCAGCCCTGCCTTGGGTCCATCGTCGAGGCTTTGCGCAATACCGAACGCGACACCGGGCTGGATATCGCGGCGATCCGCGAGATTTCCAACTATTGGGAACATGTGCGCACGCAATATGCCGCCTTCGAATCCGGCATCGGCGCGCCTGCGTCGGAAGTGTATCTGCATGAAATGCCCGGCGGGCAGTTCACCAACCTCAAGGCACAAGCCCGCAGCCTGGGGCTGGAGGAGCGCTGGCCCGAGGTGGCGCAGGCCTATGCCGATGCCAACCAGATGTTCGGCGATATCGTGAAGGTCACGCCGTCGTCGAAAGTGGTGGGCGACATGGCGCTGATGATGGTGGCGCAGGGTCTGACCCGCGCGCAGGTCGAAGATCCGACGGTGGATGTGGCCTTCCCGGAATCGGTCGTGGACATGATGAAGGGCAACCTTGGCCAACCGCATGGCGGCTGGCCCGAAGGGATCCAGAAAAAGGTACTGAAGGGCGAGGCGCCGCTGGCCGAACGCCCTGGCCAGTCGCTGCCGCCGGTGGATCTGGAGGAAACCCGCGCCAAGCTGATCGCCGATCTGAACGGCTTTGCCGTCGATGACGAGGATCTGAACGGCTATCTGATGTATCCCAAGGTGTTCCTGGATTACATGGGCCGCCACCGGCTGTATGGCCCGGTGCGGGCGCTGCCGACCAAGACCTTCTTCTACGGCATGGAGCCGGGCGAAGAGATCACTGCCGCCATCGACGCAGGCAAGACGCTGGAAATCCGGCTGCAGGCGGTGGGCGAAACCACCGACGAAGGCGATGCCAAGGTGTTCTTCGAACTGAACGGCCAGCCCCGGGTGATCCGCGTGCCGAACCGCGCGGTGAAGGCGAAAACCGCCGCCAAGCCCAAGGCAGCAGAGGGCAACCCCAACCACATCGGCGCGCCGATGCCCGGCTCTGTCGCATCGGTCACGGTTGCGGTGGGCGCGAAGGTGCGCGCGGGCGACCTGCTGCTGACCATCGAGGCGATGAAGATGGAAACCGGCCTGCACGCCGACCGCGAGGCCACGGTGAAGGCAATCCACGTCAGCGCGGGCAGCCAGATCGACGCCAAGGACCTGCTGGTGGAGCTGGAATAACCCGCAACGCCGCTATCTGCACCAAGGCCCCGTCAGCCCATGCTGCCGGGGCCTTCTTTCTGCGCCCCTGCCCCCTGTCGATTTCGCATGAAAGAAACCCCATTTTCCCCCTTGCATGTCCCGCGCGGCTTTTATAAATCCCGCCTACCGGAAACGGAGTGCGGGCGTAGCTCAGGGGTAGAGCATAACCTTGCCAAGGTTAGGGTCGGGCGTTCGAATCGCCTCGCCCGCTCCAATTCGGTTACCCAGGCCGCAAGGCCAAACGGTGCGGGCGTAGCTCAGGGGTAGAGCATAACCTTGCCAAGGTTAGGGTCGGGCGTTCGAATCGCCTCGCCCGCTCCAAACAAAAACGGCGGCCTCCGGGCCGCCTTTTTGTTTTTCAGCTACATGACAAGCCGCTGAAATTTATATGAAATCCCCCCTTGCAGTGGCAGGCCCGAGCCGTTAGATACCGCGATACGGAGTGCGGGCGTAGCTCAGGGGTAGAGCATAACCTTGCCAAGGTTAGGGTCGGGCGTTCGAATCGCCTCGCCCGCTCCAGTATGAAAACAGACCGCTTCGGCGGTCTTTTTTGTTTCTGCACAACGCATACTCTGGCCTGCCTGCAGCGTTGCAAGCCAGACTCTGGCAGGCTAAGAACATTGCCGGAACAGGCAGACCAGCCGTTCTGGCCACTTGAATCCGCCCCGCACACCGGGTTGGATGGCGCGGTGAAGGAGCGACGACATGCTGACATCCATCGAGCTTTGCGCAGGCGCCGGCGGGCAGGCGCTCGGGCTGGAACAGGCCGGATTCGGGCATGACGCGCTGGTGGAGATCGACCGCCACTGCTGCCAGACCCTGCGCCACAACCGCCCCGCCTGGAACGTGATCGAAGATGACGTGCGCCGCTTCAAGGAGCGTGCGGGCGATTTCGCGGGTGTCGATCTGGTGGCGGGTGGCCTGCCCTGCCCGCCGTTTTCGGTGGCGGGCAAACAGCTGGGCGAACAGGATGAACGGAACCTGTTCAACGATGCGATCGACATCATCGACAGCGTGCGCCCCAAGGCAGTGATGATCGAAAATGTGCGCGGTTTTCTGGATGCGGTGTTTCACGATTACCGCGAAAAGCTGAAACGCCAGCTGCGCGCGCTTGGCTATGAAACCGACTGGCGGCTGCTGAATGCCTCGGATTACGGGGTGCCACAGCTGCGCCCGCGCGTGGTGATCGTGGCGGTCAAGGCGGATCGCGCCGATCTGTTCCGCTGGCCAGAGCCCAATGGCCACAACCCGCCCACCGTGGGCGAAACCCTGCATGATCTGATGGTGGCGCGCGGCTGGCGCGGGGCCGATGCCTGGCGCGATCAGGCCGACGAGATTGCACCGACCATCGTGGGCGGGTCGAAAAAGCATGGCGGCCCCGATCTGGGCCCCACCCGTGCCCGCCGTGCCTGGGCCGCGCTGGGGGTTGAGGGCCGAACACTGGCACCCGAAGCCCCCGATCCGCTGCATCAGGGGATGCCCCGGCTGACGGTGTCGATGGTGGCGCGGTTGCAGGGCTTCCCCGACAGCTGGCATATCACCGGCGCCAAGACCAATGCCTATCGCCAGGTCGGCAATGCCTTCCCGCCGCCGGTGGCCCGCGCCGTGGCCGAACGCGTGGCCGAGGCGATCCGCCGCCCCCGTCTGCGCGCCGTGCGCGCCTGATGGCGCAAGCGGCCTGCCCGCCGTGAAGAAGACACTGCCCGACAGCCGGATCGCGCCCGGCCATCCCGATCACCCGCTGCTGACCATACTCGCGCAGGATATCACCCGCCGCGCTGGTGGCCCGGCGGCGCTGGCCGAAAAGCTGCCGCTGATGCTGCGCGATTGCGTGGATGCGGTGATCCAGACGCCGAAAACCGGCCGCCGCTGCTATGACGAGCTGGAAAAGACCGAAAAGACCTATATCGGCACGAGGGTGGAAATCGACCTGCGCGCGATGCTGCGGCTGCCCAAGGGCAAGCTGGATACGCGGATTCTGGGCCATGATGTGGATATCAAGCACACGATGGGCGGCAACTGGATGATCCCGACCGAAGCGGTGGATCAGCCCTGCCTGCTGGTGGCTGCCGATGAGGATCGCGCCCGCTGCTATCTGGGGCTGATCGTGGCCCGGCCCGCATATCTGACGGCGGGCCAGAACAAGGATGCCAAGAAAAGCCTGTCTGCCGAAGGCTTTGCCCATATCCTCTGGCTGATCTGCGATGCGCCCTGCCCGCCCAATTTCTGGCGCACCGTGCCGCCCGATGCGGTGGAACGCATCTTTGCAGGCACCACCGGCAATGCCCGGATCATGGCCCTGTTCCGTGAGGTGCAGGGGCGCCCGATCACCCGCGATGTGATCGACGCCACGGCACAGCAGAAGGATTTCATGCGCCGCCTGCGGGCGGATGGCGGTGGGGGCACGCGCGACCGGCTGGCGCAGGAAGGCATCCTGCTGCTGAACGGCCATTACGATGGTCCACAGATCGCTGCCCTTGGTCTGCCCGCCTGCGCGGCCTCCGAATTCATCTCGATCCGCATGGATGCCCCGCCCCTGCCGCGCGAAGGCCTGCTGCCGTTCTGAACGCGCCCCCGCCATCAGACGGGGGCGCGCGGTTTCAGGCCGCGTCCAGCAGCCCCCGGCCTTTCAGCAGCGCCTCGACCCCCGGCATCCGGCCCCGGAACTCCAGATACAGCTCTTCCGCCGGGCGCGAGCCACCCGCGCTCAGGATGAATTTCTCCAGCCTGCCCGCCACCTCCGGGTCGAAGGGGCTGCCCGCCTCTTCAAAAGCGGCAAAGGCATCGGCATCCATCACCTCTGACCACATGTAACTGTAATAGCCGCTGGAATAGCCATCCCCCGAAAACACATGCGAAAAATGCGGCGTGGCATGGCGCATCCGGATGGCGCGCGGCATCCCGATGGCCTCCAGCACCTCGGCCTGTTTCTGCATCGGATCGGCGGGCGCAGGCCCCTCGTGGAACGCCAGATCCACCAGCGCCGAAGCCACGAATTCCACCGTGGCAAAGCCCTGGTCATAGGTGCCCGCATCCAGCAGCCGTTTCAGCATGTCGGCGGGCATCGCCGCGCCGGTCTGCCAGTGCCGGGCATGGGTTTCCAGCACCTCGGGCACTTCCAGCCAATGTTCATACAGCTGGCTCGGCAGTTCCACGAAATCGCGGGCCACCGATGTGCCACTGATGAAACCATAGGTCACATCCGACAGCATCTGATGCAGCGCATGGCCGAATTCGTGGAACAGCGTGCGCGCATCGTCATAAGACAGCAGGCAGGGGTCGCCCTTGGCAAAATTGCACACATTCACCACGATGGGCGCCACAACCTGCCCCAGCTTCTTCTGGCTGCGCATCGCCGAACACCAGGCGCCAGACCGTTTCGATCCGCGCGCGAAGTAATCCCCGATGAACACCGCCACATGCGCCCCGTTGCGCCGCACCTCCCAGGCCCGCACATCGGGGTGATACATCGGCAGATCCAGCGCCACGAACTCCAGCCCGAACAGGCGGTGGGCGCAATCGAACTGCGCCGCGATCATGGCCTCCAGGCTCAGATAGGGTTTCAGCGCCGCCTCATCCAGATCATGTTCGGCCTTGCGGCGCTTTTCCGAATAATAGCGCCAGTCCCAGGGCTCCAGCGGCCCCGCCATGCCATCGGCCCGCAGCATGGCCTCCAGCACCGCCGCATCGGCCAGCGCCTTGGCCCGCGCCGGCTCCCACACCCGCATCAGCAGGCCGCGCACGGCCTCTGGCGTCTTGGCCATCTCCGGTTCCAGCTTGAAATCGGCAAAGCTGGCATAGCCCAGCAGCTGCGCCCGTTCCGCCCGCAGGGCCAGGATCTCGGCCGCGACAGCGCGGTTGTCATGGGCATTGCCATTGGCCCCGCGTGCCACCCAGGCCTCATAGGCCTTTTCCCGCAAAGCCCGGCGCGGCGAGAACTGCAGGAAGGGCACGATCAGCGACCGGCTGGTGGTGATGATCGGCCCCAGCCCCTTGTCCGCCCCCGCCGACCGCGCGGCATCCAGCAGGAAGTCTGGCAGCCCCTGCAGATCCTCCGCGCCCAGCTCCATGAACCAGTCGCGCTCTTCGGCCAGCACATTCTGGCTGAACTGCGTGCCCAGCACCGCCAGCCGCGCCTTCACCGCCGTCAGCCGCTCTGCCGCCGCGCCTTCCAGCTGCGCCCCGGAACGGACGAACATCTGCCGGTACAGCTCCAGCACCCGCGCCTGTTCCGGCGCCAGCCCCAGCCCGTCACGGCGCTGCCACAGATCTTCGATGCGGGCGAACAGCGCAGTGTTGTTCGTCACCTCGGATGAAAACGCGCTCATCTTCGGCGCCAGATCCCGCATCAGCGCCTCGCGCAGATCGGTGCTATCCGCCGAGGCCAGATTGTAGAACACCCCCGCCACGCGATCGAGCGTGGCTTCCGCCAGCTCCAGCGCCTCGATCGTATTGGCGAAATCCGGCACGGCCGGATCCGCGGCAATCGCGGCGATGGCCGCCCGGGCCTCGGCCAGCCCGGCGTCGAAGGCAGGCATGAAATCCTCGTCGCGGATCGCATCGAAAGGGGGCAGCCCGAACGGCCCCTCCCAGGGGGCCAGCAGCGCATGGGTCATCGTCAGATCTCCTTTGCGGCAAAGCCTAGCAGCCCCCGGGCCAAGGTCCAGCCCTTGCCCCTTCCTCTTGGCACAAATACCCTAGGGGAGGCGCGCGCCAGCGCGACGGGGGCAGCGTCCCCAAAGGGCCTCGTGCGGCGCGCAGGCGCCGCGCGGGGCGCACAGGATTGCGGCCCCACAGGGGCCGCGCCGCATGGTCAGCTGCGCAGCCGCTTCTCCAGCCGCCGCAACAGCAAAGACAGCCCGATGGTCATCGTCAGATAGATCAGCGCGACCATGTTATAGGTCTCGAAATAGCGGAAGTTCCCGGCCGCCGTCACCTTGCCCAGCTGCGTCACATCCGCCACGCCCAGCACGCTGACCAGACTTGAATCCTTCACCATGGCGACAAAATCATTGCCCAGCGGTGGCAGGATGGTGCGAAACGCCTGCGGAAACACGATGAAGCGGAAGCGCAGCCAGCCGCCCAGACCCAGCGCCTGTGCGGCTTCGATCTGGCCCCGGTCGACCGAGGCCAGCCCAGCGCGAAACACCTCGGCCAGAAAGGCCGAATAGGCCAGGGTCAGCGCGATCACCGCCCGCCACAAGAGCGGCACATCCCGCGCCCGCAGCTCGGGCAGGCCGGCCCAGCCGCCGATCCAGTTCC
>Ga0154542_1044_pt2 | contig 10449 bp, 9 predicted proteins | sample RifGroF1_FD_105685 | JGI IMG/M metagenome (GOLD analysis project Ga0154542, IMG submission 105685) | Sphingomonadales bacterium GWF1_63_6 | reverse complement strand
GAGCGCGAGGATACCATCCTCGTGCGTGATCCCTTCGCGGATTAAAGGCGATGGCAGGCGAGAAGTTCGAACGGCACCGGCAGCCCTGGACCCAGGACGAAATCCAGAAGCTGCAAACGCTGGCCAAGAAGGGCATGGGGTTGAAGGCGATCGCCAAGGCGCTGACCCGAACCGAGGAATCGACCAAGGCCCGCGCCAAGGAAGACGGACTGAACATCGCCAAGCTCAGATAGAGAGCGGCGCTTCCTCCTCGCCTGCCGCGATCACCGTCGCCGCGACCAGATCGCCGGTGACGTTGAGCGCGGTGCGGCACATGTCGAGCAATCGATCGACGCCCAGCACCAGCCCGATGCCTTCGGGCGGTATGCCCACCATTCCTAGAATCATTGCCACGACCGGCAGCGATCCGGCCGGCACGCCCGCGGTGCCGACGCCGCCCAGGATGCACATCATCATCACCATGACCTGCTGCGGGATGCTGAGGTCAATGCTGAAAAATTGGGCGAGGAAGATCACGGTGATCCCCTCGAACATCGCCGTACCATTCTGGTTGGCGGTTGCGCCGATCGTCAGGACGAAGCGTGCGATCCGCCGCGGCAGGTGCAATTTGTCCTCCGCGATGCGCAGCGCGGTCGGCAGCGTCGCGTTGGAGGAAGCAGTGGCAAAGGCCATGACCGTCGCCTCCTGCACATCGGCGAAGAAGCGTAGCGGCGAGCGTTTGGCGATGAAGGCGATCAGCAGCGAATAGACCCCGAACATCTGGATCGCGAGCGCCAGCAGCACGACGCCGACATAGGCCGACAACCGGATCAGCAAGTCCCAGCCAAATTGCGACGCCAGGTTGAACATGAAGCAGGCGATGGCGATCGGGGCGAGGCGGATGACCAGCCCCATAAGCCGCATCGTCACCGCCAGCACGCCCTCCATCGCCGTCAGCAACATCTGCGTCTGTGGCGTCCGCACCAGCACCAGCCCGATGCCGAAGAAGAGGGAAAAGACCATCACCGCCAATATGTCATTGCCTGCCATGGCTGCGACGACATTGTCGGGCACGATTGCGATGAAGGCGGCCATCCCCTGCGGCGCGTCATTGCCCCGGCTCAATATCGCCTGCGCGCCAGGCCCCGCATCGCTCAGCATCGCCCGCGCTGCCGCCGGGTCGATGCCTGCGCCCGGCTGCAACAGATCGACCACCAGCAGGCTGACGGCCACCGCGATGGCCGACACGACAAACGTGTAGATCAGGGTGCGAAGCCCTATGCGCCGCAACGCCCGGATTTCGCCCATTTCGGCGATCCCCACGATCAGTGCCGATACCAGCAGCGGGATCACCAGCATGAACAACAGCCGTAGAAAAATCTGCCCGATCGGCGCGGTCACATAGGTGACGACGCCATCGACCCATCGTGCATCGGGCGCGACCATGTAAACGACCAGCCCCGACAGCAGTCCGATGCCGAACCCGGCCAGCATTTGCCATTGCAACGACACAGCGGCCGTTTTCTGACCGGTTTCAGTTCTTGTTTCAGGCGTCGTGCCGGTCAATGGTGGTTCCTTCTGGCTACCCTTCCCAGCAACGGTCCGACAAGGCTGCAAGTTTCACGATCCTTTACCACCGACGGAGCCTTTGCACGTGTCTCGCGTTGGCCCGGTCCAATCTCCCGGAGACCTGCATGATCGTCGACCCCGTTCCCTCGATGCGCCGCATCGCATCCGAAGTGTGGAAACCGCTGACACTCTTGTTCATCTGGGACTGCGTCGTCACGCTCACTTATTATGTCCTGCCGTTCCGGGCACCCTCGTTGCCGCTCACCATTTTCGGGTCTGCGTTGGCGCTGTTCCTGGGGTTCCGCTCCAACTCGGCCTATGAACGTTGGTGGGAGGGCCGCACTCTATGGGGTGCGATGATCAACGCGTCGCGCAGCCTCGCGCGCGCAACCCGCAATTTCCTGCCCGATCCCGAGGCGCGCGATCTCAAGCGCGAGATCGTGAAGCGGCAGATCGCCTATGTGAATGCGCTACGCTGCCAATTGCGGCGGCAGCCTCTCGACGACGTAACCCGCTTCCTGGAGAAAAAGGATAAGGAACTGGCCCTCGCGCGCATCAATGTCGCCAACGGCCTTCTCGACAGCACCGGTCGCCGGATCGACATCGCGCGGCGCGCAGGCTGGATCGACACGATCCAGCAAACGCAGATGGAGGCGGTGCTGGTGGACATCGCCAATGCGCAAGGGGGGATGGAGCGACTGAAGAACACGCCACTGCCGGTCCAATATCGCTATCTGCCGACGCTGTTCGCCCACATTTTCTGCATCTTTCTGCCGATCGGTCTGGTCGAGACGCTGGGCCTCGCGACGCCGCTTGGTTCGACCATGGCGGGCCTCATGTTCCTGGCGGTCCTGCGCATCGGCGACGATCTGGTCGACCCCTTCGCCAACACCGTTCATGACGTATCGATGAGCGCCATGTGCCGCACGATCGAAATCGACCTGCTCCAGTCGATCGGCGACCCCGCACCGGACCCGTTAAAGCCCGCGCGCGGTGTTCTGTGGTAGGAAAACCTACCGTTGCGCATGACGCCTCTGTTCGCTCGGTTATCGGAACGGTGCCGGGCCAATCGACGCACTGATCATTCGATCGGGCGACGATCGTCCAGTAAATCGCCAGCCTTGGCTTCGGCACGTTCTTCATCAACCAGTTTTGCGACATGCGCGTCGGGTAGCGTGTCCTGCGCGACCCGGTCGCGCGGCGGACGGACGGGTGTTGCGATATCGCGCTCGACCGGCTTTGCCGTTTGCGGCGCTGCAAAGGGCGAGGCCTGATCGAAGCGCAGGCGATAGATTGGCTCCGGCAACGCGAAGCCCGCATCTTCAAGGGCGCGCTTGGCGGTATCGAGCGCCAGGCTCCGGCCGCTGAGAAAATCGGTTTTCGTCTGATCGACCCAGCCGAAGAAGCGCAGCACGATATTCGAATCGCCTACTTCGCAAATGATCGCGGTGGGGGCGGGCGTATCGAGGAGGAAGCCAATGTCGCGTATCCCCGCCAGGCCGACGGCCATGCCATCGACAGGATCGTCTTCGGCGTCGATGCCCAGATCAAATTCGAACCGGCGTTCGGGGTTGCGCGTGTAGTTCAGGATCACCGCTTTGAAGACGGTCGAATTCGGAATGCGCAGATGATTGCCATCAAGCGTCATCAGGATCGTCGCGCGGCTGGTCAGGCGGACCACCCGGCCTTCATTGCCCTCGATCACGACATGGTCGTTGGCGCGAAACGGTTGGCGCAGGCTGAGCATCAGGCTGGAGACATAATTATCCACCGTGTCGCGAACGGCAAATCCGATCGCGATGCCGATCACCCCCGCGCCGCCCAATACCGCACCAAGCAGCGCGGTCGCGCCGAGCACTTCCAATCCCGACACCAGGCCCAGCACGATGAAGACGAAGCGGATCAGTGTGGCCAGCAATTCGGCAAGAAAAGCGTTGGGGGTAATTTTGCGCCATAAGGCCCCAAAGGATGCCAGCATATAGCCAAATGCGCCGATCAGTAGGGCGATGGCGAGCGCGACCCCGATAAGCGGCAGGCCGCGCACCAGGCCGCGAAGATCATTACCAAATTTATCGAGGACTGGCGTCAGGTTACTGTCGACCTGCAGATCGCGCGTCACCTCATTCTGGACCGTGACGACGCCTGCAACCCGCGCGGCAATCGCGCCCGCACTCTCGACATCATCGGTTGTCGCGACTGATCCGGTCAAGGTCACAACGCCGGCCGAAACGCGGACGCCGATGGTCCGCAAACCCCCGACTTCGGAGAATATGCTGCGGATACGCTCTCGAATGTCGGCGTCCGACGTTACATCTGCGCGCGTCGCGATCGACATTTGCGGCTGCGGCGCTTCTGCCGCAGGTGGGGATACGCTGATCTGGGCACCGGCAGGGATTGGCAGGAGAAGCCCGCAAAGCAGCAGCGCAAAGCAAAGGATCGATGCGCGCGCCTGTGAAACGCGATCGGCGACATAGAGGAGCGAGCGAGGAGAGCCGTGCATATTCAGCCTAATCCTCGAAACGGTCGGATGGGTCATTGCGACGCAGGCGATTGATGCTGAACAGGTCACGCCGACGAAGGAGACCCCCATGGAGACGCGGTTCATGTCATGATGTCCTTTGCAGATCATGGATCGCGGCGGTCAGCGCGGCGCGGGAAATCTCTCCCGCATGAAGATCGGCGATGTCGCCTGCTTCGTTCACGAACAAGGTGGTGGGAAGGGCAGGGGAGGCGATGGTCCGCCCCAAAATTCCGGCCACATCGGTCACGATTCCCTTATCGGCGAACCCCTGCTGATTCAAATAGGCACGGATCGCGGCCGCGCTTGCTCCCTGGTTGACGAGCAGCACCGGAATGTTCGAACCCTGCGCGACATCAATGAACATGGGCATTTCGCGGCGGCAGGGCGGGCACTAGGTCGCCCACAGGTTGATGACCATCGGGCGCCCCGCTGTACCCAGTGCGATCTTGTCGCCAGACAGGGTGGTCAGGGCCAGCTGTGGCATTGGCCGCGGCTGAGGCCGCATCAGTTCGACCGCGCCCGCATGAAGCAGAGCAAGGCCACTCAGCGTCGCCATCAACGCCAGGCCAGCCGGTTTGCGGCCCAGCATGATGGCGATCGTGATCGCCGCGACGATGATTCCGGTCAGGGCGGAAAAGCCGCCTTGCCAGATCGCCACCATGGTCCATGGATCGGCCATGAAGGCATCGATATTTGCGAGGATGAATCCCATTCTGGCCCCGACGAAGCCAAGCAGCAGCGAGATCCATCCGACTCGATTGGCACGGCCATCCAGCCGCGCTGCTATCAGGCTCGCCATCGCCACGAAGCCCCAGATAGCGGCGATCGCCATAAGTCGATCTGTGGCCATGGCCAGCGGGCCGATCTCTACTATCCCATCCATCATCATAATGGCATGACGTACATCGTATGGCGGGTGCAATGAAAAGGATGAGCGCCCATTTACTTTGGCGACGTCAGACACCCGATTAGCGGCTCTCGTGCTTTGGCTTGATGTTCGAGCCGATGGCCTCTGTCCTAAGTCGGATCGGCCATTCGCGTGCTGCCACCGAACAGGTTCGGCGCATAGTGCGCCTTCATCGCGTGTGCGTATCGAGCGTTGCAAGAATTGGAGAAATTCCCCCAGGTGCCCCAGAACCCATTGATATATCTATGAATTCTGGAGCGGGCGAAGGGATTCGAACCCTCGACCCCAACCTTGGCAACCCGATTTTGAGAGCTACGCCAGAACTCACCATTCTACGATTTTCTACGCCTTTTCAAATGGATATTGCCATCGCAGCTACGACGCAGTAACCTCTGATTTGCCACGAAACGACCGATTTTTATTACGTCCTTATTACTTTTCGGTTTTTCAGGGCTCGCGTAATAAAATGGAGGAAGCGCATATGGCGCAGGCCAAGCTCAACAAGCGATCGGTCGATGCACTTACCCCACCCAAGGCGGGTCAGGCGTTCATCTGGGATACCGAGATCAAAGGGTTCGGGGTTCGCATAGGGCCGACCGGCACCAAGACCTTCGTCATCCAATATATGAACAAGGAAGGCCGCATCAGGCGCGTCAAGATCGGTCGCTTCGGCGTCATTACGGTGGATCAAGCGCGCGATCTGGCGAAGATCAAGCTTGGCGAGGTTGCTTCCGGCGAAGACCCTGCCGAAGAGGCACGTCGTGCGCGCAAGGAGATGACCGTCACGGAACTGTGCGATTGGTATCTGACGGAGGCCCGGGCCGGCAGGATTCTCGGCCGCAAGAACCGTCCGATCAAGGAATCCTCGCTGGCGATGGATGAAAGCCGGATCAAGACGCATATCAAGCCCCTGATCGGCAAGCGCATAGCGCGGCATCTGACAATCGCCGACGTCGAGGCAATGCAGGACGACGTCAAAAATCACAAGACGCAGAAGGGCCGCAGCGGCGGGCGCGGTGGTAAGGCGACCGGTGGTCCCGGCGTTGCTGCGCGCTGCCTCGGAACGATCCAGGCGATCCTGGGCCATGCCAGGCATAAGGGGTTGCTTTCCGAACACCCCACCAAAGGCGCCAAGAAGCTGGCGGGCAATAAGAAGACCCGTCGGCTCAGCGTTGCAGAGATCGGAACGCTGGGCAAGGCCATGGTCTATGCCGAGCAGCAGGGCGTTAGTCCGACGGGGATTTCGGTGATCAAATTGTTGCTCTTAACTGGATATCGCCGTGAAGAAGGCCAAGCCATGGAGCGCGCATGGGTGAACCCGATGGGCGGTTTTGTCGCCTTCCCCGACACCAAAACCGGCGGACAAATCCGGGCAATCGGACCAGAAGCAATCAAGTTGATCGTGGCGCAGGCACAGGTTGCAGGCAATCCCCATGTTTTCCCGGCCACGACAGGCGACGGCCCCTTCACGGCGGCCAGTGCCTGCCTTCAACGTATCTGCGGATTTGCAGGCATAGTGGGCGTTACGCCCCACACCTTGCGGCACACTTTCGCGAGCATTGCTGCCGAACTTGGTTTTTCTGAACTGACGATCCGCGCGATGCTGGGTCACGCATCACAGAATGTGACGCAGGACTATATTCACGTCGATGAAGCCCTAAAACTGGCCGTGCGACGCACGTCAGATGAAATCGCCAAGCTGCTGGCACAAGGGGCCGCCAAGCTTGACCGCCTGCGACTGGTCGCCTGATCGCAGACGCTGGACATGTGGTAACATATATGTTACTTGAAAGGCTATGAGTTGATAGTTCAGGAATATATCTGCGAGGACGGTTCCTGTCCGTTCCGGTCATGGTTCGACGGTCTGGATCCACAGGCCTCCGCTAAAGTGGCGACAGCCATATTACGGCTGGAGTTGGGCAATGTATCGAACGTAAAGTGGATTGGCGGTGGCCTGGGAGAGTATCGGATCGATTGGGGGCCGGGCTACCGACTCTATCTCACTAAAGATGGCGATGAACTCGTCATCCTGTTCGTAGGTGGGACGAAGAAGCGGCAACAGTCAGACATCGATCAGGCTGGGGTGCTGCTGAATGAATACAAGGTCCGCAGGGCGACCGGCAAAAAAGGCAGGAATTAGCGAGATGGCGCTGACCCGAGATTTCAAGGAAACAGTGAAGGAGCGCGTGGCTCGAGAGCCGGCTTTCGCCAAGGCCATGCTCGATGAAGCGGCAACGGCCTTTCTGAACGGCGAACCTGATGTGGCGCGATTGGTCCTGCGCGATCTTGTCAATGCATCTGTGGGCTTCGAGGCGCTTGCGGCGGAAACCAGTCATCCCAGTAAGAGCCTCCACCGAATGCTGTCTGAAAGGGGCAATCCCAGCATGGACAATCTCGCCGTGATCTTTGGAGCGGTGGGTAAGCAGCTTGGGGTCTCATTTGAGGCCCGCGCGGTGGAGGCCAGCTAAAAATGGCAGCGGCCTTGACCGATCCCGCGTGAACAAGATGACAGCGCTGCATCAATTATTCCCAGCCTATAGCGACGTAATTGCAGGTGCGCGCAACCCCAACGAACGGCCAAGTGAAGCATCGTGACGCAACCAGATAATGCGCCGGTTTTGCTCCCTGCGCCAATATAAATTTTTCCGACCAAGGCGCCACTTGCGTGGATCACGACTCTGGATCGGCGTTGAAACTGACCCCTGCCTTTGGGGGTAACAACCTTCCAGTAATCCCGCGCATCTGGCCAAGGGCCGCCGCTCCCACGATTACGTTATTTTCGTTCAGTCCCATATGATACAGACTTCAAGTTCGACGCTCTAGACAAACTCTTTAACTATGCTGATACGAAGCTTGGAATTGACGCGGAGCATCTGACGTCGTTCGCCGCCCTTTGCCGATAAACCTCAAAAAGGATAGGCAGGGGGTGCGCTCTTAATCGTCACCCATTGCCAATGCGTGAATTCTTCCCAATTGGCGGGTCCACCGATTGACGTGCCATTCCCCGAAGCACCGACCCCGCCGAACGGGTTGGTGACATCGTCGTTGACTGTCTGATCGTTGATATGGAGCAAGCCGGAATGGATATGATCGCTCATCGCGATGGCACGCCCGATATTCTTCGAGATGATGGCAGCAGATAGGCCATAGTCAGTATCATTTGCCAAGGTGATCGCTTCGGCGTCGGTCGCAAAGGTCGTAATGACTGCGACCGGGCCGAAAATCTCTTCCATATAAGCTGGCATGGTCGCGGTGACATCCGTGAGGACGGCGGGTCTGATGAAAAGCCCATCAGCCGTTCCTCCAGTCAGAAGGGTGGCACCGGCAGCGACGCTCGCCTCGATTATCTTGACCGCATGATCTCGCTGAGAGGCATTGATCATCGGGCCTATTGCGACTTCGGCGATGTTGGGATCCCCCATCGGTAGGGCTGCGGCACGCTCTGCCAGTTTCATGGCAAAATCTACGGCAATGGATTCGTGCACCAATATCCTTCCTGCCGACATGCAGATTTGACCCTGATGCAGATAGGCCGCCCATGATGCATTGCGCAAGGCAAGGTCCAAGTCTGCATCATCCAAGATGATGAGCGAATTCTTGCCGCCCAGTTCAAGCGATACTTTCTTAAGATGCTCGCTCGCCGTCCGGCCGACCATACGTCCAGCCTTCGTCGAACCCGTGAACTGGATCATGGCTATATTAGAATTCGTGCAGAGCGCCTCGCCGGCCGCTCCATCTCCAGGCAGCACTTGAAGGATGCCTGCGGGCAGACCCGCAAGCTCGAACAGGCGAGCAATGACGAAGCCTCCACATATAGCAGTACGCGGATCTGGCTTTAACACGACAGCGTTGCCCACGGCGAGAGCCGGAGCCACGGCCCTCATCGCCAGATAGAGCGGGAAGTTGAAGGGCGAGATGACGCCGATCACACCGAGTGGACGCCGACGCGCGAGACTGGTGCGACCTGGCTCGCTTGGTAGCACAAGACCCTGAGCCTGATGTGGCATCCCGCCAGCTAGCTGGATGGCCTTGAGCGAAATGGTAAGCTCAAATTCCGCCTTGGCTTTCACCGATCCGCTTTCCCGGATTATCCAGCTGACAATCTCATTCCAATGCTTCCGGCCGAGCTCTACTGCGCGGAAGAAAAGCGAAGCGCGGTCATCGGGGGCAGTTGCCGCCCATGCCTTCTGCGCGCTGCGAGCGGACGCCGCCGCGGTTGCTATGCCAGCTGGATCGGTCATTCCGACCTTGGCCAGTACCTGACCCGTCGCCGGCTCGATCACATCAATACTGCGCGCGCCATCCTCCCAAACGCCGGTGAATAAACGGCCTTCCAAATGCTCTGCGGCAATTAATTTGGTGTCGAGCATTTCTTCTCTCCTGCGATTATGGTTTGAGACGGGCGTGAAGGACGGCCAGTAATGCTTCTGGCTAGTCCGCGTCGAAAGATAAGCCGCATCCAACATCACGCGTATTGCGCTGCCTATGGCATTGGCCAGCGCTTGCTTGTGTAGGTGCGGGGTCGTGGGATCGGGCATACCGCTGACGACTAATGTCGAGGCATCGACAAGCGTCACGGTTTCGAAGATATCCTGGCTGCGAATGGCTGCGCAACAACCAGTATAGCCTGTCGAATCGGCCATGCCCAGCATCGCCAAAATCTACTGGGGCAATGGCTTGGGGAGCGGCCGCCGCGTAAACGTCCATCGGCTGGTTGACGATTAAGGTATCAGTTTGCGTAAGGCGAGTCATGCCGACTTTGGACCTTATCCCATCTTGTTACGGGAGATAATTAGGATATGCTCTAGTTTGTCACAAAGATCATTAAGGTCTGATGTCGATACCTGAGAGGTATGGTGATGGATTTACGGCAGCTACGCTACTTTGTGATGGTAGCAAATGAGCGCAATTTCACTCGGGCCGCGGAGCGGCTCCACATCGCCCAACCGCCACTTAGCCGCCAGATTCAGCAGTTGGAGGGCGAACTTGGCCATGACCTAATTGACCGCAATGCCCGGCCGTTGAGGCTGACGGCGATGGGCCGCCTATTCTATGAGCAGGCAACGCAAGTGCTGGGACGCGTGGACGAGATGCGCTCGATGATGAGCCGGGCTGCGGCCTCGGACAGGCGACGCTTCGTTGTCGGCTTCGTTGCCTCCACAATCTATGCGCGCTTACCCACTTTAATCCGCCAGTTCCGTCTTGCTGCCCCCAATGTGGAGCTCAAGCTGGTCGAGATGAACAGTTTGGATCAGATCGGGGGGCTGAAGGACGGAATGATCGACGTCGGTTTCGGCCGTATCCGATTTGATGACCCTGCAGTTCGCCGCACGGTTTTGCGTGAAGAGCGTTTAGTGGCGGTGGTACCCGCAACGCACAAACTGGCATCGGCAGGCACCGTGTCGCTAGCAGAACTGGGGCACGACCCGCTGATCATCTATCCACGCGCGCCGCGGCCTAGCTATGCAGATCA
>Ga0154542_1058_pt7 | contig 10572 bp, 14 predicted proteins | sample RifGroF1_FD_105685 | JGI IMG/M metagenome (GOLD analysis project Ga0154542, IMG submission 105685) | Sphingomonadales bacterium GWF1_63_6 | reverse complement strand
CGCCTCGCGCGTCAATCGCGCGGCACGGGGTGCCACCGGGAGTGGGTCGGCGGCCACCGTGCGCAACCGCGACGCCTTTCTCGCCGCGCTCGACGGCACTCTCTATGGTGATGACCCCAAACAAGGGGTGATCGACGGCAGCCGCTTCCGCCATCCCGATCTGCGCCTGACCTTCAGCGCGCCCAATGGTTTCGGCATGGAAAATGGCGCCGATGCCGTGTCGATCACTGGGTCCGGCGGTCAGGCGCAATTCAGCGCTGCCCCCTATTCGGGCAATCTGGCCAGCTATATCGATGGCGTCTTCGCCCAGATGGGCGGCGGGCAGGGGCGTGTGCCTGCCGGCGATGTCAGCCGCACCACCGTCAATGGCTTGCCCGCCGCATGGCGAACCGTGCGCGCCACCAGCCAGTCGACCCAGGTCGATGCCACGGTGTTCGCCTATGATTTCGGCGGCGGGAAAGCCTATCATTTTCTGTTGCTGACGCCAGCGGGTCGAGGAATCGCGCCGTTCAGCGCCATGGTCCAGTCGATGCAGCGTTTGTCCGCCCAGGATTCCGCAGCGATCAAACCGCGCCGCATCGACATCGTGACTGTAAAATCCGGCGACACCGTCCAGTCACTCAGCCAGAAAATGGCCTATTCCGATTACAAGCTGGAACGGTTTCTGACGATCAACGCGCTGAGGGCTAATGCGTCTTTGCGCGTGGGGCAGAAGGTCAAGATCGTGATCTGATAGGGCATCACAAAAAGGGGCGGCGGACCTGCGTCCGTCGCCCCTTTTGTTTGAACCGTTCGAACGATTAGAGTTCGTTGGAAACGTTGTTGAAGGTGTTGGTCAGGTTGTCGCCCAGCGTGCTCATGGCGGTGATGGCGGCGACGGCGATAAGAGCGGCGATCAGGCCGTATTCAATCGCGGTGGCACCCTTTTCATTCTTCAACATCTTACGGATGAACTGCATGTGACGTCTCCTTGACTTGAAACTATGTTTAACTACCCGGCCGCCTCGCCTTGGAAGTTCGTGGTCAGCGAGATTTTCTCTAAGGATTATGGGTTGATGAATGTTTAATGTGGGCAAATAATATGTCAGATATTGATGGTTAAACGGAGGTAACCTCGGTCTGGACATTGTTCCACATATTGGTGGTCTTGTTGGCAACGCTGGTCAGGGCCGTAATCATGGCCAGCACGATGAGGGCGATGATCAGGCCATATTCCAATGCCGTGGCCCCGCGTTCGCAGTGCAGCACGCGCAGACGGCCGATGATTTTACTTAGCCCGCGCATACAGCCCCCAGTTCGCTACAGACAGTCCCGGGCAGACCTGTAAAGGATGCGTAGTTAACAAAGCCCTTTTACTGGACCGATATGAACAATATTTCGCCGTTGCTCGTCGTTGCGGTCGCCTTGATCGACGCGGACGGACGCGTCTTGCTGCAGCAACGCCCGCCGGGGAAGGCGATGGCCGATCTGTGGGAATTTCCGGGGGGTAAGGTGGAGCCAGGCGAAACGCCCGAAGCCGCGCTGATCCGCGAACTGGAAGAGGAACTGGGCATTCGCACCCATGCCAGTTGCCTCGCGCCCGCGACCTTTGCCAGCGAACCGCTCAATGACCGGCATCTGCTGCTATTGCTCTATGTCTGTCGCAAATGGGAAGGGGTGCCGCATCCGCACCATGCGACGGCACTAAAATGGGTGCGGCCCGCGCACATGTATGCGCTGCCCATGCCACCCGCCGACCTGCCGTTGATCGGCCTATTGGAAGCGTTGCTATAAAGCGAAGGGCACCGGTGTCCCGGTGCCCGTTCAGGCTCAGTCTTCCTTGGCCTTGCTCTGCAACTGGATATAATTCTGGATACCCATGCGTTCGATCATCTCGAACTGGGTTTCCAGCGTGTCGACATGCTCTTCCTCGCTTTCGAGGATATATTGGAACAGGTCGCGGCTGACATAGTCGCGGATCGTCTCGCAATAGGCGATGGCGTCGCGCAGGACCGGCAGCGCCTCATATTCCAGTTCCAGATCCGACTTGAGGATTTCCTCTACCGTTTCGCCGATCTTGAGGCGGCCGAGCAGTTGGAAATTGGGCAGGCCGTCGAGGAAGAGGATACGCTCCGCCACCTTGTCGGCATGCTTCATCTCGTCGATCGATTCGGAATATTCGAACTTGGCGAGCTTTTCGATGCCCCAATGGTTGAGCATGCGATAGTGCAGGAAATATTGGTTGATCGCGGTCAACTCGTTGCGGAGCACCTCGTTCAGATATTCGATGACTTTGGCGTCGCCTTTCATGGCGGTTACTCCGGCTGTTAGGGAAAGCCGGGTTTATAGGCTGTGTGCAGGCCGGTGTTAAGTCAAAAAACCTAGGAAAATCATAGTCATTGCAGCAGCTATTGCGTAAAGGTCGCGATTATAACCTGCGCATGATTTGCAATGCTATCAGGCCGATGCGCGCTCCGCCGCGATGATGGTGCGCGCAAAGGGAACGCACTGGCCGCATTTGGGGCGACGGCCAAAGCGCGCATAGGCGCTGCACGGGGTATCCGCGCCGTCGCGCACGGCTTCCTTCAGATCTTTCTCACGAATGGCATTACAGATGCACACGACCATCGAAGCACTCTCCTGTTGGGGCAGAGATAGCGCGGATGATAATGGGTCGCAATAGTAAAGAGGCTAGTTTTGCGACGCACTCGCAGATTTTTTCGTGGTCTTAGCCTTGCCCGATCCGCGCCAGCCCGCGCCAGACCCGCTCCATCGGTCCCTGGCCAAAGCGCGCCGCCCACCAGGGCGACCAGAGCAGCATGAGCGCCCAGGACGCGAGGACGAACAACGGCAGTAGCGCCGGGGACACATGCGCGAACAGGCCTAGTCCCCAGCCGTAGAAGATGGCGGTCATGATCAGGCTGGTGCCGAGATAATTGCTGAGCGTCATCTGCCCGGTGGCAGCGAGCCGCGCGACGAAACTGTGTTCGCGATGACGGGCCAGCAACCACAGGATCAGCGCCGCCCAACCCACCGTCAGCGGGATACGGAACGGCAGCGACCAGGCCAGCGCCACGCCATAGGCCGGCAACGGCGCAAACCCGCTCCACCAGACCCATAAGGCCAGCCCAGCCATGGGCGGCAGGCCGATGAGGAAGCAATGGCGCGCGGTGCGGCGATATTGCTCGCCGTCCCATTGTCCGGTCAGGAAGCCGCCCTTGAGCATCGCCATGCCGAGCAGCATGAAGCCCAGCGTTTCGAACGCGGTGAACAGCAACCCCCAGAGCCATTCGCCCGGAATGCCAGCGATCTTGTGCGCCAGGATGGTGCCATAACCGCTGCGATAGGTGGCGATTTCGCTCTGGATCGCGGGACTGGCCGGGTCCGACAATGAGCCCATGAAATCGGCAAATCCCACGCGGGTGGCGGCGTCGGCATCGGGCAGGGCGGCGGCGTGGCTCCACAGGTAAAGGCTGGCGATGAAGGCCACCACCAACAGGAACTGGAGCAGGAAGCAGAGAAAGGCCCGCTTGATCAGCGCGAGCGGTTCGAGCCCGACGAACAGCAATGCGACCAGGCTGACGAGCGCATAGACCCGCAAAATGTCCCCCCACCAGAGCAGCAGGAAATGGGCGGCCCCGATGACGAACAACCAGCCCGCACGGACCATCTGCGCGCGGCGACCGTCGCGGCCCGCCATTTCCTCCCGATCGATCAGCAACAGCATCGACGCGCCGAACAGCAGTGCGAACAGGCCGCGCATCTTGCCATCCACCACTATCAGGCTGACCGCCCAGAAACCGATGTCCCCTGCCGAGAGCGGCCCGACCGCCGCCGGATTGAAATAGGCGGTCTGGGGCAGGGCGAAGGCCGTGATGTTCATCCACACTATGCCCATCACTGCGCAGCCGCGCAGCACGTCCATGGCGGGGATGCGGGGGGCAGGGGTCATGGGCGGCGATTTCCTCTTGGGGCGACTGGTCAAGCACGGCTGGCTCTGCCATTTGCCTAGCCATGATTAATGCCCGCAAGCAACGGATAAGCGACGCGTTCGGCGCGGCGGCGGCCTGCTATGAGGATCATGCCGGGCCGCAACGGCTGGCCGCCGGGCTGGTCGCGGACGTGGCGCAGCGGCAGAAACCCCATGGGGTAGAGCGGATATTGGAAATCGGCTGCGGCACCGGCTTCCTGACTCGTGACGTACAGGCGCGCTGGCCCGGCGCGGACCTGGTGGTGACCGACCTGTCACCCGGCATGCTGGCCAAGGCAGCATCGGGTGGACTGGTGGCAGGCCGGTTCCTGACGATGGACGGCGAAGCGCCGACCTTCGAGGGGCCATGGTTCGACCTCATCCTGTCCAGCCTGACCTTCCAATGGTTCGATGATCTGCCGGCCGCGATCGCACGGCTGGTCGCCCTGTTGCGGCCGGGCGGTAGCCTGATCTTTTCCACCATGGGGCACGGCAGCTTCGCGCAATGGCGGGCGGCGCATATGACATGTGGCGTCGCGAGCGGGGTGCCGGATTACCCGACACTGGCGGCGCTGCGGGCGATGCTGGCCAGGTATGACGACGCCTTCGCGTTCGACGAGACGGTCGCGCTGGACGGCGTGGGCGCGCGAGCGTTGCTGGCACATCTCAAGGGCATCGGCGCGGTGGTGCCCGGCGAAGGACGGCAACCGCTGGACGCTGGCACATTGCGGCGCGTGATGGCGGCTTATGACGCTGGCGGCGGGTGCGACAGCTATGAACTGTTGCTGGGCCGGGTGACGCGAGCTGCGGTTTGATGGCGCGCCTGGTGTGATCCGCCCTGTCGCGAAGCGATGGGGAGTTTAACGGAGGCACTATTGCCGCTCCCGAACATAGGCAAGGATCACATCGGCAACAGTATCAGGATTTTTCAGCACATCGGCTGCCGGGATATGGAGGAGAGAAAAGCCGCGCTGTTCGAGCCAGGCGTCGCGCAGAGCATCCCGCTCGGGTCGGTCGCCCATATCATGACTTGCGCCATCTATCTCTATAGCCAGCTTTGCGGAGGGCGCATAGAAATCGAGGATGTAGGGGCCAACCGGATGCTGGCGGCGGAATTTTATGCCTTGCGGCTGGCCTTTGAGCAGGCGCCATAGGAGCGCTTCGGGGAGGGAGAGATTTTGGCGGAGTGCGCGGGCTTTGGCAACAGTGCGGGGCGTCGTTGCGCGCGCCATCGGCCCCTCCGTCAGCGCTGCGCGCTGCCACCTCCCCATCGCTGCGCGACAGGGAGGATCGAAGAAAGCAAAGTTCCTCCCTGTGCCGAAGGCATGGGGAGGTGGCTGGCCGAAGGCCAGACGGAGGGGCGGTTTCCCCGCCCCATCGTCAAAGTTCGCTGTCCATCAGCTTGGGGAAGAAGCCTTCATGCGCGGCGCGCAGGTCGGCGAGGGGGATGTTCACGCCGTTGTCACGGGTTTCTTCAATGCCATGACCGCCAACTGAACCGATCCGAACAGCGCCTTCAATGCTCACATCGCCAGCGGTCGTAACAACATACCGTGCCTGATCTTCGCCAAAGGCGGCTGCGGTCGAAGCGATCGGGTCGATGGCCGCGCCGATCTTTCCGGCAAGCGCCATTTCCGTCACCGCGACCAGCAGGCCGCCATCAGAAATATCATGCACCGCGTTTACGGTGCCAGCCGCTACCAGCGCGCGGATGGTGTCGGCATTGGCGCGCTCAGCAGCCAGGTCGACCTTGGGCGCTTCGCCCGCTTCCAGACCGGCGATTTCGCGCAGCCAGATAGACTGGCCGAGATGCGTGCCTTCCCGGCCGATCAGCCAGATGGCATCGCCTTCATTCTTGAACGCGACCGTCGCCATCACATCTACATCGGCCAGCAAGCCGATCCCGCCGATCGCAGGCGTCGGCAAGATCGCACTCCCGCCACCCGTCGCCTTGCTCTCATTATAGAGCGACACGTTGCCCGACACGATCGGGAAGTCGAGCGCACGGCACGCGTCACCCATGCCGTCCAGACAACCCGTCAGTTGCGCCATGATTTCGGGGCGCTGCGGGTTGGCGAAGTTGAGGCAGTTGGTCACTGCCAGCGGCGTCGCACCGACGGCGGACAGGTTGCGATAGCATTCGGCGATCGCCTGCTTGCCGCCTTCATAGGGGTCGGCATAGCAATAGCGCGGGGTGCAATCGGTGCTGATCGCAATGCCCTTGTTCGATCCATGCACGCGCACGACCGCGGCATCACCGCCGGGGCGCTGGACGGTGTCGGCACCGACCATATGGTCGTACTGCTCCCAGATCCAGCGGCGGCTGGCGATGTCGGGGCTGCCCATCAGCTTGAGCAGGTCCGCGCCGATGTCGGTGGATTCGGGGATATCGCCCAGCGGCTTGACGCCCGACCAGGCCTTATAGTCGTCCACCGGCATCGAGGGGCGGTCATAGAGCGGCGCGTCGTCGGCCAGCGGGGCGAGCGGAATGTCGCACACGGTTTCGCCATGATGGACCAGCACCATGCGGCCGCTGTCGGTGACTTCGCCGATGATCGCGAAGTCCAGTTCCCATTTGTGGAAAATGGCTTCGGCAAAGGCTTCGCGGCCGGGCTTCAACACCATCAACATGCGCTCCTGCGATTCGGAGAGCATCATTTCATAGGCGGTCATGCCGGTTTCGCGCTGCGGCACGGCATCCATGTTCAGCAGCAGCCCGACGCCACCCTTCGACGCCATTTCGACGCTGGAAGAGGTGAGGCCCGCCGCGCCCATATCCTGGATCGCGACGATCGCGTCCGACGCCATCAGTTCCAGGCATGCTTCGATCAGCAGCTTCTCGGTGAAGGGGTCGCCGACCTGCACGGTGGGACGCTTGGCGTCGGCGTCGTCGCCGAAATCGGCGCTCGCCATGGTCGCGCCATGGATGCCGTCGCGCCCGGTCTTGGACCCGACATAGACGATGCTATTGCCTACGCCCGACGCGGCGCTGTAGAAAATCTTGTCGGTGTCGGCGATGCCCACGGTCATGGCGTTGACCAGGATATTGCCATCATAGGCGGGGTGGAAATTCACTTCACCGCCGACGGTCGGCACGCCCACGCAATTGCCATAGCCGCCGATGCCGCGCACCACACCGCTGATCAAATGGCGCATCTTGGGATGATCGGGCCGCCCGAAACGCAGCGCGTTCATGTTGGCGATCGGCCGCGCGCCCATGGTGAACACGTCGCGCAGGATGCCGCCAACGCCCGTCGCCGCACCCTGATAGGGTTCGATATAGGACGGGTGGTTGTGGCTCTCCATCTTGAAGATCGCCGCCTGCCCATCGCCAATGTCGACCACGCCGGCATTTTCGCCGGGGCCGCAAATCACCTGCGGGCCAGTGGTCGGCAACTTCATCAGGTGGATCTTGGAAGATTTGTACGAGCAATGCTCCGACCACATGACCGAGAATATGCCCAGTTCCGTCAGGTTCGGCTCGCGGCCGATCGCCTTCAGAACGCGGTCATATTCTTCCGGGCTGAGGCCATGTTCGGCGACGATTTCCGGGGTGATCTGGGTAGCGGTGCTGGACATGCCGCGCCTTTAGCGGCCGCGTGGGCGGAGAGCAATGGCGGCGTGCATGCTTTGGTGGACATGCGTCGAACGGGCGGGAGAAATGGGATAAGAGACTGTCACGCCTCTCCAGCGCTTGCCTACTGCCATTGCGCGCAGAGGCGAAGAGAAATAGGGGGCGTGTCGGCTTTCTCTGGATGGCGAGAAATGGTGGGAAGCGGTCAGGCAGCTTTGGGAGGGGCGGTTAGCCGACGCTTGATGCTCAGGCGTGCAACGGGCTGGGCGACGGGAAGATAGAGTAGTTTCCGCTGCTTGCGAACGCATCGCCAATCCCAGGTTCGCCATCATTGATGGTATAGGGGAAGAACACTGTAACGGAGTAGTTATCGCGATGATCGAGGTTTAACGCGATTGCATCGGTCTTTTCGCGCGCTCCAGGAGGCACCACTCGAACATCGTAAACCAATGCGGTCGCAAGCAACTCTCCATCAGCAGCGCCATCTTTAAAGGCAGCTTGGAGAATATCAATTAGACTTTGCGATCGTGAATGATCTTCTCCATCATCCGCGCCAACTGACACAATTTCCCCATCGAGCAACATTTGCGCACCGAATGGTAAAAACTCACCATGATCTCTCAGCATCTTCTCCGCAAAGGGCAAAGCAACATCGAGAAGCTGGTCACAATCGTCTTTGGCTGGCACCGCTGGTCCATCATCTGAGTTTTCGCCTGACTTTAAGCGAAAACTAGCGGCCAGCGCAACGTTCGCTATCGGAGCCGAATGGCAAAATGGTGAACGGCTCAGCTTGGGCGGAAACCCCCCAATGCGCAGACAAGAAAAAGGCCGGACCGTTAGGGGCGGTCCGGCCTGGGATGAATGGAAAAGTCAGGACGCCTTAAACGTGGCAGGCCTGCGCGCTCTTGCCCGGCGCGGTGATGGTGACATTGTCGCCAGAACCGTCGATTTCATAACCGCCCTCGGCCGTGAACGGCTGACCGGCTTCGGCCGCCTTCAGCGTGGTGGCTGCGCCGCCCTTTTCGGTGCGCAGCAGCGCGGTCTTGTCGTCGCTCATATAGTCGACGAAGAACAGGCTGTTGTCCTTGCAGCGGAACTGCTTGTTGGCCTTGACCGACGGCGGCAGCTCGACGGGTGCAGCGTTGGCGAGCTGCTCTGCCAATGGGTCGGCAGGGCCGCCCACGACTTCAGGCTCGTCATTCTGGTTGCAGGCGGACAGCAAGCCAAGGCTCGCGGCGGCGATCAGGGGGATGTAAAATTTCATAGCGATCCTTTTATGTGCGTGTGCAGCATGATGCGTCAACGCAAAACTACCGCGTTCCCGCCATGCGTTTCTTATGACGTCATGCCGCATTGCTGTCAGTGGGGTGTCCGAACCATAAGGCGAATGCCTGATTGTCCGCTGTGGGCTTGACCGGGCGAGCGGTGGCGGTCAATGCAGGGGCATGGCCACCGACAGCAGCACGCAAGCCCCGGACCCCACCCAGCTTTCGTTCGAGGATGCGTTACGCGCGCTCGAATCGATCGTGCGCAGGCTCGAAAGCGGCGATGTCCCGCTCGATGAGTCGATCTCGCTCTATGCGCAAGGGGAAGCGTTGCGCAAACGCTGTGCCGACCGGTTGCAGGCGGCCGAGGCGCGGATCGCCAAGCTGACGGTCGACGCCAATGGCGCGGTGACCGGCGCGCAGCCGTTCGGCGCGGACTGAGCGGCATGGGGGGGGATGTTTCATCGGCGGCGCTGCTCACAAGCCGTTCGCGTGATGTTGCAGCGCGGATCGACCATGGGTTCGATCTGCTCTTGCCCGTACCCGACGATGCGCGCGCGCGCCTCTATGAAGCGATGCGCCATGCTGCGATCGGCGGCGGCAAGCGGCTTCGGCCCCTGCTCGTAGAAGCGACCTGCGACCTGTTCAACATTTCGCGCGAATCGGCGCTGCGCGTGGGTTTGGCGGTCGAATCCATCCATGTCTATTCGCTGATCCATGACGATCTGCCCGCGATGGACGATGACGATATGCGCCGGGGCAAGCCGACCGTCCACAAGGCCTTCGATGAGGCGAGCGCGATTCTGGCCGGCGATTGCCTCCACGATGTCGCCTTTGAAATCCTGGCCGACGAACAGACCCATCCCGACCCGTTCGTGCGGATCGACCTGGTCAGGGCGCTTGCGCTGGCGAGCGGCCCTGCGGGCATGGCGGGCGGACAGATGATGGACCTGGAAGCCGAAAAATCGCGCTTCGACCTCGCCACCGTCACCCGGCTGCAAAATCTCAAGACCGGCGCCTTGATCGCCTTCTGCGTCGAGGCGGCGGCGATCATGGCGCGCATCCCGGTGGAGGCGCGCACCGGCCTGCATGGCTATGCCCGCGACATTGGCCTCGCCTTCCAGATCGCTGACGATCTGCTGGATGTCGAGGGCGACGCGGACCTGGCGGGCAAGGCGCTGGGCAAGGATGCGGCGGCGGGCAAGGAGACGTTCGTCTCGCTGCTCGGCGTCGACCGCGCGCGGGCACAGGCCCACATGCTGGTCGATCAGGCCAAGGCGCATCTGCACGGCTATGGCGCGGAGGCCGACCTGTTGCGCGCGATTGCCGACTATATCGTTGGAAGGGACCGCTAAAGCCCATGAGCAAGCAGCGTATCGGCGTCTATCCCGGCACTTTCGATCCCGTCACTCTGGGCCATATGGACATCATCCGGCGCGGCGCGAAGCTGGTCGACAAGCTGGTGATCGGGGTCACGACCAATATCGCCAAATCGCCGATGTTCTCCGACGAAGAGCGGCTGGAGATGGTGCGGCGCGAATGTGCGGAAATCGACAGCGACATCGTCGTCATCGGTTTCAACTCGCTGTTGATGGACTTTGCCGAATCGCAGGGGGCCGAAGTCATCATCCGTGGCCTGCGCGCGGTCGCCGACTTCGAATATGAATATCAAATGGCGGGCATGAACCAGCAGATCAATGCCCGCGTCGAAACCGTCTTCCTGATGGCGGACGTATGCCTGCAGCCCATCGCGTCGCGCCTGGTCAAGGAAATCGCGCTCTATG
>Ga0154542_1030_pt2 | contig 11059 bp, 10 predicted proteins | sample RifGroF1_FD_105685 | JGI IMG/M metagenome (GOLD analysis project Ga0154542, IMG submission 105685) | Sphingomonadales bacterium GWF1_63_6 | reverse complement strand
ATCACAAATTGCCCGTTCGCCTCACAGATATCGAGATGCGCCAGGGGCGTAAGGGCCACCGGCATTTTCGCCGGGCGTGCCCATCCGATTGATGGTGCCAGCAAGGCAGCCGATGCCATCCCTGCCGCAACGGCAGGCCAAATTGCCAGTCTCATGTAGGTCTCCTGTTGCGGAGGCGTTCAGCCCTCCGGTGCGACGCAAGATGACGGTCAGGCCCGGGTCTTTTCTCTGCCGCAGCAGCCTGAAATTCGTCGTCCGCATCGCGATGGCCATCAGTTGCGCCAGCTTTTTCAGGGTCGCAATGGGGAGGGCACTGAGATGCCGAAAGCGGCACTGAAGTGCCGAAATCGGCATCTCAGTGCCGCTTTTTGGCAAATTTGAGAAAAAATTGGCGGTGAGCGACTTCAAATTCGCGCTCGGTCGTCTTGATTAGGGGGTCATCCACCCGAATCGCAAAGGGCTTGAGGCATGACAGGGCATCGTTCGCGGACGTACCGGCTGCGCTTGTCGCAAGAGGGGACAGACCTGTTCCTTGCCCAGCACCACCGTCTCGCCCGGATCACCAGGAGCTTCATTCCCTATGGCGCAACCCTGGGCGTTGCTGTGATGCTCATGGAAAAGGTGGAAACCGACGCGCTCGTAGCAGAGCTGGCAATGCCATCGCTCAAGCGCCTGGCAGGCAAATGCGAGCATTTTGTCGGGGCAACCGCTGTGCTCAATAGCGCGACGGGATCCATCCTCAATCGGCTCGAGGAATCGGATTTGATCGGTGTCCGTCCTCCTGTCGGAGCATTGCACAATCTGGCGATCGCGCTGATGGAAAGCTGCGAAGATCATGAGCTGGCAAAGGCGTGGCAGCGCGTGCAGGCGGGCATCGCGAAGAAATAGCGGGGCCGAACGACAACGAAAGATCTGATCCGATCAGGACAGTTGCGGCACTGGAACGCCATGTCTGCCTATCCCGAGCGCAACGGCGCTAAGGGGGAAATCGATAGTCTCAAAATGGAAACGAATATATTTGACGCGTTGCGTCATCCACGCGAATCTCTGGCCGTTGGAACGTGCATGGACGCTTTGAGACGCGATCAGGGAGGACCTGATGATCTCATCTCAAGGTGGCGCCTTTGAAGAGGGGGCGTCGATACTGGCCGAGGTCAAGTCGATCTCTGGTCGCCGCATTGAAGAACGGCGCAGGCGCCATCGTATAACCCAACAGCAACTTGCCGCCGATGTCGGGATCGGCGTGCGCTGGCTGCGCGAAATCGAGGCGGGCAACCCGAAGTCCCGTTTCGACGATCATGTCGCCTGCACGCACGCCCTTGGCCTTTCTGCGGCGCATCTCCTCATTCCCATGCTGTTTCTGGAGCATCATATGCACTTTCCACGCCATTTTTTCCTCGATGACATGTATGAACTCGAAGCCCGCTGCATAGAATTCATATCTGGCTTGAGCCTGCGGACCTTTCTCCGCCCGACTGGTGGTGGGCAAAATGGTCCGGTAGACTCAGGCTCTGCAGCATAGGTGGCGCTATGGCACCTGACGCCCATACGGCCGCCCGGGTTCACAGGGAGATCAAGCAACTGATCATGGCAGGCAAGTTTCAGCCGGGCATGCCATTGGTCGTCCACACCCTTGCCGAGAGGTTCGGGACAAGTATTTCTCCGGTCCGCGATGCCTTGAACCGCCTGGTCGGCGAGCGACTTGTCGACATGCAGGGCGGTGGCGGCTTCGCGCTTCCCACCATTAGCAGGCGCAGCGCCTTTCATCTCTATAGTTGGCATGCCGACATTGTGCGCCTGATCGTGAAGGTGATGATCCGTTTCGAGGAGATTGGCGCTCCGCCGGTTGCTCTTGTCAGCAAGAGCGCCGATGGTGCTGCCATCGCCGACGCTGCGGCCGAGTTCTTCGCATTGCTGGCAGGCTGTTCGCCCAATGGCGAGCATCTCGACGCCATCATCCAGGCGGGCGAGCGACTCGCTATCCTGCGGCTCCATGAGGGGGGGATCGGACGGCAGGGTGAAGAGCTCGCAACCCTCTGGAACGTCACCCGCTCGGGTAACAGAAATGCGACGCGTGTCGCGATGTGGCAATATCACCGTCGACGTCTGTTACGCGCTGATGAGATTTCATTGGCTGCCACCAGAGCAGTGAGCATTTAGCAGCGGCGCTATATGAACGGCTTAACAAGCCGGAGACTAAACGACTGAGAGACGACTGACTAATCAAGCTTATAAGCTGTCAGATTGGGCGCTTATAAGATCGGATATATGCCCAATGCCGCCTACCATTATGGACGCCGCAAATAGTGCGGCTTTGTGATGGAGATGAACATGACGAGCATCATCGAACATGACGAACTGGTCGTCGATCTGGGCGTTGCCTCGGTGGAGACCAAAGGTGCCGGCGTCGGCAACGCCGACAGCCTGGGCACCGAAATTCGGCAAATGGGCATCGCCGACGACTGATCGCGGAAAGGCGCGCATCCCTGGCGATGCGCGCCTTTCTTCTCGCCACTCAGCAATAGGTGCGAGTATGGCTTACAGGCTTCGCGATGGTCTTCATTTTTGCGTGTCCGAAGGCTGCACGATATTCTTCGATGTGCCCGGCGACCGCTATTTCGCGCTCAAACCGGAATGGGACCGCGCCTTTCAAAAATTCTCGCAGGATGAAAAGCCCGTGCCTGAACTTGCGGAGCTGGAGCGCGCGGGCATTCTGATCCGCTGCGATGGCGCCTGCGCGCCAATCCGCCCCGCTGCGATCAACAGGGCAACCAGGGATATCTGTTTCAAACCGTCATCGCCCTTTGTCCGCTATGCGATGAGAAGCATCCTCTGCCAGCTTCGTGCAGTTGTGGGTCTGCGCCTGTCCAGTTTCGAGGTGATTATCAACCAACTTGGGACGCGCCATCCGGCCACTACCGCCAGCCATGCGGAGGATTTCGTAGGCTTTAGCCAGGCATTTGCTGCGACCGCGCCGTTGCGCCCCCGGCATCGTCATTGCCTCTCAAGTTCGATCGCCTATGTCTATATGGTCCGTGCATCTGGCATGGCCGCGACATTGGTTATGGGCGTAAGTGCCCAACCTTTCTCTGCGCATTGCTGGGTGCAGTCCGGCGATACCGTCCTCAATGACCGACTTGAGAATATCCGACCCTTCCAGCCAATTTTTTGCGTCTGATGCTGCGTCAGTTTCTCATATTTTCGAGTTCGGCGCAGGTTGCGCTCGACGGGCTGATCCAGCGAGCGCAGAGCGCGACCGGCCTGCGTCACGCCATCCAGCAACAAGGGTTCGTGATCCTTGCCCGGTCGATCGAGGATGTTCTGATCATACCGGGTGGCGGGGGGTATATCCTTGGTACCCTGTTTGAAAAATATGGGCCTGCCCGCAGGATAGCAACCGACGATGCGCTAGCGATCGAATCTTTGGCGCAATCTGACCCTATAAGGTCGCTGCGTGACCGATTCTGGGGTGGATATGTCGCCCTGCTTGCCGATGGCGGCGGTTTGACAATGATGCGGGATCCCTCAGGCGCGATGCCCTGCTATATTATTCCGCTATTGGGTGGCTGGGCAGCGGCGTCCGACATATCTCTCTTCGTGTCTACCGGTCTTTTGAAGCCGACAATCGCGTGGGATGAAATGCCGCGCTATCTCGCCGCGAAAGATTTGCCTGCTGCGAGGACGGCGATCCAAGATGTTCGGGAAATTTTGCCGGGAACCTATGAGCGTCTTGAGGACGAGCAGAGCAGTGTAACTGGCTTCTGGTCACCCTGGGACCATATATCCCCGGCAGAACGGCCTGGCGCGGCGGCGATGGCGGAGCGCCTAAAGCGGACTGTGGATCATTGCGTTGCATCATGGGCGTCAACTACAGGCTCGGCGCTTTTGACCCTCTCGGGAGGCCTTGATTCCTCGATTGTCGCCTCGGCTTTGGGAACGAGCAAAAGGCCCTATAGCTGCGTCACGATCAGCACCGGGGACGGGCTTGGGAATGAACGGGACTATGCCCATGCTATGGCCAGCGCTGTCGGTGCTTCGCTGATAGAGGAGGACTATGATCTGGCTGACATCGATCTGTCCATTTCGACTGCCAGACATTTTCCCAAGCCGATCGGTCTGATCCATGAAACCGCTTTTCACGCCGCCGCAATGCGTGTGGCATGGGTAGTGGGAGCTGACGCAATCTACACCGGCAGTGGCGGCGACAATGTTTTTTATAATAGCAATTCGCTGCGCCCGCTGCTTGATTGCATAAGAGCACGAGGCCTTGGTGCCGACGCCTTGCGAACATTGCGCGATATTGCCGGAAAATTGGAGATATCGGCATGGACGGTTTTGTGGCAGGCCGTGCGTCAATATCGTCAGCTAACACGCCCCTATGCCTGGCAGTATAATCTCCAGTTCATGACGCGCGAGGCCCGGCAAGACATAATGTCCAGGCCGCTATCCCATCCGTGGCTTGAAGCGCAGAATGCCTCGCGCGCAGGCAAGGTTGGGCATATCGCTTTTCTGCTGCGCATCCAGAATCACACCGAGGGCTATCTGCGCGCCTTCGACATGCCGCTCATAAATCCGCTCATCTCCCAGCCCATCGTCGAACTGGCGCTTGCAATACCAGCCTGGCAGATGGTTCAGGGCGGCCGAGACCGCGCCGTCGCACGCAAGGCCTATCATGATGCATTGCCGCCGATCATCCGGGACCGGCGGCGCAAGGGCAGTCCAAGCAGTTTTGCAATCGCTCTTCTCCGCAGCAAACGGATGGAAGTCCGCGACCGCCTGATGGACGGCCGGCTGGTCGCGCGGGGCATGGTTGATGCCGACACTCTAGCCGCAGCATTGGTCTCCGATTCCGGCTTAGAGCTGAGCTATATGCGCCTATCGGCTCTGCTCGACATGGAAGCCTGGATCGAACATTGGCGCGGATGATGTAGCGGCTATGTAGCGCCCTGCGCATCTAATCCGATGTCGGCAAATCTATCGGGCTTTGTTTCCAATCTCTTCTCATCTGCGCCCAGCGCGACGCTTCCTCACGCTCGATGCCATCGGCGGGTATTTTGTCCATCAGCCAGAAATCGAACCATCGTAGATTGCGGCGATAGACATTCAGGCGGTGGGTTGGCTGGCGCTTGATATGGAGTTCGTCAGGGAAAACATAGACATCAACCGGACTGTTGGCAGCGCGGAGCGCGCGGACAGCTTCCAGCGTGGGGTAAAGCTCACCATCAGCCACTTGCATGAGAATGGGGAAAGCAACGCGGCTGGCATTGCGGGAAAGCGACATTTGCGACCAGATGGCTGAACCGGCTTCTGGCGAAGCGGGCCAGCCTATGCTTTGATAATGTTGCTGGATGGCTGTGCCTAGAAGCCAGGTCTGGGAGGGCTCCCAGCAGCAGCCGCTGATCGATGCAGCCTTGAACATTTGGCTGTGCAGCGCCGCAAATTGCGTCGTTGTCGAGCCGTCACTGAGCCCAGTAATCCCGATCCTGTCCGGATCGACCAGGCCTGCGTCGATCAGCTCCAAGACCTTGGTCTCTATGGTCGACAGGATATTGCGTCGTGCGAAAAAGTCGGCATTTTCGCGCCTCTGCCGTTCAAGTGGCGTAAGATGCTTGGCGGAGACGGGCGATTGGGGGCGCTCGATGTTGAGGACCAGATAACCTGCCTGTGCGAAAAGCTGGATGGGGAACTCATCGGCAGTGCCCCCACGCAGAAAACCCCGACTTTCATATTGGGTGATGATCAGCGGATAGTGGCGGCCCGGCTGGAATGTCGGTGGATAGACAAGATCGCCAAAGCTGCGGATTCCCATCGCATTGGTCCATTGCAGCCGCTCAACTCTACCGTGGACGATCTTTGCATGATCGGGATTGGGCTCGAAGATGGTCCTGCTCTTGCCGTCCTGCAGAAAGATCCTGTCTATATATCGGGGCCGGGTCGCGTTTTCGCGCACGCACAGGACATCATCGTCGAGGGGTACGCATCCCCTGAGTAGGTCGCTCGTCTGGAAAAGGCGGGCAGGCTCTGTGTCGCCGCCCTTCCATTCGTAAATGGCAGCGAGGCTTCGGCCCCATCCTTCTCGCCGTACGAACCGGATATGTCCGGCCTGCGTGACCCATGGCTGACCTTCGATGTCGGTGCAGCTGGCGCTGCGACAAAACTGCTCCGCCGTCCCGATTACCATAAGGATCCGGCTCATACCCTCGGCATCCTCTTTGACATCGACCATTGTAGCGTCGTTGCGCAGAACCGCCGACCCATCATTGGTGAAGGCGGCGATCTCCGCCTCGATTGCTGGCCTGCGCGCGCTGCCGTCAAGATCCACTCTATAAAAACGATAGGCAGCGCCGCCGCGCGGGAAGGGCGCGCGAGACGCAAATGGAAAGAAGCGCTCATCAAGCCGGTAGCCCCGCAGCGCTTCCTGGTTCAGCTCTTCCGTCGACGGACCATCCGCGCGCTGCTTGTACACAAGGCTTTTGCCGTCGGCCCCGAAGCGAAAATCGACGATGTCATCTTCCGGTGCTGCGACGGGGCGACTATGGCCCCCCACATCCCAACGCCACAATTGCAACCGATCATTGACGAGCTTCAGGAAAGCCAGATTGTCTCCGTTTGAAGACCAAAGAGGGGTGATGACCTTGGTGACGCCAGTGGGAAATCCTCGCGTGCCAAAGAAATTATCATAGCGCCAGAAGGCGACGCCGGGTCCCGCGTCGATCAGCGATGCTTGCCCATTCTGGTCGACGATATAGATGCCCGAGCAGTAGCTGTTGGACCTCCCGTCGGCCCTTCGCACGGCAACAGCGAGGCGTGATCGATCGGGCGAAAGGGTAAAAACAGGATCGCTTTCCATCCCGCCATTGGAGCCGATATCCAGGGTTTCAATGAGATCGGTGGCCTCGATGGGACGAGGGGCTCCCACCGGCCGGCGCACCACTAACATCTTCGCGCAATCCAGATCCGCAGCTACGGCCGGCAGGCCGGCCGTAGCTGCGTCAGCAAGGCTCATCGCGAGGGAGATGAGCATTACCAGGCCTTGGAAAGGGTAAGGCTGATGGTGCGCCCGATCGCGGGATAATTTGTCGCATCATAATTGGGCAGGGCGACGCTTGTCGTGCGAATGAGCGACGGCTTCCGATTCAGGAAGTTCTGGCTCGCAAGCAGGAATGACCAGCTATCCCAGACGCCGCTACCTTGAGGCTTCCAACCGATGGTGGCGTCAGCGGAATGAAAGGCTTTGACCCGGTAGGTCGTGCTGGTTCGGCTGTCTTTGGTGCCGCCAAGATAATTATAGGCGATCGCCATGCTTATCTCGCCGCGCTTCCAGCTGGCGCTCCCGCTCCCGCGCCAGTGCGGTGGTCGGAATATGGTGCCGGCCTGTTCGAAGACGGGTTGTCCCGTGCTTAGCTGCTGATCGCTTTTGAGGTAGCTGGCATTGGCTTCAAGCTTGAAATCGCTGCTGCCGGAAAAGAAGGCATAGGCGATCGAACTATCCACCCCCTGAATATGTTGACGGGCGACATTCTGATATCCGGTGTAGACGATCGCAGCAAGGTTTGCAGGATCATAAGCGGTGCCACTTAGATTTTGAACGCCGAGCGGCAGACTGGCAGTTGCCGCCAATACCTGATCGAGGGTCGGATTGAGAATGATGAGGTCGGCATATTCGTCCCTGAATGCCTGCGAACTGGACGCTATGGGATAGGTTACGCGGTTTTTGTAGCGGACGTCGAAGAAACTGGCCTCGAGTTTCAGACCCGCTATCGATGAAGGCTCCAACTGGACGGTGAATGTAAGGGTCCTGGCCTTTTCAGCCTCCAGCGCCTTTCGACTTCCGTCGATCTGCAGAACATTTTCGTTGGTTGGGGGCGCTGGCAGGTATCGGCTTGAAGCGTACAGCGTCGCCTGCGGAGCAATATTCAATTGGCTGAGCGTCGGCGCCTTGAACGATTTCCCCCACGCGGCCTTGAGCGTCAGATCGGCGATCGGCTGATAGGCAATGCCAAGCTTGGGTGTCGCAAGGCTGCCCATCTTGTCATAGCGTTCATATCGCAACGCGCCGGTGATCTGTAGCGCGTGAATGAGTGGCAATGCATTTGCGCCAGCGATGAGCGGTAGAAACATCTCGCCATAAGCGAATAGAGCGGTCTGCGAGTCTGTATAATTTTGGATGGCAAAGGTTACAGCGGACGTCGTTCTGAAGATCGAGCCATCCAGGCCATTGGCACGCAGTCCGGCCCCCAGCGCGACACGTGCCTCTCCACCTGGTAAGGAAATGAGAGGGCCTTCACTGCTGAACTCTGCTGACCAAAGATCATTCTTGTAGCGCACATCGTTGACGAACAACCGGCTGTTGCCTGAGAAGACTTCCGCCTTGACCCCGCTATCGCTGATAGCGCGCGTGAAGCGGGCGGTCATTTCCCAGTCGGCAGGCAGGCGGAAGGTGAGGGACGGGCTGATGGACCAGCTCTCGACGTCCGGGGAGGCGGTGGCGCCGGACTGAATATTGGTGCCGCTGCCATTGGGCAGTGAGAAACGGGATTTACGGCGGATATAATGGGCATCGAGCCCGAACTCCATGACGTCTCCCAAGGATTGATGGCCTGCAACTGCAGCGCTCAATTGCTTGTTTGACGGAAATATGGTCATTTCAGGGTTCACAGCGCCATGCGTGTAGGACCGCTGGCCGGCAGAGACGTCGGTCGCCTTGGCGAAATCGCCGGCGATCATGATGCCGCCGCTATTCCATCTGCGACCCGTCACCCCGCTATATTGATGCTGGAACGCCCCGCCATCGGTAGCGCCGCCAATTCTCGCGCTGGTTTCCAGGCCGTCGAAATCGCGGCGGAGGATGATGTTGGCGACGCCGCCGACCGCATCGGAACCATAAAGTGCCGATGCGCCGTCAGCGACAATTTCGACCCGCTCGATCGCGGCCAGCGGGATAGCCGAGATATCGATGCCCTGGCTCACCGCGTCATAGGCAAGCCGATGTCCGTTTAGCAAAGTGAGCGTAGCGTCTGCGCCCAGTCCTCTGAGGTTAAGGGCGGACGACGACGTGACATTTTCCGAACCATTCTGCCGAGCGGACACCACGCCGGGGTTCTGGCCGCCATTATAATTTTGCGGGATGCTGCGTGCGAATGATCCAAGGTCGCTATGGCCGAGCTCGACGATTTTTTGGCGGCTGGCTGAAATTACCGGAGATGTTGGCTTCGCGCCGCGAATGCGGGAACCTGTGACCGAAAGCTCGATGTCCGTCGCGCTGGTTACCGCCTCGCGCGACGGCGCTTCTCGCCCCCGCAGGGTGATCGTGCGCTCCTTGATCTCGGCGGTGAGGCCCGAAGGCGCGAGGAGGGCGGCCACGGCGTCTTCGACCGTGTAGGCCCCGGCGAGAGACGGGGCGCGACGACCCTTGAGCGACCGGCCATCGGCAACGAGTTGATAATCGCTCATCCTGGCTATTGTGCGCAGCGCATCGCCAAGATCCTGCTCAGGCAGATCGTAACTTTTGGGTGCTTCCTGGGCATGGATCTGGGGAACCAGAATGCACATGGACAGTGCAACGCTGCTGAGAAGCCCAATTTTACCGATACGCATGAAACTTGCCCCCTTGTTCCGCAGGGCCTCTTATTGAGGCTCAGAACGGAAGACGGGCGCGTGCCTATCTAAAGCTGCAGTGCGTCATTATTTTTCGGAGGTGAGCAGCAATATGTTTTTCTCGGTTCGTTCGATCTTGAGGTTGAGAAAGCCGCTCAAGGCTTGGGCAACGCGCTCAATATTGCGGATTTCGATGTCAGCGAAAATCTCGCGCGCGCCCAGGGTCGGCTGTGCCAGAACGATCTTGGTCTCGCTATAGCTGTTTGCTTCGGCGATGACGTCGCTGACCGGGACATAATCATAGCTCTTCACGCCGCTCACCCATTGCTGCTCAGACCGTTTGGCAGGATTGACGGAAAAATCCCGGATTTGTCCAGCCTTGAGCGTCAATAGCTGGCCGGAATGCAATGTAAGGGCTTTGGGCAGCTGGCGCGGGTCTGTGCGGGGTAATGTGACATTGACCTCGCCCTCGATGGCATGAACGCGCGCGCCCTTACGGATCGTCATGTCGAACTGGCCGACGCCTGCAGTCACCTCAATGCCGCGCCCATGTACCAAAAAGGGCCTTGCCGTCTGGCTGGCAACGGTGAAGCGGGCACGTCCACGCTTGAGTTCGATCGTGCGGCGCTCGGCAGTATATCCGATCAGAACCAACGTGTCGGTATCCAATAAGATAGAGCTGCCATCTTCAAGGCGCTCCGTGCGCACCTCGCCGACCCGTGTCTCCAGCTGCGTGCGCGCCTCGCTCTGCCCGATCAGCGAGGGCGGTGCATCAGTTGAATGCCAAAGCAGACCGGTTGCCGCAAGAAGGCAAAGCACCAATGATGCGGCGAGGAGAAGCCGTGGTGGACGGCTTTCCACTTTTCGCGTCTGGTGCAGGAGAGGCCTGTGCAAATGCGTTTGTACGGCGGCTTGGCTTGCCTGCTGCACGGTGTCTACCACGCGCAGATAGGCGAGCTTACGGGAAGGGTTTTCGGCGATCCAGACGTCAAAGGCACGCTGATGCGGACCTAGCCCGTCGAGATTCCTGGGATCTGGCACGGCGTTCGCGTCGGCCATGATGAGCATGGCCCATTCATCGGCATCGCGCGATCCTTCGTGGGGATCATGATCGGCAGGCAGGTCAGTCATCATTCGCCTCGCGATAGGCGGTAACATGGCGAATGGCTTTGAGCATCTGTTTCTGCACGACCCAGAGCGGAAGATCGAGCTCTGCTGCAATATCGACATAGGTCTGCCCTTCGACCCGATTGCGCAGGAAGATATCTAGCGTTTGTGGCGGAATTTGGTTGAGGATCAGCGTCCAGCGCGCCAGATCCTGCTTTGCCTGCAACTCGCGATGGGTGTCGGATGGGGCAATTGCATGCAAGCCATCGTCGAGCGGCTTGGTGCGTTTCGACAACAGGGTTGATCCGCGCTCTACGAAATCGCGCAGCAGGTTCGTCGCGATGCGCGTGAGGTA
>Ga0154542_1014_pt5 | contig 11141 bp, 11 predicted proteins | sample RifGroF1_FD_105685 | JGI IMG/M metagenome (GOLD analysis project Ga0154542, IMG submission 105685) | Sphingomonadales bacterium GWF1_63_6 | reverse complement strand
GATGCCGAAAGTATCTGCTACCTGTTCCGCCGTGAGCAAGCGTTGGGTCATGCGCCCGCTTCTCCCTCATTCGCCGGGGCACGTTTACCGTCGTTCACGCTGCGCTTGTTCCACCCTTCGATCTCGCGCACTTCGTCGGGGTCGAGAACGCCAGCGTCCAGCGCGATCTTGTGCGCCGCCCAGCGGGTTTCAGGGTCGCCGCGAAGGAAGCCGGACAGATCCAGCTCCAACTCATATGGGCTGTTTGTCGGAAAGACGGAGCGGGCAAATTCTGCCTCGATCTTGCGCGCCCAGGGGGCAAGGCAGAAGGTCGCAAACCAGCGGCCCGCCGTCTCGCTGTTCGTGAAGGTGTTGTGCGAATAATCCTGCACGATCGGCGGCGGCACCTGAAACAGCCGACAGATTTCTTCCACGCCGAATTTCCGGGTTTCCAGCAGCTCGGCATCCTCCGGGGATATTTGCGCCGCCTTCCATGTCAGCCCGCCGTCCAGAATGAGCGTGCTGCCTGCGTTCGCTGCGCCTTGATGGCGAGAGGCAAAAGCCGTGCGCAGATCGGTGCGCTGCACTGGCGTCAATGCCGCCGCGCTTTCGATCACGCCGCTTGGGGTTGCCGCATTGCCCAGGAAGGCGTTGGCATGGCTGTTCGCCGCCTGCACGCCCGCTACCGTCTCCGCAGCGCGGGACAGGCGAGAGCGTCCGATAAGGCCGTCATCGGTGCGGTCGCGCAAGTGCAGCACTTCGCCCTCCAGCAAGCGCCGGGTGCGGCCCCTGCCATCGCCCACGTCATAGGCCAGGCGTCCGCTCGACAGCTCCGCCACCGTCACCGTGCCCCAAGGGATAAAGCGAAAGCCCGCAAGCTGCCCGTTACCGCCGCGCACAATCTCGCTCAGGCCGTTGCCGGTAAGCAGGGCCGATGCGATCCAGTGTTCCAGCCAGTCGGGCCAGATCATGCCGGGGTTGACGCCACCGCGCACGATCTTGCGCAGGGGATGCGATACCGCCTCGACCCGGTTGCCGTCTGCATCAATGCGGTAAACCAGCGCAGGGACATAGGCGAGCGCCGTCGCGATGGCATTGGTGCAGGCCAGCACCGTGCTAAGGTTTTCAGCGCAGCGCGCCGACACGCCAGCCATATAGCCGACGCCGGGGGCAAGAGCCGCCCATGACGGGTCCGCCGCGTCATTGCGACGTTCAAAGCCGAAACGGGAAAGGATGCGATCAGCCAATGGCACGGGACACCTCCGCCAGTATGAGGGCGCGGCGGCGGCGGTCGTGCATCGTGATACCGGCACGGCTCCGCAAAGCGATCTCAGTGTCGGGATAGGCAGGCCAGGACGAAACCACGCTAATCTCTTTCAGGTCGATCGTCCGCAGCGTCCGCTTTTCGCCATGCCAGTCGTCACCGCCACGCGGCACCTTGAAGCCGAAGGACATGCCGCCCAGGTCGTCGCGCTGCGCCAGCGCCAGCACGTCACGCCCTGCCGCCGTGTTGGGAAGGTCGAGCGAGAAGGCCAGCCCCCGGCTATCCTCAGTCAGCCGCAGGGTGCCCGAACGGGTGCGCCCCAGCACTTGACCCTCGTTATGGTCGAGCAACGCCAGCACGTCGCCAGCCAAGGCCGAACGGAAAGCGCCAGGCGCGATCGTCTCCACGAAAGAGCCGATACGCGCCTCGCTGCCGAACAGGGCGGCATAGCCTTCCAGCCGACGCCCAGCGGCGCGCAGCTCTGTCACTGCGCGCCGTTCAAGGGATGCCGCCCCGCCCATATTATGCGCCCACCGTGATGCCGGTCGCGGCGATGAAGGACGCGGGGCGACGGATGCCAAAATCAACCGTGGCCATGGCACGAATGAGCAGGTTCCCCTTGCTGTAAGCCGTCTCCGCATAGGGGTTCACCAGAATGTCGAGCTGGCTCCAGACGCCGACAAGGAAGTCCCGCCAGTCGCCATAGATCAGCGTGTGTTCGTCATCGCCCGTTCCCAAGTTGGACGGTGCCTGATTGCTGAACTGCACCGGCTCGCCGTGGAAGGTGACGCCCACCGCGATCGGGTTGCCGTCCGCATCGCGGGGTTTCATCGCGTCCGACTTCACGCCATTGGTGGCAAGGAAGCCGCGTGCGGTCGATACGTTGGCCAGGTCAGCCGCGCCGATCATGTTCGCGGTCGTCGTGAACAGGTCGGTATCGAACGCCAGCGTCGGCACGCCGGGGTCATTGAGGATGCCGCGCGGTTCTGCGCCGGTCCCGCTGCCATTGATCGCCGCCCGGTCGATTTCCAGGGCGATGTTGCGCGCCAGCATGTTGCGCAAGAGCTGTTCCACGTTCGGGCTGGCCTGCATGACCATGTTGCGGCTGATCTCGCTGATAGCGCCGACATGATGCGGGGAGAGGGTCAGGCTATCGAACGTGGCGTTGCCGGTGCCCAGCGCCGAATTTTCAGCCACCCAGCCAACGGCAGGCGACCCGGTTTCGCGGGGGATTTCCACGTTGCCGGTCAGGCCGGTCAGGACGGTTGCGCCCAGCGTCGTGATGACAGCGGAAGCGGTCAGAGCGTTGACGAACAGGTCAGGGCGAAAGTCGGTCGGAAGGATCGACCCGCTGTTGCTGGTCGTCTGCACGGCGCGCGTCTCGAAAATCTCGGTTGGGACATAAAAGCCCTGCGCCGGTTTGCCTGCGCGCTTGGCAAGCTCGGCCTGCAATTCGATTTCGCGGCCCGCGTCCACGCCAAGGCCCGCCTTGTGGGCGATGATCCGGGTCAGCGAGAAATTGCGCAGCTCGCGGTCCAGATGCTCGTCGGTCGTGCCCGTGAGGGGTTTGCCCGGCTCGGCACGGTCGGCTGCGTCGATCTTGCGCTGGCGTTCCAGTTTGCTTTCAAGCGCGCGCAATTCGTTCTCCGCAGTTTCAAAGCCGCTATTGTCGTCCGCCGTGTGGGCGGCGTTCATGCGAGCGACGATCGCCGCCCGCTGTTCGATCAAGTCACTCGTTTTCATGGCATTACACTTTCATGCTGGCGGGAGGCCGAAGCCCCCCGCACGGTGATTGCCGTCTGTCTCGCGACGATGGCTAAAGGGTCCGACCTGCCAAACGCGGCTTTGATGCCAGACGCGGCGCGGCCCGATCGGAAGGCCGATAACGACTCGCTTAGACCGACTTGGCGGAAGTAGGACAGCGAATAGGATTGGTGCGGTGACGCCCGATTGTGCCCCATGAAAGCATCAACAGATGCCGCTCCCCAGGCATCGGGCTTTTCGCTTTTGGCCGCACCGCGTCGGCCGCAGGACTTGGGGAGCTTCCGAAGCATTAGGAGTTGTCGCCTACTGAATAGGCAAAATTCAGAACGTCACGGTAATCATGACCCAATCGGTGAGTGACACGCTCAAAAATCGGGTTGATTTCCAAAACAACGAAGCCCTCACCAAGACGATGGCGTGCCGTGATGAACAAGTCCGATTTCGGTTTCCAAATCTCGACTACGGAATTTTCCTGCCGGACGCACAGAACGGTCAAACACGCGTCGTTGTAAGGCAGGCCAGGGCGACGTTCAGGGCGCATGTCACCGATTTGGCCATTCCCGACATGGGCAAAGCCCATAGCCGCTTTGCAGGCGTCGGATACGCTGCCCATACCCGCGTCCAAAAGAGCCTTGGCAATGGCAATTTCCATCACATTGAAAAAGGAGAAGGTGCGATGCGCACCGGGGGAGCCGCCGCCCTGAATGGGAGCATATTGCTTGTGACCAACGATCAGATCGCGCTTGAGCCAGCTTTGCAACGTAGCGTTCGGTAGGCCGGTTGCCGCGACCACTTGGCCGGTCGAAAAACGCTGTTGAAAAATGTTCATATCAAAACCCTAGTTGGCAGTTGCCCTCTTGTGCCATGGATCAATTAAGAAGGCAAGCGCCAACTTGCGTTTGCCCCCGCCCGCTAATGCGGGGGCAGGGGTCAAACTGCGAAGCGCTGGTCATCCGCCATGATGGCGTCAGAAACCTCTTGCGATATTTTGTAGCCTTTCATCATCCGGCGCTTCCATCGCGCCTGAACTGGTGTGGGTGCGGCGATCAGGCATTGCGCCTCTACCGCCCGACGATACGCTTGATAGGCCAGCAAGCAATCTTGATGGCGCGGGTCGTGTCGTCCGGCATCACGGAGGCTGAGAGCCGCCGCACGATGCAAACATTCGGCAAGGTCAACCTTTTCCATGAACTTTGACCAGACAGCTACTTCATTAGCGATCAGCCATTTGCGGAATTTAGGCGTGTCCGCCTGTTCTTCACCGACAGGGATGGGCGCAAGCAATTTTGCGATGAACGCAGATGTGATAGGGGCACGGGTAGCCATGATGATCTCCTTAGGATCAAGTGTGGTCAGTGGCGGGCCTGTGTTAGCGCACATGCTCGCCGCGCATTGTTACGTAACGACTTGACTAGCGTCGGTCAACCCGTTACGTAACGAGGATGTCTCCATTAACAAACGCCGAGCGGCAAGCCCGCTACCGCCAGCGCCAGGCATATGAGCTTAGCGTTATGAAGCAGCAGATCGCCCAGCTTGAAATCTGGGTGAACGAGTTGCAGTCAAAAGCCGGGGTGGCTGTCCGTCAGCTTCCAAAGGAAGCGGCATCAAGTGAGTAAGGACTTATTTCTATGATCGACGCAAAGCCGATGTCTGACCTTAATTTACAAGATTATGATAAGTTTATGAGTCATGCGATCTTATCGGTCGAAAGTATCTCAATCGTAGCTATGCGTGTGTGGCGCGATGTTCTCGAAGAATTGGAACGTCGAAACCAAGTGCAGATTGTGTCGGGATCACTTGAAAACATCGGCGATGCTTTGATAACCCGACTATATCCCTAAACCCACATAGGGCCGCTGCCTTTATAGGTTTGCGGCCCTTCGTCCCTGTCCGCCAGCCCGCACGCCATGATGGCCGTCACGATGCCGTCGATCCGGTCCAGGCTTTTGGATTTCGTCGGCTTGCGGTTTCCAGCCGGGTCCGTCTCCACGATCACGTTGCCCGCCTGCCATCGCATCAGCGGATTACCATTGTGCTGCATCCGGCCCGCCAGCACGGCGCGCTCGAACGCATCGACAGCCGGGGCATATGATTTGAAGCCCGGCACGAACTCGACCATGGGCAGGTCTATGCCCTCGTCCGATAGGAGCTTGCCCAAGTCCTCAAAGCGCCAGCGATCGAAAGAAATGCCCTTCACGTCATAGGCTTGCCGCACGTCCGCCAAGCGCCGCGCTATCGCCACGCGGTCGGTCGCCCGGCCTACGGTGCGCTCCATAAATCCGTCATCGGCCCAGCGGTCATAGGGCACCCGGTCGCGCTCCACCCGCTCGCCTATCGTGTCATGCGGCACCCAATGCCAGGTGAGCAGTTTGCCATGATCGGGGAACCATAGCGAGAAGGCGCAAAGGTCGCGCGTGCTGGATAGGTCGAGTCCCCCATAGCAAGCCTGCCCCTCCAGCTCGATCGGGTCGAAGGGTTCGCCGTTCGCATCCCAATCCGCTTGTTCGATGAAACGGCCCTCTGCGGCAATGCGCTGGTTGAGGTTGAGCAGCCGGAACGATGGCGCAAAGGATGGCGAGCGCATCGCCCGCGCCGCAGCGTCGGCAAACTGTTCTTCATTGAGGAACGCGCCCAGCGCTGGGTTCGCCGCCATCCACGCCGCGCGATCGTCCAGCGCGCAATCATCCGGGGCACTGTGGAGCTGCACATAGGTCGTCGGGTTCGGCTCCGCGTCCAGCATCTCCGAAAAGAAATGCAGATCGTCCGCTGCCTGCGTGCTGATCGTCACTCCCAGCGCCGACGCCCGCTTGCCCATGCCGGTCGCCAGATTGTCCCAAAGCTCGCGGGAACGCCATTGGGCCACCTCGTCGGCAATCCAGAATGACGGGGCCAGGCCATGCGCCTTGCGGGCGTCGGACGTAAGCGCGCGCCAGATGGATTGCGATTCCTCGTCAATGATCTCCTTGTGCCAATCCTTGATATTCACCCGCGCCGCCATCCATGGCACCGCCTCGATATAGGCCCGGCACATGCGGAAAAGGACGCTCGCCTGTTCGCGGTCGAGCGCAGCGGCATAGCACTCGCCATAGGGTTCCTGCATCGGCCCCAGCAGGTGCGCCAGCGATAGGCCCGCAAGGATGGCGGATTTGCCGTTGCCGCGCGCTACGCTCAGCGCCGCCAGCCGCACCCGCCGCTTGCCAAGGTCATCAACGTCGCCATAGATGCCGCGCACGAACTGTTCCTGAAAGTCGAGCAGCTCCATCGTTTCGCCCGCCATCAAGCCCGACACGATCGGCAGGGTCCGCAGGAACGCAAGCACCTGTTCGGCCTGCGGCATCCCGTCCTGTTCCCAGGGTTTCGCCGCATCTTGCGGCACAACCTTCGCAGCCGCCGCGCGAAGGCGACCAGCACCGGGGCCGCGCTTACCCATTTCGGTTGTCCTTTGAAACTAATTGAGTCTGTGTGTTGGGCGTCGGTCCCTTGGCATCAGCCCTGAGCGATTTTCCACGCCACGGATGATCGGGGTCGAGCGGCCAGCCGTTCACATCGCACCCCTTGCGTGGGCGGTTGCTCTTGATCGCGCCTGCCTCAGTGCCACGCGCCGTCTTTGCGCCGTGGCAGGGGCCGCAGTAGGATGCTAAGCCATCATGTCCAGGGAAGGCAGGTCCGCCGTCGCTGATAGGCACACGATGATCCACGGTGTTGGCACGGGTGAGCCTGCCCATAGCCTCGCACCCCTCACAGGTCGGGAAGCGCGACAGGTGTGCCAGCCGCAGGTCGCGCCATGTCGTCGTGTTGTAGGGCCATGCTGCCATCACTGTTTCTCCAATTGTCGAGCAAGGCGCTGCAATGCGCGCTCAATCTCGTGCCGGTTCTCAAAGTAGCGTTCGGGGTTGCGCCAGTCGGGGGAGAGCCTGCCGATTTCCCTCGCAAGCTGACGTGCCGTGAAAGCGGGTGCGGTCATTGGTCCGCCCTCCCAAAGACAGGTTGGACAGGTTGAGACAGGTTAAACCTATCTCCCCATACGTGTGCGCACGCGCATGAACGATCATCAGGAAAAGGTGTCCAAACCTGTCCAACCTGTCCCTTACTCATGGAAAGCGCCCTTCGCCTTGAGCGCCAGCCCGCGATAGCACCGGACGCCCCCGACTTTGCCGCGCTGGAAACCCGCCCGTTTGAGCTTGCTACTCATGCCCGTTTGCGTGCCGGGTTCGTCGCCCGCCGCGCGGGCATATTCCGCCCAATCGTTATAGAGCGTGGTCGGGATTTCCCATTTGCCGGACGCGCGCTCGCAGCGGTCATTGATCCACTGACCAAACAAGTCTTGGTCATCGAAGTATTCTTGCGTCGCCGCCGTGACGATCTCAGGCCGGACAAGCCCGTTCGCCTGCCAATCTTTGCAGCCAGCTATCGCCCAGGCGAGGATGCGCCCCGCTTCCGCTTTCAGCTTTTCTTCCAGCATCCGATCAGGCTGCACCGGCTTTTGCGTGAACGGCACGATATTGAAGCGCCGCCGCGCCGCATCGTCCACATTAGCCAGCACCGGGGCATGATTGCCCACGATCACGAGTTTGAACTGAGGGACGAACTCGAAAAAATCCTGCCGCATGAACCGCGCGCTGATCTTGTCGCCGCCCGTCAATTGCTTGATCCGGCTTTCGGCCCATGCTCGGCCTTCCTCCGTCTCACTGGCTGATACCATCCGTGCACCATTGAGCATGGCAAGGTCGGTCGGGTGCCGATCGCTCTTGCTGGCCGTGAAGGTGTCCATGCCCGCCGTGGTGGCATAGTCGCCCATGATATGATTCAGGACATTGAGGAATACGCTTTTGCCGTTCCCACCGGGGCCATAGATGAAGAACAGCGCGTGTTCGTTCGTCAGGCCAGTGAGGCAATATCCCGCCATCTGTTGCAGGAAGCGCATAAGATCGCGGTCGCCCGCCGTGGCTTGGTCGAGAAAGCGAAGCCACAAGGTCGGCTCGCCATGCTCAGGTTCAACGCCAGTCTGTTTCGTTATCATGTCGGCAGGTCGGGCCGGGAAATAGTCGCCGGTGCGCAGGTCCACCGTCCCGCCAGGCGTGCCCAGCAAATAGGGATCACGATCCCACCCGTCCGCTGTCACCGCATGAACAGGATCGGCGCGCGCGAAGCGTTCAACGCCCCCGGCGAAATTCGCCTTGCCAGCCGCCCCGTGCCGCCGCGCCATCTCGCGCGCATAGGTAAAGGCGCGATGGCAATTGTCCGGTCGCCACCGCGTGCTATCCCATTCAAACCATGATCCGGCATTATGATCGAAGCGCAGGGAATTGCCGTGCAGGGCCGTGAAGGCCAGCGCAATGTCATCCTCTGAAGGGTCGAGCTTTGGCTTCTTTCGTCCAGCCGTGAGGCCGCTGGAAAGCGTGTCCCGCGTCTCATCGCCATCTAAGCCCGCATCGTTCGCCGCTTCGCCAAGTGCGCGGCGTGCCTCCACGGTGTCGATATGACTTTGTGCCAAGCGGAACGCCGACTTATTCAGTTGAGCATTGCGGGTGCCAGCCGGGGCGTTGCGCACCTTGTCAGCTTCATGTTCGACCAACGTAGGCGTGCGCAGCATATCCGACAGCCAGGCGGGGACGGGAGCAATGTTGAACAGGCCAGGGGGATTGCCCCATTCATAGGTCGAGCCGGACGGATGCAGGCTTCCGGGCGCGACCACATAGCCGCCATCGCCGCGAATATCCACGCCGGGACGGATGCCTGCCCGGTTGCCGATCGTGCCGCCCGGATGCTGGAAATAGACGTGAACGCCTTTGCCGGTGCGCACGGTGATGGTGTCGGGGATGCCAAGCGCCTCGGCTTCCTTAACCGCGTCGTCGCTGTCCAGGTCCAGCACGAGCAGGCCGGAGATTGCGCCCGTAGCAATCCCAATATTGGTGTCCGACTTCGCCCACTGGCGCACGGTCGCTAGGCCCGCTGGCTCAGTTTGATAGGATTTCCATTTGCCCAGCGGCTTCTTGTCACCGCGCTGCACTGGAAAGACGGAAAAGCCCAGGTCCAGCAATTGTTGCCAGCGCGATGGAAGGGCGAACTCGCGTTCGTTCGGCATCACCGTCATTGCGCGGCCCTTCCATCATCGGTAGGGTTCGCAAGCCAATCCGCACCCATGGAAAGGTCCGCCCCCGCATCGCCTGCCAGCGACGCGGGGGCTTTCTTTTTGCCGGGCGGATCGACGTTACACGGACATAACTCGGACATGGCCCCCGAAGGGTATGGCGATTTTCCGTCTAAGCTGTTGAAAAATTTGGTCGGGGAAAGAGGATTCGAACCTCCGGCCCCTGCCTCCCGAAGACAGTGCTCTACCAGGCTGAGCTATTCCCCGACCGATGCCGACGCCGCCGTTAAGCGACCCCGTAAGGCAGGCCGCAGCCTATAGAGACGGGGTTTCGGGCTGGCAAGCGGCCAGTGACGCTTTTTTTACGGCCGTAGCGATGCCCCGATGCGCTAAAGCCTGTGGATCACAGATTCGATTCCGACAGGACCAGCGCTTTGCCCGACACGCCCCATTATGAGCAGCAATATCTCGACCTGATGCGGCATATCTGGCGGCATGGGGACGAGCGGATCGACCGCACCGGGGTCGGCACCCGATCGATCCTGGGCGCGACGATGCGGTTCTCTCTGGCCGACGATGCCGTGCCGCTGCTCACCACCAAGCGGGTTTATTGGAAGGTCGCGGCGCGCGAAATGCTGTGGTTCCTGACCGGCGACACCAATATCCGCGAACTGGTGCGGCAGGGGGTGCATATCTGGACCGACTGGCCGCTCGACGCCTATCGCAAGGCGACGGGCGAGACGATCGACCGGGAGGTGTTCGAGGCGCGGATCATCGCGGATGAGGGCTTTGCGCTGGAGTGGGGCGATCTGGGGCCAGTCTATGGCGCGCAATGGGTCAATTGGCCGCGCTACGAACCGGCGGGCGAGGGGCTGTATCGCCGGGCGGAGAAGGGGCACAACCAGATTGCCGCGCTGGTCGAGGCGATCCGGGCGACGCCGGGGTCGCGCCGCTTGCTGTTCACTGGCTGGAACGTCGCCGAAGTGGCGCAGATGGCGCTGCCGCCCTGCCATATGACTTATCAGTTCCAGGTGTCGAACGGGAAGCTGAACGGCCTGTTGTTCCAGCGCAGTTGCGACCTGGGCCTGGGCTTTGCCTTCAACATATTCGGCCTGTCGATGATCACCCGGATGCTGGCGCAGCAATGCGATCTGGAGCCGGGCGAAGTGGTTTGGCAGGGGGGCGATGTGCATCTTTACCTCAACCATGCTGCGCTGGTGGAAGAACAGATGAGTCGCATGCCTTCGGGGGCGCCGAAACTGCGGATCAAAAACCGGCCTTCATCCATTTTCGACTATGCCATCGAGGATTTCGAGGTGGTCGATTATGCGCCGCAATCCCATATTTCCGCGCCCGTCGCCGTGTGAAGCGGACAGCGAGGCGGACATAGGTTTGAGAAAAATTGGGTAAGGGAGGCTTGCCTTTCTCTGCGTTGTAATTTAATATCCAATCCAAGCAATATTATTGCAACGCAGCATAGGAGGCAGGATGACCGATCCTCTCGATATCGGAGCCACGCAAGGCGAGCCGGGGCGCAACCTGCCCCCGTTGCGCCTGCATGTGCCCGAGCCGCCAGCCCGGCCGGGCGAGAGCGCGGACTTCACCCATTTCGACATTCCCGCCGCCGATGCCGCGCCGCGCCCGGACGAGGCCGCGCAGCCCGCGACCATGCGTGACATGGCCTATGGCCTGGTACGCGTGTTGGACGAAGAGGGCGCGGCGGTGGGGGCGTGGAACCCCAAGCTGCCGCCCGAAACGCTGCTGCGGATGTTGCGCACCATGGCGCTGACCCGTGCGTTCGATGCGCGCATGTTCCGTGCCCAGCGGCAGGGCAAGACCAGCTTCTATATGAAGTCGACTGGCGAGGAGGCGGTGTCGATCGGCGCGGCACTGGCGCTGTCGCGCGACGACATGTGTTTTCCAAGCTATCGCCAGCAGGGGATTTTGATCGCGCGCGATTGGCCCATCATCGACATGATGAACCAGATCTATTCCAACAAGGGCGATCGGCTGAAGGGTCGCCAGTTGCCGATCATGTATTCG
>Ga0154542_1042_pt4 | contig 11910 bp, 11 predicted proteins | sample RifGroF1_FD_105685 | JGI IMG/M metagenome (GOLD analysis project Ga0154542, IMG submission 105685) | Sphingomonadales bacterium GWF1_63_6 | reverse complement strand
GCCTCGACGGCCTGAATCGCCTCGCGCTGGTAGTGGCGAAGGGGAAAGCCGAAGTCGAACGGCTGCGCTGCCAATTCCTTTTGGGCAGCCTCTTTGTTGACAGACAGCCGTTCAAGAAGGCCCCTGGGCGAAGGCCAGCCGGCCAAAACTTCTGCCGGATTATTGGGATCGCGAAGGTCACGCCGCCAGATGCCCGACAGCGCCTCCACTTGCTTCAGATATGGGCGACCATTGGTGGAAAATGCAAACGGCGCTTTGAATTCCAGCCAAGGTCCGTCGTCGGCAAATTCGGCCTCTTGCATATGAATGTCGGAGGCATAGCGTTCGGCTTGACGCAAAACAGCCATGACATTGCGATTACGGCGTTTGGCCTCTATCGTTCCAACAATAGCCATCCCGCAGAACAAGGCGTAGTCAGCAGGTCCCGTCATCGTTGGCCATTCAGCGATAGCCCGATTGCGCCCTTTGACCGGGCGGCTGCCACTCGCATAGCGCAGGAGCTGGGTATCCGCTTCCCAACCGGCGTCACGAAGCTGCTGATCGATCAGCGCACGCGTACCAGCCTCATCGAGATTGATCTGGTCGGCGGCATCCCGAGCCAATTCCGCCACGATTTCGGGCGCAGGGGCATTGTTGCCCTTCGCAAACGAAAGCGCAGCCTTGAGTTGCTCTGCAAGTGCGGAGCGCCCCTTGTCGGCCTCTTCAGCCAAACTCTCCCAGATTGCGCGCTCTTGCCGCTCAGCAGCGGCGGTCTCCGCCACCGACTTTCGCTCTGCCTCTGCCGCAACGGCTTCCGCTTTCAGGCGCTCCGCCTCGGTTTGCGTTGCGGCCAGTTCGGCTTTTAGACGATCCAATTCCTGGGCAAGTGCTGCATTGGCGTCGGTGGGGCTCGCCGGGGGGACAAATGGGCCGAACTTGTCGGCTGGATTGTGAAAGGTGCGCGCATACCAGATGGCAAGCTGACGGGCGAGCTTGAGACCATTGAGTGCACCGGCGTGATCGTCCGCGCCGCCATGGGCCGCCTGGTTTCCGGCAATGCGAAGAGAATGGAACAAGTCCCCGACTTGGCCGGGGAGGCTGCATTCAAACTTCAATCGCCGAAGTATATCGGCAAGATTGTCACTGGGAAAAACCTCAAGGCCATAGCGCGAGGCAGTGAGTTGCGCGGTCAGTTCAGAAAGTTGACGCAGCTTGATCAGGCATGTGTTCGGGTCTTCAGCAAAATAGCGCTCCGCCAGTAGCCCCAGTCGATAGACCTGTGGCTCAAGCTTTTGAAGAAATGCAAAGTTTGAATTACCCCCGACCATCAGCACTGGTTATCGCTGGTCAGGCAATTGCACCATAGGTTTTCGTATCGTGCGTCAGACCAAGGCGCGTTGCTGTGTAGCGAATGGGCGCTGGCTTGCGGAAATCTTCTCTATCCGCTGGCGCGGACCCGGCCTGTAGTCCCAGCCCATTCGGGGCACGATCAGGAGCAGGAGAGCGGCGGTCTGTACCCGGTGCGCGCAGATCGACTAGCGATCCCGGCCAGAGAACCGTGCATCGGGCAAAGCGGATGGCCAGCATGTCATGATGTGTCGACCCGTTGTCCGAAAAGCGTATATCTTTTTCGGACAACGGCATGATCGACAATTGTCCGAAAAAGATATACGAGTTTCGGACATGGCCTCCGTTCGCGATTCCATTCTCCAACGGCTTGACGCCGATGCCGCCTGTGTGTGGACGCCGGTCGACTTTGCCGATCTTGGCGCACGACCCATCATCGACAAGACGCTGCAACGCCTGACCAACGAGGATATTCTGCGGCGGATTGATCGAGGCCTGTACGACAAGCCGGGATTCAATCCTCTGACCGGGAAGACGAACGTGCCCAACCCGCGCGCGGTGATCGACGCTATTGCGCGGCGTGACCAGCTTCGCGTCATCGTCGATGGCATGACCGCCGCAAACGACCTGGGCCTTACCGATGCCGTGCCTTCCAAGGTGATCGCCCACACCGAGCGCCGCCTCAAAGCCATCGAGCTTGGCAAGATGCGGATCGAGTTCAAGCCGACCACCACGAGCAAGCTGTTCTGGGCCGGACGGCCTGCGATGCGGCTCGTCCAGGCCCTGCACTGGCTCCATGACATCATCTCGCGCCCTGGCGAACGGGAGATCATCGAGGCCAAGGTACGCCGAATTCTGAATGGCGACGACGATCATGATGCGCTGGCCGACGACCTGTTTGCGGGCTGGTCGGCGCTGCCCGGATGGATGCAGGATTTTCTGAGGCCACTCATGCCCCGCCAGTCAGCACGCACTGCCGTGCAATGATCATGGCAGCCGGTTATCACGCCATCCTTGCCGCCGGAGCCGATGCGCGCCGGGATCTGTTCGAGGCTACTGCCCAGCGGATTGGCACCAGCGCCCAGAATATCGAAAAGGACTTCTGGGTCTGCTGGACACTTGACCTGCTGTTCAACGGAATCACCGATGGCCCGCGCCTGTTGTTCAAGGGTGGCACTTCATTATCCAAAGGCTTCGCGCTGATCGAGCGATTTTCGGAGGACATCGACGTCACGGTTTTCCGGCAGGACATTGGCGAGCCTGCCGAAGTTGCCGAACTCGCCGTGCTATCCGGCAAGAAGCGCGAGGCGAAACTCAATGCCATCCGCGAGGCCTGTCAGGCTTATATCAACGGGGAGCTTCGGGAGACGCTGGCCGAGCTGATATCAGGCAGGCTGGTTGCAGCGGGGCTGACTCCCGACGTGGCCCGGATCGAGGCCGATCCTGACGATCCTGACAAGCAGACGTTGTTGCTCTGGTATCCGGTGACCACCGAGCCGACCCCGTACATCCGCAGCGCCGTCAAGATCGAGTCAGGCGCAAAGTCGGCGCTCGACCCTCACCAGACACATAGCATCGAGCCATATGTTGCCGGTGACGCCTGGCAGCTCGACCTCACCGTGCCGAACATAACCATCGTCGATCCCGCCCGCACGTTCTGGGACAAGGTCGTGATCCTTCACGGGACGCGACGATGGTTTGAACATCGCGGCGAGCTGCGCGGCGCAGGCCAGCGCGTGTCGCGCCATTATTACGACCTCTACCGTCTGCTGGACTCGTCCATCGGCCAACAGGCATCAGGCAATCTGGCGCTAGCCGCCGATTGCATCGCTCATGCCGCCATGTTCTTCAACCGGAAGGACTTCGATCTTGCCGAAGCCAAGCCCGGCACGTTCACGCTGACCCCGAGCGAAGCCATGCTCCCAGCGTTGCGAACAGACTATCGCGCCATGTCAGGCATGATCTTTGGCAAGGCACCAGCCTTCGATGACATCATGGCTGCCATTGCCCGCTTCGAAGCGAAGCTCAACGAGGCCGAGAAATAGGGTCAGGCCCCGGCAAAAGGGATTGCCCCCTTTCGAACGGCAATGCCAAAGTCAAATCAGCGGATCAAACGGGCTCGGAAATTGGGTGAGTTTGGATGTTGATTGGCCACCGATCCGGCGAGCGTTCGATAATCGCACGCATTTCTGTCTGCAGGGGGCGACGATGGATCGTCCCGGCGGAGTGGATCTGCGTCAGAAGGGGATGACGTCATGCTCCCCTCGCAGACGATCCACGCCCCCTCAGTTCCTTGATATCAGATTGCATCATTCAGTCGTGGCATGCTCCCCGACTGTAAGCGATCAGCGTCACATGATATGCCCTGCTCTTCGCGCATGGCGTCCACCCTTGCGGGGCCGCGCTCTATGGCGCTTGCGCGCCACCGAGCCTGGCTTTGCCTATCTCGGCCCTGCCGGGTTTCGATCGCTGACGCGCGACCCTGATGGATCGCTGGCGGACATCGCTTGTGGGCGATGGCGTGGGCCGGTCCCGGCCAAGCGGTGTGGGCGTCGCTTCCCTCTAGGCCCGTCGCGGCGGGCGGCAAGTCGGCCGGTGGCGCGGCTCCTTCACTGATGTTGCGGTCCTGCGGATGCAGCCCGCCGCTTGTCCGGGCCTGCCGGTGCGCTCTTGCCGCCCACCCCGCTTTTCCGGGGCCGGTGTGTGCAAGAGGAGTAAGGAAGATGGAACTCAAGCATATCGACATTGCCTGCCTCTCGGTCTCGCCCGCGAACATGAGGGGCGTGAAGAAGGCACCGGACCTGACAAATATCCTTCCGTCCGTTCGGGCGCGGGGTGTGCTGGTGCCGCTGATCGTGAGACAGAACGGATCGCCGACCACCTATGAGATTGTCGCGGGCAAGCGACGTTATCATGCCGCGCTGATCGTGGCGCAGGAGGAGGGAAGCGTCGAACCGCTGCCCTGCGCGATCATGGAAGCGGGCGACGATGCGGCGGCGCTGGAAGCATCGCTCATCGAGAATATCGCCCGACTCGATCCCGACGAGGTGACGCGATGGGAGACGTTCACGCGGCTGGTCAAGGAAGGCCGGTCGCCCGAGGATATCTCGCTGACCTTTGGCCTCACCGCCTTGCAGGTGAAACGGACGCTCGCCTTGGGCAATCTGCTGCCCCGCATCCGCAACCTCTATCGCAACGACAGCATCGATGCTGTGACCGTGCGGCATCTGACCTTGGCGTCAAAACCCCGGCAGCGCGAATGGCTGGCGCTGCTGGACGATGAGGAAGCGCGTCCGCCCATGGGCCATTATGTGAAGGCGTGGCTGCTGGGTGGCAGCGCCATCGCCACCAACAAAGCATTGTTCGATCCGGCGGGCTATACCGGCGGGATCGTGGCCGACCTGTTTGGCGATCATAGCTATTTCGCCGATGCCGACCTGTTCTGGCAGATGCAGGAGGCAGCGATTGCCGACAAGGTCGAAGCGTTGCGTGACGCAGGGTGGCAGGATGTTGCCGTCATGGCGCGCGGCGAGGCCTTTCATGCATGGGAGCATGAGCGTTGCCCCAAGGCCAAGGGCGGACGCGTCTATGTGACCAAGGGCCATGGTGGCGACGTCAGTTTCCATGAAGGCTATGTGACCCTCAAGGAGGCGCGCAGGCTGGAACAGGGCGGCAACGTCGAGAAGGCGGTTCGACCTGAACTCTCCGCGCCACTGGCCAGCTATGTCGATCTCCATCGCCATGCCGCCGTGCGCGCGAAGGTCGGGACGGCCCCTGCCATCGCTTTGCGGTTGATGGTGGCCCATGCCATTGCCGGATCGTCGCTCTGGCGGGTCGATGTCGCTGCACAGCGCGGGGCAAGTGATGCGATCACGGAGAGCGTCGAAAATTGCGCATCGGAAGCGGATTTCGACAAGGAACGGCGGATCGCGCTCGATCTCCTCGGCCTTAATCCCGACACGCCGACCGTGACCGGCCATGCTTATGATCGGGAGCTGGTCCCGCTTTATCTGCGGCTGCTGGACCTCGACGACGCCATGGTGCTGGGCATCCTTTCCATCGTCATGGGCGAAACGCTGGAGGCCGGGTCGGCGCTGGTCGAACTACTGGGCGTTCAGCTTGAGGTGAACATGGCGTCATGCTGGCAGGCCGATGACGCTTTGCTCGAACTTGTCCGCGACCGAGAGGTGATGGGGCATATCCTTGCCGATGTGGCAGGCAAGGAAGTGGCAACCGGCAATGGCAGTGCAACGGCCAAGGTGCAGCGGCAGATCGTTCGGGACTGTTTTGCCGGGACCAATGGCCGGGAAAAGCGGGACGGCTGGGTGCCACGCTGGATGGCCTTTCCGCCATCATCCTACACACAGCGGCGCGGCGTTGGCAGCGTCGAGCGGTGGGAGGCGGTTGCGCCGTTGATCGAGCCGCAGGACGAGGGGGAGCCGGAAGAGGGTGCCGCCGACGCGACAGATGCCAGCGATGAACAGGTGATCGCCAGCGAGGACGAACCGGTCCAGCAGGCAGCCTGATCGATAGGGCGGGCGGCGCGGAAGCGTCGCCCGCTTGTTTCATCATTGCCCATGACGGGGCTGCGCGGAAATTTGCGCCGGTCGGCTCCGCCGCCCGGCATGGTTGCTTGCAGCGATTTCTGGGGGATGCGGAGCGCTGCGACAGGCAGCGCGAAGGGCCTCGCTGCGGACACCGCGCAATAGGCGCGATGACGTTTGATCATTGTCTGATCGGCCTGTCGGCGCGGCGGGGGTGGGCGTCGCTACCCTCTAGTCCCCCCGCGGCGTGCCGCAAGTCGGGCTTCGCTCCAACTCCTCCACATCCGTTGCGGCCCTTGCGGGTGCGGCCCGCCTCTGTCGGAGAGCCTGCCGGTTCGCTCCTGCCGCCCACCCCCGCCACTCCGGCGGCCGGTGCGATGCGGGAAGGAGAAAGGTCATGGGATATCAGGACAAGACCATACGCACCGGCGCGACCCTCTATAGCGAGGTAACCGACCGGATCATCGCGCAACTGGAGGAAGGCACCCTACCATGGGTGCGGCCATGGGATAATGGCAAGGCGGCGCTGGGCTTGCCGCGCAACGGCGGGACCGGCAGGCGCTATTCGGGCATCAATGTGCTGATCCTGTGGCACCGCCTGTTCGAGCAGGGCTATGGTTCGCAGCGCTGGCTGACCTACCGGCAGGCGCAGGCATTGGGCGGCAATGTGCGCAAGGGGGAGCAGGGCACGACCGTCTGTTATGCCGACAGGTTCACACCCAAGGATGGTGATACTGTACGCATCGGACCGGATGGCGAACCGCGTCAGATTGCCTTTTTGAAGCGCTTTACCGTTTTCAACATCGACCAGTGCAAGGGACTGGACGTTGCGCCATCGACTGATCCCGTTGCGACATGGAACCCGGCCATTTCCGTGCCCCGCGCGGAGGCGCTCATCGCGGCGAGCGGCGCGGATATCCGTATCGGCGGCGGCGAGGCCTATTATGCTCCGCAGGACGACTATGTTCGCGTGCCCCGGGCCGAACATTTTCATGAACCGATCAACTGGTATCGCACAGCACTGCATGAGCTGGGGCACTGGACCGGACATCGCTTGCGGCTGGATCGCCTGCCCGACAGCGGCTTTGGTAGCCCCGCCTATGCGCGCGAGGAACTGATCGCCGAAATGGCCAGCGCCTTCCTGTGTGCGGAACTCGGCATCGTACCGACCGTGCGCCATGCCGATTATCTGGGCGCATGGCTGTCTGTCCTGCGCGAAGATAGCAGAGCAATCTTCCGTGCCGCCAGTCAGGCCAGCAAGGCCGCCGACTATCTGCTGGACTTCATCAGGGACGCAGGAGGCGATGATGACCACGCCCGATAATGCCCAACAGGCCAAGGCGCAGGCGGCAATCGAGAAACTGCCGCCCAAAGCCTATATGGTCTTTTTCGCCAGTCAGGTGGAGGGGCTGAGCTATGTCGAGATTGCGCAAAGGGAGGGCATGTCGCTCGAACAGGTGCAAGATCACATGCTCATAGCCATCCGGATCATCGCGCGGGAAATGCAATAGGATGCTAAATCGCCTTGCCCGCTTTCAGGGCTTGGCAAGGCGATGATTTGCCGCGATTCTGCGCGGCATCATGAAGAGGCTCGACGACCCCGACATAAAATTGCCCGACGCCAAGCGTCGGGAACTTGGTCATGTCGTCGATATCGTCAGGGAGGGCTTTGCGCAGGCCATCCGCCATCGCACCCAGCCCCGCTTTCGCAATGGACAGATTCTCAAGATCATCCTGTTTGGCAGCTATGCGCGTGGCGATTGGGTCGAGGATCCGGTGGGGCGCTATTTCTCCGACTATGACATTCTCGTCATCGTCGATCATGAAGACCTGACCGACATTGCGGAATTCTGGACAAAGACTGAAGACCGGCTGCTGGAGGAACTGGCCGAGGGCACCCGGCTGCGTACCCCGGTCGGGCTGGTCTATCACAGCCTTGACGATGTGAACGAGAAGCTGCGCCTTGGGCGCTACTTCTTCATGGATATATTGCGCGACGGCATCCTGCTGCATGACGAGCCCGGACATCCGTTCGTGGAGCCCAAGCGGCTATCGGCAGGGGAAGCGCTCAAGGAGACGCGGGACTATTTTGAGGAATGGTCGAAGAGCGCTGCGGGTTTCATTCGCAATTCAAGCTATGCCATCAGCGATGGGGACCAAAAACTCGCTGCTTTCCTCCTTCATCAAGCGACCGAACGGCTTTACCATTGCATCTTTCTGGTCCGCACACTGTACAGCCCCAAAACCCACAATCTGAACCGGCTGCGCGCGCAGACCGAGCAGCTGGAACCCCAGTTGCGCGCCATATGGCCGACCGACAGCAAGTTCGAAAAACGCGCCTATAATCTGTTGCGCGAAGCCTATATCAAGGCGCGCTATTCCCGCGAATATGTCATCACCGCCGAGGAACTGGACTGGCTGGCCGAGCGGGTCGCAATGCTGCAAGCGACGGTGGGAGCGCTGTGCAGTGCCCGGATCGCGGAACTGGAAGCAGCGCTCAGTCCATCACATAGGTCTTGAGCGCCCGCAGATCGCGGGTGATCCATTTGGCGTCGCGCGCAAAATCCTCGTCGGTCATGCCGGGCTGCCGAAACAGCGTCAGCATGACCTCTGCCCCATCGCCATTGGCGATGACCCGCAGGGGAATATGGACCTCCTGTCCATCCCCTGTCTCGACCACATGGTCCATCACCCCATAGTCATTATGGGGCGTGAAGCGGATCGTGACGGGACCTTCCGGGCCATCGGCGATCCACTCGGTTCCACCCCGGCGAAGATCGGATTCGGTCAAGCCCGATGCCCATGTGGGGAATATCTCAGGCCGCCAGATCGCCTCATACAGAGCCTGCCAGTTGCGATCGATCGATATGCTGTAGGTACGCGCGGCCAGCATGATGCTCTCTCCTGAAGGAAGCGGGCGCTGTACCGGCTAGATCGCCCTGTGTCATGGCGGGCAAAGGCATGTGCGATGCGCATGGATAGAAATCAGGACTGGCCCGTTTCTGATTATACCCCCCGGCGTCGATCCTTTCCCCCTGGATTGGCGCCATTTTCATGTCCGGCAGCGATTGGCGACATTGCCGGGCGACAGACAATAGTGCGAGTGGGATAGCCGATCCCCAGGACATGCGGGGATCCTTAACCGCGGCGGGGCGGTGGGCATTCAAGGCCCGGTAGGGGCGCAGACACCGATTCGCTGCGTTGGGTAGAATTACCTGATTCGACCGGCGGTTGGGGCCGCCCGAGGTGATTTTCATGCGGGCGCATTCGCAGGCTCATGCGAAGTCGGGACGCATGCCCTGTGGGCAAATTGTAATGCACCGTACGCACGGGTGCTGCGCTTATTTATCGTTCAATATCAATATATTGTGCGATAAATAGGCGATCCGCCGAAATTTCTCTGCTGCATACATGTAGTGTGCGGGTGACGCCAATTTCGCGTAAATGATTGAAGTAATACGCGATTTATCCTGAATACATGTAGTCCGTAGTTCGAATACATGTATTTTTTCTGCCTCCCGAACAGCGTTTGGCGCGCGAGCCAACTGTGTCGAAATGATCACTGAGCGATTACAATTTGTCACGCGAGACAATTTCTTCGATTCACCCGTTCCCTCCCATCCACCTGATGTTATGATTGTCCGTGGCGGGCAGGCCATCCTATTTGTTTGGAAGATGTGTCATGCCTATTATAACTATCCGCCTCGATGAGGCATTGCATCACAGCGTCAAGCGCCGGGCCGCCGGTGCGCAACTTTCCATCTCCGAATTTCTGCGTCCAGTCATTGAGGATGTCGCCTTTCCGGGAGGGCGATATGCCTATACCGGGCAGGACGAGCTGCTCAGCGTCTCGATCCAGACCTTCGCTATCCTTGCCGCCCTTGCGGCGGAAACCTCCCCGCATGTTGTCGAGCGCGGCATGGCCGATGCCCGGCATCTGTTGCGCGAGCGGGGTCTGCTCGATCCCGCCAAGGATCCGTTGAGCGCGGTCGGCAAAACCGACGGCCGTGTCATGGGAGATGGTCGATGAGCATCTTCCGCAATGATATGCTGGGGTCCTGGACACGGGGCGGCCAGGCGATCGTCCATAATGTGCGCATGACGACCCAGGTCTTTTTCCAGACCATGACCGCGGGACTGGCCATCTGGGTGATGGGCACGATCTGGTATGTCCTCGAGCATCTGAGCAGCTATGAACGGTTCGTGCTGCTCAAGATCGCCGAGGCATCGGTGCGCGGCAATATGCCGGGCGATGCGCCGCTCCTGTTCAGGACACCGGCGGGTAAAATCTATTGGACCAGCGGTGACGCGCTGATGGGATCGGGGGTGGCGCGCACGGCACTCGCCGCGCTCGAACATCACGCCGTCTGGGGGGCTGTTCTGGCGGGCGGGTTCACCCTCATCATGCTGCTGGTCGCCTGGTTCATCTTCACCCGAACCGGTCGGGGGCTTGGCTCCAACGAATATCTCCGCGGGGCACGGCTCGCCAAACAGAATGACCTGCGCCGTCTGCTTTTCTGGCAGCGCAAGGGACCGTTGCGCATCGGCAAGGTGAAGATACCCGCCGCGTTCGAAGCCGAGCATATATTGGTGAGCGGCGCGCCGGGTACGGGCAAGACCAATGTCCTCAACCGTATGCTGAGCGGCATCCGGGCGGAGGGCAAGCGGGCGATCGTCTATGATACCGCCGGAACCTTCGTCGAGCGTTTCTACCGTCCCGGCAAGGACATCATCCTCAATCCGCTCGATGAGCGATCGCACGCCTGGACGCCCTGGGCGGATGTACAGCGCGACTATCATTATGACCAGATGGCTGAGTCCACGATCCCCGATCAGGGCAAGGATCCCTTCTGGGCGCGGGCCGCGCGCGGCACCATGGTCGCCGTCATGCGCAAGCTTGTGACACAAAAGCGGATGCTGGTCTCGGTCATGCTCGACATATTGGTGCGTTCCGACCTCAAGGCGCTTTCGGCCTTTGTCGCGGGCACCAACGGGGCCGCCTTCGTGTCGGTCGAAGGGGAGCGAACGTCAGCGGGCATACAGGCGGAACTGGCCTCCATGCTGCGTAGCTTTGCCTATCTCGACGACACCGAAAAGGGGCTGTCGATCCGCGACTGGGTGACAGACGAGAAGGATGACAGCTGGCTGTTCATCACCGTGAAGACCGACCAGTTGCCGACCTTGCGGCCCCTCATCACGGTGTGGCTCGACATCGCCATCTCCGCGATCATGAGCATGGAGCCCGATCGCAAGCGGCGTCTCTATTGCGTAATCGACGAATTGCCCTCCCTCCACAAACTGCCTTCGCTGGGGGACTTTCTTGCCCGTGCCCGCAAATATGGCGGCTGTGGCATATTGGGGTTTCAAAGCTATCCGCAGCTGGAGGCCACCTACGGCGCGCAGGAGGCGGCGGCCATCACCGGCTATTGCTCCACCTGGGTGGCGTTGCGCGCCAATGATCGCGGCACCGCGCGGTTGATCTCCGAGAATCTGGGTCAGGTCGAACAGGTCGAGGCCAATGAAGGCATGTCCTATGGCGTCAACGACATGCGCGACGGGGTCAACCTGTCGCGGGTGCAGGTGACCCGGCCGCTGGTCATGCCGACCGAGGTCATGAACCTGCCCAACCTCACCGGCTATCTCCGGTTCGGCCGCGATCTTCCGGTCATCCGGTTCAGGGATCGCTATCTCAAGGGAGAGACGATCGCGACGGGATTTATCGAACGTCACACCCCGGAGGTCAGGCTTGGCGAGATGCTGGAGGACGAAACCATGTCGCCACCCAGTGACGTCGATCCCTCAAACGGTGACGCGGCAGGCGAACCGGTCAGCGACAAGGCAGATGCGCCATCTGTTTCCGACCCGGCACCCGCCCGCAATCGGAACGATCAGGCGCGTGCGCCCCTTCCACTCCTCGGCATCAGCATCAACTCGTTCAGCAGACCCGGCGGTCCCAGCCGACCCGCCAATCCTGCCTGACATCTCCAGCATCAAGGAACAGCATCATGGTACATGTGATCAGGACGCGGCGGGGATTGCC
>Ga0154542_1036_pt4 | contig 12821 bp, 16 predicted proteins | sample RifGroF1_FD_105685 | JGI IMG/M metagenome (GOLD analysis project Ga0154542, IMG submission 105685) | Sphingomonadales bacterium GWF1_63_6 | reverse complement strand
CCGTCAGGCAGAAAATCCACTCATCTCAATGTCCAGATTTCCCAGGCCACCTCTGTCGAACGCATAGCTCGTCTCGGTCGCGATCGACCAGGCTTTGATCGGCTGTGTGCCGAACCGCCCCCGCTGGAGCATCCCTTCCCAGTTCCAGCGCAGGGCCGCATATTGGCCGAACAGCCGCGCACCATAGGTTTGCCGCCGCTCACGCGCGGTCATACCGGCATAGCGGGCGGCCGCATCGCTGTAGCGGAGCGCGTACAGATCAATGTTGACACCCTTTGCCACAGGCGTCGTGGCATAGAGGCCGTCAAGCTGTTTGGTCGGCGAAGGGCGGTCGTCGAAAGTGCCGGGCCGCACCGCTACGGGTTTCCCATGAAAGGCCTCGATGCGGGCGCCTCCTCGCTCCAGCATCAGCCGAACGCCGTCGAAAGGCTGCGGGATGTTAGGGCCATAGCGCAAACCGACCAGCCGTTCCGACCCAAGCGCGATCAACTCGCGCCCCGCGCGCAGCGTCAGCGATGCTTGATCGCCGATGGGTAGCCGGATATCGGCGAAGCCCTGGAGCAGGTCGAGGCCGGTCTCATTCGCCGGTCCCGCCCCCGCACCCACGCCTCTGGCATAGCCGCCAATTCCCTGGACGAAGATACGCGCGGGGCCAGCATGCAGGTCGGCAAGCGGCATGACACGCAGCCAGAGATAGCCATCATCCGGAGCGGGTGGCGCGCCCCAGAGATTGTCGGCAAAGCCCTCATAGCGGACCCGCGCCTCCGCGCCCAAGGTCAGCGTGAAACGACCGTCTTCATCCAGCGGACGATCCTTCAACCGCGCCCACCAGTCGGCCTGGCGATTAGGGGTTCCACGCAGTTGCGACCAGTCTTCGTCATAGCGCAGGTTGGTCTAATGATGAGCAAAGGGCTGGTTGAGCGTTTTACGGTCAAGGTGGGAATTGAGTATGCGGCAGGAGACATGGCTTCGCCTTACCTGGCGAGCCTTAGCGCACCCTACACGCTTCGCCTGAGGGAGCGAGCGCAATGGCTAGTCAGCAACTTTGAAGGGTTTTCCACCGATGAGCTTCGCTCTTTGATCCGGCGCTTTTTCGAGCGGTGGTCTAGCGAGTTCGAGTCTATCAAGGCGATTGGTTGAATATGGCGGGTTTATCCATCCAACTCGACCAAATCGCATTCGTCGGCCCCTCAAAAGATCGGATTGTCGATTTCGCTCCCGGCGTGAATGTCATCTGCGGGGCATCGGACACGGGAAAATCGTTTTTAGCCGAAGCGATTGATTTCATGCTTGGGGGATCAAGCCTCAAGGAAATTCCAGAGCGAGTTCCCTACGCAAGTGCAGCCCTGAAGTTCAGCTTTTCCGATGCAGCACATTGGAAGATTACCCGCGCCCTATCGGGAGGCAATTTCGAGCTGTTCCCCGTCACGCCCAATGGCGATGGCGCTGCTATTCGTCTCAAACAAAACCATGCCCAAGGAAAAACGGACAACATTTCTGGTTTTCTCCTCGACAAGATCGGCTTGCTCAATAAGCGCATTCTCAAGAGCAAGGCCAAAGCCACAACCGTTAGCCTCAGCTTTAGAAATCTTGCGCGCCTCATCATCGTACAGGAAGGCGAAATCCAAAGTCCGCAATCGCCGTTTCTGACGGGTCAGTTTACGACGCCAACGTCAGAGATGGCGACGATTAAGTTACTTCTCACTGGTGTTGATGACTCAGCAGTAGTCTCTACCATTGACGACAGTCCCGACAATAAACGCCAGCTTGCCCTCATTGATGAGATAATTTCAGATTTGTCGTCTGAGATTAGTGATATGGGGCACGAAAAGCCCGAACTGGTAGAACAGGCGGAAAAACTTCAATCCACAATTGACGCACACCGCGACAGCATGAAATCAGTCCAAGCCAAGTTGGACGATAAAATCCGTGACCGCAAATCGTTGTATGATGAATGTGCCAATCTCAACAATCGTCAAGTAGAAATTGTCGAACTGTTGGCGCGATTTAACCTCCTTCAAGTTCACTACCGGATCGACAAGGAGCGGTTGACTGCCATTCAAGAGAGTGGGTCTCTCTTCGCCCATGTCAGTCAGTCGCCTTGTCCATTGTGCGGAGCAACGCCGGACGCTCAGCATGTGGCGGGGGATTGCGATGGCGATGTGGAGGCCGTGGTAATTGCCGCCAGTGCCGAAATCGCAAAGATTGACCAGCTACTGATTGAACTGGGGCAAACCGTTGCTGATTTGAAGGACGAAACCGGGCTTATTGGGGTTGAGCTTGAGGAAAAACGAGCAGCATACAAGGGTGCCGACGAGCAGATCAGAGCAAGCATATCCCCTCTCGTTGTAGAGGCGCGTTCACAGTTTTCTGAGGTAGTGGAAAAGAAGGCTGAGGTTCAGGCAGCGATCGATATGTTCGACCGGCTGGAAAAACTACAGGAGCGTCGGGACGCGCTTCTGGATGACGGTAGCGACGACACTCCCGAAGCGCAAAAGGTTGAAGCTGGCCTTCCCGATGCCGCTGCCCATGCGCTTTCCATGACTATCGAACGTATATTGCGGGCTTGGAATTTTCCGGGCGAGTGCCGTGTCCATTTTGATAAGGAGCGGAAAGACTTCGTTATCGACGGCAAGCCAAGAGGTAGCCGTGGCAAGGGTCTGCGCTCCATCACTCACGCCGCGATCACATTGGGCTTGATGGAATATTGTCGTGAGCAATCATTGCCTCATCCAGGATTTGTCGTGATGGACTCTCCGTTGCTCGCCTACTTTGAGCCAGAGGGCGAGGATGATGTTGCCCTACAAGGTACAGACCTGAAAGAGCGGTTTTACGAATACCTTATCCAGCAACACGGTCGGGATAGTCAGGTTATCATCATAGAAAACCAACATCCGCCGACAAAGTTCGAGGACCGCTTAAAACTAACGGTATTTACTCGAAATCCTACAGAAGGCCGGTTTGGCTTACTGTAGTGTCGTACCTATGACGGGTAGTGTCTCAGTTTGAATTTTAGCTGATCGCCTGTCGCATCCATCCGCCGCTTCCTATATGCTTAGCGGAAAGCATGGAGGCAGTATGGCGTTAATTCCTGACGGGCGAGAAGTTGGCACCGAAACAGGCGTAAATCGTTCTGGCAAAGATTTGGACGGAAATCCAGTTGTCGTCAGCGCCTCGCACGAGGCGATCCAGGACTATGGATGGCCAACTGCATGGGGCGCTGGTGAAACCAAATATCAGCGTGGTACATATGAGCAGATTGGCGACACGCGCCTTATTCGGGTCACCACCGCAGATTGTGCCAACGAAAATGCCTAAAGGTCCACGCGGAGAAAGGCGCCCAGCCGACGCGGTCGGCTTGGCTGTCCTGGTCGGCAAGATCGCCACTGGCGAGGTCGAGGACGAACGCGACGAAAAGCTAACCAGCGCGGCGGCTGAAATGGGACGCGCTGGTGGCAAGAAGCGTGCTGAGAATATGACGCCGGAGCGGCGCAGGGAGATTGCGCAGAAGGCGGCTGCTAAGCGGTGGGACAAGCAAGCATAGAAAAATTCTACAGCCCGATGCTTGCTTAAGGTTTCCAGCAAGCATATATGCAATCCATGTAGCAAGCATGGAGCCGCTAGTTATGGAATCGCGACAGAGCAAAGGCGGCAAAAGCCGCGCTGAAAAACTCACGGCTGAGCAACGGCACGAAATTGCCAGCGCCGCCGCAAAGGCACGTTGGGCTGAGGCCTCCAACCTACCTAAGGCAACCCATATTGGAACGCTCAAGATTGGAGACGCGGAAATACCTTGCGCCGTTCTTTCGGACGGCACCCGCCTTCTAACCCAGGCTGGATTTCTTCAAGCGTTGGGGCGCTCCAGCAAGCCCAAAGGCCGCTCTCAGCAGGTAACCGACGGTTTACCCCCGTTTTTAGCTACCAAGAGCCTTAGTTCATTGATTACAGACGATATTGTTGCATCGACGGTTCCGATAGCGTTCGTCACCCCCACCGGGGGGAAAGCACTAGGCTTCAAGGCTGAGTTGCTGCCGCGGGTATGCGATCTGTTTCTTGAGGCTCGTTCCTTAGGGCTGCTTACAACGCAGCAGCAACCCCTTGCCGACCAAAGCGAGATATTGGTCCGTGCTTTGGCGAAGGTTGGCATTGTTGCTCTTGTCGATGAGGCCACTGGATTTCAGAATGAACGAGATAGAGACGAACTGCACAGGTTGCTTTCGGCATACCTTACGGAAGAACGGCTCGCGTGGGCCAAGCGATTCCCCGACGAATTTTACCGTCAAATATATCGCTTGAAAGATTGGACTTGGCCGCCAACCGGGCGCGCAAAACCGCCGGTCCTAGGTCATATGACCAATGACATTGTATATGATCGCCTTCCTGTTGGCGTTCTGCCAAAATTGCAAGAATTGAATCCAACGGACGACGGCACGAAGCGACGAAAATTCAAGCATCACCAGTTCTTATCGGAAGATGTTGGTCAACCTGATTTACGAGATCACATTCTTCAGATTCTTCCGTTGATGAAAATCTCAAAAACTTGGGACGGTTTCAAAAAACATCTCGACGCCGCTTTCCCCAAGTCAGGGACGCAGGTGGAAATGGATATTGATCCTGAATAGCGCTTAACCCTAAGCATAAAAGTGAGGTGGGCACGCTTTGTTGGACAGTTTGGGGGCTGAGTTAAGCTAATCCCGTTTGTCGTTCACGCCCCAGCACATTGCGCAAACTCACCTTCGGGACGTGCAAGCATCGAGATTGTGGTTAAGTACGGAGGAAAGCGGACGTAACAAAAGGCTTGCCAAGCTCTGTCCTACGAGACAAAATGTGTCCTGAGAGGCAATAAATATATGTCGTAACCTCTTGAAATGCAGCCCTTTATGGGCAGCACCCGTGCGTACGGTGAATTGCGGTGCGCAGGGTGTATTACGGCACAGCTCCCAGTCGCCTTCGTTCAGCAGCTGAGGACTGCGGCATCCCTAATGAGTGCCTGGCAATTCATCGCCAACAAGCGGCGGCCGATCTGGTGCCCGCATAAGGATCGCCAGCGCCGCAGCGGGATTAGCACGCTCCGCTCGGACACGAATGTCTGCGGTAGCCCTCAATTCCCCTACCCGCTCCGCGATCAGGGACGACAGAAATTGATTGAGCGAGGTGCCGTTCAGCTCTGCCAGATGTTTGGCCTCGGCCATCACATGATCTGGCAGGCGCAAAGGATAATTGCTCATTTCATCTCTCCTTGCTCGAGGCGCAAAAACAACTCACCGGGCTTAATTACGTCCACCCGATACAATTCTCGCGCGGGCGCAAAATCCCGTACGTTCATAGTGACGATGGCATCTGCGCCAGCCTGGACAGCGCACTCCAGTACCATATCGTCAGCCGGATCGGTAAGTGTTGGACGAAGCTTGGTCCTGATCGGCATAATCCGTTTCGCCTGTCCAACCAAGGCATCAAGCACCTGATCCAACTCCGTCTTCGATGCCCAACTCGCCTCACGCATCGCCGCGCGGTTGAGTACGGCTTCATATTCGAGAACTAGCGCCACCGACACGGCATATGAGAACTTACCTTTTAGCGCGCCCTCGATAATCCGATAAGACGCCCCCGTTCGCGACCAAAGCGCCGCGACGAGGATATTGGTATCGAGCACATACATGACGTCATATATAACGTCACTACCCATATTATGCAATATTAGAAATGTCAGTCAGCGACTGTCCGGCGCGATTCCCGATGACCCGGCCTCAGTGAATCGATTGCTCCAATGCTCTCGCTATCCTGACGAAGCGACTGGCGATCACTAGCATCAAGGCTTTGTAATGTTCTTCCCTCCTGACAGGATAAAACGCGGTCGGGGCGGCAAAACTGCCGGGTGGGAGCAAAATGGGGTTGATCCTCTACCGTGAGGCGATGCACGAGGATTGTCATGCGCCTTTGGATTTTGAGCGATCTACACATCGAGCAGTCGGTTTGGGAGTTGCCTTCCCCGCCTCCGGATTTCGATGTCTTGATCGCCGCTGGCGACATTCACGATCCGGCGAGGAACGGCGTTCGATGGCTGGCCCAACGCATAGATAGACCGATCGTGTATGTGATGGGCAATCACGAATTTTACGCCCACAAGCACAGGTTCACCGTCGCTGAGGAGGTCATCCGCGCCCGCGAACTCGCTGAACAACTGGGCGTCCATCTGCTGCTGGACGAAGCGGTGGAAATCGAAGGTGTACGCTTCCTCGGCACCAGTCTTTGGACCGACTACGACCTTTACGGCACGAGACACCTGTCGATGGACGTTGCCGCCTCAATGATGAACGATCATCGCCTCATCTTCCCGCACAATGATTATGAACCATTGCGGCCGCAGCAAGCGCGCGAATGGCATGAGGCTTCTGTTGCATGGTTAGAGGAGAGACTGCGCCCAGGAGCATTTGACGGCACGACCGTGGTTGTCACGCATCACCTTCCCCACCCCGGATCGATCGCATCGCATTACGCGGGGGACAGTCTGAACCCGGCGTTTTGCTCCGATCTCTCGCGGCTAGTCGAAGAATCCGGCGCTAAGGTCTGGGTCCACGGTCACACCCACTCGAGCTTTGATTACAAAATTGGCGACACCCGAATTGTTTGCAATCCCAAGGGCTATGGTCCGTTCAAACTCGGAGGTCGCCCCGAAAATTTGGCGTTCGATCCTTTCAAAGTGGTCGAAATCTAAGAGCGCCTATTATTTATTCTCCGCGCGGAACTGGGTGGATAGGAGATGGTCCGCTTTTGGACAGTGATCGGCAATAGGCGACGCTGTGGGACGAAAAAATGGTCCGCAATAATCGCCCAATTGCGGACCTTCCAAATTATTGCACAGCTTCGCGTATTTTGGGTAACATGTCTGGAGTTACAACCGCCGCTCGCGCCGGAAGTGGCGTCTGCCCGCGCTTCCCGTTCGCTTCAATGTCCCTAATTAGCGCCTTCATCTCTGCGATCTCCCGAACTTGAGCAACGATGATTTTATCAGCGAGCTCTCGCACTCGAGGGTCGCTGATGCTTGCCCTCCGCGAGTTGTTGATCGCGATCGAGTGGTGGGGGATCATGGACTTCATGAACCGCGTGTCGTCTATTAGGGCTTGGCTTCGATTGAGCGCCAATAGGCCCACGGCCACGAGCAACCCGCCTGTCAAGACTGCGACCTTCGCCGCCTGCGGCTGATACATCTTCCACATGAAGGCGAGCATGAGAGCAGTCATGACCCCACCCATGATCAAAGAAGCCATCAGCCGGTTGAGGCTGAACATAGCGTGGTCTGGGCTGTAGACAAGTTGATACATCAGAAAGAACATGATCACGGTCGATGCAGCGATCATCGCCGAAAATCGGCCCCAACTCATTTTCATGCCCTGCTTCTGCTGATCCATCGATGTTCTCCGGCTGCTATTGGAACGAGGCCAAAACGAGCATTTCTTCGCTTGGTTGCAATTGCCTTCGGCGATGGTCTGCCTTCCATCAGATTTCGTCATTCAGCCTACGACTTGCCATCGGAATGAGCGGCGGGTTTCAGGGATGCGATGGTAATGATCGAGCGACCTACTTTGGTCGAAACCGGATGGGCCGCTTCGTCGCGAATCACACTTGACTATAAGAGCCAAATGACAGAAAAATGTGTCCTGAGAGGCGATGAACAATCTTCATAACCTCTTGAAATACCGCCCTTTATGGGCAGCACGGGTGCGTACGGTGCATTACAAAACGGCCTCGAGCCGTGCGTCCTTTCCTCGCAGCGCGCTTGCCGCTGCGCTGCCTCGTGCCGGAAGGCGCGGGGCTCCCCGCAGGGGTTTCTGTTCTTTTCTGCGGTACATCGCGCCACAGGCAAACGCACCCCGGCTGCAACATTTCCATTGCGAACATGATGTACTCCATCGATAAGAAACAGGTGGCGGGCAGGCCATCTGACAGGAAGATGCCATGCCCAGAATGACCGAACGCGAACGCCTCGCTGACCTTGAAGCGCGACAGAAGAAAGTCGCGCAGGAGATCGACCAGACCCGCCGCGCATTGCGCGGCAAATATGCCGCTATGGTCTCCGAACTGCCGATCGAGTTTTTGACCGAACGCGAGTTGCGCGACATTCTCACCCACTCGATCCGCGCCGGTGGCGCAGCTTCTGTCGCTACGCTCAAGGCCCTGCCGCCCGCCACAATCGCACATAACCAACAACCCGACCCGCGCCCGCAGGGCGTCCCTGCGACGAGCACGGCGGAGCCGCGCGCAGGAGGCCGGTGTCGCCCAAAGGGCGACACCGCATCGCTCCGCGACGGACCCCTTGCGGGTCCCTGAGCGGGGCGACATATCCCAACAGTAAAAACAGGAGGACCGGTCCGGCAAACCCGAACCGATCCTCCTGACCCCTTTCCGTCAGGCCGCGCTGTGACGCTGCCCTGCTGCGCCGCCCCGCTGATCTGCGAGCCTGAAGAAGTGCGCCGGCACCCCCTTGGCCCTCACCAATCGTGCCAGATGGGACTGAAGCCCTGAGCCTTCGCACACCACCGCCTCGACCGGCTGCAGTGCCAGGAGTTGCTCATTGCGCGAGAACCCGGCCCTTTGTCCCAGCTTGCGGTTGAGGGTGAAGGCTATCAGCGGTGTGCCACTGCGCGCCGCCCAGGATGCTGCGATCGCATCGCATCCCTTGTCCTGCGCGCTCGTCGCCAGCACCATTGTCGGAATGCGCTGGCGTATCGCATCAAGCGTCGTGGTGATCTGGTCATGATCCTCCCAGACTTGCCCACCGGAGAATATGACGATCGGTCCCTTTGGGGAATGACGTGCGGCCTTTTTCTCCCTGCGGGCAGCCAGAAAGTCCTGGGCGGCAACCACCGAAGCGGTGCGCTTGCTCGACACCAGCGACCCCCGCGGTGAAGACCAGGGTCGCCCGGTTTCGTTATGATAACTTCCTGCCGCATGGTCGCGCATGCAGGCCACCGCATCGCGCGCTTCGTCGAGGGACTGGCAGATGGTTTGCGCTTCTTCCAACTGCGCCATCAGCACCTCGCTGCCGTCGGCATCGCGGATCAGGTCCCGGACCTTGAGCGCTGCCTTGTCCGCCTCGCTGTCCAGCTGTCCTGCAACCTTGTGGAAGCTGTGCACGATCCCCCAGGCGATCCGTCCGGCTATGCTTTCAAGCCTTGTGTCTCGCAGGACGTCAAAAAGAGTGCAGATCATCAGTTCGGTCGCCTGCTGCACCTGCCAGGGGTCGGGCATCCCGGCATCGCTCTCCTCTTCTACATGCCCCATGCGGAAACCGTCGATCGTTTCGGTAAAAACCTGGGTGAAACGGTCGGACACCTGCCCGGTTTCGAGCGCCAGCAGGTCGGCAATTTCGGGGAAGGAACGGACGGTACGGAAAATCCTTGTCATGAAAACCTCCTCTTTACAGTTTGAGATTTTCTCTTCGGCACGGGCTCCGAGCAGCGGGGTCAAGGATCGGGCGTAGCCCGACCGCGCAGCGGCGGTGGGGGTCACGATTTTTTCTGGCGGCCACTAAGGCTGGATCGACAGACACAGGTCAGACCCGCCGGAAAAAATGGTGGGGCCCCGCCGTCCTTGAGGCCGGTGCTGACCCCGTGCCACAGTTAAAAGAGTTGAGAGAAGAGAGGAGGCTCCCGAATCTGGGGCTCGATGCCCCTGATTCGGGAATGGGTCCTGGGATGACCTGGCGATATTACGCCATCAGCGAGCCCCGTTTGAATATGAACTCTTCAGGGGTATCGCGCTCAAATATGCCAAAGTTCAGGCCGCCGTCGGAGTGATGGAAAAGGGATCGACCAGGCTATGGATAGGCTGCGCTCGTCCCATCCATGGTTCGGGCTTGATGGCGCGAACCCAGTCGGCAAAGGATGGAATAAATCCCAGATCCTCGATGACATGCTGTTCGGCAATCAGGCGCACGGGAACAATGCGGCCTGTCGAAAGGGTGATCGTTGGCCCAAAAAAATGCTCCGCCATGAAAATGCCTTCGGCATGATGGCGCAGGCTTCGGTGCCGATAGTCGGCGATGATCAGTTTTGAAGGCTCATCGAACCATTGATGAAGCGGCAGGAAATCTTCGGCCTCACCGCCCCATTTGCGTACGCTCGAAAGCGCATGATGATAGCAATGTCCCATGACGCGCCTCCTTTAGAAATGGTGGGTAAATTCTTCCGTGGCGGTATAGCGGTCATAATGGTCGAGCCGGATCGTTCCGGCAGCGACGTCGAAGATAAATTCACCAAAGGCCCCGTCTCCATTTTCCCACCCCGGATGGGCTGAACCCAGCAATTGATAACCCATATTTTCCAAGGCCTGGCCCAGCGGGACCATTTCGGATTTGGGGATATGCTCGCCCCAAGGCAGGACCAGCATGTTCACCGGCGTATCGGTTATCGGAAGGCTGATGCCCTGTGCATCGCGCGCTTCCATCTCTTCGATCTGGCCACTATCGCCCGATCCATCGAAACGAATCAGCACCATGGCCATGCCAGCAGTCGCCAATATTGCGAAAATATTGGTCTTGTTCACCGGCAGAAGCTGCGCCTCCTGCGCCTCCCGGCGTGCCCATCTGGCCATGACGTCGTCTACCACCACAGGCGACACAGACGCATCGCCCCATTCTGATCCTTCTTCCATGCGCAGCCTCCTTCATAGCCACGCGATGATCCTGTCATCGCGCCACATCCCCCCTCCTCCGCTCCTATCCTGGGGCCGTAAGCTTGCAGTCGCTCACCTGAGAGCAATGCCCCGACACTCGCCTTAGACGCCGGCCCGCCACGCGCTCAGATCTGCGATCAGTATGTTTCAGGATTTCCCGGTGGCACATAGGCGAGGTAGGGATCGCCTTCCCACAGATGCCCGAAAGGCGTCATAATATAAGCCTCTCCATCCCGTCCAACCGCGCACAGAACATATTTTGGTTCGCCCGTCACGGAATCGGTACATTCCACCAGCGCAAGATTGCCGTCTTCCGCTGCCCGCAGCAGCGTTTGAAAATTCCGCCGGTACGCATCAGGTATCGCCATATTGGCCTCCCAAAAAAAGGGACGGTCGCTCATGCGCCGTCCCCGGTTTGGTAGATTGAACGATCAGGCAGCGGCGTTGCGCCGGCGCCTAGCGCCAGGCCTGCCCACGGCCTCTAACGGGGCCTGATCTGCCTTGCGGAAGGCATGGATTGGAATGCCCGCCTTGCGCAGCACCTGGTAGAGATTGGCCTGAATGCCCGATCCTTCGCCCAGCACCGCTTCGACGGGTTTCAGTTCTACCATCTTGCGGTTGCGCAGGAAGGGCGCTTTACGACCTGACCCCGCCAGGGTGTAGGCGACCAGCGGCACGCCGCGGTCACCGGCCCAGGCCGCGACGATCGCGTCGAACCCCTTGCGCTGGGCTGTTGTCACCAATGTCATGTGCGGCACCCGCTTGCGCACCAGATCGAGCCGGTCCCATATCGGTTGCCAGTCATGCCAGTCGGCATGGCCGGAGGCGACCACAATCGGGCCTTTGGGCAGATAGCGCTCGCGCGCAGCCAGATCACGGGCGCGCATGAAATCCTGCACCGCGATCTGGGTGGCGCTGGATGCAGGCGACGCCCGTGTCCCCCGGGAGGGCGACCAGGGCCAGCCCGACTGAGCGCTATACACATGGGCGGCATAGTCGCGCATACATTCGATCGCTTCGCGCTGCTCGGTGGTCGATTGGCACAGCAACTGCCGTTCTTCCAGTTCGCTGTTGAAGACTTCGGAAAGATCGGGCCGCCGCAGCATGTCGCGTAGTTCATCGACCAGCGCGTCCTCGCGCCGCTCTAGTCTGGACGCCACGAAATGGAAGCTGTTGACGAACCCCCAGGCGATCTCGGCGGCAAGCGGTTCGAGCCGCGTACCAGAAAACAGGTCGAAGATGGTGGCAATGACGGCCCCGCATTCGGCCTGCGCGGCAAGCGGTTCGGGCATGTCATGTTCGCTTGGGCTTTCGCCCGGCTCGATGATGCTGAGCGGGATCGGATCGCCAAAGGCCCGCTGAAAATCGGGACTGGCGGTGATGGCGGCATAAAGCGTTTTAAGATCAGCAAAGCTGTCGACGCTGCGGGCATTATCCTGGGACATGGATTGTCTCCTGGGTGATGGCATAACAAAAAAATGGCCGGAGAAGCGAATGCTTCCCCGGCCACAGTGCGGATGATCAGCCGTTCAGCCGTTCAAAGTCGGCTTGCCTGTCGAACCCCGCGTCGGCACCGGCCAGCGACCCGTCCATGCCAGCGGTGCTAGCGCCAAAGCCGCTCTCTTCTGCCCGATCATAGCCAGCGTCACCGCCACCCATCCGGTCATAATTGGCCGCGCCAAAGCCAGTGCCACCAAAGTCCGAGCGCAGCGTGTCGCGCCGCCAGGCGATCGAATAGCCGCCATTGTCGGTCGGGAAAAAGGCAACCGGCAGCGGTTCAGGCAGGCTGGGATCATCGATATTGCCGGCGAGGAATATTTCGCCCGACTTTTTGGCCACCGCTTCCCACAGCGCACCGACCTGCACCCAGCGCCGCGCGACGTTAAGCGCGAGGATTTCATAGACCGGCGCACGCGGATTCTGGCTATCGACTTTGCGCAGGCCGATGCGGGGGAGATCGATGGTGCGGGTGGCGACACGGCCTTCCAGACGACCATTGACGATACGAACTTCTCCGATGTTCATTGACTTAACCTTTCCAGATCGTCGCTCGAAACCCATTTCCGGCGACAATCTTTCCAGATCCTCCTCTCCTCTGATCCTGCCCTCGCCCCCTGCGCCATTGGTAGGGGCGACCCACTGCCATT
>Ga0154542_1035_pt1 | contig 12883 bp, 10 predicted proteins | sample RifGroF1_FD_105685 | JGI IMG/M metagenome (GOLD analysis project Ga0154542, IMG submission 105685) | Sphingomonadales bacterium GWF1_63_6 | reverse complement strand
ATCGAAACGGATCAGGGCGAGGCGCTGAGCATCACCTGCGCGCAGTTGGTGCGTATCTGGGGCGACATGCGCAAGGCCGGGTTCGATCAACGGCTGGATTATAGGCCCGACATTCTGGGCTTCTACACAGAGGCGGCGGATTTCGTCGGACGCTGGGAAGCGTCGACCTTCATGGAGCGGGTCGAAGGGCATATCGATGTGGCGGAAGCCGCCACGATGGTCGAACATGCGCTTCCGCTCATGCTGGATTTCTTCGGCCTGATGCGGCAGCGCTCTTTCTTCCGCCATGTCGAGGCGATCCGCGCCGGCAAGGAAACGGATCGCCCGGCGGGCAAGGTCATGCCATCGTCAGCACAGCCTTGACGCAGCGGCCATCATGCTGGTCCTTGATCGCTTGGTTGATGTCTTCCAGCCTATAGGTCGTTATCAGCTTCTCGAACGGAAACAGCCCTTTTGCATGGAGCGCGATCAGTTCGGGCAGGAACGTTTGCGGGTCGGCATTGCCTTCGGTCACGCCACAGATCGAGATGCCAAGCGACAGGAGGGTCAGGATGTTGAGGCTGATAGCCGCATCCAGCGCCCTGGGCACGCCGACGATGGCAAGACGCCCAAGAGGGGCAAGAGAGGCCACGCCGGCGTGGATCGCCGGGACCGCGCCCGACGTGTCCAGAACGCAATCGACGCCTTGGGGCAACAGCTTGCGCAACTGTTCGGCGGTGTCGCCCGCGGTCACGTCGATGACATGGGTCGCGCCCAGGTCGAGCGCCATGGCGCGGCGTGTTTCCAGAGGATCGGCGACGATGATCTGCCCCGCGCCCGAAGCCTTCGCCGCCATGACGGCGCTCAGACCGACGGGGCCGCCACCAGTGATGAGGATGGTCTCGCCAGCCTGGAGTTTGAGCGCTTTCATCACTGCACCCGCCCCGGTCATGATACCGCAGCCCAGCGGGCCAAGCAGTTCGAGCGGTGCTTCGGCCGGTACCTTCACCAGATTATGGGCGGCCGCGATGGCGTGGCTGGCAAAGGAGGATTGGCCGAAGAAGTGACTGCTGACCGGCGCTACGCCGTCATGCAGGCAGGTCGAGCCGTCCGCCCGGCAGCCACCGAAGTTGAGTGCGGAAAAATCGCGGCAATAGGCTGGCTGCCCCGCAACACATTGGGGGCATTGGCGGCAGGCGGCAAAGCCCATCACGACGCGATCACCCGGCACGAATGTGGTGACATCCGCGCCGACTGCCGCGACGATGCCTGCACCTTCATGGCCCAGCACAGCGGGCAGGGGCGTCGGCAGCAACTGATCGCGCACGACGATATCGGTATGGCACAGGCCCGTCGCGACGATCCGCACCAGCACTTCGTCGGCGCGCATATCGGACAGGGTGAGCTGCTCTAGCGTAAAGTCACCACCCGCTATCCGGGCGACAGCTGCCTTCACTTCCATGGGTCTTCTCCTATTCAATCTTTGGGTTCGTCATTCAGTTTCGGGGATGGGAACGGATGATTTGCGCCGTAAAGCCGCGTATTTTCTGCGATTCCCGTCCCTGAAAGGCTGAATGGTCCGACCTCTTTTTACGATTGACGAATCCGCTTGTCCATAGTTACGTAATGACAATACGTAATACGTAAGTGTCCTTAGGACAGCGTGTAGGAGAGGGTAGTTTCATGGCGACTTCGCTGGATGCCGACGTGCGTCCCATCATCCCCGACGACATTGCGCGGATCGTGATCGCGCCTAAAAGCTATACGGACGACGCGACGATCTATGGCGCTTTTCGCTGGCTGCGCGAACATATGCCGCTGGGTATCGCACAGGTGCCTGGCTATGACCCGGTCTGGGTCGTCACCAAACATGCCGACATCAAGGAAGTGGAACGCAACGGCAGGCTGTTCCACAATGCCGATCATAACCCGATCCTGGTCGATCAGGCATCGGACGCCTTCACGCGGGACATTAACGGCGGGTCGATCCGCATCTTGTCGTCGCTGACCTATATGGACCCGCCCGAACATGCGTCCTACCGCACGCTGACGTCCAACTGGTTTCTGCCCGGCAAGATCAGCAAGCTGGAGGATAAGGTCCGGGTGCTGGCGCGCCAGTCGGTGGACAATCTGCTGAGTTTTGACGGCGAATGCGATTTCGTCCGCGATTTCGCGCTGCACTATCCGCTGCGCGTCATCATGACGCTGTTCGGCGTACCACCCGAAGACGAACCGCGGATGCTCAAGCTGACGCAGGAATTTTTCGGCGTGCATGATCCCGAAGAACAGCGGCCCGAAATGGCGGCGGACCCGGTGGTCGCGGCAAAGCAATGGGCAGCCTCGATCGAGGATTTCTACACCTATTTCGACAAATTGAGTGCCGACCGCCGGGAAAGGCCGACCGATGACCTGTTGTCGCTGATCGCCAATTCGCGGATCAACGGCGCGCCGATCCCGCGCGATGAGGCGAACGGCTATTATGTCGCGATCGCCACCGCGGGCCATGACACGACGTCGTCCTCGACCGCCGGTGGGCTGCACGGGATGATGGTCTATCCCGAAAATTGGGCCAAGGTGAAGGCGGACCCGTCGCTGATCCCTGGCCTCGTGGATGAGGCGATCCGCTGGACCAGTCCGGTCAAGCATTTCATGCGCAATGCTACCGCCGACACGCAGGTGCGCGGCATGGATATTCGCGCGATGGAACGGCTGATGATCTGCTACCCGTCGGGCAATCGCGACGAGGCGGTGTTTGACGACGCTGACCGCTTCGACATCACCCGCTCGCCCAATCCGCACATCGCCTTCGGCTTTGGTCCGCATATGTGCCTGGGCCAGCATCTCGCCAAGCTGGAGATGCGCATCCTGTTCGAGGAATTGCTGCCGCATCTCAGGTCGGTCGAAATGGCGGGCGATCCCCGCATGGTCGAGACGAACTTCGTCGGCGGGTACAAGGCGCTGCCGATCCGCTTCACGAAGAACTGACGCACATCGCCGCTGGATCACCGCCAAAGCGGGACCGGCGCTCAGGCCCAGGATGGGAACATCCGGGCGGTAAATGGGAGGAGTCTGAACATGACCAAGAGGTTTATCACGCTGGCCGCCACCGTATCGGCCGTTGCATTGCATGCGCAGGCCTGGGGCCAGACCGACGCTGCGCCACAGGCGACATCCTCGGGCCTTGGCGACATCGTCGTGACGGCACAGAAGCGCGAGCAGGCGATCAACGATGTGCCGCTGTCGATCACCGCGGCATCCGGCGAGAAGCTGGCGAACCAGGGCATCACCAATGTCGCGGATCTGGTAAAGATCGTGCCCGGCTTCAACTATACCGAGAGCGCGTTCGCAACGCCGGTCTACACATTGCGCGGCATCGGCTTTTACGACACCAGCCTCGCTGCCAAGCCCACCGTCAGCATCTATCAGGATCAGGTGCCGATCCCCTTTTCCATCATGACGCGTGGTGCGACGCTCGATCTGGAGCGCGTGGAAGTGCTGAAAGGGCCGCAGGGCACGCTGTTCGGATCGAACGCGACGGGCGGTGCAATCAACTATATCGCCGCCAAGCCGACATCGACCTTCAAAGCCGGTCTTGACGCGGGTCTGGACAGTTTCGGACAGGTGTCGGGTGGCGGTTTCATCAGCGGGCCGATCAGCGATACGCTGTCCGCACGCGTGGCGGTGCGGACCGAACAGGGCGGGGCATGGCAACGTAGCTACACGCGCGATGAAAAGCTCGGCGATCGCAACTTCACCACGGGCCGCATCCTGATCGACTTCGAGCCGTCCGACAGCGCACGCTTTTCGCTCAACCTCAACGGTTTCATCGACAAGAGCGATGGGCAGGCTGCGCAACTGATCGGTGTGGTGCCGCTGGGCAATCCCGCGCGGCTGGGGCCTCTGGCCACCTATCCTATCGCGCCGCGTAACAATCGTGATGCCGACTGGACGCCGGAACAAAAGCCCCAGCGTGACGACTGGTTCTATCAGGCCTCGTTCCGGGGGGATATCGATCTGACCGACGATGTGAGCCTGACCTCGATCAGCAGCTGGTCGGAATATCATAATGACCAGGATATCGACCCGGACGGCGTCGCCCTGCGTGACTATTTCTACAACACCACCGGAAAGATCACGGCACTGTCGCAGGAATTGCGTCTGCAAGGGCGGACTGGCGGCCTGACCTATATTCTGGGTGCCAATTATGCGCGCGAAAAAACCTATCAGCAGGATGATGCCGGTCCCTATGACCAATCGACATCGGCCTATAATTTCGTCGACGCCGGCCTTGGCATCCCCTTTTTCGTCTACAGCCAATATGCGCGCCAAAAATTCGTGAACAAGGCGGTGTTCGCCAATCTGGACTATGACATCGGTGACAGCATCACCGTGCATGGCGGGGTGCGTTATACCAAGACCAATATCGATTTTGCCGGTTGCACGGCCGATCGCGGCAATGCGTTGGGGCTGGGGATCGAAAATCTGATCAACTTCATTCGCGGCGGCGCAGGGCTGGCGCCCATCGATATTCCCACCAATGGCTGCGTGACGATCGACGGATCGACGCTGACCGTGGGCGAGGTGCGCAAGTCGCTGGACGAGGATAATATATCCTGGCGTGGGGGTGTCGATTACAAGCCGAGCAGGGACGTGCTGCTCTACGCTTCCGTCAGCAAAGGCTACAAGTCGGGTAGCTTTCCGCTGCTGTCGGCCAGCGATGCCAACCAGTTCAATCCCGTCACGCAGGAATCCGTGACCGCTTATGAACTCGGCGCGAAACTGACCTTGCTGGAGAACACCGCCCAGATCAACGGCGCACTCTTCTATTACGACTATAGCGACAAGCAGTTGAAGGGCCGCGTGATCGCTAATCCCAATGTGTTCGGCCCGCTCGAAGCGTTGGTGAACGTCCCGAAAAGCCGTGTAAAGGGCGCGGAAATTCAACTCGACCTCGCGCCGACCGATGGCCTGCGCGTCAGTATTGGCGCGACCTATCTCGACACGCGGATCAAGGGCAGTTTCGTCAACTATGACAGCTATGGCAGCCAGCTGGATTTTGGCGGATCGGCCTTTCCCTACACGCCCAAATTTCAGATCGTGACCGATGCCCAATATGACTGGGCGCTCAGCGACAACGTCGAGGCTTTCGTCGGTGCCAATCTGAATTTCCAGAGCGATACCAAGGCTGTGCTGGGCAATGCCCGCGCCACGCCATCGGCGGACCTAAGCGCGCAGGGTGGCCTGACGATCGAGGATTATACGCTGATCGATCTGCGCGCTGGCCTGTCCTTTGCCGACAAGCGCTACAAGATCAGCGCCTTCGTGCGGAATCTGGGCAACAGCTACTACTGGTCCAACGCCACGCGGATCACGGACACGACGGTCCGTTTTGCCGGACGACCACGCACGTTCGGCGCGACCCTGTCGGCGCGCTTCTGACCCGCTCCCCCCTGGGCCGCGCCCTGAAAGGCGGGCGCGGCTCTTTCTTTTCGATCCCCGGAGACATGTTCCATGACTGCACCCGTTTCGATCGCCGCTGGATTACATGGTGACGCCGGTTTCGAGGTCCGCCTTCCACAGCAAAAAATGTTGATCGGGCGATCATGGGAAGCGGCCGCGGACGGCCGCGTCATCGATGTAGAAGATCCGGCTATCGGCAAGGTGTTCGCCGCTGTTCCCGCAGGAACGGCCGCCGATGTTGATCGCGCGGTCACGGCAGCGCGGGCCGCGTTCGAATCAGCGGCCTGGAGCCGGATGCGCCCGCTGGATCGCGGCCGGATCATCGAGGCGATCGCGCGCAAGATCGAGGATCATGCACAGGAACTGGCGCTGCTTGAAAGCTATGACAATGGCAAGGCGGTGCATCATGCGCTGGCGGTGGACGTTCCCGCCGCCGTCGATATCTTTCGCTACATGGCGGGCTGGGCATCCAAGATTTATGGGCAGGTGAACCCGATTTCCGGCGATGGCCGCCAATATCACAGTTACTCGGTGCGCGAACCGATCGGTGTTGTCGGCCAAATCGTGCCGTGGAATTATCCGCTGGCGATGGCGGCCTGGAAGATCGCATCTGCACTGGCAGCGGGCTGTACCATCGTGCTGAAGCCGTCCGAAGTCACGCCACTGACCGCGCTGCGCCTCGCGGAACTGGCGCTGGAGGCGGGGCTGCCCGAAGGGGTGTTGAACATCGTCACCGGCTATGGGCATGAGGCTGGGCAGGCGCTGGTCGAGCATCCCGGCATCGACAAGATCGCCTTCACGGGATCGACCCGCGTCGGCAAGCAGATCGTCCAGACCTGTGCGAAAGACCTCAAGCGCGTCACGCTGGAACTGGGCGGCAAGTCGCCCTCGCTGATATTTGCCGACGCCGATCTCGATAAGGCAGCGCTCGGCGCGGCGCTCGCCATTTTCTTCAATTCGGGACAGGTTTGCTTGGCCGCCTCGCGCCTTTATGTCGAACGGTCGGTGTTCGACAAGGTGGTGGAGGGCGTGGCGCAGGTCGCCAGGACCTTCAAGCTCGGCCATGGCCGCGATCCCGATACGATGCTGGGGCCGTTGGTGTCGAAGGTGCAGCAAGGTCGCGTGCTGGACTATATAGCGCAAGGGAAAGCCAGCGGTGCGGACCTTGTCACCGGTGGCGGGACGGGTGATCGGGACGGCTATTTCGTTGAACCCACCATCTTCGCCAATCCTGATGCCGAAGCCAGCATCGTGCGCGAGGAGATTTTCGGCCCGGTGCTGGTCGCAACGCCGTTCGACGATGTGGACGAAGTGGTCCGGCGAGCCAATGACACCCGCTACGGCCTGGCCGCCAATATCTGGACCCGCGACCTGTCGCGCGCGCATCTAATGGCGCGCGGATTGCAGGCCGGAACGGTCTGGATCAATACGCATGGTATGAACGATCCGTCGGCACCCTTTGGCGGTATGAAGGAGTCGGGCTGGGGCCGCGAAGTCGGGGAGGAGGGAGTTTTACATTATACTGAAACCAAGACAATTACAGCGCTCTTAGATTAATAAGCTATTCAGGTAACTGCAAAAAAGTGAAAACTACCCTTATTTTTGGCCAGATTGACAAATGTGATGAAAAAGAATAGTCAATTAAGAGGAATCTTTCTTGTTATTATTTCTCCAATATTAAGAAGGTCGGAAACGTTGTGAACGCGGATGAGTGAAAAATGAAGCCATGCGTTGCTGTTTCTAGCTTCAGCAATAAAAGGATCATTGACATCGTTTGGCCGGAAGTTGGCGTCTGGCGTCATTATCGCTAAGTCGGTGTCAGATTGCCGTTGTGCATGTCGTTAGCAATCGCTTCGGCTGCAGTCTGCATCGGCTGCAGGAACTGATGCACCGCATCCTGCATTTTTATTGCGTTGACAAAAAAGGCCAGCGTTAATGTGCCGATGACATGATCATCCTGGTCAATCACCGGCACCGCGAGCGAGGATGTCTTGCCCGGATTGCGGGTGAAGGTATTGAACGCGCGCGTCGCATGACCCTTGGCACGAACCTCTTGCGCCAGCCCGCCATTTTCGAACAGTTCTATAATGTGGCTCGTGGTTTCTCCGGGCATCAGCTTGAGCGCGGCGATCAAGTCGTGCCGCTCATCTTCGGGCAGATAGGAGAGATAGGCGATACCGGCCGCGCACTCCAATAGCGGCAGCGCATAGCCTGGATAATAGCTGGAGAAGGTCAGCGTGGTCAACGAGTGAGTGGAGTCGCGGATGATCATTGAATGGCCGACATGGCTCGCCAGTGAAATCGGCCAGCCCACCTTGCGCGTCAGTTCTACGATATGGGGCCGCGCCGCTTGCACTAACCGCGCATGGCCCTGGAAACCGTGCGCCAACGTTTGCACCAAAGCTGTCGGGCGGTAATGTTTGCGCGATGGTTCGCGTTCGATCAGGCCTTCGTGCATCAGCGTCTGTACGATCCGGCATGCGGTGGGATAGGGCACGTTGGACGTGCGCGCGATTTCCATCATCGAGATGGTGCCGCCGCGATTGACCGCTTGCAAGACAGCAATGCCCCGGCTCAGAGATCGGATCGGAACGCCTTTTTCCATGACAGGATCATGACATAAGGCTGGCCGCACGCAACTATTTATTATCCGCCTGACGGATAAATCAACTAATGGCAGCGGCATCCACAATCTGGTCGCCGCGCGCGAACAAGTTGCCGTTTCGCATCGCCAGGTCGGCCAGTAACCTTTCGAAAGCGCCAATCCGGTAGGGCAGGCCCATGATATACGGCGTCAGATGCAGCGGCAGCATCCGCCCGCCGAACTGCGCCGCCTCCACGGTGAGCCAGTCATGGGCATCGCCAATCTGCTGAGCATAGCTGTCGATCGAATGCTGCTGCGTCACCAATATCTGGCGGTCGGCCAGTTCATGGTTGAGCGGCAGGTTAATGAGGCTGCCAGCCTGCGTATGGAACCGATAGGGTAATTCGTCATTGACCCAGTCGCACATATAATCGACCCCGGCTTCTATCAGCAGGCGCGGCGTGTTGAAGGACTGCGACCGCGCGATCGAATGCCAGCCGCGCGGTCGGGTGCCCGAAACCTTTTCCAGCGTATCAAGCGAACGAGCAATCAGGTCGCGCTCGGCAACTTCGTCCATACCGCTAGCGATTGTGCCGTTCATATCGCTGCTATGGGCGATGATCTCATGACCCTCCGCCACTATGTCATGGATGATGGAGGGATAGCGTTCGGCAATGGCGGCATTGACCGCGACCGAAACTTTCGCGCCAACCTTCGCAAAGGCATCGAGCAGCCGATAAAAGCCGACGCGCGTGCCGTAATCGCGCGCGGTATAATGGCGATAGTCGGGATAAGCAGTCTGCATATGGCCTGGCGCGCGAAACGGAGTATCGCTGGGTAAAATCGGAAACCATTCCAGGCTGACCATCATCCATGTAGCGACGCTCTTTCCATCGGGCCAAGCCACCGGCGGCCGGTCGAACAGGCTGCGCCAGGGGTACAAATCATGGTCCATGCCCTTTGCGCGCTTGGGATAAGTCAGATAAGCGGGATCGAGCGTCATCAGCGTGCCTCCACCATATAGCGCGCAGCATCGCGCCCGGCGGCGTAATAGTCGTGCGCCATGAAATGATCGGCAATATCGCCGCTGCGCGTGATCCACGCGCGACCGTCGGCCGCAATATGGCGCAATACTTCCTCGAACGGGCCGATCCGGTGCGGCTGACCGATCAGATAGGCGTGGAGCGGAATGCACATCACCGTTCCCGATTGCGCGCCTTCCGCCGCCAGCCGATCATATTGGCTGATCAGCGTGTCGGCATATTTGCGTGGCGACATATTATAGACCGAGAAGCCATAATGGTCGTTCACTTCCAGGCTGTAGGGCATGGAAATGAGCTTGCCGTTCGCAACATGCACCGGGCCGGGCTGATCGTCGTGATAGAGATCGCAGGTATAGGTTAGCCCATATTCCGCAATCAGGTCCAGCGTGCGCGGCGTGTGGGTGAGGGCAGGGGCGAGCCAGCCCTTGATCGCCTGGCCCGTCGCGTCCTGCACGGTCTTGATTGCATCCTCGATCAGCGCGCGTTCCTGCGCTTCATCCATGCCGTAGCTGTAGCGGGTATTATACACGCCATGGCTGAAAAACTCCCAGCCTAGCGCGTTTACCTGATCGATGATCTCCGGGCAATGCTGGCACATCGCTACCGACAGAGAAACTGATCCCTTGAAGCCATGCCGTTCCATGACTTCAGCCAGCCGATAATGGCCCACGCGATTGCCATAGTCGCGATGGGCGTAGCCCACGACGTCAGGATGGGGCTTGGCCCAACTCTTGCGGTGGGGGTTGGCGGGCGGGTCCAATTCGTAAAATTCGATATTGGGCGATACCCAGACCGCGACGGTTTTGCCGCCGGGCCATTGGATTTTAGCCCGGTCGCGATACGGCCGGAAGTCGTACAGTCCCGGATCGGCTTGCCCTTCGCGCATCAGCGGGCCTCTAGCCAATCGATAACTGTCTGCACCGGCTCCACATCGGCATACTTGACGAGCAGGTCAGTCAGATTGGCGAAATGATAGCTTTCATGCTTGTCGGCGCAGGTCTCGATAGGCACGATCGCGCGGAAACCGGAGGATAGGGCATCCACGGCTGTCGCGCGCACGCAGCCTGATGTGCTGCCCCCAGTGACGACTACTGTGTCGACCTTGTGCCAGCGCAGATAAGAATTGAGCGGCGTCTCGAAAAAGGCCGATGGCATCCGCTTGGTATATTGCAGGTCGTCGCGATCGATCTGACAGCGCGGGTCGAAGGCATGCCGGTCGCTGCCGTAACGGATATTCTGCAAGGAATCTGGCGTGTCGGTGCGCGTGCCCCACACGCCTGCGTCACCCGCATCATCCTTATACCCCACGCGCGACCAAATGACCGGCATCCCGCGGGTCCGGGCCAGGCGGGAGATGGTGTTGGTGTATTCTATCTGGCGCGGATCGGTTTCATAGGCAGTCTTGAACATGTCGATCCGGGTATAGGCCTGCTGGAAATCGACGTTCACGATGGCCAGTTTCTCGCCGAAGCCGAACTTCTTGCGCGCGGGGTTGGCCAGCACATCCTCGAACAACTGGCGCGCGCTCTTGTCCTCGCACAGCATTTTCGTGCCGATGATCGTCATACAACCTCCTTATCACGTGCCGCGCCGCTGAACCCCAGCGGCAGGCCTGCGTCGGGAATGAAACCGTAAATCGGCTCGCTGGCCAGCGTCTCCGCCAATATTGACCGCACAGCGATCAGCGCGTCGATGTCGATGCCTGTACGCAAACCCATCGCCTCAAGCATGAAAACCAGGTCTTCGGTCACGATATTGCCCGAAGCACCGGGCGCGAACGGACAGCCGCCCAGGCCGCCGAGCGAGCTGTCGAGCGTCGTCAACCCGCAATCGAGCGCAGCGAGCGCGTTGGCGAGGCCAAGGCCGCGGGTGTTGTGCAGGTGAATGCCGGTCAGTGCAGCGTCGCCCACGGCACCGCGTATCAACGCGATCATCCGCTTGACCGCCGCCGGATCGGCATAGCCGGTCGTGTCGGACAGCCCGACTTCGTTACAGCCTGCCGCCATCAATCCTTCGGCCAGGCGCGCGATCTGCGCGTCGGGGATGGCCCCTTCCAGCGTGCAGCCGAAGGCGGTCGACAGGCTGCCCTCGAAATGGGGGCGTTCGGCCACCGGCAGCGCGGCGATCATCGCGCCGATTGCGGCGGCTTCCTCCAGCACCTGGACATGGGTGCGGCGCAGGTTGCGCAGCGAATGGGTTTCGGACACGGACAGGGGCAAGGTGATCTTGTGTGCGCCCGCCGCGATCGCCGCCGCCGCACCACGCGCATTGGGCACCAGCACCGCGACGGTCAGGCCGGGGATGGTGCGGGCGTGGGCGACGACCTCCGCCGTATCCGCCAATTGCGGCAGCAGCTTGGCGGGGACGAAACTGCCCACCTCTATCTCCCGCACGCCGGCCGCCGCCTCGGCGGTGATCCATGCCTTCTTGGCGTCCAGCGGCATGATCGCGTCGATGCTCTGCAACCCGTCGCGCGGTCCCACTTCGCTGACCAGGATATCGATGTCTGTCATGGTGCCGCCTTCCGACTCTCTTGCGCTATTTGTCATATATCTATATCAAATAGAAAGCGCCATCGGGCGCAAGCAAATTATGCAGGATGATCGATGGACGCGAACGCATTGCCCCTCGCCGGACTCAAGGTTGTGGAGTTTACCCATATGGTCATGGGGCCATCGATCGGTGTCATCCTGGGCGACATGGGCGCCGAAGTGGTCAAGGTGGAGCCGATCGGCGGCGACCAGACCCGCCGCCTGCTGGGGTCGGGCGCTGGCTATTTCCCGATGTTCAACCGCAACAAGCGCAGTCTCTGCCTGGACCTGAAAAGCGGCGAAGGCGTCAAGATCGCCCGCCAACTGGCGGACGAAGCCGACATATTGATCGAAAATTTCCGCCCCGGCACGCTCGCCAAACTTGGTCTGGCGCCCGACAGTTTCGCCGACAGCAATCCCGGCCTGATCTATTGTTCCGCCAAAGGGTTTCTGGCTGGCCCCTATGAACATCGCACCGCGCTCGACGAAGTCACGCAGATGATGGGGGGCCTTGCCTATATGACCGGCCCGCCCGGACGCCCGCTGCGCGCCGGATCGTCGGTGATTGACATTACCGGCGGCATGTTCGGCGTGATCGGCATTCTTGCCGCCCTCGAACGCCGCCATCGCACCGGCAAGGGCGGCGAGGTGCGCTGCTCGCTCTACGAAACCACCGCATTCCTGGTCGGCCAGCACATGGCGCAGCAGGCGGTGACCGGCAAGGCGCCGGGGCCGATGCCGGTGCGCATCTCCGCCTGGGCGATCTACGACGTGTTCGACACCGCGACCCCGGATGAACAATTGTTCGTCGGCGTCGTCAGCGATTCGCAATGGGTGACGTTCTGCGACGCCTTCGGGCTGGACGCGTTGGGCGCTGACCCGGCCTATCACGCCAATAACCAGCGGGTCATGGCCCGCGACGTCATCCTGCCGCAGGTCCGGGCGCTGTTCGCGGCGATGGACCGCGCGGTGCTGGTGGAAAAGCTGGAGAGGATTGGGCTTCCCTTCGCCCCGATCATGCGGCCGGACGAATTGTTCGACGATCCGCACCTGAATGCGGGCGGCCTGCTCGACGTTACCCTGCCGGATGGCACGGCCACGCGGCTGCCGGGCTTGCCGATGGAACTGGATGGCGAACGCTTCGGCCTGCAACGCGACATTCCTGGCATCGGTGCGGATGCGTCGGACGTACTGGCGGAACTCGGCTATGCCCCGGATGCCATCGCCGCGATGCGGCAGGCGGGGCGGATCGCCTAGCCCGCGCCGATCTCGATCCGGTTGGTTTC
>Ga0154542_1015_pt2 | contig 13096 bp, 13 predicted proteins | sample RifGroF1_FD_105685 | JGI IMG/M metagenome (GOLD analysis project Ga0154542, IMG submission 105685) | Sphingomonadales bacterium GWF1_63_6 | reverse complement strand
TGGCGATATCGGTCGCCGAATGCGAAGCCATGATTGCGGCCTGCCGAACCGCGGGCAAGAAGCTGATGATCGGCTATCGATCGCGCTTCGAACCGCATAATCAGCTGGCAATCGAACTGGCGCGCGGCGGCCATGTCGGGCCGACGCGGATCATCACGGCAGAACATGGTTTCCCCATCCGGCCAGGCCAATGGCGGCTGGATAAGCCGCTGTCGGGCGGCGGATCGCTGATGGATATCGGTATCTACAGCCTCAATGCCGTGCGCTATTTGACCGGCGAGGAACCGGTGGACGTGATGGCGATCGAATCGACCGACCGGTCCGACCCGCGTTTCCGCACGGTGGAAGACCGCATCACCTTCCTTCTGCGCTTTCCGTCGGGGATCGAAGCGACCTGCGTGTCCAGCTATAGCTCGGCGCATAATAGCTATCGCGTGATCGGCACCCAGGGGTGGATCGATATGGAGCCCGCCACACCCTATGACGGCCATTCGATGCGTCTCCGTAAGGACGGAAAAATTATCGATCGCACCCTGCCTCCCTCGCCCAAGACGCAGTTTGCAGCGCAGCTGGACCATCTGGCCGAAGCCGTGCGGAAGGGTACCAATGTCATCGTACCGGGCGAGGAAGGGCTGGCCGACCTGCGCGTGATTGAAGCGATCTACCGCTCCGCCCGTGAGGGCCGCCGCATAAGCCTGAACGCATGATGGGCACCATGAGCGGCAACCGCCGCGAATGGCTGGCGGGCATGGGCGCGCTGGCTTTGACCAGCCTCGCACCCCGCGTAAGGGCGGCCGCCCCCATCTCAGGCGTCACGAGGATCGACCCCCGCCTCGACGCGATCATCGATGCCAGTGCCAAGGTTGAGGTTTTGGCGGACGGCTATCGCTGGGCGGAAGGCGGAGTATGGGTATCAGACGGCAATTTCCTGCTTTTTTCGGATCCGCCGAGCAATATCGTCTATCGCTGGGACGCGAAGAACGGCGCGCAGCCTTTCCTCCACCCCTCGGGCGCGCAGGGACCGGTTCCTACGGGCATTCGCGAGCCCGGTGCAAACGGCATGCGCCTAGACCGGGACGGCCATCTGGTTGTTGCCGACAGTGGCACTCGCGCCATCGTGCGGATCAACCTGAAGACACGGGAACGCACCATCCTGGTCGATCGGTTTGAGGGCAAGCGCTTCAACAGCCCCAACGACCTCGTTATCGCCGCCGACGGCGCGATCTATTTCACTGACCCGCCTTATGGTCTGAGCGAGGCCGATGCCTCGCCCTTGCGCGAACTGGATTTCAACGGTGTCTATCGACTGGCACCGGACGGCCGCCTTGGCCTGATTGATGGCAGCCGCTTTCGGCCCAATGGGATCGCGCTGTCGCCCGATGAACGCACGCTCTATCTGGCGCTGTCGGACCCGAAGCTGCCGCATCTGATGGCCTATACCCTTGACGCGAATGGGGTGCCAACTGAGGCCCGCTTGTTCCACGACATGCAAGCGCAGGCCGACCAAGGCCTGCCGGGCCTTCCCGACGGCGTGAAGACGGACCGACATGGTACAGTTTTCGCCACCGGGCCAGGCGGCGTCCATATCTGCACGCCTGATGGAACGCTGCTTGGTATCGTCGCGACCGGCAAGGCCATCGCCAATTGCTGCATCGGGGAAAATGGTCGCAGCCTGTTTCTGGCATCGTCGGACCGTCTATGTCGGGTCAGATTGAAGCGCGCCGCTTAACCCGGCTCCGTCCGGTCGATAGCACCGCTGTCGAGCAGGGGCGCAACGTCCATGTCCTGCGCGCCCAAAATCAGGCTCAGTTTTTCGAGCGAAGCCAGGATCATCGCCTGCTCCCAGGCTGGCAGTGATGCGAAACGGTCTGTGAATTGGGACTGCAACAAGTCGGGTGCACAGGCCAGCGCCCCCCTTCCGGCCCCGGTAGCGCTGAGCATGATCTGACGTTTGTCCCGGTCACTGCGTTCGCGCGTCACCAAGCCGGACAAGACGAGCCTGTCGACCACATTCGTGATGGTTGCCTGACTGAATTTCAGCGCGGTCGCAATCGCACTCGGCGTGGCTCGATCGCGCGCCTCGATTTCGCGCAGGACCAGTATTTGAGAGGGTGTCAGCCCGGTAATTGAGGCCAGCTTGCGGCTACCGATCTCGGTCGCACGAAGGATGCGGCGAAGCGCCTGTAGAGTCGGGTTCGAAAGGTCGGATTCCATGGCTGATAGCTATCCGTTTGCGATATGCCACGCCAATGTCATTTTCCTTTATATAATGAAGGATAATGCCAGCTCGAAAAGGCAGGCAGAGAAGCCATTGCGGCCAAAGGGTTGAAAATTTCGCATTTATATGTATATATTGCGCCGCAGCAACAGAGGCGGAGGGATTCGCCCAGATAGTATAATGCTTTGGGAGGCTAATCATATTTAAGCGTGAAACCGATGCGGCAGTCCTGTCGCCACGGAATTTTGCGTCCCATGAGAATGAGACTGGACGAGTTATGAATTTCCGCATGCCGGTGGCGCAGGACGGCCCTGCCATCACCGCGCTGATCGCCGCCTGCCCGCCACTCGATGGCAATTCGGCCTATTGCAACCTGCTGCAATGCACGCATTTCGCCGATAGCTGCGTCGTCGCCGAACGCGACGGCCAGATCGTCGGCTGGGTTTCAGGCTATCGCCTGCCCGCAGATCCCAGTTGCTTCTTTGTATGGCAAGTAGCGGTGGCAGCGCAGGCCCGAGGCGAAAAGTTGGCGCAGCGCATGATCGCGGCCTTGCTGGACCGGCCATCGGTCACTGGCGTCACGCACCTGATCACCACGGTTACGCCGGACAATGCAGCCTCTTGGGCGCTGTTCGAGGGGGTCGCCCGGCGCCTTGGCGCTGACTTGGCCAAAGCCCCATTGTTCGAGCGCGACGCCCATTTTGCCGGCGCGCATGAGACCGAGTGGCAAGCGACGATCGGTCCCTTCGCCCTCTCTTCCAAAGCCAGCCAATAAATATTCGGAGACTTTCCCCATGACGATCACCCCCAAACCAACCCAGATCATTCCCGACACCGGCATTTACGAGCGCCGGGAATCGATTGTGCGCAGCTATGCCCGGTCGATGCCGCGCCAGTTCCATCGCGCCGAAAATGTGTGGATGCACGATAATCAGGGGGGGCGTTATCTCGACTTCCTGTCGGGTTGCTCGACGCTGAATTACGGGCACAACCACCCGATCCTCAAACAGGCGTTGCTCGACTATATCATGGCCGACGGCATCACCCATGGCCTTGACCTGCATACCGATGCCAAGGCGGCCTTTCTGGAAACCTTCGAGGAGGTGATCCTTCAGCCGCGCAAGTTGAACTATCGCGCGATGTTCACTGGCCCGACCGGCACCAATGCAGTGGAAGCCGCGATCAAGCTAGCGCGCAAGATTACGGGCCGCGAAATGGTGATCGCTTTCACCAACGGCTTTCATGGCATGACATTGGGCGCGCTGGCCTGCACCGGCAATGCCGCCAAGCGCGGTGGTGCAGGCGTGCCGCTCAGCCATGTCAGCCACGAACCTTATGATGGCTATCATGGCCCCGACGTCGATACCGCCGACCTTCTGGAACAGCGTCTTTCGGACCCGTCCAGCGGACTGGATGCGCCTGCCGCCATCCTGGTGGAAACCGTGCAGGGCGAAGGCGGCCTCAACGCAGCGTCGCCGACATGGCTGCGCAAGATTGCCGAGATCGCCAAGCGGCACGGCGCCCTGATGATCGTCGATGACATTCAGGCAGGTTGCGGCCGCACGGGTGGCTTTTTCAGCTTCGAGGATATGGGCTTCACGCCCGATATCGTTACGCTGGCCAAATCGCTGTCGGGCATGGGCCTGCCCTTCGCACTCACGCTGTTCCGCGCCGAACTCGACCAATGGTCGCCCGGCGAGCATAATGGCACCTTCCGCGGCAACAACCATGCCTTCGTCACGGCGACAGCCGCTTTGCGCCATTTCTGGAGCAATGACAATTTTGCCGCCGATGTGCGCCGTCGCGGCGCGCTGCTGGATAGCCGCCTTGACAAGATGGCCCGCGAACATGGCCTGACGACACGGGGACGCGGCATGATGCGCGGCATCGACGTTGGATCGGGCGAGATTGCCTCCGTCATTACCGCCGCCTGTTTCGCACGCGGCCTCATCATCGAAACGAGCGGCCCACATGACGAAATCGTCAAGGTGCTCGCCCCGCTCATCATCGACGACGCCGTCCTATCGGCTGGGCTCGACATCCTCGAAACCTGCGTGCGCGAGACGCTTGCCGCCTCCTTTGGCGTGGCGGCGGAATAAGGAGATATCGCATGATCGTCCGTAAACTCACCGACATCCGCAAGTCCGACCATAACGTTAAGTCCGATGGCTGGGAAAGCGCCCGCCTGTTGCTCAAGGATGACGGCATGGGCTTCTCATACCATGTCACTACCATGTACGCCGGCAAAGAACTCAAGATGCACTATCAGAACCATCTCGAAGCCGTGCTGGTGCTCAAGGGCAAGGGCACGATCGAGGATCTGGGCACGGGAGAGACGCACCAATTGGCCGCTGGCACCATGTATGCGCTCAATGCTCATGATCGCCACATCGTGCGTCCCGAAACGGACATCCTGACCGTCTGCGTCTTCAACCCGCCGGTCACCGGCCGCGAAGTGCATGATGAAAACGGTGCCTATCCCGCCGAAGCCGACATGGTCCGCACGGCCGAACTGACGTCTTGAAATCATAAAGAAAGGGGGAGTCCCATGACAGACATCTACCCATCCCGCCAAATGGCGGAACCGCAATTTCTGCCCCGTCTCGATCCGGTCGTCCATAGCGACTGGAGCGAGGCGGCACCGCTCTCCCAGGCGCAAGCCGCGCAATTCGACCGCGACGGCTATCTGGTGCTGGAGGATCTCTTCTCCACGCAGGAAGTCGCCTTCCTGCAACAGGAAGCCGGTTCCCTGCTGGCCGATCCCGATGCGCTCGATAGCGACACCGTGATCACCGAACCGGGTGGCGGCGAAATCCGCTCGGTCTTCGAAATTCACAGCCAGAGCCGCGTCATGCAACGGCTGGCAGCCGATGCCCGGCTTGCCGACGTCGCTCGCTTCCTGCTGAATGACGAAGTCTATCTTCATCAGTCGCGCCTCAACTACAAGCCGGGGTTCCAGGGCAAGGAATTCTACTGGCATTCGGATTTCGAGACCTGGCATGTGGAAGACGGGATGCCGCGCATGCGCGCCCTGTCCATGTCGGTTCTACTGGCGGATAATACGCCGCATAATGGCCCGTTGATGCTGATCCCCGGATCGCACCGCAGCTTTTTGACCTGCGTGGGTGAAACGCCCGACGACCATTATAAAATGTCGCTCAAGAAGCAGGAATATGGCGTGCCCGACGAGGACAGCCTGGCCGAACTTGCGCATCAACACGGCATCGTCGCACCGACTGGCAAGCCCGGAACGGTGATCCTATTCGATTGCAACCTGATGCACGGCTCAAACGGCAATATCACGCCCTTTCCCCGCGCCAATGCTTTCATGGTCTATAACGCGATGTCCAACCAACTGGTCGCGCCCTTCGGCGTGGCAAAGCCGCGCCCGTCCTTCATCGCCGCACGGGAAGCAGAGGCAATCAAGGTCTGCCATGGCGATCTGGCGGAGGTGATGGCATGAGCGGCCTGCATAGCGTTGAGAAAATCGGCGGCACGTCAATGGCGGCTACCGCCAGCCTGTTCGACAATGTCCTGATCGCAGGCCGCAGCGGCGACGATCTCTACAACCGCATCTTCGTCGTATCCGCTTATGCGGGCATGACCGACCTGCTGTTGGAACATAAGAAATCCGGTGTGCCGGGTGTCTATGGCCGCTTCATCGCCGATGATGGCGCGGACGGCTGGCTTGAGGCGATGGCCAAGGTGCGCGAGGCGATGCACGGTCGCAATGGCGAGATGTTCGCGCGCGCCGCAAGCCTGGACGACGCCAACACCTTTGTCGATCTGCGGATCGCGGCGGTGCAGGATTGCCTTGCGGATCTCGGCCGGTTGCGCAGCCATGGCCGCTTCTGCGTCAAGGAACAACTGCTGACAGTGCGCGAATTGCTGGCGGGGCTTGGCGAGGCGCATAGCGCGCACAGCACCGCGCTGTTGCTGCGCGATCGTGGAATCAACGCGGCGTTCGTCGATCTGACGCTGTGGGACCAGAATGACCTGCGCAGCCTGGACGAGCGGATCGTGGAGGCGCTGGAGCCTATCGACCTGCAGGACACGATGCCGATCGTCACGGGCTATGCCGGATGCCGTGAAGGCATGGTGCGGCGCTATGCGCGGGGCTATTCGGAAATGACCTTCTCGCGGATCGCGGTTCTGACCCATGCCCGCGAAGCGATCATCCACAAGGAATTTCACCTGTCGAGCGCCGACCCTCGACTGGTCGGGGAAGCCGCCGCGCGCAAGATCGGCCGCACCAATTATGACGTGGCTGACCAGCTCGCCAATTTGGGCATGGAAGCGATCCATCCCCGCGCGGGCCGTGGCTTGCGCCAGACCAGCATTCCGCTGCGCGTCCGCAACACGTTCGATCGCGAAGATGAAGGGACGCTGATCTGCGGCGACTATGTGTCCGACACGCCACGCGTCGAAATCATCACCGGTGTGCGATCGATGCAGGCGCTCCAGTTCTTCGAGCAGGATATGGTCGGCGAGAAGGGCTATGATGCCGCGATCCTCGATGCTCTCACGCGTCATGGCGCGTGGATCGTCAGCAAATCCTCCAACGCCAATACGATCACCCATTATCTGTCGATCGACGCGGCGACGGTGAAGCGGATCATGGCCGACCTGCAATCGCTCTATCCCGATGCCGCCATCTCCGCGCAGCCCGTGGCCATGGTATCGGTGATCGGCAGCGATATATCGCGGCCCGGACTGGTGCCCGATGCGCTCGATGCACTTGCTGAGGCGAATATCGATATGATCGCGATGCAGCATCAGATCCGCAATGTGGACATTCAGTTCATCATCGATTGCACGAATTTCGATACCGCCGTGCGTGTCCTGCACCAGCGGCTGATCGAAGATGTGGCCGATCAGGGCGAAGGGCGTCAGGCGGCCTAAGCCGCCGCTCTCCGCATGCTGTCATCGATACTTCCGGTTCGCAGCCTGCTAGCCGCCATCTTCATGCTGATGGCGGGCAGCGGCTTTCTGTCCACCCTGATCAGCCTGCGGCTGGAGCGGGGGGGCAGTGGCACGCTGATGATCGGCGCGGTGGCAACCGCCTATTTCGCCGGGTTGACCGTCGGCGCGCTGCGCGCCGGGCCTGTCGTACAGCGAGTCGGACATATCCGCGCCTTTGCCGCGTTCGTGTCGCTGCTGTCGGCCAGCACCTTGGCTTATGCGCTGTTCCAGAATGTGTTGTTCTGGGCATCGCTGCGGTTCATCGATGGACTGTGCGTCGCGGGCGTATTCATATGTTTGGAAAGCTGGCTGAACGAGCGGGCGGAGACGGAAACGCGAGGCAGCATCCTGGCGGGCTATATGATCGCCCTCTATTCGGGACAGGCATTGGGGCAGTTCCTGCTCAATTTTGGTCGCACCCCATCCATTCCCTTTCTGATCGCCTCCATCCTCATTTCGCTGGCCGTCATCCCCGTCGTCCTCACACGCATCGCCGCGCCGCTGCCGGGGCAGAATGCGCCCTGTACGATGCGGCAATTGTACGTTTCGTCGCCGCTGGGGTTTATCGGCGCGATGACGACGGGTCTGATGCTGGGCGCTTTCTATGGCCTCGCCGCCGTCCATGTCCGCCGTCTGGGGCTGGACCTGTCCCAGACCGCCAGCTTCATGAGCATCGTCATCTTGGGCGGTGTTGCGCTGCAATGGCCGCTGGGGCGGTTGTCTGATCGGTTCGACCGCCGCCGGGTCATCGTCACCAGCTTCGGCGCGACCATGGCCGTCTGCGTTGCGCTGACCATGGTCGACGGCATGGGACTGGCTTTGCTGACGCTGGGCGGCCTGTTCGGTGGGCTGAGCTTCGCACTCTATCCGCTCTGTGTCGCGCACACCAATGACCGGCTGGACCCATCCGCCCGCGTCGCCGCCAGCGGCGCGCTGGTGCTGCTCTATTCGATCGGCGCGGCTTTGGGACCGACTGGTGCGGCGGCGGCGATGACGCTGTTCGGTGCAAGCGGACTGTTCCTCTTCATCGCTATCGTGGCGGGTGGCACATTGGCCTTTGGCCTCTGGCGTCAGGCATCGTCCCTGCCAGTCCCGGGCGACGACCAGCAAAGCTATCAGATCCTGCCTCGCACCACCCCGATGGCAGCGATGCTCGACCCCCATGCCCCGGAATATGTCGCGCCCGACGAGTGCGAACCAACCGACCGACCGCAGTCCCCCATCTCAGGATAAACCCATGGCTTCGCCTATTCCTACCGCCCCGGCCCAACCCACCGTCGATCGGACCACGCTGCGCCGGGCGATCGGTGCTTCCGCCATGGGCAATGCGACCGAATGGTTCGACTATGGCATCTATGCCTATGGCGTGACCTATATCTCGGCCGCGCTGTTTCCCGGCGACACGGAGGAAGCGGTGCTGTTCGCACTGGCGACCTTTGCCATTTCCTTCCTGGTGCGACCGCTAGGCGGGTTATTCTGGGGACCGCTGGGTGACCGGATGGGGCGCAAATCGGTGCTGGCGCTCACCATCCTGATGATGTCGGGCGCGACGGTGTGCGTCGGCCTCATCCCCGATTATGCTACGATCGGTTTTTGGGCACCAACGCTGCTGATCCTGTTGCGCATGGTGCAGGGCTTTTCCACCGGCGGCGAATATGGCGGCGCGGCGACCTTCATGGCCGAATATGCGCCCGACGACAAACGCGGCTTTTGCGGCAGCTTCCTGGAGTTCGGGACATTGGCGGGCTTCTCGCTGGGCGCGCTGCTGATGCTTGGCTTCTCGCTGATGCTGGGCGACGCCACCATGTATGACTGGGGCTGGCGCATCCCCTTCATGGTGGCTGGTCCCATGGGTCTGGTCGGCATGTATCTGCGATCGAAAATGGAGGACACGCCAGTCTTTCTGGAAGCCGAGCAAGCGGCGCAGGGTGCCAAGGCGGCCTCGCCGACACTGGCCGGGCTGATAACGGGCTATTGGCGCACCCTGCTGGTGATGGGCGGGCTGGTCACCGCGCTTAACATCGTCAATTACACCCTGCTCAGCTACATGCCGACCTATTTGCAGCGTCGGTTGGGCCTGTCCGCCAATGAGGCGTTGATCGTGCCGATCATCGGCATGATGTTCATGATGGTCCTGCTGCCCTTCGCCGGGGCGCTGTCCGACCGGGTCGGCCGCAAGCCGCTGTGGCGCTTCTCGCTTATCGGGCTGTTCCTGCTGGTCGTGCCGGCCTATCTGCTGATGGCAACGGGTTTCATCGGGGCCGTAATCGGGTTTGCCCTGTTGGGCCTGCTCTATGTGCCGCAACTCGCGACGATATCGGCGACCTTCCCCGCCTTGTTTCCAACGTCCGTCCGCTTTGCAGGCTTTGCCATCGCCTATAATGTCGCGACGTCCATCTTCGGCGGCACGGCCCCTGCGATCGGCAGCAGCCTCATTGGGCTGACCGGCAACGAACTGATGCCCGCCTACTATATGATGGCGGCCTGCATCGTGGGGCTGGTCGCCCTGCGCTTCATGCCAGAAACCGCTGGCCTGTCGCTGCGCGATCGCAGTTATTCTTCTGTTTCATCCTAATAAGATGAGACTCCGCCCCTATGCCGCCTTGGCTGGGTTCAAGGAATTGCGGGCCTGACAAGCACGTCCGAGATCAGGCGTGCAGATGCTGTCCGTTATCGACTGGGATCACCGTTCCGGTGATGCGCTTCGCCGCGTCACTGACGAGAAACGCCGCCAGATTGCCAACATCGCTCACCTCGACAAGCGAACCCTTCGGGGCAAGCGCTGCGGCTTGTTCGAGCAACACATCGAACCGTTCGATGCCGCTGGCCGCGCGGGTCGCGATCGGCCCCGGCGAAATGGCATGGACGCGGATACCGGCGGGTGACAATTCGGCCGCAAGATAACGGGTGGCGCTTTCGAGCGCCGCCTTTACCGGCCCCATCAGATTATAATGGTCGACGACCCGTTCGGAGCCATAGAAGGTCACGCAGAGCAGGCAGCCCCCTTCGGTCATCAACGGTTCGGCCAGCTTCGCCATGCGCAGAAAGCTGTGGCAGGATACGTCCATGGTCAGGGCAAAGCCTTCCGCACTGCAATCCGTGACCCGTCCGTGCAGGTCATCCTTTGGCGCAAAGGCGATGGAGTGCAGCAGGAAGTCGAGTCCGCCCCAGCGTTCGCGAACCTCATCGAACAGCCGTTCCAGATCGCCCGGCACGCGGACGTCGCACGGCGCGGTCCATTCCATACCATCCCGTTCGGTGACCGGCAGAACCCAGTCCTGCGCCTTGTCGTTGAGATAGGTGGCCGCCAGCCGCGCGCCGCACTGCGCGAACGCCGCCGCGCATCCCGCCGCGATGCTCTGTTCATTGGCGATCCCGATGATGAGGCCGCGTTTCCCGCGAAGGTCGACAAGGGGGGTCATGCGGCATCTCCAAGCAAAAGATTCATTATGTGCAGGGCGATCATACGCTCTTCGTCGGTGGGGATCACGCGGACCGTCACCCGGCTGCCCGCCGTGCTGATGACGGGCTGGTTCGCGCTGTTGGCGCTTTCGTCCAGTTCGATGCCCAGCCATCCAAGCTGTCGGCAAATCCGGCTGCGGATATCGGCATGATGTTCGCCGATACCGGCGGTGAAGACGATGCCGTCCAGCCCGCCCAGCGATGCGGTCAACGCGCCGGCTTCCTTGGCGGCGCGCCACGCGAACAGGCTGATCGCCTCTTCGGCGTGCGGATCGGCGCTTTCCGACAGGGTGCGCATGTCGCTCGACAGGCCGGAGACGCCGAGCAGGCCGGACTGGCGGTAGAGCATATCTTCCACCGCCTGCGCGCTCATGCCCATTTGTGTCTGGAGGTGCAGCACGACGCCGGGGTCGATCGCGCCGCAGCGCGTCCCCATCATCAGCCCGTCGAGCGCGGTGAAGCCCATGGTCGTGTCGATACTGCGCCCGTCGCGGATCGCGCAGAGGCTGGTGCCGTTGCCGAGATGGGCGGCTATGACCCTGCCCTTGGCCAAGGCCGGATCGATTTGCGTCAGGCGATGGACGATATATTCGTAGGACAGGCCGTGGAAACCATAGCGCCTGATGCCCTGATCATGCAGCACGCGCGGCAAAGCGAGGCGCGACGCGATCGCGGGCTTGTCATGGTGGAAGGCGGTATCGAAACAGGCGACTTGCGGGATATCCGGCCGAAGGACGGCAATAGCGCGGATCGCCGCCAGATTGTGCGGCTGGTGCAGCGGGGCGAGCGCGCACAGAGCATCGAGCTTGTCGAGCAATGCCCGGTCCACCAGCCGGGGTGTCGCGAATTCCATGCCGCCATGAACGACGCGGTGGCCGATGCCGACCACCTCGCGCCCTTCAAGATGCGTCGTCGCCCATTCGATCAGATAGTCGAGCAGCGCGGCATGGCTGAGCGCTGCGCCGTCCGTCCAGTCATGATCGTGGATCACGCCCCCGTCCGCCGTGCGAATGGCGATGCGCGGAGCGATGCCGATCCGCTCGATCTTGCCGCTGGCCGATAATGTGGGAGAGCGCCCGTCCTCCAGCGTGAACAGCGCGAACTTGATGCTCGACGAGCCCGAATTGATGCTGACGACCGCTTTCATGCAGGCGTGCCCTCCGGCAGCCCCGGCGCGGCCTTGGTCGCCGCGACGGCCAGGAGGACCGCCACGGCGCAGGATGCCAGCCGGGTGCGCAGGCTGTCGGCGCGACTGGTCAGGATGATCGGCACTCGTGCGCCCAGCACGACCCCTGCGGCATCCGCGCCGCCCAGGAAGGTCAATTGCTTGGCCAGCATATTGCCTGCCTCGATATTGGGGACGACCAAAATGTCCGCGCGGCCCGCGACGGGCGAGACGATGCCCTTTTCCCGTGCGGCCGCTTCGCTGACGGCATTGTCGAAGGCCAGCGGGCCATCAAGCAGTCCGCCGGTGATCTGGCCCCGATCGGCCATCTTGCACAGGGCCGCCGCGTCTAGCGTCGATGGCATGGATGCGGTCACCGTCTCGACCGCCGACAGGATCGCCACCTTGGGTTCGACCTGGCCCAGGACATGGGCGAGGTCGATCGCGTTGCGGATGATGTCGGCCTTGGCCTCCAATGTGGGGGCAATGTTGATCGCCGCGTCGGTGATGATCAGGGGATTGGGGTGGCCGGGAACATCCATGACATAGGCATGGCTGATCCGCCGTTCCGTCCGCAGGCCGGTCGCGCGGGACACGATCGCGCCCATGAGTTCATCGGTGTGGAGCGATCCCTTCATCAGCAGCCGGGCTTCGCCGGAGCGTACCAGTTCGACCGCCTTCGCGGCGGACTCATGGCTGTGGATGCTCGGCACGATGCGAAGGGCGCTGATGTCCTTCCCGGCTTCCTCGGCGGCCTGACGGATGCGGGACTCGGGACCGACCAGGATGGGCACGATCAGCCCCGCCTCCGCCGCTTCGACCGCAGCGGCGAGAGCCGCGGCCGAGCAGGGATGGGCCACCGCCGTTGTCACGGGATGGCCCGATGCCGCCTCGATCAGGCGGTTGTAGCCGTTATGATCGGACAGCCGAATGTCGGGCAGGGCGATGCGCGGACGGCGGATCTTGTCGGTCGGGGCCTTCACCTCCGCCTCGCCGGTGATGACCGTCTCGCCATTCTGGTTCACGCAGCGACAATCGAGCAGCACGATGCTGCGGTTCGGCTGCGTGGCGGTGACGGTGACGGAGGCGGTGATATGATCGCCGACCCCCACCGGGCGCAGGAACCGCAGCGACTGGCCCAGATAGATGGTGCCAGGGCCCGGCAGTTCGGTGCCCAGCACCGCCGACAACAGGCCCGCCCCCCACATGCCATGGGCGATGATGCGGCGGAAAAAGTCTGTCTCGGCAAATTCGCTGTCGAGATGGGCCGGGTTCACATCGCCCGACAC
>Ga0154542_1025_pt4 | contig 13276 bp, 22 predicted proteins | sample RifGroF1_FD_105685 | JGI IMG/M metagenome (GOLD analysis project Ga0154542, IMG submission 105685) | Sphingomonadales bacterium GWF1_63_6 | reverse complement strand
CTGCAACCGCATCCGACCCATAAGCGGCCGAGGCACCCCCGGTCACGACATCGACGCTGCGCAACAGGGAGGACGGGATCAGGTTGGTATCGACCGAACCCTGCACAGTGCTGGGCACGAAACGCTTGCCATCGACCAGGACGAGTGTGCGCTGGGGATCGAGCCCGCGCAGATCGAGCAGCCGAGCGCCGATATTGCCGCCCAGATTGGCCTGCGCCGCCGGACCGCTCGACGCGCGGAAGCTGGGCAACTGGTTCAGCGCTTCGCCGACATTGGTGATGCCCAGCGCATCGAGCCGTTCAGCGCCGATCGACGTGACCGGCGTCGGCGCGTTGAAATTGGAACCCAGGCGCGTGCCCGTCACGACGATGTCGGTCACGGGCAAGGCACCCGATGCGTCTTCGGTCGTCTGGGCATCGACGGATTGCGGGGCGGTAGTTGGATCAGCCGGGGCGGACTCCTGTGCGGCCACCCCGGTCGGCAGCGCCATCGCTACCCCCATCATGGCCAAGACACTCGCGTTTGCGCGCATGCGCTGGGTGCTCAATCGCATCTTCATTTCCCTCTCCTGGCCTTCTGCTGCGGCCTCTGAACGATTTATGTATCGTGATACATAGATTGTCAACGCTCTCCTTTCATTGGGAAAATCGGCTGAAATCCTGATGTTTTGCAGTTGCTTACGAGCGCCGCTAAGAATGATTTGCGGGCTAAAATTCAGTGCGCATGCCTTTGTGATGGGAATGACATGGCCTCCGACGATCCGAATCCAGCTGATCCATTCGACAGCACCACACCGCAATATCGCGCCTATTTTCCCGAAGGATCGCGCGATGACGTCGAATTCCGACTGACACGGATATTATCGCTGTCGGCCCGTCGTTGGGGAACGTATGTTGAAAATCGCATGCTCGCGGCCACGGGCCAGTCCCGGTCGCGATGGCAGACCCTCTTCGTCCTGAGCGTCGCCACGCCCCCGGTGACCACGTCGCTATTGTCCGCCCGCCTCGCCATTCAATGGCCACCGCTGATCCGAACATTGAATTCGCTGGAAACCGACGGACTGATCCGCCGGACGGAAAACCCGAATGACAAGCGATCGCGCCATATCGAGATCACGCCGGCGGGCATGGCGGTCGTCGAGCAGGTTCAGCCCGTTCTGTCAGACATTCGATCGACGGTATTTGCCAAACTGAGCAAAGAGGAGATGGAACTGGCCACGTACGTGCTGGAGAAGGTCGTCGTCGGCGTGAGTGAAGCCCAGGAGGCTGGTATCAAGTAATTGTGCTTGTTCCGTCAAAGAAAGTGCACCAGCGTTTACGACGCTGGTGACAGGGCTGACCAATGGCTGTCGCGCGAAAGGAGCAAGGCCGACCGTGGTCCCGGCGAAGTCGGCATTGGCATAACCGCTGGTCGGGGCCGTCGATACATTCGCGGTATGTGTCGGGGTATGTCATTTAGTTCGTAAAGGCGGACCGTTGCCGTTCCCCGGCTCGAATAGCCAATTGAGATAGGCCGCGATCCTTACGCCTCCACGCTTCAGTCGGTCGTCCATTTCCGATCGATGCTTGTAGGCATAGTCCCAGGAAATGCCGGGGTCGGCGGGGTAGATCGTCTTGCGGAGCGCGATGCTCTCACCAATCCAGACCGAAGGCGCAGGATCGCTCCAGTCGATTACCTGCTCGGGCGAAATCGAGCGCGACAGCCATTGCGTATATTCGGAATAGGACAAGGACCGCTGCTCGATCATCGCTGAGTCCCACACCGAATGAAGGTTGGTCGCGCGACCGAACCAGGTCACTTTGACATCATTGCCGCCCCGGTCATCCCCACCGCCGGCGTGCAATGGCTGATGCAGATCGCCGATGATGTGCACGATGAAGCGGAGGGCCAGCCGCTTGTCCTCGATGGACGATTTGGGATTGCGCAACGTAGCTGTAAAACCATCCAGCGCGCTCATGGCATCGCCCTCTGGGGGCGCGTCCTTGCTTTGATAGCTGTCCCCTTGCCTGACCGTCACATAGTGCCAGGGGCCAGCCTTCTTCTGCCAATATTCGGCAGGGTCGGACTTCATGTCGTCGGGCCAGGTCGCCGCTTCCGCGAGATCCTCGGCACCAAGCAGAAGCCGGACATGGGCACGTGCAACACCGCTCAGATTTTCATCGGCGATGGCACCTGTTATGCGGTGCCCGACAGGACCCCAAGCCTTGGCGGGCGTACATAGAAGGAACGGGATGGCGAGCAGGGAGAATATGCGCATGGCTATTCCTTGGCGATATTTCCTGTTCAGGGAAAGACGGATTGCTGCGGATGACATTTCGCTCCCCGCGGGGCGAACTTAAATCGTCCTGTCGGTCTTGTCGGCCAGCATCAGCCGTTCGCCCTGCTTCTCTACTATGGCGGCGCTCGGCCATGAATGGGTCACAGTGGCGGCGCCGCCCGGGATGTGCGAGGCCAGTTTGCCAACGCCCCTCTCCATGCGCCGTTTGGCCTCGTCGCGGCCAAGAGTGTGGGGAATGTCGATAACAGTGGGAGTTGCCATGGTCGATGGACGCTTGGCACAAGGCGGTGGTTCCGGCTCTGCCGGTTGGGCTAATATCATGACGCTGGTGCTGGGGGTGGTGCTTGACCGGGAAGGGGAGGGACTGCCTGTATGCCCAATCGTGGGCAGCGCTGACCGTTCACTGCCAGGATCGTTCATCGCTAGAGATCAGCCGGTTGGGCGATATCCAGCCACATCCGACAAGGGATCCCCAGCAGCAAACCTCGCTCATCTTGCTTTTACGGCGCGCACCTCGGCAATGCGGGTGGTGTAATTGGGCGACTTGCTGTCCGATCTGGCCGCCCATTCGCGCTTGAACCCCTGACTGGCTGGAACGGCCGCGAAGTTCCCGAAACGTATATTGACCTGATCCATGGCGACCATCAACCGATCACGCCGCCCGCTATCGTCCTCGAATAGCGTTCGCGGGCGTCTATCTGCGTCGATGAGGTCTTCCAGTATGACGCCCGCCTTGGTGATGCCATAGCCCTCTCGCGAAGCGCTCTCTATGCCGCGCCGGGCGTAGGCAAGAATCATGAAGCCATCGTTGGTCATGGGCTGCATGCTGAGCGTTCGCGTCGCGGAATATTGCGGCCGGTCCTGCTTGTGCCGATTGGTATGGAAAAATACCGTCAGGCGTCCTGCTACCAGGCCATGCTGCCGCAGCTTCTCTCCCGCCCGCATCGCATATTGCGTAACAGCGCCCATCAGCATGTCCATATCGGTGACAGGCGTACCAAAGGATCGGGTGACAGCCATGCCCTTGCGCTGAGGCGCCACGGTTTCGATGGCGCACGCCGGAACACCGCGCAATTCAGCGACCAGCCGTTCCAGCACGACACCGCCGATGGCGCGGGCCTGCTTGAGGGCCATGTCGCGCAACTGCCCGGCAGTGCAGATATCCAGGCCTGCCAGTTTGGCCGCCGTCGCCCTGCCGACGCCCCATACATCGTCCACGTCGAACTGGTCGAGCACCCGGCGGCATATGTCTTCGTCGCGCAGGTCGGCGACGCCATCAAATGTCGGGTTTTTCTTCGCCGCCGCATTCGCCAGCTTTGCCAGCGTCTTGGTCGAAGCGATGCCTACACAGGTGGGAATGGTGGTCCACTGCCGGACCTGCGCGCGCATGGCACGGCTATGCGCGGCGAGATCCAGATGCTCGAAGTCTGCAAAATCGACAAAGGTCTCGTCGATCGAGTAAATCTCGAAATCCCGCGCAAATGGCTCGATCGCCGCGACGACCCGCCGCTGCATATCGCCATAGAGCGCATAGTTGGATGAGAGGACGCGGATGCCGTGCTGCCTGATCTTGTCGCGGATCAGATGGACCGGATCCCCCATTTTGATGCCCAGCGCCTTGGCTTCACCCGAACGGGCAATCGCACAGCCGTCATTGTTGGAGAGGACAATGACCGGGACACCAACTAGGCTGGCATCGAACGCTCTCTCGCAGGACACATAATAATTGTTGCAGTCAATCAGGGCGACCGGCGCGCTCATCCGTATTTGCGGGCCAGTCCGACGACCACACCCCATATCTCGACATATTCATCCACGATGATGTCAGCAAAGCCATCGGCTTCCGGGACCAGCCAGAAGCGCCCGTCGCGCCGTTTCAGCCGCTTCAACGTGCGATCGCCATGGACCACAGCGACGACGATATGGCCTGCAACAGGCTTTTTTGCCCTGCTGACGATGATCAGGTCGCCGTCGGCAATCCCGGCCCCGGTCATGGAATATCCATCGACGCGCATGATGTAATACCAACCTGCATTGATCACGACCCACGCGCCCATTTGCGTCGTCCGATTGTCATGATACGCCAAGGCTGATCGATCAGGCTGTTCCAGGCGTCACAGCATAGGTCTATGATGTTTTCGTGTGACGTGAAGATGCGGTTGGACAGCCAGTTGTCGCGCATGAACTGCCATATATTTTCGACTGGGTTGAGCTCGGGACATTTGGGTGGCAGCGCAACGATGCTGATATTCTCGGGCACTTCCAGCTTTCCGGTCATGTGCCACCCGGCCTGATCCATCAGTAGCACGCAATGTGCGCCCGGTTCGATAGCGAGCGATATCTCCGCCAGGTGCAGCGACATGGTCTGGGTGTTGCAGAACGGCAGGATCAGGCCAGCGCCCTTGCCCAGTTCAGGGCAGATGGCACCGAAAATATAGGTTGATTTCGTCCTCTGATCCTTGGGCGCTGAAGGCCGCGTGCCGCGCTTGGCCCAGCGGCGGGTGATCTTGGTTTTCTGGCCGACGCGGGCTTCGTCCTGGAACCAGACTTCTATCGGCGTGCCGCGCGGGAGGGCGGCTTTGATCTTTGCCAGTTCGGCTGCAAAGCCCCCTTTTTGAAGTCCTCCATCGCATATTCGTTTTGAGCATGGTGACGTGGGCGCGCCGTCAATTTGACATAGCCCAGCTTCTTCAACTCCCGCCCCACGGTCGTCTCGGTCAGAGACACTCCAAACTCGTCATGCAGCCACCGCGCAAGGTCGATCAGCCGCCAGCGGACAACCCCATGGATCGCGGGGATCGGACCGCTCTCAATAATCTCTGCAAGAGCCTGACGCTGGGCTCCATTCAACAAGGGGGGCTTGCCCGGCGCCTTGCCGTCCAAGAGACCTTCTGGCCCGCGCGCATTAAACCGCACCACCCAGTCCCGTACGATCTGTAACGTCACCCCGCCGGTCCGGGCCGCATCGCTACGACTCCTGCCATCGTAAATTCCCGCCAATGCCAGCAGCCGCCGTCCCTGGTTCGCGCTTTTCGTCGCCCGCGCCAGTCGCCTCAAATCAGCCGCGTCAAAGTCGTCCCGTAGTCCAATCGCTGCACCCATCGCTACGCCCTCCAGACGGCAGCTATAGATTCATAGTTTCAGCGCTTTGGGAATCCCCCTCGTGAGTCAGCCTCACCGGAGGTTGGTATAACTTGCCGCCGGATGCTCCACCAGCCAGTCGGCCAGATTGATCGGTTCCTCCATGTCGTCCTGCGCGGGCGAAGGAAAGCCTGCCGGCAGGCTCACCAGCAGCAGCGGCAGATCGGGCATGGCAAGGCAAATGGGTATGGGTTCAAACATCAAATAGGCCACGAATCAGATACCCGATCCGGCATAGCCTGATTGTCCGAAACGGTCATTTGTTCTTTTTATGTTCTAGCCTTGAACGGCCATCCGCGCGGCAGGATATGCCCTCGCCATCGCACAGGCACCGTCATAATCGGTCGATAGCCATGCCTGATAATCGCCGGGCTCAACTATGACCGGCATGGCTTTGGGATGGAGCGCCGCGACCAATGCATTGGGTTGGCAGGTCAGAAACGCATAGACCGGACCCTGGTCGCTCTGCCGCCATATTCCAGCGAACGCCGCAATCGGCTGGTCGATCACGTTGAACCACCACTCATCGCGCCCTTCCCCGATCTTGGGTTCCGCAAATGTCGAAAAGGGGACGAGGCACCGCTGCAGAGGATTGGCCAGCATTGACTTCCAGAATGGGCTGCTGAGATTCCGCACATTGGTGACGCGCTTTTCCAGCAACTTTCCGCTCTTGCCTTTGACGTGGGTTGGCACGCCCCACGACATGACATCGCTTCGGATCACACCATCATCGTTGCGGACGATCATGCCGGGCTTTTTGGGCCAGACGTCGGTGGCGAACGCGGCGTTGGGTTGCCGAATATAGAACCCTGCATAGTCCCGCCAACTGGGAATCTTGTCGGGGTCGGTTCGATAGTGATTGCACATCCGGGCAGCCTAGCGATCGCCGATTTCATCGCAAGACTCTTGCGTCGTTCCTGATATGTTCTTTACCATCAGACCCATGACCCATCCTGATTCTCTTTGGCTCGCGCAGAGCCTGCTTCACGCCCCGGCCTGGGCACGCGTCGCCCTCACCGCACCCAACGAGCGCCTACGCGAACAGGCGGCGGTGGAATTGGCGCAAAGCGTCATCGCGGCTATCGAGCATCCCCCGAATATTCCTGACATCCGTCAGATGACGCTACCCCTGTGACGGTAAGTCTACGGCACATCGCGTTGTGCACAGGGTCAGCCATGCTGAATAGTCTGCCGCTTTCCTGATCTGAAGCAATAGACGGCATAGCGGCTGTGCAATCCGGCACCGCCACGCTAGCGTCTCGGTTTGAGCGATCGGGAATAGATATGAACGGATTTGTACGTTTGGAAACGGTGGACGGCGATTTTGTCGTCGTCAATGTCGATCGGGTCAGTTTCGTTCGACGCTACCGCGGTGAGAACGACACCAGCGCTGTCAATTTCGAGAAGGGAAATTATATCGTCGTCAAAGGCAGTCTTGACAGCGTCATGACCATCCTGGCCGAAGGCTGAAGCGAGGCTCATGCTGGCTGTCCTATCCGCAGTCGCTCTGGCATCCGGGCAGGCCTTTGCCTGTTCGCCGACCCACGTCTGGGACGGGGACGGCCCGATCTGGTGCGCGGAAGGTCCAAAGATACGGTTGGCCGGTATCGCCGCACGCGAGATGGACGGCACATGCAAACAGGGGCACCCTTGTCCCAAGGCATCGGCTATTGCAGCGCGAGACCGGCTGGTGCGCTTGCTGGGCGGCGCGAAAGGCAAAGCGCGGACCGGCCATGTTCTTGTATCGGCGCCGACCATGCGCTGCGTGTCGAATGGATCGGCGCGGGGCGGTCGCACAGGGGCATGGTGCAATCTGGCGGGCACGGGCGACATAAGCTGCGCGATGATCAGGTCAGGCACTGTCCTGCGATGGGATCGTTATGCGCGGCGGCATTGTCGCTGATGCCAAGGGGAACGCGCCATGAGCTGACCGGCATTCTTCTGGAAGGCGACTTCTATCCGGTGCTGCGTGTAGCCGATGGAGGCGAGTGGCGACTGGAGATCACCAAGGCCTGGCGACCTCTGCTCGGCAAGCGCGTTGCCATCATCGGCGTGCGCGACGGTTTTGATCTGATTGCGGTCGAACGGATCGCCCTGGCTTGACGCACGACAAGCTTTTGTGGGGCGCGGTGTCCATGCTGATGAAGCAGCATGGGGAGCACGCACCGCGCAAAGTGGCCGAACGGATAGGTTACCTTGCCGTTGCGGGAGACATGGCTGGCGTGGCACTGTGGAAAGATATCGCATGTCGGATGGGCATGATGATGCGGTCGCCTGTCCAATAGCCGATCATCGCCCTGGCCATTACATTCATGGCATGGCAGGCGGTGTTCGCAGCAGGCGTTAACCCTCCTGATCCTGGAGCGATCCATGGGACAGCGCATCGGCGATCATGGCGGCGAGCGTTTCTTCGGCCCGTCCGCGGGCATTGAGGTCTTTTGACGACAGGTCGTGGCGAAGCCATTGCGGGGCGCGGGCAATGACACGGGTGATCAGCTCGGAGGTTTCCTGGTCCATGCGGGCCCTATGAGTGGTCGCGTGCGGACAAGCAATCATCAAGGGGACACTCCCAAGGCGATCGTGATGAAAGCAGAGGACGCATAAAAAAGCCCGCCAGAGCAAGGCTCGTGGCGGGACCGAAGTTCAGGGAGGTGCCGCTCCAAAGGGGGAAGAAGCGACAGGCATGAAATAGCATGTTGCGATGAATGACGGGTGAAGCAGCTATTCATGAGCGCTGCATCTCGGTTTTCTCGAGCAAATTATGCGGCTGCACGGCATCGGAGCGCAAAAGCCAGGTCACATTCGTCAGCAGACAGCGCTAGCGGAACCTCGCCATTGTCCATCTGTTCGATCTATCGATCCGCTAGGCGAAAATTGCCGATGCCTATCACCTGAAAAAAAGAGGAACCGACCATGGCTGAGACGCAGGACGTCCGCGATAATGAAGGCGAGAGCCGCTATGAACTGAAGGTCGATGGCGGCACGGCTATTGCGGCCTATGAACGGCGCGATGGCGCATTGGTCTTCACGCACACGCAGGTTCCTGAGGCGCTGGAAGGGCAAGGCATTGCCAGCAAGCTAATTGCCGGCGCGTTGGCGGACGTGCGGGAAAAGGGATTGAAGGTCGTGCCGCTATGCGAATTCGTTGCCGGCTATGTTGATCGCCATCCCGAGGAGCAGGATTTATTGGCGCTCGACGCGCCAGGCTGATCTCCAAGGATGTGTGGATCATCCATGAGGTATGACCATTCCGATGCCTCGCTCGCACCAGCCGGGTCAACGCAACGATGAAGATCGCGACCTATAATGTGAACGGGATCAACGGGCGCCTGCCTGTCCTGCTAAGATGGCTGGGCGAAGCCGCGCCCGACATCGTCTGTCTGCAGGAATTGAAGGCATCGCAGGATAAATTTCCAGAAACAGCGATCCGCGACGCGGGATATGACGCGGTCTGGCACGGGCAAAGCCAGTGGAACGGGGTTGCGATCCTAAGCCGGGTCGGTGAAATTCACGAGACGCGCCGCGGGCTGCCGGGCGATCCTGACGATATGCAGAGCCGCTACATCGAAGCGGCTGTTGCCGGGGTGTTGGTGGCAGGTCTTTATCTACCCAATGGCAATCCACGCCCTGGACCCAAGTTCGACTTCAAATTGCGCTGGTTCGAGCGACTTCACGACCATCTCGCCTCGCTCGTCGCTATAGATGCGCCGGTGGTCATCGCCGGTGATTTCAACGTGATGCCAACCGATCTGGATGTCTATTCGCCCGAGCGGTGGCGGGACGATGCGCTCTTCGCGCCGGAGGTGAGGGAAGCTTACCGCCATGTGCTGGAGCAGGGATGGAGCGACGCTCTGCGCGAACTGCACCCCGATCAGACCGTCTATACGTTCTGGAAATATTGGCGCGGGGCGTTCGAGCGCAACGCAGGCCTTCGGATCGACCATATTCTGCTCAATGGGAAGGCGCGTGCCCGGCTTGAATGGGCGCAGGTCGATATAGCGCCGCGCGGATGGGAAAAGACAAGTGACCATGCCCCGGTCTGGATCGAACTGGCCGACAAGCCTGTGCGCAAGGCGCGTCAGTCGAGAGCGGTAAACCAGTCAGCATAGGGCGTATTACGCGCCATATGGCGATTATAGTCAGGTGCGCCGTCGGCCCACCAGACAGGGCCACGCTCGCCAAGGCCGCGTTTGGCAACGTCCACTGCCGCATGCGCTTCACGCTCGGCCGATACATCGCCGCTTTTACGGGCGTCGCGCACGGCTCTGCGCGCCTGCATCAAATCCGATACTAGGGCAGCGCGGACGTCTTCGTCCAAAGCGGGATTGGACAGCCGCCACAGGCGGCCGCGCACGACAAAATAACGGCCATCGGGCGTTGCAGGGTGGGTGGCGGGCTCCCGGCTCATACCGGCTTTGTCGCCTGGCGCGCCCATGCAACAATGGCCTGTTGCGGCATGGCGCCCGACTGCCGCGCAATCTCGCGGCCACCCCGAAAAAGGATCATGGTAGGAATGGACCGGATGGCATAGCGATCCGCAATTGCCTGATGCGCCTCGGTATCAAGCTTACCCAGCCGCATATAGGGTTCAAGTTGTCCTGCTGCAGCGCTGAACGCTGGGGCCATCTGACGGCAGGGGCCGCACCAGCTTGCCCAGAAATCTACGAGCAGGGGAATGTTGGACCGCGACGCATGGGCGTCAAAATTGGCGGCCGTCAGTGTGACAGGATCGCCTGTGAATAGCGGCTGTTTGCATCGGCCACAGGTTCCGCCCTTGACTAGCCTTTCGCGGGGCAACCGGTTCGCCGTTGCGCAAGCCGGACATATGACAATCAAGGCATCATTGGGCGCTGTAGCCATTCTGGTCTCCATCATACTTCGTCTTGGATGGCATAGATGCCACAGATGGGATCGGGCATCCCGAATGTCAGGCCCCTCGAAGGCAAGCACGTCCTGGGAGGTCGATGAAGCCAATCGACTGCCAAAAAGCGAAAACGGCTTGGCTGGACGTTGGCGGTGCCAACCTATGCCGGCGCCAGGATCGTACCGGATCAGAAGCGCCTGGGCGAGGCTAGCGGGGTCAAGGCCAGCAAAGGCGGCGGCTCTGTCGCGTATAGGCAGCAGCCAATCAGGCATGGGATCCGTCGGCCCGAAGTGTGCATCATCAAAATCATAGCGCCAACCAAAGGAACTGGTCAGGCGCTTGCCGAGCCAGCCCTGAAAGCGGAATGGCTCAAGTGCCGACGCGTCGATCCCGGCGATCAACCTCAATTCCTCGTCGCGAGAGAGAAGGTCTTCACGATAGGAGAGGCCCGGAATTTTCGGGGTCTCGAACAGGTCGGAAAACAGGCTGGCCATCCACGCCTAAATTGGGATGCTGCGCTTAGAAGGCAATCGCATAGGTGATTTATGATTTCCAGCCTTCCCATAACTCAATAATCCGATCAAGCAGACGGTCGACGATGGCAAGGCCTTGGGCCGTCATCGAAATCGCGACGCGTCGCCCATCAGGACGAGGAATGTCCCGCGTCACCAGCCTCCGCTTTTCCATCTCGGCGATCTTGCGGTGGGCGGTCGACTGCGGAATGTCGGAGGCGGCGGTATACAGGGAAAAGAGATAGACCTCCCGCTTCTCATATTGCGCCAGGTAAAGATCGAGCAGCATGTCCCAGACAGGACTTGGGCATAGACGATAGCCAATAGCCTCACCAATCGTCTGCCGCATGACCACCAGCTTGCGGCACATATCGATACGTCTGTCGGGGGGATATATCTGCGTCATATCATGCCTCTTTTTTGGATACTGACCCTTCGCTCCTCTCTTCGGCCCGTGGACGAGCGGACCTTGGTAGACAGCCACATTGATCATTGTGGTTCGCCTGGTGTGGTTGGCGCCTTCCTGGCTACTTCTGCTGTGCGACACGGCGGGGCGTGGGGCTAAAGATACCCCGCCTGGCGGAAGCTCACATGCCCGGCACGGGCGATGACCAGATGATCATGGACCGCGACATCCAGGCAGCGTGCGGCATCGACAATCTTCCTGGTGAAGGCCCGGTCAGCCCGTGAAGGATTAGGTTGGCCCGATGGATGATTATGAATAAGAAAAATTGCAGTCGCGCCTATCTCGACGCATCGTTTCATGATTTCGCGCGGATAGGCGTACACATGAGATATGGTGCCGGTAGCCAGCACTTCATCTGCCAATATCTCATTGACGGCGTTAAGGAAAAGCACCCGCAACTGTTCGACCGGCGCGAATGCCATGGTGGCGCGCAAATAGTCCAGCAGTGCCTGTTCGTTCGAGAGTATCGATTTACCGGCGAGTTTTCCGCCCAGAATATGGTGGATCGACATTTGCAGGCACTCAAATGTCCGTTCGACACATAGCGCGCCATCCAGAAGGCGCATCCGGTCCTGGCTTCGAGTAGAAAGAGTTGCGGCAAAAGAACCGAACCTGTCGATCAGCCGCTGCGCCAGTTCGGGCGCGCGCGCCGGACAGGTGAGCGCGATCAGCTCTTCCAGGGCCTGTCGACACCGCGCTGTTTTATCCGGCTGCGATGCCGAAAGGTCGCGCCGATGAGCATGGTTTGTGCCACCCAACTCCACACCGCCAGCGCATCGATATAGGCACGCGGTACAATCGCCGGCATCAGTATCCGCGTCAGATGCACGGCTACCTCTGCGCTTAGCATCGCCGCGACCCAGAGCGGCCAGAACCGTGTGCTTTGTAGAGAAAGCCATATAAACACACTCAATAAGGCGGAATCGACCAGGAGAATGGCGATCTCGATATGGTGGAACCGGTCGCCGAACGGGTCGACAAGCCCTACGGACAGACAGGCAGCGCCCAGCAGGGCTGCAGCGCCGATCCTTTCGGGCGTGCCGCCCCGCCATGCGGCATAGAGGGTGCTGACAATGAGCAGGGTCAGGAACGCGATTTGCCGGGTCATGACCATGATTGAACCCAGGTGGCCGCATTGCGTCAATCGTCTCGTGCGCGTCAAACGACGCGCAGATGGGCAGGCTGATCATGCGAGACAACTTTGAAAAGATCGCCATAGGCGGTTTGCCCGAGCCCAACATCATCGCTGGCCCGTTTGAGATGGGCGTGGGTTATCACCATCTGCTCGCGTGTCTGCGCAATCAGCATGACCGCGGCGGCAGATGTCGCGATAGCCTCCTGGCCGATCGCGGCCGCGAAACGGGCATCAAGACGGGCCAGGGGTAGCGAGGCGTTGAGTTCGGCAATCCGGGCGGCAGCAATATCGAGCGCAGCTTCGGCGGCAAATAGCCGCTCGGCAACCGATTTGGCGATGTTCTGTCGTTTGACGCGCATAGAATCTCCTTCCCGCAAAAGCGGGTGAACAGGGAAAACATAAAAATGTTGGTTTTAGTGACGAGCCAGGGCGTCTAGCGCCGAGAGCAGTGAAGCGGCCGATCCAGCCATCACAAGAGCAAGCGTCGCCATGATCGCAAGAGCGATCAACGTCATGTTCGAAGTCAGGTCATTGTCGGGCCTCCCGCTTGTGCGGAACGGCAGAAAATTGCCCATAAGGGGAAAGCGCACCAAACCATGGTAGCCCTCCTGCTGCGTGGCCAATAAATCGGCATCGGCAATATCTGCATCCACTTGATCGTCAGTGGAATCAGATTGGCCAGACGCAGCCGGGAATGGCAGGAACAAAGATTGGGCGCCTATTTTTTGGGCCCCCGAAGACGTCTCGGTGCGATCCGCATCATAGGCAGCCACGAGGCGTGCCGCCTGCTGCCGACCAATGCCGCCCAGCTTCCCGCGCGCTTCATATATATGCTTGTCGACACGGCCGGAACTATTGCCCAGTCGCGTAGCAATTTCCT
>Ga0154542_1041_pt2 | contig 13281 bp, 23 predicted proteins | sample RifGroF1_FD_105685 | JGI IMG/M metagenome (GOLD analysis project Ga0154542, IMG submission 105685) | Sphingomonadales bacterium GWF1_63_6 | reverse complement strand
ATCGTCGTCATTGCCGAGGGCATTGAGACGGTCGGCGAATATGAAGCGCTGCGCGCGATAGGGATTCGCTATATTCAGGGCTATCTGCTGGCCCGGCCCGGCTTCAAGAGCTTGCCCAGCGTGACGCTACCGGGCGGTGATCGCTACGCTGCCGTCGCCTGACCGGCGCGCCTGCACGGCCGCCAACACATCTCCCGCCAACCGCGCATAGTCCGCGCAGGCCCGCTGCATCGTCGCTTCACTATCGGGCCGGCGCAACCGGCCGAAACAGAGGCGGTTCTGCGCCGCACGCATTGCGCGGAGCAGCGTTCGATCTTCACCATTCAATCCTAATTGCGGCCCGACCCGGTGCCAGGCTTCGGCGGCGCTGGACACACGATGGCCCGGCCGCACGCCTGGATCATCCCCTGCCCCCGCACCCAGCCGGTCGATCCGATGCGCTTCGGCGATCAAGTCGGTCAGAAACAGATCGAGTTCGCGCAAGCCATTGCCGATCAGCTTGGCGGGCATGGCGCGCCGCCGCTCTCTTGCGGCGTCCGGGCACAGGCCGAGCGACATGCCATTGGCCAGAAACGCCGCTGCCCGCTCGATGCGCCCTACCTGCCCCGCGATCGGCACCATCTGCGCCAGCGACGCGGGACGGGCAGCCGCGCTGCTCATCGCTTCTTTACGAACTCCGCGCGCAGCACCAGACCCTTGATCCCGTCATGGCGGCAATCGATTTCCTGCGCGTCGCCGGTCAGGCGGATCGATTTGATCAGCGTACCCCGCTTCAACGTCTGTCCCGCGCCCTTGACCACCAGATCCTTGATCAGCGTCACCTGGTCACCATCGGCGAGCAGATTGCCCACCGCGTCGCGCACTTCGACCATGTCGGCGGCATCGCCTGCCTCGTTCAGTTGCGACGCAGGCACCCACTCGCCCGACGCTTCGTCGAAGACATAATCTTCGTCGGACCCGCTCAATTCTCGTCGCCCATGCGTAGCGCAGCGATGAAGGCTTCCTGCGGAATCTGGACCGAGCCATATTCGCGCATCCGCTTCTTACCTTCCTTCTGCTTATCGAGCAGCTTCTTCTTGCGGCTGATGTCGCCGCCATAGCATTTGGCGGTCACGTCCTTGCGCATCGCCGCGATCGTCTCGCGTGCGATCACCTTGCCGCCGATCGCCGCCTGGATCGGGATCTTGAACAAATGGCGGGGGATCAGGTCTTTCAACCGCTCGCACATGCCGCGCCCGCGCGATTCGGCGGTGCCGCGATGGACGATCATGCTGAGCGCATCGACGGGTTCGGCATTGACCATGATGCTCATCTTGACCAGATCACCCGTCCGATAGCCGATCTGGTGATAGTCGAAGCTGGCATAGCCCCGGCTGATCGACTTCAAGCGGTCGTAGAAATCGAACACGACCTCGTTGAGCGGCAGTTCGTAGGTCACCTGGGCGCGGCCGCCGACATAGGTCAGGTTCTTCTGAATACCGCGCCGATCCTGACACAGTTTCAGGATGGACCCTAGATATTCGTCGGGGCAATAGATGATCGCCTCGATCCAGGGCTCCTCAATCTCGTCGATCTTGGTCGGGTCGGGCATGTCGGCGGGATTGTGCAGCTCGATCTCGCCCGCGCCATAGGTCAGTTGGATCTTATACACCACCGACGGCGCGGTGGTGATGAGGTCGAGATCATATTCGCGTGTCAGCCGCTCCTGGATAATCTCCAGATGGAGCAGGCCAAGGAAACCGCAGCGGAAGCCGAAGCCCAGCGCCGCGCTGCTCTCCATTTCGAAACTGAACGAGGCATCGTTGAGCCGCAGCTTACTGATCGATTCGCGCAGTTTATCGAAGTCATTGGCATCGACGGGGAACAAGCCGCAGAACACCACCGGCTGGACTTCCTTGAAGCCCGGCAGCGGTTTGGTCGCGCCATTCTTTACCGTCGTGATCGTGTCGCCGACGCGCGTTTCCGTGATGTCCTTGATCTGCGCGGTGATGAAGCCGATCTCACCCGCCGCCAATTCCGGTAACGTCTCGATCTTGGGACGCATGCAGCCGACCCGGTCGATCAGATGCTCCGTGCCGCCGATCATGAATTTGATCGCCTGGCCCTTCTTGATCACCCCATTGATGACGCGGACGAGGATGACGACGCCGAGATAGGGATCATACCAGCTATCGACCAGCATGGCTTCGAGCGGGGCATTGCGGTCGCCCTTGGGCGGCGGGATCTTCTTGACGATCGCTTCGAGGATTTCGTCGATGCCGATGCCCAACTTGGCGCTCGCCAGCACCGCTTCCGATGCGTCGATGCCGATGACATCCTCGATTTCCTTGCGTACCTTTTCAGGCTCGGCGGCGGGCAGATCGATCTTGTTGAGGACCGGCACGATCTCATGGTCATGCTCGATGGACTGATAGACATTAGCCAACGTCTGCGCTTCCACGCCCTGCGCCGCGTCCACGACCAGCAACGCGCCTTCGCATGCCGCAAGGGAACGCGAGACTTCGTAGGCGAAATCGACATGCCCCGGCGTGTCCATCAAATTCAGTTCATAGGTCTGACCGTCCTTGGCAACATAATCCAGGCGCACCGTCTGCGCCTTGATCGTAATGCCGCGCTCTTTCTCGATATCCATATTATCAAGGACTTGCGCACTCATCTCGCGGTCGGTGAGGCCACCAGTGCGTTGGATCAGGCGATCGGCCAGAGTCGATTTGCCATGATCGATATGGGCGATGATGGAAAAGTTACGGATATGCGAAAGCTCGGTCATCGCAGCCCGATAGCAGCGATTGAACGCCCTGTCAGTAGGATCACGAAGGGCAGTGTGATGGATGTCGAAGATCGTTACGCCCGCGCCACCATGCTTGGAAGGCAAAAGCGGCTGTGGTAGGGTTGCGCCAAAATATCAGGGTCGCGTGCACAATTTCAAAGCAAGCAACAAACGGGGTTCTGATAATGCGTGTATTGAAAATGCTGACCGCTGCGACAGTCTGTCTTACGCTGGCGGTGCCGCAGGCCATGGCGAAGGACAAGGGGTCATCCGGCCGCCAGGCACAAGCCAAGAAACAGATGGAAATACCCCGCTGCACCAAGCGGCTGGGCACCGCTGCGATCGTTGAACCAGACAATCAGTGGTGGCGCGAATTGAGCCTCGGCAGCCCCGAAGCGATCATCAAATTGTTCGTCCAGCAATCGGGCTGTTTCGGCCTCGTCAATCGGGGTCGATCAATGGCCAGCCGTAACATGGAACGCGCCATGGCGGATTCGGGCGAATTGCAGGCGGGATCGAATCTGGGCCGGGGCCAGGTGAAGGCAGCGGATTATTTCATCCAGCCCGACATCGTCACCACCAACAAGAATAGTGGCGGCAACGCGCTGGGCGGTATGTTGGGCGGCATGTTGGGCGGGCGCATCGGCGGCGCGCTATTGGGTGGCATCTCGGTGAAGAAGAGCGAGGCCAACGTCATGCTGTCGGTGGTCAACGCCCGCACGACCGAGTAGGAAGTGATGGCCGAAGGCTATTTTCGCAAATCGGACCTCAGCTTTGGCGGCGGCGGCGGTTTGGGCTGGATGGGCGGTCTGGCCGCAGTCGGCGGCGGCGGCTATCAGAATACCGACATTGGCCAAGTGATCGTGCTCGCTTATCTGGACGCTTATACCAAGATGGTGACCCAGATGGGCGGATTGCCTGAAAATGCTGCAGCAGCCGCGCCGGTCGCGCAGTAAACAGCATAAAGATTAGGGGAAAGGGTGTCGCTGGGCCATCCGGCGACACCCTTTTTCCCGCCCATTATGCGCCGCGCAGCACCCACAGGTCGCGCAACCGCACAACGGAAAACCCTGCCCGTCCACTGCCGTAACGAAAGTCGGGGCAGGCATGGCCATCGCCACACCCACCCCTCCAGCGTAATTAGCATTTGCGTCTTTCGCCGCCCCTCGCCGATGCGCGGGGAGCAGCCCTCTTAAGCGGGGTTCCGATCCAGGATGGCCGCAATCGCGCCGGTTACATTGCCCATATCAGCCATGCCATCGACCCGCGAAACGATGCCGCGGGCTTCATAGATAGGCAGGATCGGTGCAGTCTTGGCGCGATATTCGGCCATGCGCGTGCGCACCGTGGCTTCATTGTCGTCCGGGCGGCGCTTGAACTCGTGGCTCTTGCACTTGTCACACTCGCCCTCGACCTTGGGCAGCATGAAGACATCATGATAGCCAGCGCCGCAATTGGCACAGGTGAACCGACCGGTGATGCGCTCAACTAGCGCATCCTCGTTGACGTCCAGTTCGATCACGTGATCGAGCGATCGCCCCCGCCCTTCCAGCAGGGCGTCGAGCGAATGGGCCTGCGCCTCGGTGCGTGGGTAACCGTCGAAGATCACCCCGGTATCGGGCGCAAGCGCGTCGAGCGCTTCGCCGATAATGCCGGACACGACATCGTCGGGCACCAGAGCGCCCGCTTCCATCAGTGCCTTGGCCTGAAGCCCGACAGGCGTACCCGCCTTTACCGCAGCGCGCAGCATATCGCCGGTGGACAATTGCACCATGCCGCGATCCTCGACCAGACGACTGGCCTGTGTCCCCTTGCCGGCGCCCGGAGGGCCAAGCAGAATGATGTTCATCGCGCGCATTCTCCCCTGTTGTGCGCCCAGTGTCCGCGCCGCGTTTAGCGCAGGCGGCCCTTGAGCTTCGCCTTCTTGATCAGATCCCCATATTGATGGGCCAGCAAATGGCTCTGGATCTGAGTCACCGTATCGACCGTAACATTGACGACGATCAACAGGCTAGTCCCACCAAGGTAGAAGGGAATGCCCGCCCGGGCGATAGCGAATTCCGGCACCAGACAGATGAAGGCCAGATAGGCCGCGCCGATCACCGTGATGCGCGTCAGCACATAGTCCAGGTAATTTTCGGTATTCTTGCCGGGACGTATGCCGGGAATGAAGCCGCCATTGCGCTTGAGGTTGTCGGCCGTCTCTTCCGGGTTGAACACCACGGCGGTGTAGAAGAAGCAGAAGAAGACGATGCCGAGGCCATAAAGGCCCATATAGACGGGGCTACCATGTGACAGATATTGATTGAGCGTCAGGACGAAATCGCCCCAGCGGCTTTCGCCCGCGACCGTCTGTCCCGCGAACTGCGAGATCGTCAGCGGCATCAGCAGCAGCGACGAAGCGAAGATCGGCGGAATGACGCCTGCGGTGTTGACCTTAAGCGGCAAATGGCTGCGATCGGCCTGCATCAAACCCTGGCGCGTTTGCCGCTTGGGATATTGGATCAGCACCCGGCGCTGCGCCCGCTCCATGAAGCAGATCAGCAGGATCAGGCCAATCGCCATGACCATGACCAAGAAGATCAGCAGGCCCGAAATCGTGCCTTCGCTGCCGGACTTGAACAGGTTGCTCAACGTCACCGGCAACTGGGCGACGATGCCCGCCATGATGATGAGCGATACACCGTTACCGATACCGCGCGAGGTGATCTGCTCGCCCAGCCACATCAGGAACATGGTGCCGCCGATCAGCGACACGACAGCCGAAACCCGGAACACCATGCCAGGATCGACCACAGCCGCGCCCTGGGTTTCATAGCCCACGGCCGCGAAATAACCCTGCACCGCCGCCAGGAACACCGTGCCATAGCGCGTATATTGGTTCAGCCGCTTGCGCCCGCTCTCCCCTTCCTTCTTGATCGCCGCCAATTGGGGCGACAGCGAAGAGGCAAGCTGCACCACGATCGACGCGGTGATGTAGGGCATGATGCCCAGCGCGATCAGGCTGGCACGCTCCAGCGCGCCGCCGGAAAAGGTGTTGAAGATGTCGAGCACGCCGCCGCGCGTATTCTGCACCGCGCCGGCCAGCGCCGTCGGATCGATGCCCGGCATCGGCACGAAGCTGAGGAACCGGAAGACGATCAACGCGCCAAGGGTAAACCACAGGCGCTTTTTGAGGTCGGTGGCCTGGCTGAATTTTGCCAGGCTCAGATTGGATGCGAGCTGGTCGGCTCTCGATGCCATGGTGGCTGCCCTTCAAATCACTCTTGCCGGGGCATCAAGCCCCGATGCGGAATCGCTCATCCCTTAGCGGGACCGGTTCAACGTGTCGAACGGGGAGTTGCCACGCCAAGCGACAAAGACATTCCCCCGATACGCATGACCCCGCCAACCCATATCGGGCAGCGGGGCCATGCTTGCAAGTCTGGGAGCGTGGTTTACGCTTTCCGGGCAGCCTTGGCGGCGGCAAGGGCGGTGCCCTTCTTGGCCTTCGCCTTGTCGGCGGCCGCCACGACTTCGATCACTTCGACCTTACCACCGGCCTTTTCGACCGCATCCAGCGCGCCCTTGGACGCACCGGACACCAGGAAGCTGACCTTGGCGGTCAGTTCACCCTTGGCGAGCAGGCGGACGCCATCCTTGCCACCACGGGCAAGAGCAGCGGCCTTGAGCGCGGCATGGTCGATGGTCGCATTGGAGTCCAGCTTGCCGGCGTCGATCGCCTTCTGCACTGCACCCAGGTTCACGATCGCGAAATCGCTGGCGAAGATGTTGTTGAAGCCGCGCTTTGGCAGACGCATGTGGAGCGGCATCTGGCCACCCTCGAAGCCGTTGATGGCGACGCCCGAACGCGCCTTGGCGCCCTTTTGGCCGCGCCCTGCGGTCTTGCCCTTGCCCGAACCGATGCCGCGTCCAACGCGCATACGGCCCTTGCGGGCGCCATCATTGTCACGGATGTCATTGAGTTTCATATCGTGCACTCGCTTTCGCTTTGTTCGCGCTGTCCCCAGTGGGAACCTGAAAGGGCCGGGCCAATAGCCCGACCGTCAAAAAAACGAAAGAGGGGTTTCCCCCTCTTTCGCATCATTTCGTCGGATCGAAGGGCTTAGCCTTCGACCACTTGCACCATATGGGGCAGCTTCTTGATGGCACCGCGGACTTCCGCCGTGTCTTCCAGTTCCACCACGCGATGCATCTTGCCAAGGCCCAGACCGATCAGAATCTTCGTCTGGTCGGCGGGGCGACGGATCGGCGAACCGATCTGCTTGATCTTGATTGTTGCCATGTCGGTTACTCCACAATCGCTTCGGCGTCGGCCTGCGCGACCTCGACCGAGGCTCCACCGCGATGCAGAAGGTCGGCGACCTTCTTGCCGCGACGCTGCGCCACCGACTTGGGGCTCGTCTGTTCGCCCAGCGCCGCGAAGGTCGCCCGGATCATGTTATAAGGGTTCGACGTGCCGTTCGACTTGGTCACGACGTCTGCAACGCCGAGGCTTTCGAACACGGCGCGCATCGGACCACCCGCGATGATACCCGTACCGGCAGGCGCCGAACGCAGCGTCACCTTGCCAGCACCGAAATGGCCGAGACCATCATGATGCAGCGTACGGCCTTCCTTCAGCGGAACGCGAACCATTGCCTTCTTGGCAGCGGCGGTCGCCTTGCTGATGGCTTCGGGCACTTCGCGCGCCTTGCCATGGCCGAAACCGGCCCGGCCCTTGCCGTCGCCGACAACGACCAGCGCCGCAAAGCCGAAGCGCTTGCCGCCCTTGACGGTCTTGCTGACGCGGTTGATGTGGACCAGCTTCTCGATCAGTTCTTCGCCCTGATCTTCGTCACGGTTACCGCCGCGACGATCGTCACGACGACCACGGCCACCGCCACGATCGCTGCGACTGCGGTCGCCGCCGCCACGATTGCCACGACCACGGCCGGGACCACGATTTTCGGTGACTTCCTGAGGCGTCGCTTCAGGAGCCAGGACGGCTGCGGGCTGATTGCCTTCGCCGGTGGTGTTTTCGTCAGCCATGATCAGAACTCCAGCCCGCCCTCACGGGCGGCATCGGCCAGCGCTTTCACGCGGCCATGGAACAGGAAGCCACCACGGTCGAACACGACGCGGGTGACACCGGCAGCGGTCGCCGCAGCGGCGACGCGCTTGCCGACATCGGCAGCGGCTTGCGAGGTAGCGCCGGTCTTGCCGCGCACGTCCTTGTCCAGGGTCGATGCCGCAGCGACGGTCGTGCCGGCAGCGTCATCGATGATCTGGGCGTAGATATGACGACCCGAACGGTGGATGCTCAGGCGCGGGCGGGTGCCCGAAACAGCCTTGAGAGCGGTGCGAACACGGCGACGACGCCGCGCGAAGAGGGAAAGCTTTGCCATCTTACTTCTTCTTCCCTTCCTTGCGGAAGATGAACTCGCCGGCATATTTGATGCCCTTGCCCTTATAAGGCTCAGGCTTGCGCCAGCGACGGATTTCGGCGGCAACCTGGCCGACCTGCTGCTTGTCCATGCCGCTGATCTCGACCGTGGTGTTATCCGGGGTCTTGATCTCGATCCCGTCGGGGATCGCAAAATCGACGTCATGGCTGTAGCCAAGCTGCAGCTTCAGGTTCTTGCCCTGCGAGTTCGCGCGGTAGCCAACGCCGGTGATCAGCAGCTTCTTGGTGAAGCCTTCCGTCACGCCGGTGACCAGGTTCTGGATCAGCGTGCGCTGCATGCCCCAGAATGCCCGTGCGGCCTTGGTCTTGTTGGCTGGCTGAACGAGAATGCCTTCGCCTTCCAGCGTGTAGCTGATCTCGTCGCGCAGCGGCATGGCCAGGGTGCCCTTGGGCCCCTTGACCGAGAGCTGCCCGCCCTCGATGGTCGCCGTCACCCCATTGGGGATCGCGACCGGCTTCTTACCGATGCGGCTCATTAGAACACCTCCGCCAGCACTTCGCCGCCGACATTCTGGTCGCGCGCTTCCGCGTCGGACAGAACACCCTTGGGCGTCGAGACGATCGTGATGCCAAGACCGTTGCGGATCACCGGCAGTTCTTTCGAACCCGAATAGACGCGGCGGCCAGGCTTGGACACGCGGGCGACATGCTTGATAGCAGGCTGCCCTTCGAAATATTTCAGCTCGATGCGCAGGCCAGGGTGCTTGCCGAGGTCTTCCTCGGAATAGCCGCGAATATAGCCTTCGCGCTGGAGGACGTCGAGGACGCGGGCGCGCAGCTTGGACGCCGGGGACATAACGCTGTCCTTCTTCGCCTGCTGCCCGTTGCGGATGCGGGTGAGCATATCACCCAGGGGATCGGTCAATGCCATGAGATGATATCCTTACCAGCTCGACTTGGTGACGCCGGGGATCAGGCCCTTATTGGCCAGATCGCGCAGCTGAATACGGCAGAGCCGGAATTTGCGGTAATAAGCGCGCGGGCGCCCCGTCAGTTCGCAGCGGTTACGCACGCGGGTCGGGTTACCGTTGCGGGGAATTTCCGCCATCTTCAGACGAGCGATCAGACGATCGCTGTCATCGGCCGCGCTGTCATTCGCGATCGCCTTGAGCTTTGCATAACGGCCGGCATATTTCTTAACCAGCTTCTTGCGACGCTCATTCTTGTTGATCGAACTCAGTTTCGCCATGACTTAAGTTCTCTTCCTTAGCTTTAGCGGTGGGAGAGAAGCGGGACCTTATTCAGGCCGCCTGCTTCTCTTCGAGCGGGAAGGGGAAGCCGAAGAGGCGCAGCAATTCGCGCGCTTCATCGTCCGTCTTCGCCGTGGTGGTCACGATGATGTCCATGCCGCGCACCTTGTCGACGCGGTCATAGCTGATCTCTGGGAAGATGATCTGCTCCTTGATACCGAAGGCATAATTGCCACGGCCATCGAAGCTCTTCGGATTGAGACCACGAAAATCGCGGACGCGGGGCAGGGCCACGTTGATCATGCGGTCCAGGAATTCATACATGCGCTCGCGGCGCAGCGTGACCTTGGCACCGATGGGCATGCCTTCACGCAGCTTGAACTGCGCGATCGACTTCTTCGCCTTGGTGATAACCGGCTTCTGGCCAGCGATCAGTTCCATTTCCTCGGCGGCCTGCGTGACCTTCTTCTTGTCCTGGGTCGCTTCGCCCACGCCCATGTTGAGCGTGATCTTGTCGATCTTGGGGACTTCCATGACGTTCTTGTAACCGAATTTCTCGGTCATCGCCTTGGCGATCTCGGCGTCATACAGCGCTTTGGAGCGCGGGATGTACTTATCGGCCATTACAGCACCTCACCGGACTTGACGGCGACACGGACCTTCTTGCCGTCGCGATCCTCGAAACGAACGCGGGTCGGCTTGCCATCCTTGTCGGCGACCGCCACGTTCGAAATGTGGAGCGGCGCGGGCTTGCGCTCGATGCCACCCTGCGGGTTCGACTGGTCGGGCTTGCGATGCTTCGCATGCACGTTGATGCCTTCGACAAGAACCTTGTCGGCCTTGGGCATCACAGCCAAGACAGCGCCGGTACGGCCCTTGTCCTTGCCAGCCAGGACGACGATCTGGTCGCCCTTCTTGATCTTGGCAGCGCTCATTACAGCACCTCAGGAGCGAGCGAGATGATCTTCATGTGCTTCTTGGCGCGCAGTTCGCGAACGACCGGGCCAAAGATACGGGTGCCGATTGGCTCCTCGTTCTTGTTGATGAGCACAGCGGCGTTGCCGTCGAAGCGAATCACGCTGCCATCAGCGCGACGCACGTCCTTGGCGGTACGCACGATGACGGCACGATGCACGTCACCCTTCTTCACCTTGCCGCGAGGCGCTGCTTCCTTGATCGAGACGACGATGATGTCGCCTACGCTCGCGAAGCGGCGCTTCGAGCCGCCCAGCACCTTGATGCACTGGACGCGCTTGGCGCCGCTGTTGTCAGCGACGTCAAGATTGGATTGCATCTGGATCATGGATCCGGTTCCTTCTTATTTGGCCTACCGGGACGCTCCAGAAAGGTCTGGCCCAGCGGTTCCGAATTTCGTGCCAAGACTCTGTCGGGTCCTACGCGAAGCGCGGGCCTGTAACCCCTTCTGATCGAAAAGGCCAGCCCCGCGTCGCAATAAGACCCAAAGAATCAGTGAGCCTACCCTAAAAGCCCGGGTTTCCGCCTTTAGGCGGCAACCTCCGGCGACTTGTGGGTGTCCACGCGCTCAATGACCTTCCAGGTCTTGAGCTTGGAAATCGGGGCGGTTTCCTCAATGCGGACCGTCTCGCCTTCCTTGTAGACATTGCCCTCGTCATGGGCGTGATATTTCTTCGAACGGCGGATGATCTTGCCGTAGAGCGCATGCTTAACCTTGCGCTCTACACGAACCACCACCGTCTTGTCGGTCTTGTCGGAAACCACCGTTCCCGTCAGCACGCGCTTGGGCATCGTGTGTTTCCTTTACTTCGCGGTCGCAGCCGAGCTGTTACGCTCGGTCTGCAAAGTTTTGATCTGCGCGATCGACCGGCGGACTTCCTTGACGCGGCTGGGCTTTTCCAGCTGGTTGGTGGCCGCCTGGAAACGCAGATTGAACTGCTCGCGCTTCAGGTTGTTGAGTTCGGTCGACAGTTCGTCGTCCGTCTTGGTCTTAAGGTCAGCAACGTTCGCCATGGCTTAACCCTCCAGGTGCGAGGTGTCGCCGAGGCGGGCAACGACCTTGGTCTTGATGGGCAGCTTCATCGCGGCGCGCGAGAAGGCCTCTGCTGCGAGCGGTCCGGGCACACCGTCCAGTTCGAACAGGATGCGACCCGGCTTGACGCGGGCGGCCCAATATTCGACCGAACCCTTGCCCTTGCCCTGACGGACTTCGGCCGGCTTCTTCGACACAGGCACGTCGGGGAACACACGGATCCACAAACGACCCTGACGGCGGATGTGACGCGTGATCGCGCGGCGAGCCGCCTCGATCTGGCGCGCGGTGATCCGCTCAGGCTCCATGGCCTTGAGACCATAGGAACCGAAGTTCAGAGCGGAACCGCCCTTGGCATCGCCCTTGATCCGGCCCTTGAAGGTCTTGCGGAACTTCATTTTCTTCGGTTGCAGCATGACGCTATACCTACCTTATGTTCAGCGCGCCGGACGCACACCGGAGGTCTGAGCCTCCAGCATGAGCCGGTCGGTGGCCATCGGATCATGGCCGAGAATCTCGCCCTTGAAGATCCAGACCTTGATGCCGCACACGCCATAGGCGGTGTGCGCCGTGGCTTCGGCATAGTCGACGTTCGCGCGCAGCGTGTGCAGCGGAACGCGGCCTTCGCGATACCATTCGACGCGCGCGATTTCCGCGCCGCCCAGACGGCCGCCGCAGGTGATCTTGATGCCTTCGGCACCCAGACGCAGCGCCGACTGCACAGCCCGCTTCATCGCACGGCGGAAAGCCACGCGGCGTTCGAGCTGGTCAGCGATACCCTGTGCAACAAGCTTGGAATCGACTTCCGGCTTGCGGATTTCGACGATGTTCAGCGACACGTCGGACGTCGTGAGCGCGCTCAGCTTCTTGCGCAGCTTTTCGATGTCCGCGCCCTTCTTGCCGATGATGACACCGGGACGGGCAGCATAGACCGACACGCGGCACAGCTTGGCGGGGCGTTCGATGACGACCTTCGAAATCGCGGCCTGCGGCAGCGACTTCATGATGAACTGGCGGATCTTGAGATCTTCCAGCAGCAGGCGGCCATAGTCCGCGCCTTCGGCGTACCAGCGGCTGTCCCAGGTGCGGTTGATCTGAAGACGCAGACCGATCGGATTACTCTTGTGACCCATGTGCTTACGCCTCCGCTTCTTCGCCAGCTTCACGCACGACGATGCGCACGCGGCTGTAGGGCTTGAGGATCCGGGTCGACTTGCCACGGCCACGCGCATGGAAGCGCTTCAGCGTAAACGCCTTGCCTACCGATGCTTCGGCCACGACCAGGGCGTCGACGTCCAGATTGTGGTTGTTTTCCGCGTTGGCGATGGCCGAAGCCAGCACCTTGCGCACGTCAACCGCCATCGCCTTCTTGGAGAAAGCGAGGATGTTCAGCGCGTCCTCGACCTTGTGGCCGCGGATGAGCGTCGCTACCAGGTTCAGCTTCTGGGCCGAACCACGGATCTGCGTGCCGACGGCCAGAGCCTCATTGTCGGCGACGCGACGGGGAGCCTTTTCCTTGCTCATTAGCGCTTGCCCTTCTTGTCGGCAGCGTGGCCGGGGAAGAAGCGGGTCGGGGCGAATTCGCCCAGCTTGTGACCCACCATATCCTCGTTCACGGACACCGGAACATGCTTGCGGCCGTTATAGACGCTGAACGTCAGGCCAACGAACTGGGGCAGGATGGTGGAACGACGCGACCAAGTCTTGATCGGCGCACGGCCACCGGCTTCCTGCGCGGTTTCTGCCTTCTTCAGAAGGCTGAGGTCCACGAACGGACCTTTCCAGACGGAACGAGCCATCGCGGATTACCTCTTCTTCTTGGCGTGACGCGACCGGATGATCATCTTGTCGGTCGACTTGTTATGAC
>Ga0154542_1030_pt3 | contig 13831 bp, 16 predicted proteins | sample RifGroF1_FD_105685 | JGI IMG/M metagenome (GOLD analysis project Ga0154542, IMG submission 105685) | Sphingomonadales bacterium GWF1_63_6 | reverse complement strand
ACCCGGCATCCCGCGAAAGGCGATCACCCCGCCGACTCGTTCGAGCTGGGCGGCATAGGTGCGCAAGATCGCAACCGGCATGGCGGATGAAACAAAAAGTAGCGCGACCCGGCCCTGTTGCGCGGGCGGCGCAATGATGCCTGCCACCGCCTGCATGTCCGGCGCTTCCAGACCCAAGGCTTGTGCCAGCCGCTTTGCGGCAATTTCGCGTTCGGCAGCCAGCCCGGCCTTGCCTTTGGCCAGCGCCGCGCGCGCCCGTGCATCCATGACCGGCGATACCCCATGTTTGCGTAACCCCTCGAACGCCCGCCGCCGCTGTTCATCGGGAAGTGCGGGAAGTTGTGTCGGCCCGGCGGTGGTATCGGGCTTGCGCCTGGCGATACTCTCCTTCAGCCGGTCCATGGCAACAGCGCCTTGCGCTTGCGCCTGGTCCCGTGCGTTTGGCGTGGATGGTAAATCCTGCCCGATAGCGGGCATAGCGATCAGCATCAGTCCCGCCGCGCTCCAGGCGCGTTCAGGGATTGACCGTCTGCAGATACGCATCGATCCTGTCCTCCATATCGATCTGAATATCGCTCTGTGCGCGCGCCTTGATGTCGGCATAATAGTCCGACAGATCCATCCGCGAGAAATCGAGCGCCTGAAATTCCTGGGGGGTAAAGCCCCGGCAATAGGGTTGTTTTGCGGTTCCCCAGCCCAGCGCATTAAAGCTTTGAAGCTGAGGTCGGCCCTGTTCCTGAATGATCCGGCCAAGCTTGCTGTTGAAACAGCAATGCCCTTTGGCCTTCTGAACGCAGACGCCAAGGATGCTGGAGGCGCAATAGGTGCCGACCTCATGGCACATGCCTGAGCCCCGTAGCATGGCCACTTCCATATCCTGTTGGTCACAGCCCGAGAGCAGGAAATCCATCATGACATTGATGGCAAGGCTTATCGCGATCGAGGTAGGATCTATGCCGATGATGATTGCATTGGCCCCGGCGCTGGCCGCCTGACTGGCTGTCGCCCCTGCCTTGAACGCGGTATAGGCCGCCTTCATGCCGGTCCAGACGCCTTTGGCGACGGCAATCTTGGTACCGATCGAAGAGAGGGACGAGCCCATGCCGTCCTTGACGATCTTCCCTTGATCCTTGCAGCAATTGGAAAAGCTGGTGTTGAGGCCGGCGGGACGGCAGCGCACAGCACGGCCCGAAAATATCTCGATCGTACCCAGGCAATTGCCGTCGGCATCGACAACACCGTCATTTGACGCGCCAGGATCATCGACCAGCGGCGCCTCAACCACCACCGCTCCGCCGACAACGGGCGTGCAGGCATGGGGCGAACAGGCGGGCGTTCCGCCATTGACCGGCGTGCGGCAGGCATATTGGTTTCCCAGCGGGCAGCTATAGGTGCCGCCGGCATCCTCGACACAGCTTGCCTGCTGAATGGGGCATAGCGCGCCACTACCCGTCGCTTCGTCGCATCTTGCTGTTTCACCGGGATCGGCAGCATCGCCATTGCCATTGAGGTCGGCCGCGCAAATCTGTTGGGCAGTCGCCGCAGACGGAGCAGCAAACAGGCTGGCGGTCATCACCCATGCGGCGATAGCGAGCCCGGCAGGAAGAGTGACGCGCATCACCGGGCTTCCGGTCTGCAGACTAGGTCGGCACCAGACAGACGAACCGTCTGCATCATGACGACGGCCTCGGGAAAATCATCGAGGCAGCCACAGGCCGAGATCAGTTCTTCGCCTTCGCCCAGCGGACAGGCGTTGTTAGTTGTGCAACTATGAAAATAGATGTCCCACCCGGCCGGATCATTCTGTCGGGCGCCCACGACCCCATAGACTGCGACATCGCTATTGGCTTTGGGCGCGCGGGTCTTGCAGATGGGTTCGCACGTAGCGAACGATCCCTGGTCGGGCAAGGTGAAGGGCCGAGTCGATGTGGCGACCGTCCCATCTTTGGCGCTCGTGCGGTCGGCGAGTAGACTCTCGGTGGAATGGTCGATGATATAGGCGCCACGGGTGAGATCGGGCTGCATCGCGCTGCCCAAATCGAGCGTGCAGGCATAGCGTCGGCTGCGCTCGAAAAAGTCGCGCATATATTGGACGCTGCAGGCTCCGGTACCAAACAGCCTGGCTGAGGGCAGGAGTTTAAGACCGGTGTTGACGCCGTTGCGCAAGGTCGTGACGCCATCGACCGTCTCGCTGGCAAGATGGCATGCCGGATCGGCGGCATAGCCTGAGCACAGGTCCACCAACCTTTCGCTGATCTCGCAGGCAGTATCCACCTGAACTTCGAGCGTGACATAGCCCCAATTGCCATCGCCGCCGCCGCGCACGCGGGCGCCCACGATCATGGCACCTGCCTTAAGCTGAGCGGTCACATCGATGGTGGTATGCTCAACCCAGGGATCGTCGCTGATCCGGCAGTCGCCGGACGGCAGCGCCTCGCCCGGCCAGGGTCGCTTACCGGCGGAACCGATAATCTGGCCATTGACCCGCGCCTGTACCCAGTCGTCCGCGCCCATCTCGGTGATGCGCGCGGACAGGATCCGGTCAGGCGCGATGGGGTCGAAGGTGGCGCTATGGATGGGCGGACTATTGCCACAACTGCCCGGTCCCCGGATCTGGTAGCGGCGGCACCCCGCGCCGCAACTGGTGACCGACGCAATCGAGCCGCCAACGCCCATAATGTCGTCATAGTCCCAGGACTTGATCGCAAAGTCGCGGGTGATCGTGCAGGCGTGGATTTCCTGGGCCTTGCCGCTGCCGATCGCGGAACCGGCAAGGCCCAAGAACAGGCTGCTGGCTTTTGCTGTGCTGTAGGCGTCACCCTGTATCGCGGCAGGATCGCTCCGGTAGGCGGTGGCGCCGACCGACGGACTGGCGGTGCAGGCGGTCGTCTGCGCGCCGGTATATCGGATGACTGGCCCATCGATCTGTGCCTGGGCGATGCCTATGCGCGGATCGGCGGTGGTCAGTGCGCCCACGACACCGCCGCCCAGATCCTTCAGGACCGAGGCCATATTGCCCCAGACCAAATTGTCGCCGCAGCTATTATTGACGCAATAACAGCCTGCCAGTGCGGTGAGCTCGACCTGCGCCAGCCTGACCTCGCCAGCGTCGCCAACGGTCCACTGGAAATTGCGACACTGGTCCCAGCTTGCCTGATTGCAGGCAATGACGCCATTGGCGCAGATACCTGAAATCGGCATGGGCAGATTGAGCGTCTCGTCGAACGTGCCGTCCAGATTCTTGTCGCGCGTCAGGCGCAGGCTCGTGATATCGCCGCCGGGTCCAGGCTGGGCGAGTATTTCCAGCGCCGTTGCCGATTTCTGGCAGGCAAGGCTGGGGGTGAACTGCAAGCTATTATCGATGGTGGCGATCGGCTGACCACCAAGCCCTGGGGTCAGATAGTTGCTTTGCAAGGCGTCGCTGTCGCCGCTCTTGTTGCGGGAGGCTTGCGCGGCGGCGCGTGCACGCTCCTCCATCGTCTGCGCCAGAACATTGCTGGAAAGGCAGGCTAGAGCACAACCGCCGGCGAGGATCAGGCCCCGCTTCATGGGCGCACCTTCGAATAGGCCGAGATAAGCTGGGTGGTCAGCACGGTCACTGCGACGACAGGACGGAGAGGGGCATTGTCCGTTATCGCATGGGGTTTTGCGGCCGTGCTGACCATAGGTGGAGCGACAACGTCGGGGCATGACGCCATCGCTCCGTCCTCGCACCGTGCGGGACCGCAACCACGGCTGTGGCGGGCAGGCGCGGAACAAGCCCGCACCGGTGCGAGGGAGGGGAAAGGAAGACTGCTCATGGGGTCGAGATTCCGGCGCAGCAGATGATCTTCTCAAACAGCATGAACTGGGCATTGTCTTTACCCGGCGCATGTTTGGCGCTCGACCAGAGCGCGCCGGGACGACCGATATTGACGCATTTGCCGCCCTTGACCGGCTCCATCAGCTGCAGCTTGTAGCGGCTCTTGGTCCAGATCGGCTGCGGTTTGAACGAACAGCCATCAGCGGACGAGATGGTCAGCGCGCCAAGCCGCCCCATCATGAAGGTACCGCGCGCGGCTAATCCCGCCCAGGCCTCGACACTGTCATCGAAATGGATGTCGCCTGCGATCGGATAGGTCGCGCCCCAGCTGCCCATGCACCAGAAAAGCGGATCGATGACCTTGCCCGCTGCCGCCGCGGCGCTGTCGGCCATGCAGGCCAGGCCCGCTGCTGGGTTGCCGAACAATATGCCTTCAGGCTGGATGATCGCGCCAAGCGTGCCTGACTGCCAGGTTGGCAGGACCTCTGTGATCATCGCGACATCGAACCCGTCGTCCTCGATGCAGGGCAGGTCGGTGAACATGTCGAGCATCTTCCAGACCGGCGCGATATAATAGTGCATCTGCGCGAACATCTTGCGACTATTGGTGCCGTCGGCGATTGAGGACTGGCTGCCCTGGAGCTTGCCACCGGTCGGCATGAGATCGGCACCCAGCGCCATCATGCAGCCTGGTTCTGTCACGACATCGACCATGCGATTGGGAGACCAGAAGCTGACCTTTACCCCAAACCAGAAGCTGGCCCCCTTTCGGCAGGCGCATAAAGGTTTGGAGGCCGACTGGGCATCGAGTGCTTTGTCGAGCTTGTCAAAACTGCCGACCCGGACGCCGCCGATGGTGATCGGGAAGATGCAGTTCCAGCGAACCTTGGTTACGGGATTGAAGATCGTGTCTGCCTCACATTTGGAGGCGAGAGCCGGTGTCGCTGGCGAAACCAGGGCAATCGCCATGCCGATCGCGGCCGAATGCAAAAGGGTGCGGGCGCGGATCATCGGCTTGCCTTTGCGCCAGCACGAGGATCAACCTGCACTTCCCGCAATTCAAGCCGTTGCCCCATCTGGCGCACAATGACGGGCGCGTGAGTGATGCCGAGCCGCTCTTTCACCCGATCCTCCAGGATGAACAGCGCGCGGCCATGCCGCTCCCCCAGCGTAATCGCATCCGCATCGCCAGCAACGCCCGACGCGAGCAGGATGAAATCGGTCAGCGCGGCATGATCGAGGGCCCATGGAAGGTCGCGCGGGGTGACGATCACCAGCCTTTGGGGCAGCGACACATAGGTCAGCGGATTGAAGGTGAACCCTTTGGGATAGAGTAATTTGCCATCGGGAAGGCGGATCTCTCGATCGAGGGTGTAGAAGGGCACGACGAAGCGCGTACGATCCTGGGTCGTCTGAGCCAGAGGGGCGGACTGCATCGCCGACCAACCGGAACGCGGCCCGAAGCTGGCTGCCATATTGGCAGGCTGGCGCGCGGCCCGGGCTTTAATTTCCGCAAGTGCATCAGCCTCGGCGATAGGCCAAGTCCGTCCGATCGTAGCGCTATTGGCCAGTGCCGCGGCAGGGAAAGCCGTTGCAAGTAGCATGGTCGTCGCCCGGCAGCGCGCTCGGCCAGCGAAATCCGACATTATGCACTTCATCGCCCTGCCTCCCGCATGGCGGCGGTGGCGTGGCCGCGCCGGGGTCGCCAGACCTCTCCGTCACCGCCGCTTCCACCATGAACAGCGCTTGCAAAGGCGAACAGGGCGAGCAGCGCGGTAGCGCCCAAGATAAGCCGAAGCGGCATATCGATAATGCTCGTCGACCAAGCGAGAAGCCCTGCCTCAATGATGAGCAGCAAATGCATGCCGATCATCAACCTGATCGCGGTCTGGCAGGGCCGGGGCGAGAATATCCCGTTCATGGCCGCCGCCATGGCAGGATCGCATCGCTGCGCCGGGACCGCCATTGGCGGATCCTGGACAAAAGCTTGCCCATTAAGCCGGTCAGCAAAATGAGCAGGATGCCCGTACTCAGGCACGTCGCACCAATCAAAAGCGCGCCGCGCGCAATGATCGCGGTGGGCTGGTGGAGAACCAGCCCGGTGACGATCACCATCGTGGTGAGAAGCAGGGTTTCCACGATCATCAGCCGGAACCGCCAGCGTATCGCCTCTGCCTCGGCGCGGATTGCAACCCGCGCCTCGATCATGCGCTCGATCTCGGCATCCTTGCCAAACCCCAGCGGCAACTGGTCTGGATGGGGGGCTGTCCGGCGCATCAGACGCTCTCCCCGCCCGATCGGGAAGGCAATATCTGCGCCGGATCGACGCCTGCCAGTTCGCACACGGCTTCCAACGGACTGCGCCCCGCGCGGATCAATGCGTCGAATGCGGCCACCTCATTGGGGGCTGACGTATTGATCCAGTAGGAAAAGGGATCGACCACGAGGCGGGCCACGCCAAGGCCCAGCGGGGAGTCGATGAAGACCTCGCTATAATGGGGCTTGTTATTGCGGACCGACTTCAACAGATCGAGCACGAACTCGGAATAATCGAGTATCTTATTGTCTATCGCCTGGGCATAGGTCGATCCCTGCAGCAGGAAACGGGTGGCGGCATTTTCCAGGATCACCTGGCCGGTGCCACCAAAGAGCAGCAGGTCATTGAGCGACTGGAGCACCACTCCGAAACTGCCCTGATATTTGCGCGCCCGCCTGTAGCCCTGGCCGAACGCTTCGGCGAGCCGGGAGAGATCCTGGCCTTCGCTGCGGGTCATGAACTGGGCGGCTTCATCGCACAGGACAAAGCGGGGCCGGTCGCGTGCCGAAAGATAGAGCTCCTGCGTGACTGCATTCACCACCACCATGACGATGACGTTGAACAGGTCCGGCATGGATTTGAGCCGTTCGAGCTCCAGCACGACAAATTCGTCGTGGCTGATGTCGAAGGTGGACGGCCCGTTGAAAAAATGGCCGTACGCGCCTTCGCTGCCAAAATCGCGCAGATTGAAGGCAAGTTCGCGCGCGACGGGAACCAGATGATCGACCCGGTCGAGATCGGAGGTCGCAAATTGCGGATAGGCACCAAGCCATGCGCGGACCGCATCAATGCCTTCTTCGGCATGGCCTTCATCGATCGTCCACTGGACGGCGGATTTGAGCAGATTCCACTCCGACGTCGAAACGCCCTTGCGGGTAGCGGCATTGGCCATTTCTGCGACGATGGCGACCGCCATGGAAATGGCCGACTGGCGATCGTCGCCATCAAGCGCAAACCCCATGTCGAAGGGATTGAGAACCAGGCGCTCCTCGCCAATGTCGATATAGCGTCCTGAGCAGAGCGTGCAGAGTTTGCGATAGCTCCCGCCAATATCGATGATGCGGATGAGCGCGCCTTGCGCATAATATTGTTGGCACAGGTTATTGAGGAGGAAACTCTTGCCTGCGCCACTCTCGGCCGAAACAATGAAATTATAATTGTTGATGCGCGGATCGAACAGATCGAGCGTGATAAGCTGGCCCTTGCGCCCGGTATAGAGCAGCGCCGGGCGGCCACCGCCACGAAAGTCACTCTGCACCGGGGCCAGGAGCACCGCGGCTTTGACCGGCATGCGAAAGTCGCGTTCCAGCAGGCGCATCATGCGTTTCTCCGGATAAAGCCCAAAGGGCAGGCTCATCGGCAGCAGGACCGGATTGAGATAGCTCTCCTCCTGCATCATCCAGGGAAGCGGTTCGCTCTCCCACAGGCGCTTGGCGCGTGCTGCCATTTCGCGCGCCTGGGCGCTGTCGCGACCAAACAACCAGACCATCGGGATGACCGAGAGGAAGCGACTATTGCCTGCTTCGTCCAGCACCCAGCCAATTTCCTCGATCTGCTTGCCGACCTCGACCGCGAAACTGCCTGCGGCTTTTTGTGCAGACAAAATCTGGGCGCGTTTGTGAATTTCAAACTGGCTATGATCAAAGAGGATGTTGAGCGTGATGAGGAAGGGACCACCAATCTGATCGCTATCTTCGGCAGCTCCGCGCATGCCGCCCAGGAGCCGGTTGGCGCGCTCTGCGGTGATACGTCGCGCGGGGGCCCGCGGCGTCAGGCAGCGCGCGACCTGGCGCCCCAGAAAGACCTCCGACCCGTCGAACAGCAGATCGGGTCCGGCATCGATGATCTGCTTGCGGATAGGTGGAGCGGGATGACCATTGCTGCCATCGGCAAATATGCCAGGTGCAGTCGCGAAGAGACCGTTGAATATCCGGCGATAGAAGCGCACCAGGTCTTCTGGCGGCAACCTGCGGATGCCAAGCTTGGACAGCTGCTCTTCAACCTGCCGTCGCAGATCCGAGCCCAGTTTCACCCGCGTTTTGATCGAGAGAAATAGCCGGAAATTGCGGACGGGAATGCCGTGCAGTGCGTCCAACCCCTGGGTACCGGCGCGCATATAGTCGGCGGTGCGCTGCGCTGAGGCCTGGATCAGCGGATCGGGTCGGGTCTTCAGATCCAGGAAAGCGTCAAGCGCATCATCGATCAGCGGATCGGCAAAGCCGTGGAGCTGAAGAACCGTGCCATCTGGAAAATGGACGTTGAGCAAACCCAGCAGCGCCTGATGGACATGGGCAAACATATAGGCCGATGGCACAAGTTCCCAGGCGTGGCCCCAGCCATCATCGATGCACAGGAAGGCTTCTTCCTGCGCGTCCCAGGCGACCATCGGCAGAAAATCGGAATAGGCGTCGCGCGCAACCGCGCGGTGCAACGCCGAGATTGTCAGGCCGCCGCCATGGCGCGCGCCGAGCGGGCTCATGGCTTTGCCTCCACAGGCAAAGCAGGCACGGCGGCAGGTTCGCCTTGGCTGGCACGATCACCTGACGGCCGTTCGCGTATCTGTTCTAATATGGGGACGCGCGCTGCAGGCTGGACTGGATTGACGAGATAATCGCCGACCACCCATTGGGGTCGTTCGATAATAGCATAGACATAGCGCGGCATGTAGAGCCGGTCGGGCCGTTCGCGGTCGGCATAGGGCAGGATCAGCGTGCGGACGGTGCGCCCTGGCCGGAGCATCGGCGTAATCGGCGCTTCGACCAGACCCTGAAGCTCGCGATACACGCTGTCGCGATAGCCGTTGAAGGGAGCAGCGCCGTTGCTTCTGCGCTTGCCCGCACCGCTGTTGGCAGGACTATTGGTCTTGTCACGCAGCAGCGCCTTGTCGTTAGTCACTACCGGGTCGGAGCGCGACGGCATATCGGCGACCGCGTCGGCATAGGCTTTGTCCGGATGGATGCACTGGCCATGGTCGCTATTCTTGCAGCTGAACTTTTCGCTATAGGGCGACATCAGCGATCCGACAGTGGTGCAGGCGGGCAGCAGCAACACTGCGCCAGCCAGGAGGATGCTGCGTCCGGGGCACCCCGATGCACGAGGCAATGGCGGTGTGGTCCCATTATTTTCCCTAAGGATCGACATCAGAACTTGCTCCCCGCTGTGGGTTTGATTTCGAGGGTCACGCCCTCCTGGATGACGACCACCACATCCTTGGCTGCGCCGACCTCGACGATGGGTCCGGCCTGGCGGGCGAGGTCGAGATAGAAGTCGGTGAGCTTGTCGGAGGATTTGGAGAGGCCGCCTGCGAGCCCGCTTTTGGCGGCATCGCCCGCATCGAGCGATCGCACCGATCCGAGCGCCGAGGTCGAGAGATCGCCAAAGCTGGTCTCGACCGAACTGGCAAAGCCGCTGACGGTGCCGGCGATGAAGGTTCGCGCCAGCGCAGCGCCGGCGCGCGTGACGACTTTGCCTGACAGGCCCTTCTTGCCATCGGTATCGACGAAAAAGCCTTTGACGGGCATGTCGACCACCGAATGTTCTTCGAAATCGACGCAGGACAGCGAGACCAGCTGGACCTCGACCCGTTCCTTGGCGAGGCTGCCGGTCGCATTGCCGATGACGAAGCAGCCGGCCAGATTGGCTTTGACATCATTGGGCAGGACGGCGGGCGCCTGGACGCGGGCGATCAGCGGTTCCGGATTGGATGTCGCGTCCCGGCTCGCCAGCGCGTCGATACCGGTGAGCAGCCGCGCCTTCATGAAACCAGGCGGCAAATAGATCGTCCGGGTCTTTTTTCGCGATGCCGACGGCGTCCCCTCCTTTCCCGCTACGGCCGAAAGGGTGGCGGTCGCCGCGCCGATCGCGCCGACGGTCTTTTCCACCGGTGGCGCTGGAGGTGCGGGCGGTGCAACTGGTGGGGCAGGAGGCGGAATATCGCTCATCGCGCTGTCCAGTTCGGCATTGCCCGGAGGGTCTGGAAAAGCGGGCGCGCTGCCTGGCAAGGCGGAGGGGAGGTCTTCGCCGTCCGACAAAGAGCCCGGTGGCTTGCTGCCGGGCATGACCTTGCCCTCTTCAATCGCGGTGATGCGATCGCCAAGCAATGTCTGGCCGTCGAGGATCTTGCGGACATCGCCGCGCAGCTTGGTTTCGAGGCTGTCGCCGCGCAGGCCCGCACCCATATCAAGCTTGGAGGCAGCAGGGATGACCGGCTGATCAGCCGATGAACTGCCAGAAGCGGTGTATAGGCCATAGCCGAGCACCGCGACAGTGGCGGCAAGGCCTGCCTGTTTGGCCCGCAGCTTCTGGCTCGCTGACATGGCGGCCCAATGGATCTTGAGGTCAAGCAGGGCCGGACCGCGAGAGATAGACGGGCCAGGTTCGGGGGGTGCGATTTGGGAGGCGTCTGTTTCGTAAGGCTTGTCGACTTCGCTGGCCTGCGGTTTGAATGGGGCAGCGCGGCTGCGGCTGCGCGGCGGGACTTTCTCGCTCACAGCCCCTCTCCCCGACGCACAATGATGACCCGTGCTGTTTCACCAGCCTTAAGATCCAGTCTGTCGGCGGTGACCGAGAATATCCGTGTGCCCAGTGCTGAATCGAGGAACAGCCGTTCATCCAGCTGGGTCGCTGTGGGCACCTCGACTCTATATTCCGATGCGGACAGACCAGAACCCTCGACCGCGACACGGCGTATTTCGCTGATGCGGGCGTCAGGCAGGGTAGGGATACGGATGAGTCCGGCACGCGGCGCGACGGCGGAGAAGCTCGCCGGGATACGGTCCTGAAGCATGGCCAGCGTGATTGAGACGGTGCGCTCTTCCTCGACCAGCGGCCCCAACAGCTCATCATTGGCTCTGGCCCGCTGGGCGCTGCCTGGCACGAGCGTGACGGTCTGGGCCGGAATGTCCGATGGCTCGGCATAGAGCGGATAGATGGCACCATTGCAGGTGACGAAAAATTCTGACGCCGTTGTCACGAAGCTACGCGTGACGGCACCTGCGTCATCGACCTCCTTTACCAGAAATTTGATCCAGGCGTCCGAACCGCCTTTCTCGACACTGATCGCTTTCTCCGCCGAGAATTTAACATCCTCGATTTCGCCGCCAACGCAGACCAGATGATTAACGTCGCGGTTGGAGAGGCGGATTGTGCTGGTCTGATCGGGCAGGGCGGTGATCGACTGTGCGAAGACAGGCATGGCCATGACAAGAGCAAGGCAGCAAAGTGGCGTGCGTGTGAGCAGCGCACAGGAGAGCGGCGCACGCGCGCCTTTACCCAAGTTCGGCATCGAATTTCTCCTCGGACAGGCGGGTGAGCCAGAAGCGGCCATTTTCGATGGCGTAGCCAATGCGCAGCGTGCCGCGGAATTTGCGGATGACGCCGCCGATGACGCGGACCTTCTCGACCGGGACCATGATCTGGCTGTCGGTCCAGCTGACGGGCTGATCGGGCCGGATATAGGTGGCGATCGACAGGGTCGGATTGGTCGAAAGTTCGTCGAGCACCCCGTTCAGCGTGTCGCGCATGCTTTCATAGGCGGACGGGTGCACGATCGAGAGCAGTTCCTGGAACTGGCGATCAGCGGAATAGGCCGAATAGGTGCCCGACAGCGTGACGATGTTACGCGTCATCGCCCGCAAATAACCGCTCGATGGCGTGGAACCGGTTACATAGAGATCGCCGCTGGCACCGAAGGGCACGACGACCGTGCGCCTGTTCTGGTCGCTGGAATAGACCACTGCGCCCAATACCGCGGTGATACCGAACAAGCCGACAATCGCAAATTTGAGCAGGCGGTTTTCTTCAAAGAGGTTCGAGGAACCCTGTAGATAGCGGTGAATGCCAAAGCTGGCAGGCTTGCCGATCAGCGGATCGGGCGGAGCACCGGCCTTGCGGCTAAAGAGCGACATTTGCCTTCTCCCTCACTCGTAGAAGCGGGTCTGGGTGGGCCCTGGATAATGGGGAAAGGCCAGCAGTCCCCAGCGCCAGGCGAGATGCGGCAGGAAGCCGCGGGGTTTGGACCGCTTCCAGGGGATGAAAAGGAGAAGGGCACCAACGAGCGACCAGCCGATCAGTCCGCCAACGATTAGTCCGACGAAGATGGTCGACATGACCAGTATGAACTCGTCCGACCCAAACCAGAGAATCTGGACAGGCCGATGCAGATACTGGGGTAGACGTTCGTCCATGATACCCTTCTCCTCAGGCTTCGCTACCCGCACGGCGGGGCGTTCTGAAAAGCCACCATTGGCTTTCCAGCTCGGAAGGCATGGCGTTCGGGCGGACGCCCGAAATCCGTGCCAATCAGGTCAGATGGTCATCCCGAAGGACTGGAGGATGCTGTCGGCCTTGATGAGGCAGACCGCCGCCACGATGGTCGGGATACCGATCATGATATTGGAAAACAGGCGCGATACGCCAAACAGGAATGCCGCAACGCCGCCGACAAACCCCAGCGGTCCCTTGACGCCCTGGTTCACCACGATGTCGTAAATATCGTAGCCAAGGTCGCCGGCGGCGGGCGCGGAAAAAGCATGGGCGATACCGGTCATGGCGAGCAGCGCCACAAGGGCAGTCGCGCCATGGTCGGCAAGGGCAAGCGCGCGGTTGCGCGATAGGGTCATCATCTTTGGTCTCCATCGAAAAGGGAGCCGTCCGCAGCTACGCCTCGCCGGCGAATGATCTCGCTGGCATGCCCAAGGTCGCACGGGACAGCTCCATGAGCGCGCGACCGCCGGCATTCCGGTCCGCCTGTTCCCGCATGGGCGGGAGACAAGGGAGCCATGGCAGGATGAGAGGCATCACCGCTTTGCATCGGGCGATGCCTTCGAAGGGGGCTTTCCTTGTGGCGTACTTGGTGGCGTATCGAGAAACGCCTCCAGCTGCGCCTGCTGGAACCCTGAAATGATCGTGCCATTGGTGATCAGGGTGGGGGTCCCGCTCACGCCGATCTTGCGGACCAGCGCAGCGTCAGCCTCGACCTTGGCGCGTCCTTTGGGACAGGTCTCCAGCTTTGCCGGTTTCTCGCCATCATATAGGGCTTTGAACGCAGCTGCCGGTTCGGGCGAGCAAAGGATATGCTCGGCCTTTGATGCAGCGTCCGGGTGAATGCCCGACACGAAGAAGATGAGGCGGCGCACCGGCTTTCCTTCGGCAGCCTTCGTTGCCCAGAAGCGGTCGAGCGCGCGGCAATAGGGACAGTCGGGATCGGTAAACTCGATGATAGTTGGCGCATTCTCCGGGCCGATTGCCAGCGCCTGCGCCGGATCGATCGCGGATAATTGCTTGCGCGCCCGGTTTTCCTGATCCAGCGCAGTGAGGTTGACACCATTGCGATCATAGATGGTCGCAAAGAGGATATGCTCGCTTTGCGGAGCGTAATAAATAAGCCGACCACCGGCGCTCGCCTGATAAATCGGCCCTGCGACCGGCGATGGCCCGAAATCCTCGAACTGGAGATTGGTGAAGGTCTGGCGCAGCTGCGTTTCTGCGGCTTTTGCAACATTGGCAAGGCTGGGTTCCGACGTCGCGTCATGGGCCTGGCTGGGACCGGCAAGCGCGAAAATGGAGGCGAGGGCGGTGAGAGCAGGGGCGTATCTCATCGGACCAGTTCCCCGTAACGCCGAGCCTGGGCTTCAATGAGGCGTGCATCGATCCTGATCGATGCGCCAATCGGCAAAAGATCAGACGAGGTCGGGGATGCAGCCGGTTTGGGA
>Ga0154542_1264_pt2 | contig 17573 bp, 23 predicted proteins | sample RifGroF1_FD_105685 | JGI IMG/M metagenome (GOLD analysis project Ga0154542, IMG submission 105685) | Sphingomonadales bacterium GWF1_63_6 | reverse complement strand
TAACGCCTCAAACGCCGAGATGGGCGCGGACGGGTCGGCTATCATGCCAGCTTTCGACCAGCGCACGGATCGCGGGATCATCGGCAGGCACGTCGATCTGAAGCGTGACCAACTGGTCGCCGCGCGCGCCATCCTTGCCGGTAAACCCCTTGCCACGCAGCCGCAGCGTCTTGCCCGATGTCGCTCCCTCCGGCACGCCCAGCATCACCGCGCCATCGACGGTCGGCACCTTGACCTTGCCGCCCTTGACGGCCTCGTCGAGCGTGATCGGCAGGTCGAGCAGGACATTGTCGCCATCGCGGGTGAAGAAGGCATGCGGCTTCACCTCGATCGTGACGATCGCGTCACCCGCGCCGCCAGGCCCGGCCTGCCCCTTGCCCGACAGGCGCATCTGCGTGCCGGTTTCGACCCCGGCGGGCAGTTTAAGGTCGATGGTTTTGCCATCCTGCAGCGTTATCCGTTGAGGAGCGAGCGTGGCGGCATCGGTAAATTGCACCGCCAGGCGATAGGCGACGTTCGCGCCCTTGGACGGGGGGGCCTGTCGTCCAAATCCGCCGCCACCCGCGCGCCGACCCGCGCCGCCGAACAAGCCCTCAAAGATATCGCCGAAATCCGCGCCGCCCTGATCGAAGCCGCCGCCGCCGGGCTGGCCGCGAAAACCGCCGCCCCCTCCCCCGCCACCAAAGCCAAAGGGCGCGGGCGGATTGCCATCGCCGTCAATTTCGCCGCGATCGAACCGAGCCCGCTTATCCTTGTCGGACAACAGGTCATAGGCGTTGGTGGCCGCGGAAAACTTCTCCGACGCCTTGGGATTATCCTTATTCTTGTCGGGATGCAGTTCCTTGGCCAGCTTGCGATAGGCTGACTTGATCTCTGCCTCGGTCGCGCCGCGCGCAACGCCAAGGGTGGAATAGGGATCAGCCATCGATACTCTGGTGCCTCTTGTTCTGGAAAGGTAGATTAGCGGTCCTATGTGGCGAAAGCGGGGCTTGCGTTCAAGTTGCGCAATTGCCCGTATCGACACTAACAGCTCGTCCGCCTAGACAGTGGGGCATGATCGATCCCTTTGCCTTGTTCGACGACTGGTATAGCCAGGCGCGCGAAACCGAAATCAACGACAGCAACGCCATGGCGCTGGCCACCGCCGATGCGCGCGGCTGTCCATCCGTCCGCATGGTCTTGTTGAAGGGCCATGGGCCGGACGGCTTTGTCTTCTATACCAATTTCGAAGGGCGCAAAGCAGGCGACCTGGCCGAAAATCCGCATGCCGCCTTGCTGTTCCATTGGAAATCGGCGCGACGGCAGATACGGATAGAGGGCACCGTCGGCCCGGTCGATGACGCCACCGCCGACGCCTATTTCGCCACGCGCAGCCGCGACAGCCAATTGGGTGCCTGGGCCTCCGACCAGTCCCGCCCCTTGCCCTCGCGCGAAATCTTCATGGCGCGCTTCGAGGAAGCCAATGCCCGGTTCGAGGGACAGCCGGTGCCGCGTCCGCCCCATTGGTCGGGATTTCGGCTGGTGCCTGCGCGCATCGAATTCTGGCAGGATCGCGAACATCGGCTGCATGAACGCCGTCTGTTCACATATGACGGCACGGTCTGGACCGAAGGCCTGCTCTACCCTTGACATGGGCTGATCGCGGCCTTTGGGACGAAGCGAGGCGCGGAAAGCGGCGGCTGGTTCGTCTATCTCCCAGGCGGGGGACGCACACCGATTGCGGGTGGCCGATGCGCCTGTTAGGTGATCCCTGACAGATGTAAAAATATCGTGGGGCCGCGCGAGCATGGCTCAAGAGGGAATAGATGCGCAACAGACTGACGGCCTTCATCCTCACCGGCATGATATTAGGCGTGATCGTGGGGTTCGCCACGAACCTGTGGGTGGGCGGCGACGAGGCGCTGGCCAAACAGGTGGCGGGCTATTTCCACCTGCTGGCCGACATCTTCCTCCACCTGATCAAGATGATCATCGCGCCGCTGGTCTTTTCCACCCTGGTCGCAGGCATCGCCCATATGGGCGATAGCGCCGCGTTGGGGCGGATCGGCGGGCGCGCGCTCGCCTGGTTCGTCATTGCCAGCCTGATTTCGCTGACGTTGGGCCTGATCTTCGTCAATTTCTTCGCACCGGGCGATGGACTGAACCTGGTCCGTGACGGTGCCGAATCCGGCGTGAATACCGAATCGCTCAACTTCCGCGACTTCATCCTGCACGTTTTCCCAACGTCCATGGTCGGCGCGATGGCGGAAAATTCGATCCTCCAGATCGTCGTCTTCTCGCTGTTCGTCGGCGTCGCGCTCACCGCGATCGGCGAGAAGGGCAAGCCCATCGTCGGCGTGATCGAGGCGATGGTCGAACTGATGTTGCAGGTGACAGGCTATGTCATGCGCGTCGCGCCCTTCGCCGTGTTCGGCGCGCTCGCATCGGTGATCACGACCCAGGGCCTGGGTGTGCTCGTCACATTCGGCGAATTGATCGGCGAATTCTATATCGCGCTCTTCTGCCTCTGGCTGCTGCTGTTCGCGGCCGGCTCGGTGTTTTTGGGCAAGCGGATGTTCACGCTCATTCGCTATGTGCGCGAACCGATCTTGATCGCCTTCTCGACCGCTTCGTCGGAAGCCGCTTACCCCAAGATGCTGGAACAGCTCGACCGGTTCGGCGTGCCGCGCCGCATCTACAGCTTCGTGCTGCCGCTCGGCTATAGCTTCAACCTCGACGGGTCGATGATGTACGCGACCTTCGCGACGATCTTCATCGCGCAGGCCTATGGCATCGACCTGCCGATCGCGACGCAGATCACGATCCTGTTGGTGTTGATGGTGACCAGCAAGGGCATCGCCGCCGTGCCGCGTGCATCGCTGGTCGTGGTGGCCGCGACGCTCGGCCAATTCGATCTGCCGGTCGAAGGCGTCGCCTTCATCCTCGCCGTCGATCACTTCATGGACATGGGCCGCACCGCGACCAACGTGCTCGGCAATGCCATCGCAACGTCGGTCATCACCAAATGGGAAGGCATGTTGGAGGTCGAGGAACCGATAGACGTGTCCCATCCCAAAGCCCCGGCCCACACCGCCGCACATGGCCGCGCAGGGCTCGAACTGGCGTCGGACATGGTGGACGAGGACAAGAGGGGGTAAGGCTCCGCAATCCAGATCACACCGTCGGCACTGTCCCGCCATCGATGACATATTCCGTCCCGGTGATGGTGCCCGCGCGATCGGACGCGAGGAAAGCGATCAGGCTGGCGATCTCTTGCGGTGTCGATGGCCTTCCGATCGGAATGCCGCCGAGCGAGTCCATGATCATCTTCTTACCATGGGCAATGTCGCCGCCATGCTCGGCGGCAAGACGCGCAGCCAGTTCGACCGCCGATTCCGTCTCGATCCAGCCCGGCGAGACCCGCACCACCCGGACGCCATCGGGCGACACCTGCTTGGAGAGGCTTTTGCTGTAGGTGGAAAGCGCAGCCTTGGCAGCGGCATAGGCAGTGGTCGCTTCCGGCAAGGGCAGTTCGCGCTGGATAGAGGTAACATGGATCACCACGCCGCTACCCTGCGACACCATGTCCGGCAGCAATGCGCGATCCAGCCGGACGGCGGGCATGAGGTTGAGGTCGAGTGCCTTGCGCCATTCTGCGTCGCTCAAGGCTTCAAACCCGCCCGCCGGCGCGGAAGACCCGCCCAGCATGTGAACGATGATGTCCACGCCGCCCATCCGATCCCGCACTGCGCTCGCCAACTCCACGCAACCTTGCGGCGTCGTCAGATCAGCAGTTACGAACAATGCGTCCACCATGCCAGGAGGCTGGGTCCGCGCGCTCGTGACAACCTGTGCGCCAAGTTCGCGGAAGAGGCTGACCGTCGCGGCCCCTGCCCCACGGGTGCCGGACGTGATCAGCGCGCGTTTGCCTTGCAATGTGATGAAAGGGGTCATGCCTCGGCTTCCTTTCGACCAGACATCCGAATTATCTCTCGCCCGCGCACGGGATGATCGGCCCTCATGGGATGATCTCAAGGCCAGCGATCCTGTCGCCATCCAGTGTGAAGAAATAGCGCAGGTCCAACGGGCTGCCGGGGAAATCGCCTTTGACGTGGCTGGTTACGGCTATGCGTTCGCCTTGGGTGGCCATGGCGAAAGGCTCGACGGTGTAGCGGTACGTGGTGGATGTGTCCGCTTTCCAGTCTCGGATAGCCGCCTTCCCGCAGTGCGTCTTGCCTTCGTCTATCACCTCGGCAGTCTCGGTGAAGCAGCGGGCCAGCGTATCGGCGTCTTGCGCTGCATCGGCGGCGAAATAATCGGCAATGGGATTTGGCAGTTCAACAGTCATCTCTCGTCTCCTTCCATGCGTATCGACAGCCAAAGACATGGCCACAGCGGCGCATCGTGTCTCTCGGGTCATTGGCCGTTGCGGATCCGGGGCTCGATCGTGACACCCAATTAGCGCTGGACGGATGCAATGATAATCGGGATAAATCGGGATGCGCTGTTACGAAAAGCAGGATAATGATGCGGCATAGTCTGATCGAACTCGACGCAGTGATCGCCATCATGCGCAAGGGTTCCTTCCGGGCGGCAGCGATCGACCTTGGCGTCTCCACGACCGCGCTCAGCAACGCCATCGGCAAGCTGGAGCGGCAACTCGGCATCCGCCTGTTCAATCGCACGACACGCAGCGTTTCCCTGACGGAAGCGGGACGGCATTTCGTCGGCAAGGTCGGCCCGGCGCTGCAGGACATTCACGAAGCCATGGACGCGGCTCGATCGCAGCAGGAAACGCCCTCGGGCACACTGCGCATCAATGCTTTCGCGACGGCTGCGCGGGAGATACTCTCGCCCCTCCTGCTCCAATTTCTCCGACGCTATCCGCAGGTCCATATCGATCTCGTCACGGAAGGGCGGCTCGTTGACATCGTCGCAGATGGCTTTGATGTGGGCATTCGCACCGCCGACCTGGTCCCCAGCGACATGATCGCTGTCCCGCTCGGCCTTTATCGACGCTATGCCGTGGTCGCCTCGCCCTCCTATTTCACGACGCACGGGACACCGCTCGTGCCGCCTGACCTCCAGGCTCATGCATGCCTGCGTGTAAGGCTACCCAATGCTGCGCTGTTTCGCTGGCAGTTCGAAAAGGAGGGGCAAGCGATACAGGTCGATGTCGATGGCCCGATGACGCTGGACGAGGCCAGCCTCGCGCGCATGGCGGTACTGAACGATGTCGGGATCGGCTTCCTCATGGAGTCCGACGTTCGTGAGGACATAATGGCTGGCCGCCTGGTTCGTGTCCTTGAAGACTGGACGCCCCCGCTCGCGCCGCTGTGCCTCTATTATCCCAATCGACGAAACCCGTCTGCGGCGTTCGCAGCCTTCATCGACCTCGCCCGCAATTTTGCCGCTGCAACGACCGCGAAGCAGCGCATTGGATGCCATAGACAATAGGCTCAGCACGAGGATCTATGAATTTTCCCTGGCGATTTCAGCCGAGCATATTCCACGTGATACCTGACGCCCAAGGCCTGCTGCACGGTTTGCGGTTAGGCCAGCCCATTGGGTGGGCCAGCAGCTTCCGCGGCCTGAAAATAATGATGTTCGGCCGAATGTTGGCCTGACGACCAATTCCAGCCTAAAACCCAATGGTTGCAAACGCTTGGTTGGAATGTTGGCGGAGAGGCAGTCCGCCTAACTAGCATCCAGTCATATCCGAATTGATCCATGATAGCGCCTAAAATACGCGGTTTTACTGAAGGCCCGATCAATTGCTTGTCCGAATGCGTCCCATTGCGTTCCCATAAAACCGCGCTATTATCGGGGAACATTTTTGGGAACGATATGCTGGCGACACCATTGGGGTGGTTTTTGGGCAAGTTCAGTTCCTGATGGGGGATCCATAATGCCCAAAAAGCTTAGTAATGTGCTCACACCCTTGGCGGTTAAAAATGCAAAGCCCGGTCGCCATGCCGATGGTGGGGGGCTGCATTTGCTGGTGAAGGAAAGTGGTGCCCGGTCATGGGTCTATCGGTTCATGTTGGGCGGCAAGTCGCGCGACATTGGCCTTGGCCCAGCTGGATCGGATGGCATTGCCCTGTCCAAAGCCCGCGATGCCCGCGACGCGCTGCGCCTCAAGGTGAAGGCTGGGATTGATCCCCTTGAACAACGCCAGCGGGAGGCCGCCGAGGCCCTTGCAGCGGCTCAGGCGGCACAAGTCGCCGGAATGACGTTCAAGACCGTGGCGGAGACGTACATTGGCGCGAATGAGGGTAGCTGGCGCAATGAGAAGCATCGGCAGCAATGGAAGAACACGCTAGCGAACTATGTCTATCCGGTGATCGGGGAATTGCCCGTTGCAGAGGTGGGGACTGCCCATGTGCTGCAAATCCTTGAACCGATCTGGAAAGCCAAGGCTGAGACTGCCAACCGCGTGCGCGGTCGCATGGAAACGATACTTGATGCCGCCAAGGCGCGCGGATACCGGGAGGGCGAAAACCCAGCCCGGTGGCGCGGCCATATCGCGCAAATCCTGCCTGCCCGCTCGCGGCTCACGCGCGGCCATCACAAGGCTATGTCCTATGAGGCAATCTCCGCCTTTGTCGGCGCGCTGCGCAATCGAAAGGCCGTCGCGGCGCTAGCGCTGGAATTTACTATCCTGACTGCCGCCCGCACTGGGGAAGTGATCGGGGCAACATGGGATGAAGTCGATCTGGACAAGGCAATCTGGACCGTCCCGGCCAGCCGCATGAAGGCGGGCAAGGAACATCGCGTGCCACTGTCGCCGCGCGCGGTAGAGATTTTGAAGTCCACGCAAGGGCTGCGCAAGGAATGGCTGTTCCCGGCGATCAAGGGCGGGAAAATGTCCGGCATGGCCATGACCATGCTGCTGCGCCGAATGAATGTTGACGTGACCGTCCACGGCTTCCGTTCGGGCTTCCGTGACTGGTCCGCCGAATGCACCAGCTATGCCCATGAAGTTGCGGAAATGGCCTTGGCGCACACCATCGAAAATAAGGTTGAGCGGGCCTACCGGCGGGGCGATCTGTTCGAGAAGCGGCGACGCCTCATGGATGATTGGGCAACCTATTGCGCCAGCGGCGGGACCGCCGGGGCCAAGGTGACGCCATCCGCCGATTGGGATGAAGCTTTAGAAGCGACTTGGGCAGTTTGCGGAGAGCGGGATGAATGATCGTGACGGAGGGAGCAACGCTCCAGATCGGATGTTCCTCAAAGAGCCGCGTAAGTCCGCGTTCATCACGCTTTCAGAAGCTTTGACGTGGATCGCGTTCAATGATGCAATGACGCGCGATGAGTTGCGCGCGAGCATTGAAGGGGATCAGCATCCGTCGCCCGACAGCCATGAAGAACGGCTCAGGAAATTTTTCTCCACGGATGACCGTTACACGCCGATGGGGCTTGCCAAAGGGCATTTTTCCGACCGCGCTCGCGGCATTGAGCTAATGGAAAGCGCTTGGCAGCATCTACAGGACGCTGCCGATCTGACGATAATAAAAGCGCGAGGCCGCTACACACCAAAATATTCATTCGCAGAGGCGAGACTAGCCGATATGACGGAGTTTACTGGGCACCAGTTCCGCACGTTTGCCCAATTTGATGTTTCAACTGGTGGAATACGTCGTTGGCCTGAAGGTTCTCCAAACATCCTTTGGCAGCAGCATCCAGATAGTTTCAACCGCGAATTTACTTCCTTTTCCGGGGACGCGGAGTTGCGTGATGGGTTTCTTTTCATTGAGGTTGAGCGCGCCGGTATCATGTGCCTTGCCCCCTCGCGAAAGTTGGCACGCGCTCCAGCCGTCAAAACCACCAAACCGCCAAGCCGCGCATCCATCATGGCGAAAGCTGATGAGATGAAGGCGCGCGGTCTCGACGGGCGCACAATCGCGAAAGAAATGAGACACGAACCGGGATTTGAAAACGTCGCAACCACGGAAGTTCGCGAGATAATCAAGGGACGGTGGAAGCCTGCCGGGCGTCCAAAGAAAATCCGCTCGTAAAACCCGCACATTTTATTCCGCGTATGCGCAATTTGCTGCGGAATTTCTCACGGAGCTTGATTGCCTTGGTTACAACAAACCGAGGAAAACCAATGGAGTCCGTTAAGAACATTCCGCCCAAGCTCGGCTACAGCATCCGCGAAGCCTGCGATGCTTCCAGTCTGGGCAGGACAACTATCTACAGCCACATTGCATCGGGTCGCTTGCGTGTTACGCGGGTGGGCGGTCGCACGATCGTTCCTGCTGAGGCGCTGAATGCGCTGATCGCTGGGGAGGTGTGAGCCATGTCCCTGAATAAGCAAAACCCCGGCGGGCAGGCCGGGGCTTCGCGCGATCAACTTGGCGGCTGGTTGCATCCCTCCATTATCGCATCGGACCGGCAGGCGCAAATGCCTGCCTCCATATTCAGCCTGTCGCCTTGGATGGCGCGGGATGGGGCGCGTCTCTGTTTTGGGAAGGCGCGCAATGATTAAGCACGCCTTTCCCGATCATCGGCAGGCCGCGCTTGCCCTCCTTTGCGGAAATTACCCGCTCAACCGCCGGGGCGCGGGGTTCCTGGGCCAGCTTGTAGTCGATCCTTCGCCCTTGAACGACAAGCAGTCCGATTGGCTGGCGAAGCTCTTGAACCGCGCGGGCCTGCCGCCTTTGGCAGAAGGAGGTGGGCAGTGACGTATCCCCACACGCCTGGGCACCGGAATGTGGATACGTCTATGGCCGCTGCCGATGCCATAGCGCCTAAGCTGGGACGGCTCCAGCGTATGGCGCACAGGGCAATCCGCCATGCTGGGGCCGCAGGGCTTACCGCCGATGAACTGGCGGCGCGCTTGGGAATGGATCGTTGTTCCATCCAGCCGCGCACCAGCGAATTGAAGCGCAAGGGGCTTATCCGTGACAGCGGGCAGCGCAGGCCGAATGCAACCGGCAAGCTGGCCATTGTCTGGATAGCCTCCTGACTCGCCGCCATGCTCACGGCGCAACCGAGCGCTCGGCATGGCCGCACTTTGAAACTTCACCGGGAAGAGGTTTCCGGTGAAGTTTCAATCGCACAGCTCCAGCCGCAATCGCCCGAAAAACCGACAATTGATCGAGATGGCACGGCTCTTGCTATTAGTAATCCTACTTTAGGTGTAGCAGCACATTCTCCTCACCGCACTGACCGAGGCGGCGCACGCAATCACGCCGATCGGGAGAGCCGCGAGTTAAGCGCCGCGCACGTCGGCAATCTCATAGACGCTGCGCGACACGCCGATGCCATTGGCCTGCCGCTCAACCGCATGATTACAATTCACTGGGAGGCGGCTGGCCTACCGTTGGAAGGCATGGCGAAGGCCACTGGGCGTTTCACTGGGCTTATGGCGAAGGCGCTCCAACGGCACGGTAGCCAAACGGCTTGGCTCTGGGTTCATGAGGGCGGCGAACGAGAAGGCGGACACTGTCATATGCTTGCCCATGTGCCAGCCGATCTGGTTCCGGTTGTGAGGAAACTACAAAAGGGATGGCTCGGCCGGATAACGGACAGTCCATATCGCAAAGACGTAATATGCAGCAAACCTATTGGTGGGCGGTTGGGAATTGAGGCAAGCAATCCCGATCTTTATGCTGCCAATTTGAACACCGTGCTGGAATATGTCCTGAAAGGAGCGAGCCAAGAAGCAACGTCGCATTATGGCCTGACGCGCCTGAAAGCGGGCGGATATGTCATTGGCAAGCGTTGCGGCACTTCACAGAATATCGGTGCGAAGGCACGGTCGATTTAACGATCCTTATCACTGGCCGACGTACTCACCGTTCGGCGCAAGGCGGCAACTTCCTGCGACAAAGCTTCCATCGGGGCACATCGTTATCGGCCCGTTGCCACCCACAAAACGGCCATTAGGCGTCATACGGGGCGTGCCACCTACGAACGAGCCGTCGGGGGCCATTTGAGGCTGACCACCCACAAACCGGCCGTTCGGTGCCATCCTGCAGGTGCCGATCACGTAGGTTCCGTCAGGACACATCTGCGGCGGAGGAGGAACGTGGATTACGTTTGGCGAAGAAAACCGAGTTCCACTCATGGGACCAACCAGAGGGGCAGCAGGCGGGGCGGGTTGTGTCGCGACCATATTTCCAGAAGGAAGGGCGCAACCGCCGCCCAATCCGCATCCAATGAAATAACCCAGCATTTGGGCTACCTGTGTCTGCTGTTGTTGACGAGCAATTTCGGCAGCAAGTTGCCGAGCGCGCTCTTGCTGCAATGCCTGATTATATAAATCAGGTTCCGGCACAGCCTTATCCATTTGGCCGAGAAGATCGCGAGCCAAGCTATCGTTCCACCGAGCAGCTAGTTGCAGTTGGGATACACCCACTTCCTTGTGTCCATTATTGAAATTCAGTATCGCCAGGTGGGTAATTGAAGGAATATGACCGCCTGTGGCTGCTTTGAAATACCATGAAGCTGCACAATATATTGCATCGCAACCTTGCATTTTTCCTTCTTCAGCGAGGATAGCGATCCTATGAGCTGCTTCGGGTTTTGACGATTGGCTCCATTTCTCGACAGCTTTCCTTAAGTCTCCTTTCTTATATGCCTTATCCCCACTAGATAAGGCATCGGCTTGTGCAGGCGAAGAAAAGATTGCGAACAAAATCGCAGAAAATATCATGATCCTAGATCGTGCTTTGATCTGCTGATTTTTTACGCTTGTAATTTTCATGCTATCATGCACTTTCAAACGATGGACTGAAACCAACAATCTGCATCTCCTTCACCAATTACACGACATGTAGTTGGATTGCAGGCAATCATCCGCCAATTTCTGAGCCGTAGCGAGTTGATCTTTTGGCATTTCCTTTTCGATCATTTCGATAGCTTTCTTGGATTCTTCCCAGCCTTGAGCGGCTGCAATGGAAAGCCAAGCATATGCCCCTACCATACTTTCGGGGACGCCCCGGCCGGACACATACAGGCGGCCAAGCTGATCCTGAGCGACAGGGTTCCCGTTCAAAGCGGAACGGCGGAACCAGTTAGCAGTTTGGATGACGCTCTTGGGAACGCCACGCCCCTCCCGGTAGCTCAGCCCCATTCGGAATTGCGCCCACGAGTTGCCTTGATCTGCTGCTAGCCGAAGCCATTTGACGGCCTCAACATAGTTGGGTGAGCGCGCCTTACCCTCTTTGAGCATCTGCTCCATCAGCATTTGGGCTTCTGGATCGCCCTCGGTGGCTAGCTTATATGCTATCGATCGCGCTTCCTCGTAGCGGCCGCCGAAATAGGCTTGGCGCGCCATGGCGACGGTTTTCCCCTCATCTGCAAGTGCCGAGGGCTGCGCACTCACGTAGACACTTCCAAGACAGCAAGCGGATACCGCAAAGACAGTAAGTAACCGATTGATCGACCGCATCTTCTTTCCCCAAACGCACGCCCCAAGCTGGTGATAACGAGAAGGAAATGGGTCGTAAATACCGTGGATGTAAATGCGGTGTGGGGCGATCAATTGCCGGGTGCCAAGGGTTTCCGGAAATACGGACGATCAGAATGTCCTGCCCCGATTGGGAGCCGTAATCCGGGCGAGCCGGAAAACGGCTGGTTTTTCCCAAGAAGCCTTTGCGGATGCCAGCGGCATCGACAGATCACATATGGGCAAGATTGAGCGCGGCGAACGCAATATCACCCTGCTGAATCTGGTCCGGATCGCCCATACTCTGAATTGTCGGCTCTCGGAGATACTCGCAAAAGCCAATCTCTGAAACTTATGGTGCCGCGCTGGAATACCGCTCGCCAGAAATGGATTGGCGTTAAGCCGCCGCTGCCTCTGGTCGCTTCGTTTCGGTCGCACGACCGGCGTTGGTAAAAGTCACTGACTGGTCTGGGTAGAGGGCGCAGTCTGGGACGCACCCTTCGACAAAGCGTTGCCGATCATCTCAGCAACGGCCATTCGTCGCTCCTCGCTGGTAAGATCGCGAAAACCTCCGGTCGCCTGCTGAACGCTCACGTTTCGCGCATTCGTCAGCACACCGCCGACTTCCTTTGCTGCCTGCTCCAAAGTGGCGTTCGCCAGAACAACGTTTCCATGCTTGATTGCACGATCATAATTTTTCTGAAGAGCATTTAGGCGAAATGCCTGTGAAGCAATGGGTATGGATGACACATCCTCCAAATATGCCTTCCGCACAGCCTCGAAAATCGGCCGCCATTTACCGCCTGCTTCGAATTTGGGATGTTCCGGGTTGTAGGTACGGACCTGTTGGATGGTCGTCTCAATACCAAAATCCTCGCGGATCATCACCACCACCTCCGCTGGTGACGAAAATCGCGCGAGCGCCTGCACGATAAAGAGTTTAGCTTCGTTTGATAGATCAGCCATTGGTCATCCTGTGGGGGCCAGGTGAGGGTGTAACACGCTCTATTGCCACGGCGAAAGGGGTGGCGTTTTATCATCGAACGCATCATTCAAACGCCGAGGGGCATCTATGAAAGACACGCCGCAAAAGTGCTTCCGACCAAATCCGAGGGTGGAAGCCCTCGCGCGCGAGGCAGCGACCGATCCTGGCTTGACCGATGAGCAGCGCGAACAGGCGGCGGCACGCCTCCGCGATCTGGGAAAGATTCAGGCTGCAAACAAAGCACAGCAAATGCGTGATTAGCGAACGCCGTATCGGGGAACCTTTATGGGAGCCGAACCACAATTCCCGAAATTATCTAATAAAATCAATGATAATTGGCGGAGAGGCAGGGATTCGAACCCTGGGTACCCTCTCGGGCACGCCGCATTTCGAGTGCGGTGCATTCGACCACTCTGCCACCTCTCCGCAGAAGGTCCGCCGTGCCGATGGCACCTGCGTTCCTGGTCGAGCGGCGGCCATTAGCGAATGAAATCGCGCTTGCCAAGCGGGCTTTCCGGGTTTTTTCTTGTGTCGGCGTCGATCCACCCTAAATTGATGGGATGAGAGACACGATTCAGATTTTCGGCGCTGGCGTCACCGCCCCGCCGATCGTCCATTCCCGCTTCAGCATCGGCGATGTGGTCCGGCACCGCATGTTCGGCTTTCGCGGCGTCGTGTTCGATATCGACCCGGTCTTCGCCAATAGCGAGGAATGGTATGACGCGATCCCCGAACATGCCCGGCCCGACAAGCAGCAGCCCTTTTACCACCTGCTCGCCGAAAATGGCGAATCCAGCTATGTCGCCTATGTCAGCCAACAGAATCTGGTCACCGACGACAGCGACGAGCCGGTCGATCACCCCGCCATCACCGGCATGTTCGGTGCCTATGCGGACGGTAAATATCGCCTGCGCCCGCTCCATCGTCATTAAGGGCGGCGCCGCGCTGCTGCTAGCGCTCGCGCTGCCTGGCGTCGCGCACGGGCAGGCGGAAGGCGGGCAGGCGCAGGATCGGCCGCCCAATGCCGATCCCAGCTTCCCCTTCGCGCGCGAGATCGAGGCGTTTGCCAAAGCCAATGCCGCCAGCCCGCCGGTCGAGGGCGCAACCCTGTTCCTGGGCAGTTCCAGCATCCGCCTGTGGGACATAGCGGGCAGTTTCACCGACATCCCGACCGTCAATCGCGGCTTCGGCGGGGCCAGCACGCCCGACGTGCTGCGCTATTATCGACGCCTTCTGCCGCCGACCGAGCCCAGCACGATCATCGTCTATGTCGGCGAAAATGATCTGGCCGCAGGCGCTAGTCCCGACAAGGTCGCCGCCGACATCCTGACCCTGCTCAAGCGGCTACGCAAAGATTATCCCCGCGCGCCCATCGCCTTCCTGTCGCTCAAACCCAGCCCGATCCGCTGGACGCTCTGGCCCAAAATGGCGGCGATCAACCAGGCTGTGGCCGCGCGCACGACGGCCGTGCGCTTCACCTATCTCGACGTCGGCAGCCTGTTATTGGCGCGCGATGGCTTGCCCGACGCCTCGCTCTTTCGCGCCGATGGCTTGCATATGAAGCGGGAAGGCTATCAGCGCTGGACGCGGTTGGTGGACACTTGGCTCGATCGTGTCGCCCCCGTCACCACGACCCCGGAAAAGGCCTCTTGATGCTGCGCGCCGCACTTTCCGATTGATCCAAAGCGAAGCAACATTATTACCAAGCCCAAGCAACAAGCGTAGAGCCAAGGGGATATAGGGTGACAACGGACAAGCCACAGGCCAGCGGGATGGCCGAACTGACGCTGCGCGGCGTCATCCTGGGCGCGCTCATCACCCTCGTCTTCACCGCCGCAAATGTCTATCTCGGCCTCAAGATCGGCCTGACCTTCGCGACCTCCATTCCCGCGGCGGTCATCTCCATGGCGATCCTGCGCCTGTTCGCGACCGGCACGATCCTGGAAAACAACATCGTCCAGACCATCGCCTCGGCGGCGGGCACGCTCTCGGCGATCATCTTCGTGCTGCCCGGCCTGGTGATGATCGGCTGGTGGCAGGGCTTCCCCTATTGGCTGTCCGCCTGCACCATCGCCTTGGGCGGCATATTGGGCGTCATGTATTCCGTGCCCTTGCGCCGCGCACTCGTGACCGGCTCCGACCTCCCCTATCCCGAAGGCGTCGCGGCCGCCGAAGTGCTCAAGGTCGGCGCGGGATCGCGCGCGGGCGCGGAAGAGAATAAGCGTGGCCTGTCCGCCATTTTGCTGAGCGCCGTCGCCGCCGCCGCCTTCACCATCATCGCCAAGACCCGGCTGATCGCCGAGGAAGCCGCGACCTTCTTCCGCTTCGGCACTGGCGCGACGTCGATGTCGACCAGCTTTTCGATGGCGCTGATCGGCGTCGGCCATCTGGTCGGCCTGTCGGTCGGCGTCGCCATGTTCGTGGGCCTGGTGATCAGCTGGTTCGGCATCGTGCCTTTCCTCACCGCCCCCGTGCCTGCAGGCGGCGACCTCGCCACCATCGTGGGCGATACTTTCCGCACCAAGGCGCGCTTCATCGGCGCGGGCACGATCGGCGTCGCCGCGATCTGGACCCTGCTCAAGATTCTCGGCCCCATCATCGGCGGTATCCGCTCCGCCCTCGTCGCCAATGCGACGCGCAAGTCCGGCAATGCCGGGCTGCTGGAACTCACCGAACGCGACCTGCCCATCGGGATCGTCGGCGGCACCATCGTCGCGTCGATGCTGCCGATCGGCGTACTCCTCTGGATCTTTGCGCAGGGCGGCCCGATCGCGGCCAATCCCGTCCCCGTCATCGCCCTGACCCTGGCCTATGTGCTGGTCGCGGGCATCGTGATCGCGTCGGTCTGCGGCTATATGGCGGGTCTTATCGGCGCGTCGAACAGCCCGATTTCGGGCGTCGGCATCCTCGCCGTGCTGGGCGCATCGCTCATGCTCGCGGCCATCTACGGGTCGGGCGGCGACCCGGATCGTGCCCAGGCCCTTGTCGCCTATGCCCTCTTCACCACCGCAATCGTGTTCGGCATCGCCACCATCTCCAACGATAATCTTCAGGATCTCAAGACCGGCCAGCTTGTCGGGGCGACGCCGTGGAAGCAGCAGATCGCGCTGATCCTGGGCGTCCTCTTCGGCTCGCTCGTCATCCCGCCAGTGCTGGACCTGCTGAACAGCGCCTTCGGCTTTGCTGGCGCGCCCGGTGCCGGGCCGAACGCCCTGCCCGCCCCGCAGGCCGCGCTGATCTCTGCGCTCGCCAAAGGCGTATTGGGCGGCGATCTCGACTGGGGCCTGATCGGCATCGGCGCTGGCATCGGCGCGGTCGTGGTGCTGGCCGACGAACTGCTGGGCAAGGCGGGCAAGCTGCGCCTGCCACCGCTGGCGGTCGGCATGGGCATCTATCTGCCGATGGCGCTGACGCTGCTCATCCCGGTCGGCGCGCTGATCGGCCATCTCTACAATCGCTGGGCGCTGCGCCAGTCCAATCCCGAATTTGCCGAGCGCATGGGCGTATTGATGGCGACCGGCTTCATCGTTGGCGAAAGCCTGTTCGGGGTCGCCTTCGCTGGCATCGTCGCGGCGACCGACAGCGACACGCCGCTCGCGCTCGTGGGCGAAAGCCACTGGGCCGTGCCGCTCGCCATCCTGATCTTCGCGGGCGTTATCGCCGGGCTTTATGCGCGACTGCGGCACTGGGCGAGCGCGCCGCTGACCTGATCCGTTCAGCCGCGCGACAGCCGGACGCGGATACAAGTCGGTCCATCGCAGGAGGACAAGATGGTCGGGATGATGGGCAAGACGCGCTGGATGACAGGATCGCTGGTGGCCCTTGGCCTGATACTCGGCAGCGTCAGCGCGGCGGAAGCGCGTCCCCGCTATGATCGCGGTTGGGGTCAACACCATCGCGACCGGGGCAATGGCTTCGGTTTTGGCGATGCGGTAGGCGTCGCCGCGCTGATCGGCGCGGTCGCGATCGTCGCCTCTTCCCTGTCCAAGGACAAGCAGGCCGCCCGCGGCAACGCGCCCTATGCGGACGATGACACCCCGCCCCCGGCGACCGGCACCGACTATGGCACCGACAGGCAAGGCGCAGCGCCCGGCGAGGAGGATTTCTCCGACGTCGTCAACAACCTCGATGCTATGGCAGACTCCTGCGCCGTCGCCGCCCGCGACGAAGCGCAGAGCCGCGAGGGCGGATATGCCGAAATCCGCGCCATGGACGAGCCGCGCCCCACGCAAGGCGGTTATAATATCGACGGCGAAATCGAAACCCGCGCCAGCTATCGCGCCACCACCGGCACCACCCGCCGCTTCACCTGCGCGATGCAGGACGGTCGCGTCGCGGAGGTCTATCTCAGCCGCGACGTGGCCGCCCGATAGCGCCGCGCGCCTTCGCTTTATCCTGTCCTCTCAGCCCTCGCTGGTTTAGCACGCTGTTGAACCAGGGGGTGGTGGGCAATGGCCTTTCTTTTAACGCGCGAAATGATCCTCTTCCTGCAGCGGATCGCCTGACCCATGGGCGCCCACCCCCTCCCGCGCTATGCACTGGCCTTTGGACTGGCCGCGCTGGCCGGGATGGTCGATGCGTTGGGCCTGCTCAAGCTGGGCGGCCTGTTCGTCTCCTTCATGAGCGGCAATTCAACGCGGATGGCGGTGGGCATCGCCGGGGGGACGGCGGTCGCCGGCATGGCCATGGGCCTGATCGGTGCCTTTGTCGGCGGCGTGTTCGGCGGGGCGGTGATCGGCAGGCTTGCTGGCCGCTGGCGCAAACAGGCGGTGTTGGCAACGGTGCTGGGGATGCTGATCCTCGCTGCCTTGTCCGCAGACCACCCCGGCGACGCGATAACCTTCCTGATGGGGGCCGTGAATAACGTATTCCAGCGCGACGGAGAGGTCAGCATCGGCGTCACCTATATGACCGGCGCGCTGGTCAAGCTGGGACAGTCGCTCGCCGTCGCCCTGACCGGCGGCCCGCGCTTTGGCTGGCTGCCCCATCTGCTGCTGTGGCTCAGCCTGGTGCTGGGCGCGGTCATCGGCGCGGCCTTGTTCATGGTGCTGGACCTGTCCGCCTTGTGGGTGGCGTGCGGCTGGTGCGCGGCCTTATGGGGCTTCAGTCTCTATCTCGGCCCGCTTGGTGGGACGGTGACAGTGCGATAGCAGGTGCCGCCAGTTTGGGGGGGGCATCCTGACTATCAGGTCAAGCCCTGCGTGAGGG
>Ga0154542_1281_pt6 | contig 18181 bp, 17 predicted proteins | sample RifGroF1_FD_105685 | JGI IMG/M metagenome (GOLD analysis project Ga0154542, IMG submission 105685) | Sphingomonadales bacterium GWF1_63_6 | reverse complement strand
GCCCGCCTCTTCGGGATCCTTGAGCGCCCGCTGCGCGACCGTGGCCGTCGAAAGCTGCAGCGCCCCGAACGCCTTGGCGAGCGCCTCGATCATCGGCTTCATCGGTCCGTCGACGTTGTTTTCCTCGATGAAAGCCGACACCGGATGGAAGAAGCTGCGCAGATAGCGGCCCATATGGGCGCCGAGCTTGCGGCCGACGAGATCGAGCGCCTGAACGCCGTTCGTCCCCTCATAGATCATGGTGATCCGGGCATCGCGGGCATATTGCTCGACGCCGCTTTCGCGGATGTAGCCGTGGCCACCATAGCATTGGACCGCAAGGTTCGCGCTGTCGAACGCAAGGTCGGTGAAGAGCGCTTTGACGACGGGGGTCATGAGCGCAATGAAGTCACTCGCACGCTGGCGCACTTCGGGTTCGGGAGAATGTTTTTCCGCGTCCAGGGCGCGCGAGACCCAGGCCGAGAGCGCCCGGCATCCCTCATTATAAGCCCGCATCGTCATCAACATGCGGCGAACATCGGGGTGAACGATGATCGGATCGGCTGCCTGATCGGGATATTTGGGTCCCGAGAGCGCCCGACCCTGAATACGATCTTTCGCATACCAGGCCGCCGCCTGATACGCCGCCTCGCCCACACCCAGGCCCTGGATGCCGACGGAGACACGCTCCGTGTTCATCATCGTGAACATGGCGGCCATGCCCTTGCCAGGCTCACCGACGATCCAGCCGATCGAATCATCGAAGTTCATCTGGCACGTCGCCGACGCCTTGAGACCCATCTTGTGCTCGATCGCGGCGCAGGCGACGCCGTTCGATTGACCGGGAGTACCGTCCTCCCTGGGCAGATATTTGGGGACGAGAAACAAGCTGATGCCCTTCACGCCCTTGGGGGCGTCGGGCAGGCGGGCGAGCACGAGATGGATGATATTCTCGGTCAGGTCATGCTCACCGGCGGAAATGAAGATCTTGGAGCCGGTGACCTTGTAGCTGCCATCGCCCTGCGGGACCGCGCGGCTGCGCAGGAGCCCGAGATCGGTACCGCAATGAGGCTCGGTCAGGCACATCGTGCCGGACCACTGGCCGCTCACCATCTTGGGCAGGTAGGCCTGCTTGAGCGCGTCACTGCCATGGCCCTCGATCGCAGTGGTGGCACCATGGGTGAGGCCCGGGTAGAGGCCGAAGGAGAGGTTGGACGAGCAGATCATCTCCTCGACCAGCTTGTTGACCGCTTCCGGCAGCCCCTGCCCACCCCATTCCGGATCGGATGCGAGCGCGGTCCAGCCACCTTCGGCGAACTGCTTATAGGCTTCGGGGAACCCCGCCGGCGTCCGCACGACGCCGTTTTCCAGATGACACCCCTCCTCGTCGCCCGACCGGTTGATCGGCAACAGGACGTCGCGACAGAAGCGCGCCGCCTCCTCGAGGATCGCATCGGTGAGATCCGGTGTGAACTCCGACAGTGCGGGAATATCCCCGAAGCCGTCATCGGCATGGAGTTCGTTGAGCACGAAGCGCATGTCGCGCAACGGGGCGTCATAGACTTGCATATTTATATCTCCTGACCGGTCGGCCATCCGGCCGCCGGCCGCCAATCAGTTACGCAGCGGCTTGCCGGTGACGAGCATCTGCTCGACGCGCGCCTGGGTCCGCGGGTCGCGCACCAGTTGCATGAAGGCCTTGCGCTCGAGCGCCAGCAGATCCTCTTCGGTCACGATGTCGATGAGATCCTTCTCGCCGCCCGTCAGGACGTCGGCGAGCGCGCCGGATACGACACCATCGTAAGATGTGGCGAGGCCACGGGCCTGGAAGCCTTCGACAGCCATCGAAAGAGCGGACTTGCCTCCCGCGCCAGGCAAGCGGAATTCCGGAGCCACAGGCGGTTTGTAACCGTCGGCCAGTTCCAGTGCCTTCGCCTTGGCGTCCGCCAGCAGACGGTCCCGGTTCATCGTAATGCCGTCCGAGGGACGCAGGAAGCCATGCTCCTTCGCCTCGGCGGCCGACTTTGCCACAGTGGCTGTCGATACCGTCTCGAAGACCTTGGCTACGGCCGGCATCGGCCCCTTGGGCATGCCGGGACTGGAGCGCCAGCGATCGATCATTTCACCGCATCCGCCCCAGCCAGGGATCAGACCCACGCCGCACTCGACCAGACCCACATAGCTTTCGGCATGGGCCTGCACGGCATCACTGTTGAGCAGGATCTCGCAACCGCCGCCCAATGCCATGCCGGCCGGAGCGCTCACGACCGGGAACAGCGCATATTTGAGCGCCTTGTAGGCCTGCTGCCCGCCCGCGACGAGCTTTTCGATCTCGCCCCATGCCGCGATGTTCAGTGCGAACAGAGCAAGACCGAGATTGGCGCCGGCGGAGAAATTGCTGCCCTCATTATAGACGACGAGCGCCTTGAACTTGTCCTGCACGACCGGGATCGCCTGACCGATCAGCTTCATCACATCGCCGTCGAGCGCGTTCATCTTGCCGGTGAACTCAAGGCAGGCAACGCCGTCGCCGACATCCCAGAGTGCCGCCGAACCATTTTTGAGGATCGGCTGGCTATGGAGCTTGATGTCTTCCAGCAGCAGCACGCCCTCGGGCCGCACGACATCATGATAGTCGCCGGCGGCATCGAGATATTGCCGACGGCCGTCCTGCACCCGGTAGAAAGGCCGATCTCCGGCTACCTTGAGGATCGCGGGAACATCCCGCCCCTCGGCGGCCAGCCGTTCGGCGAGCTTGCCCGGCCCGAGGCGATCGATCAGTTCGAACGGCCCGAACTTCCAGTTGTAGCCGAGCTTCATCGCGTCATCGATGCCGACGATGTTGTCCGCAGCTTCACCGACCAGACTCGCGGCATAGGAAAGAACCTTGCCGAGAATTTCCCAGGCATAGGCCCCGACCTTGCCGGGCGCAGCAACCAATGCTGCCAGGTCCTTCTCGGCCCGGCCCGGCAAGGAAGCCGGCTTCACCGATACGCGATATTCGCCGGTCGCGAGATCGAGCGCTTTCTTGGTCTTCGTCGCCTTGTCGAACGCGTAGAAACCGCCCTTGCCCTTCCGCCCGGTAAAGCCTTCCGCGATCATCCTGTCGACGAGCGGCATCGGCCTCACCGTGTCGAAATAGGCGTCACCTGCCGGCAGCGTCGAGGACAGGCTCTTCGTGAGCAGCGGCATGAGGTCGACGCCAACGAGATCGACAAGGCCGAAAATGCCGGTCTTGGGCACGCCCATCGGCTTTCCGCCGATCTGGTCGGCTTCCTCCACCGTCAGCCCCTGGTCCATCGCGGCATTGATCGCGACGGCCAGCCAGTAGGTACCGATGCGATTGGCGATGAAGCCCGGCGTGTCCCGCGCCGGCACGATGCGCTTGCCGAGCTTTCGATCGACGAAATCCGAGACGCGCCTCGCCACAGCCGTATCAGTGTCGGGGCCGGTCACGATTTCGATGAGCCGCATGTAGCGCGGCGGATTGAAGAAATGGGTGATCAGGAAGTCCTGTTTGAACTGATCGTCCCGCCCCTCGACCAGATGGCCAAGCGGAATCGTCGAGGTATTGGACGATACCGCCGTGCCCGGACGCTTGAGCTGCTCGAGCTTGGCGTAGAGCGCCTGCTTGATGTCGAGCCGTTCGACGATCGCCTCGACGATCCAGTCGCATTCGGCCACCCGCTCGAGATGGTCGTCGATATTGCCCGTTTCAACGAGCTTCGCCGCAGCCTTCGACATGAAGGGCGCCGGATCGGTCTTCAGCATCTTCGCGACCGCACCCTTCGCCACGGCGTCACGATCGCCGCCCTCCTTGGGCACGATATCGAGCAGCAGCACCGGCACGCCGGCATTGGCGACCTGCGCTGCGATGCCGGCGCCCATGACGCCTGCGCCGATCACGCAGACCTTTTTGATGGTTTCCGGCGGGGCGCCGACTGGCTTGATGGCCTGCTCGCTCATTCCGCCGCCTCCAGCACGGTGGCGATGCCCTGACCGCCGCCGATGCACTGGGTGGCAAGCGCATAGCTGCCGCCTTCGCGCTTCAGCAGAGCCGCGGCCTTGCCCACGATCCGCGCACCGGTCGCCCCCAGAGGGTGGCCTATCGCGATGGCGCCGCCGTCCAGATTGACCTTCGACTGGTCAAGCCCCAGGTCGCTGATGCAGGCCAGTGACTGGCTCGCAAAGGCTTCGTTGAGCTCGACAACGTCAAGCTGGTCCACACTGAGCCCCGCCCGCTGCAGCGCCTTGCGCGAGGCCTCGACCGGTCCGATGCCCATGATCTCCGGCTGGCAGCCAGAGACAGCAACCGACTTGATGCGGGCAAGGATCGGCAGTCCATGCGCGCGCGCATAATCCTCGCTCGTGACCAGGATTGCGCTTGCGCCATCGGTCAGCGGCGAGGACGTTCCCGCCGTTACCGTGCCGTCCTGGCTGAAGGCCGGCTTCAGCCCGGCGAGGGTTTCCGTCGTCGTGCCGGCACGCGGCGTGCCATCCTTGTCGACCACGCCCGCCTTGGTCGTGATCGGCACGATCTCGGCCTCGAGCTTGCCGGCCGCGATAGCCGCGGCCGCCTTGTCCTGACTGGCGACCGCAAAGGCTTCCTGCTGGGCACGGGTGATCTGATATTTGGTCGCGACATTCTCCGCCGTGTCGCCCATGCCCATATAGGCGGCGCTCTTCTTCGCGAGCTCGGGGTTCGGCAGCGGATTGAACCCCATCATCGGCACGCGGCTCATCGACTCCACGCCCGCGCAGATGAAGGCCTCGCCGGCGCCAAGCTGAATCTGGCCCGCAGCGATGTGGACCGAGCTCATCGACGATCCGCAGAAGCGATTAACGGTCATGCCGCCGACAGAGAGCGGCAGGTCGGCAAGAAGACCGATAAGGCGCGCGATGTTGAAGCCCTGCTCGCCTTCAGGAAAAGCGCAGCCCAGCACGATATCCTCGATATCTTCGGCCTTCACGCCGGTCTGCTGAATCAGTCCGCGAATGACCTGAGCGGCCAGATCGTCAGGGCGGACGCGCGCCAGCGCGCCCTTGCCTGCCAGGTGAAAGGGGGACCGGGCATAGCCCGCAACAACCACATTACGCATCGATGATAGCCTCTCCAGGGAATCGGACATCTGATTACCTAATGGTGCGTGAAATGACGTTTACGTCAACTAAAATCTTTGGCACTCTTCTCACGCCGTCGAGGGAATCGTCATGCACCGGTTCCCGGGAGGCTTGATATCGGAGGTCTTGGCCGAGGAACGTACGGATGCTCGCCAGTGAAAAACCGCGCACTCTCATCCCGGCGATGATGCTCGCGCCCGTCTTATCGACGGCTGCGCCTCTCCCCAAGCGCCACTGCACCTGTTTTCGAAGGCGCACACATGCGATTTTCTGAGCATCCCCTCCGGCGTCAGATCGTCGGCGAAATGCATCTGCGCCGTTTTCCTGCACTCGAATTGCCCGCCATGGCATTTCAGACGGTTCGCCTGGTCGATGAGAATGACCGGGAGAAGGAATGGCTGATCCTGGAGCAGCGATGTGCCTCTGGACTCGATCGCAACCTGCGCCACCTGGAAACGGAGTGGTCCGCCAACGGGCGGCTGGCCTGGGAAAGGCACAGTGAAGCGGTCACCACGACGCTAACGTCAACCTCGGTCAGCGCGGACGCGCAGTTCTGGTCTGCTCCCGAGGTCGGCCCCTTCAGTGATACCTTGCAGTGGATGGAAACGCTGCCGGGCCTGGTCATCCGCGCAACCCACATCGTCGTTGTGGCGAACGATAGCTACGCCGAGCCGGTTGTCGATCGGGCCGACTTCCATCCGGGCCATCTCGTCTCCTGCATCATCGGGGATAGCGTCCGGATCTGGAGCGACTTTCGCATTCACGCCGGCGGCTACGGGCGCCTGGTCGTTGCCGCGAACGGGGCGGCTGACGGCGAAGTGTCGCGTTCCATCCAGCGCATTCAGGAACTGGGCAATTATCGCAATCTTTCCTTTCTTGAAGGCACGCACAGATCAATAGCTTGACGGCGTCACACACGAACACGCCCGAACCCTGACGACGGGGCCAGCAGCGCCTGACCCCTCCAATTCGCACACAACCTAATAGGCATTTTGATGACGCATTGAGCTATTGACTTACCTATACGTCATCGAGATAGTTATGGGACGCTGATTTGCCGCATATTGGCTCCAGACGTGAAACAGACGGTCGCCTGAAGGCGCGCGGAGAGGAACAATGTCGATCATTCTGACACTACTGGCTTCGAGCACTGCATTGCCCGCCGACACCGTTGTCGGTCGCTGGCAAACCGAGAGCCGTCATGGCGTCGTGGAAATTACCCGCTGCGGGCAATCGATCTGCGGTGCCTTGATCAGTTCCGACGGGATCAAAGCCAACCCCGAACTACGTGACGAAAAGAACAAGACCGCTGCGTTGCGCAGTCGTCCGCTTCGTGGATTGCAGATTCTGCAGGGTTTTACGTGGAAGTCGGGCAGTTGGTCGGGTGGTTCCATCTACAACGCTGAGGATGGCGGTACATACAGCGCGACGGTCACGTTAGCCGATCGGGATCATTTGCGCCTCAAGGGCTGCATCGTCTGGCCCCTGTGCAAGACGCAGACATGGACGCGCCTCCGATAAGCACGAGGAATTTGACAATCACGAAAGGGGAGATGGGCGTGGCAGGCAAAAATTGGAAAGTTGGGATCGCAACATCGGCCGTGGCGGCTGGATTGCTCGCGCCGCAAGCCGCGAGCGCGCAGGCCTTTTACCTTCAGGAACAATCGTCCAGAGGTGCCGGACGAGCCTTTTCGGGCGAGGTCGCCGACCAGGGCGTACAGTCCCTCTGGTGGAATCCGGCTGCGATCGCAGGCATGGAAGGAGTCGATGCCCACCAGGCCGTAAGCGTAATCCTTCCCAAAGGGTCGGTTGACAATGTCAACACGCTCATTGTCCGTCCCGGGCAGTCGGCTGCGGCTGTAGGCGGGAGCCAACGCTCTCGTGATCCGATCAATAATGGCGTACTACCCTCCGGCGCGATAGCCGTCGGCCTGACATCACGGCTCGCTTTGGGGCTGACCGTCGCCTCCCCTTATAGCTTCACAACCAATTATGATGCCGACAGCTGGGCACGGTATAGCGCCGACAAGACCAAGCTGCGAACATACGACATCCAGCCATCGATCGCCTACCTCGTTACGCCAAATCTCAGCATCGGCGCCGCGCTTGATATCGAATATGCCGACGCATCATTGTCCAACTATCTGCCGAACCTATCGCCTCTTCTCGCCGACGGCCACCAGGAGCTGAAAGGCAATGGTTGGGATCTTGGCTGGTCGGCCGGGCTGCAATATCGCGCCGGCCCCATGCAACTGGGCGCCAGCTACAAGTCGAGCGTGAAGCATAATCTCGACGGTTCGGTGACGACGACCGGTCTTCTTGGTCCGCTCGCCGGGCAAAACAGCGTAGTGAATGCAAACGCCACGTTCGAGACCCCCTGGCAGGCGATCTTCGGAGCGCGCGTGGCGGTGTCGCCCAAGGTCACCCTCAACGGTCAGGTGACCCGCATGGGTTGGTCGAAATTCGACGCTATCCGGCTCGGCGCGCCGCTCAACGTTTCAATCCCGGAAAATTACCGGGACACTTGGAGCTTCGCAGGCGGCATCGATTACGCGGTCACACCAGCCTGGACCGTTCGTGCCGGCGTTCAACACGCCCAGACCCCGACGCGCAACGGCAATCGGGACGCTCGAGTGCCTGACAGCAACCGTTGGAATTTCGCTGCCGGCACAAGCTATGCCGTGTCTTCCCGGTTCACGCTCGATGCGGGCGCAGCGTATATTACGTTCAAGGATACGACTATTGATCGCACGACAGCGGCCTATGCCGGCACGGCCGTGCAGACGCCGATCCTGATGGACGGCAAGCTCGAGGACGCGCACGCCGTCGTGCTGTCGCTCGGCGGACGTTTCCACTTCTGATGCTGGAGATCGCCATGCCCCAGCCCGCCATCAGCGCCTTCCCGTCGATACCGGAACCGGCAATTCCGCCACGGCTCCTGACCGACCTCCTCGACAATGCGTTGAACCTTTATCCCGAACGCGTCGCCATCGACTTTCTCGGGCGAACCTGGACTTATGCGCAGGTGGGGCAACTCGTTCGCCGTGCAGCACGTGGATTGCAGGATCAGGGGCTGCGCAAGGGCGATCGGTTCGGCCTGTGCCTGCCGAACTGCCCCTATTTCGCGATATTGTACTTCGCGGCGCTGCGCGTGGGTGCGATCGTGGTCAACTTCAACCCGCTCTACACGGAGCGCGAACTGGAGCATCAGATCCGGGACTCGGGAACGCGCATGATGGCGGTACCGGACGTCCGGATAATCCACGAGAAAGTGCAAGCCGTCGCGCCACGTGCCGGGCTGGACAAGATCGTGTTGTGCAGCATGAGGGATATGCTGCCCTGGCTGCAAGGCCTGGGCTTTGCGCTATTCAAGCGAAAAGACCACGCGCGGATACTCGACGAAGGCCTTCATGTCCGGCTCAAGGCGCTTCTCGCCCATGATGCCGAACCTGACGCGGTAGAACGTCACCCTGATGATGTCGCGGTCCTTCAATATACCGGAGGCACAACCGGCGTGCCCAAGGGCGCAATGCTGACCCACGCCAACCTCACGGCGAACAGCGCCCAGATGGTGGTGCATGTGGGAGGACTTCGCCCGCAGCAGGAGAGAACTCTCGGCGTCCTGCCCATGTTTCACGTCTTCGCACTCACGACGGTGCTCAACTTCTCAGTCGAAATCGGCGCCGAAATCGTCCTGCTGCCACGGTTTGAGATGAAGCAGGTTCTCAACACGATGAAGCGCAAGCCGCCGACACAGTTCTTCGGCGTGCCTACGATCTATGTTGCCCTGAACGCGCTTCCGGACGACGAGATACCCGATCTCTCGGCCGTGCGCGCCTGTATATCCGGCGGCGCACCGCTCCCGCTCGAGGTACGCGAGGAGTTCGAGGCACGCACGCGTGCCAGGGTCGTGGAAGGATATGGGCTCTCCGAAACCGCCCCGATCATCGCCTGCAACCCGTTGTTTGGGACGGTGAAGGACAATAGCTGCGGCCCAAGTTTCCCCGGCACCATCATCGAGATCCGAGATCCGGAGAATCCCTCGCGGGTTCTTCCCCAGGGAGACCGCGGAGAAGTGTGCGCCCGCGGCCCTCAGGTGATGAAGGGCTATTGGCAGCGCCCTGCAGAAACCAGTGCTGTCTTCGTCGATGGCGCGCTACGAACCGGCGATATCGGCTATTTTGATGAGGATGGCTATCTCTTCCTCGTCGACCGCATCAAGGACATCATCTTCTGTGGCGGATATAATGTATATCCCCGGATCATCGAGGATGCGGCCTACCAGCACCCGGCGGTAAAGGAGGCGATCGCAATCGCGATCCCTGACGCCTACAGAGGTCAATCTCCCAAGTTGTTCATCGCGCTGCACGAGGGATCGAACCTGACCGTCGATGAACTCAAGGTCTTTTTGCAGGATCGCCTCAGCAAGATCGAGATGCCCAAGGCCTTCGCATTCCGGGACAGCCTGCCCAAGACGTTGATCGGCAAACTTTCGAAGAAGGATTTGATCGAGGAGGAGAACAAAAAGCTCGCCTGAGCCTCTATCCCCTGTCAAGCTACGAGGCTTATGCGCTTGAGTGGTAGGGTAGCCGTGATTGGAGGACAGGGAGTGGATGGCATGGGGAACTCGCTCCACCTCGCCGAGGACGATGAAACGCTTAAGGACGCGGATCGCGACAACCCCACGCACAAGGGGAGAACCCGCGCAAAGGATGCGGATTTACAAGTGTACGGCATCCAGGATGTCGCTCAGGAACTCGGACTGACACTTCGCACGCTACGCTTCTACGAAAAGGAGGGGCTTATCGCCCCTCAACGGGTAGGCAGTACCCGGGCATATTCCAGGCGTGAGATCGGACGCATACAGCTGATTTTGCGCGGCAAACGCCTTGGCTTCTCCATCAAGGAAATCAAGGAGTTTCTCGATCTCTACGATGCCGATCCCGAGCATAAGGAGCAAATGGAGCGATTGATTGCCCGCATCCGGGAAAGGTTGGTCGACTTGAAGACGCAGCGCTCTGCGCTCGACCTGACAATCGACGAGCTTACAACCATCGAAGTGGAAGCGATGGCAAAGTTGCAGCGATAATTTGGTCATCCCATTCTCTAACCGAGCGGTAACGCTTGATCGCGGCGCCCCCGATCCAATCAAGCCGTCAAGCGACGAGCGCCGCGCCGATCGCTAAGGCCGCCCCAGAACCGCGCCATGATCATCCAGGCGATGCCCGACGCGGTCATCGCCCCGCCGACCTGCCATGGCTCGAGGCCAAGCACGCGCGCGATGGGGCCCGCGAGCGCCACGAACGACATCATCGCTATCGAGCAGACGAAGGTCTCGAACATCAGTGGCTTCATGCTGAAAGCGCCTGATGCTTCCTCCCCCACTTGTTCGTCGCCTGTCGCTGTCGCAGCTTCGGTCATGCTGCTTCGTCCCGTGATGCGACCGGCGAACGGCCACCATTCCAGAGCAGCGCCGTCGAGACGGCATAGACAACGAGCCAGCCGAGGTTGAACGCGGCGCCGTCAAGCCAGGTGTGCGCCGGCTCGGGCAGGATGCGCGCGATCAGCATGCCGATCGCGACCAGCGAGACGGGATTGGCCAGCGCTGCGAACCAGCGTGGCCAGGCGGTGCGGCCCAGCGCGATGACGATCCCGAGGAGCAGCAGCGCCAGGCCCAGCGTCACGATCGGCATCAACCAGGCGATGAGCAGGACATGGTAGAAGTGCTGGCCGAGATCGAGCAGCGCGCCATGGGCCGCGGCCGGCGTTTCGAGGATCGTCTTGTAGGCCATGCCGACATAGTAGAAGCCCGCATGGCCGAGCGGAGACCAGGCGTTGCCGGCGACCAGCAGGACGAAGGTCAGCCAGCGCCACCAGCCCATCGCCGGACGCAGCCCTTCGAGCAGATGCCAGCAGCCCGCGAGATAGAAGACGATGCCGGCATCGGCCACCAGCGCGCCCGCGGCGAGCCGCGCCTCGGAGGATGGAAGCATCAGCGCGACACCGTCGAACTGGATGCGATCGGCATAGGTCTTCAGGATCAGCGGATAGTCGTCGGGACTTGCCCTAGCCCCGATGATCAGCGCGTCGCCGAGCGTCCAGAGGATCGCGCCGATCACGCCCGCGATACCGCAGAGACGAAGAAGCGGGAGCCGCTGGATATCCGTCATAGGCTTGTCCTTGCTTCGGCGCGGGATCGATCGACGAGACGCATGATCTCCTGGGCGATCAGCTCGGGCTCGCTGAACGGAACCATTGCCAGCGCTACCGTCGCCTGGCGGCCACGGGCAAGCCTCAGCCCAAGGTGACCACCGCGATCGCGCGTGAACTGTTCGGCTATGCCTGGGACATCGCCCGTCGGGTGTCGCCGGCGATAGCCGGCTGATCCACCCACGACATTAACGAGAGGAGGCGCCAGCGCACCAACTGCATAGCCTTGGCCGACGTGCCGCGGGCACCCGACTGTGATGGGCAATCCACGGTGTACGGTGGGGCAGGTTCGTCCGACGCCCGAACTTATACGGAGGATAGGCCCAGCGACGGATACGGGTAGTGCGGTAATCAACCCGCGGATGAGAGCATGATCAATCGTCGTCGATCAGGCGCCCGCGGCACACCCGCCAAGGTCAATGCGACCGCTGGTCTCGAGGCCAGCGAAGGAGTAAACTCGGCCAGCGTCTCGGATGGCAGTCATGAGAGCGTATATCTGTGCCCGTTTTATGTGACGCCCCCGACATGGCGGTTTGAGTAGACGCGGAGAAGGGCGATGTCGCCCTTCTCCGCGCTCAGTCAGGCGGCGAGCAATTCGTCCGCCGGACCGAAGAATTCGTAATGAATGCGGTCGGATGGGACGCCAGCCAGCGACAAGGTCGAGACGGCGTGCCGCAGAAACGGGCGTGGTCCGCAGATATAGTAATCGGCCTCACCTACAGGCGTGTTGGCGACCAGCCATTCATCGGTAATGATGCCGGCGACGTCATAATCCCGTCCTGCGACTTCATCTTCGAGCGGGGTCTGATGAAAATCGGTGACGGTGATTGACTTGCCCCGCCCAGCGACAGCGCGAACATGATCACGCATTGCGTGGGTATCGCGGTCATGAGTTCCGTGGACATAGTGCACGGGGACTCCCGCCTCGCCCTCAGCAAGCGTTTCGAGCATGGCCACCATCGGGGTCAGCCCCACGCCGCCCGACAGGAGGATCACCGGGCGTTCGACATGCGCTGCCAGGAAGAATTCGCCTGCAGGCGCGGCAACTTTGAGCACCGTGCCCGGCTTGGCTTCATCATGAAGCCAGCCTGACGCAAGACCAAGCGGCTCACGCTTGACCGAAATGCGATAGGTTTCGCCGTTGGGGGCTGCTGAAATCGAATAGTTGCGCTTGACTGGCGGATGTCCCGGAATTTTCAAGCCAGAAGGTCAGATATTGCCCGGGCTTGTGCCGCATGACGGCCCCGCCATCAACGGGGCGCAGAACGAAGGAATTGATGACGCTGCTCTCACGCACGACGTCCTCGACGCGAAAATCGCGCCAGCCATTCCATCCGCCGGTCGCATCCTTCTGTTCTGAGTAGACTCGCTGCTCGCGGGCGATCAGGATGTTGGCCAGGAACCAGTAGGCTTCGCCCCAGGCAGCGAGAATCTCATCGGTGGCCGCATCCCCCAGCACCGCCTTGATCGCCCCCAGGAGCGCCTCGGCAACGTGCGGATAATGTTCGGGCAGAATTTGCAGGCCAACATGCTTCTGCGCGATCCGCTCGACCGCCGGGGCAAGCGCACCGAGATTTTCGATGTTGCTCGCATAGGCGAGAATGGCGCCGGTCAGCGCCCGCGGCTGCGAACCGGCATCACCATGGTGCGATTGGTTGAAAAGGTCGCGAATGTTCGGGTTCTGGAACATCCGGGAATACATCTCGTTCACGATGTCGAGGCCATGCGCTTCGAGCGCGGGGACGGTCGCCTTGACGAGCGCAATGGTCTGATCGCTGAGGGGCTGCGTCATCAACTTCTCCTTTTTGAATGCGTTGAAAATCCCGGAATGTCAGAGCTTGGGAATGTGATCGTAAAAATCCACCTGCATCTTCATCGGCCCTGTCGGCGTTACGAAATGCGGTTGCTGAGGGAGAATCAAGCCAGGCTGGTCAGGCGTCAGGACGATCTCCGAAGGTGGCTCGAGGTAGGTTAGCCGGAGTTCGCCCTCCAAAACCCGGATCACGCCCCAAACACCAGCCTTCGTGTCATGTCGCGCGCGCAAGGCAGCCGGCAGAGTGTCCTGGTTGAACACCGGCGTGGAACGGTAAGGCAAGATTTCAGCCATGGGTTTGCCCTGGTCGCTCGATGGCATCCTTACGTTCCGCGTTGGCGACCGATGCAGCACTCCGTTCCTCCAGTTGGAAGAACATCGCCAGTTGCAGGCTCTCGGCGATGCGCCGCGCCTTCGCTTGTAGCGCCGCTGCCGCTTCGGGCGTCATACTGTCATTGGTCGTTTGAACCCAGAGTGCGAGCCAGCGCTCGAACAGCGCGGGCGTTATCCTGGCCTTATGCTTCAAATGGGCCGGCACCGGTTGCCCCTTGTATCGGCCACTGGTGAGCATGACGGAGGACCAGAACGCAGTCAGCTTCCCAAGATGCTCCGGCCAGTCATCGATCGCATCGTTGAAAATCGGCCCAAGCGCGGGATCGGCGCGGACCCGCGCGTAAAATTCCTCCACCAAAGGAGTCAGCTCTTCTTCTCTGATTTTCGAGACACCGTCCACGACACGCGCTCCAATCATGTATATATAATACATCTATCATGATTGCGCATAAACGCAAGGCTAGCGCATATTTCCAGGTCGTCGGTCGCGGCGATGTACACAGCCTGAGAAACTGCTCAGCCCCGCTAGTTTAGCCTTGAATCCGAAACACGAAGGCATAGCATCAGCCAGCGACCCGAAGGAGTCTCGGTAAGACGTAGACACCTTTCCTTGCCCGCCCGTCAAAAGACGGGCGGGTTTTCTTTTCCGATTCCGTAGGACATTCGCTGGAACGCTAATCCGCGTGATCTGGCGCACTCGGAATTTTCAAACACCGTCACAAATACCTAATTGTGCGCAGCTCAAGATCTAATCACCCGATTTTCGCGATCAAGCGGCCGGCGGCACCCTGCTCTGCCGCCAGATTGCGATTATAGGCGAGCGGCATCCGGGGACTCTTCCAGCGTAGCGCATCCATGATCCCCGCCAGATCCTCGCCGCTCGCAAACAGATCCTGGTTCAAGCCCACCCGCGTCGAATGCGCGCTCACGCCCTTGAGCAACTGCGCCAGATCATCGGCGGTGAGGTCGCTCAGCGCGCCCTTGTCGAAGGCGCGCCGGATCATTGCCCGCCAGATCGGCCCGATCGAACCCGGGTGCAACGCCCCCTCTCCCACATCATATTCGGTGCGCGCCGGCACCGCCGACTTCGGCAATGTCTTGCGCAGATCCCAGCTTTCGCGGCCAGAAATCGTCTCGATCCGCCGCCCCTTGACCGCGGCCCGCGCCTTGTAGCGGCGCACCTGCACCCGGCGAAACAGCGGTCCCTCCTCGATGTCGGCAGCCGCAGTCCAGGCGGCGATCGCCCGCACCGAGCGCGGGCTGAGGAACGCGGTCGCGCCCTTTCCCTCCTGATCGCCCTTGCTGCGCGAAATCGTCAGCAGCCGCGCCTCGGGATCGATGGCGTCCACAATGTGCTCGACCTCGACCGCGACCAGCTCGGAGGCGCGCAAGCCCGTGTCGTAGGCGACCGACAGCAAAGCCCGATCCCTGAGCCCCGGCAAATCATCCGCGCAGGCCTCAAGCAGCCCCCGCACATTAAGCCCCCGGGGTGCGTCCCGCTCGACATTGCGCACCGGCCCCTTGAACCGCAGCGGCCGCGCCTGGGCTTGCGTGCTGCCCTTCTCCCGGCGGATCGCGCGGAGCCGCAGCTTGACCAGCTCGGCCTGGGTGGGATCCTTGATGTCGAGCAGCTGGTGGATCTTGGCGATCGACGCCTTGTAGCGACCGAGCGAGGCGGGTTTCGCCCCCTGCCCTGCCCGGGCATCGAGATAGTCGGCGACCGTCTCGGGAGTCGCCGGCGAGGTCACGCGCCCGTTTCGGCGGCACCAATGGTCGAACGCCTCGATGTCGCTGGCAAGCGCGCGCAGGGAATGCGGCGAGGATGCCGCCTGATAGGCGGCGATCAGCTCGGCGTTGATCGTGATTGGCGATCGACAGTTCAGCTTGGTCACCTCCCAGGCGAGGTCGACGGCCTGTCGGCCTCGCCGGCTGCTGATGGGCGCTGGGAGGCTCATCTGGACAGCGCGACAATCTGGTCGAAGCTGTGCGGTTCGACCCCATAGATAGCCTCACGCGTCACGCGCCCATCAAAATCGCTCTGCCATGACCAGAATATCGTCTTTTCAGTGTCCAAATGCCCTGCCCTCCGCCGGGATGCACATACCCACCTTATAGAAAGGCGTCAAATCCGCTTATATGATAACTGCAATTATCGCATGTGCATTTTCTAACGTTATTAGAGATGGAAACTAACTGCGGACTTTGGTTTCTCCAAAGGTTGCGATAGAGTCTGGATTAATGGCCTCACCCTCCCCTTCCTATGCGTCCAGCGAGCAGGCAATGCTCATGCTTGGTCGACTGGACGGCCGATTGCAGAACAGCCCATGGGCCGACATCTGGCTGGCCCGTGCGCGATTGCAGGGCGCAGCGCAGCTCGCCGGTCTCGCGGGCGTACCCATCGATGTCCGGCACCTGCAAGACTGGATTTCCGGACGCACGCCCCCTCCCCGCGCCTCTGAGGGGTTGAGCGATCCCGTTTCCGTCGCGGCGGTGTTTCATCTCGCGATTGAGGCCAGCACCGGCGATCAGGGGCCGCTAGCCCGCGCGACGCTGAACGTCTTACGCACCGTGCTGGACGATCGGTCCGAAGCCGAAGTCTGGGCGGGCAGCGACCTAGCCTATTTCGGTCCAGCATGGCGACAGGCACGAGCGGACACAGTGGCCCCCTACCCTTCCCCATCGCTGCGCGCCATTGCCGATCGGATTGTCGCCATGCTCAAGGCGGTAGTCGTTGCCGATCAGGCTGCGGTGGACGTGACGACGATCGACGGTCGGACGCTCATGCTCGAGCCACGGGCACGTGACAGGGCTTGGTTGGTCGCTAGCCATATACCGGCCATGCTCCGCCATGCCGGACTTACGCTGGGCACCCTGCCCTCTCTCACTCTGTTGCCGAAGTTTCCGCCACACGAAGTTGGCCCTTTGACCGATATCATGACGCGCTCACTGCTGACGAGCTGCCAGTCCGGTCTGAAGGACCTCGACTGGATCGAGCGCCAGGGATCAAAGTCCTTGGCTGTGTCCGCAACGCGCCGCAGCCGGGCGCCTCTCCTTGCCCGCCTTGCGCTGGCCTACCCCGGGCTTCGCCCGGCGGCCGTCACGCGGCTTCTTCAAGTCACTCCACAGGGTGCACGCAAGCTGCTAGCAACCGTCCGGTAACATGATCGCTACTGCCAATGCGTATCGAGCAAGGTCTTGATCGCAGCTTCAGCCTCTTCCCGCGAACCGCCGCCGTGTGGGAGCAAGGTAAATCTCACCCCTTTACGATCCTTACCCTCGAAACGAAGCAATGGCTTCCCGCTTTGTGACGCGATGGTTTCCGTCGATCCTGACCTCTTGGGGGATCCTGACCTTTTGGGGGGATCTGCCGCCAGCGCCAACGCGCGAAGAATGTCCGGCACGGCCGCAGAAGCCCCCTCGTCAGCTGTTCGGGCACTGAGCGCCGCTGCTTCGGCAAATACCCGTTGGCGACGATCATCAGGTTTCAATAGAGGCTTGATCGCCGTAACATGCTTGATCCGCAAATCCTGCGGGTTGGGAAAAGCGACCATCAATTCCGCCGGAAGGCGGGCGAGATCAAGATAGCGGCTCAGCCAGCTTTCTGTCACATTGATCCGCTCAGCCATGACCTTCTGGCGGCCCTCATAATAGGCATCAAGCGCACGGAGATAGTCGCGTGCCCGCTCCAGGTCGCTAAGGTCTTCGCGCGCCCTGTTCTCGATATCCGCGATGCGGAATGCTTCTTCATCCGACAATTCGCGGATGTCGACCAAGAACCGGAAGTCGGGGTAATTATGGCTACGCAGCCAGCTGATCGACCAGTGACGCCGAGCGCCACAGATCACCTCGAAATCAAAGTCTGGTTCGCCGCGCACCCGCCGGACAATTGCCGGCATTTCCTGGCGTCCCTGCGCCTTTATGCTCTCGATGAGATCGGCGCATCGCTCCTCGTTGAGGAGCGCATATTCCCGGTTGTGCCCCGCCCACATTCGGCATCGAGCGGGATCGACCAGTTCATGCGTGCGGCTGACAACCGATCCTGCTGCCAATTCGGCCAAGCGGTTCTCTCTTCCAGTCAGTACATTCGAACCAAGGCCGGTACGACGCGGGGCGGGCGCACCATCTTCAGGCAGATTTATTCCGGCTGCCAAGTCAGCCGCGAAACTCGCATTCTTTCTGCTCATAATGCCGCCCCTCTACCCGGAATTGCACCGGTGCAATTTTTGCTTTTCATGCCAAACCTTCCTTTCGCAAACGGCCTAAGTGGCTGGGCCACATGGCGCGAATATCCAATTCCAGTTCAGCGTTGACGCCATCGAGATAAGTGAGGCAGCGGTTGCGCACCGCACTGCTTGTGACGGGGCCATCGAGTTCATAAACCGTCATCAGACGAGCCGTCGCATTGTCGATCTCAGCAGAATCCTTAAGCGGCGTACGCACCATCGCGTGACCGAACAACGTCCGCATCAGATTGAGCAGTTCCTTCTGCATCGACTTGTTCTCGTCGACCTTCGAGGCAACAAAGCGCAGGAATTTGAGGGTCGGCGCAAAGCCGCGTTCGGCCAGCGTCTCGATGGTCTCATCAAGCATCGCCAGAAACGCCGCGGTCGAAGAAAAGTCCATGACGGTTGGAGGCACCGGCACAACGAGAGCATTCGCCGCGCGCAAAACCGACAAGGATATGGCGCCAAGGGCTGGTGGCGGATCAAGGACGACGACATCAAA
>Ga0154542_1245_pt3 | contig 25585 bp, 24 predicted proteins | sample RifGroF1_FD_105685 | JGI IMG/M metagenome (GOLD analysis project Ga0154542, IMG submission 105685) | Sphingomonadales bacterium GWF1_63_6 | reverse complement strand
CGCGCCACGCTGTCGCAGCCCTGCGTTGCGACCGGGCTGCCCGTGCCGGAGCTGATCGACAGCGATTTCCTGCTGCGGTTCATTGTCGAAGGGACCGACGTGATCGACAGCGACGAGTTGGAGCTGGATGTCGAGGATTGCGACACGATCGGCTATGACGGCCAGATCATCGATATGGGCGAAGCCGTCGCGGAGACCATGGCTTTGGTCATGGCCCCCTATCCCCGATCCCCGGATGCGGACGCCTATCTGAAAGAGGTTGGCGTGTTGAACGAGGATCAGACCGGTCCCTTTGCCGCTTTGCTGGCGCTCAAGACCAAGAAATAACGGAGCGGCGCAACGCCGTTTTCCTTTTGTTCCGATTATGGCATAGCATTGGCCGATGGACCCGGGGCCGCAACCACTGCGCAAGATCATCCATATCGACATGGACGCGTTCTACGCGTCGGTGGAACAGCGCGATGACCCTGCGCTACGCGGCCAACCGATCGCCGTGGGCGGAGCTGGCCCTCGCGGCGTCGTGGCGACGGCCAGCTATGAAGCGCGCACATTCGGGGTCAAGTCGGCCATGCCCGGCGCACGGGCGCGGCGGCTCTGCCCCGGGCTGATTTTCGTCACGCCCCGATTCGATGCCTACCGGGCGGCGTCCGCGCATATTCGCGAGATTTTCAGTCGTTATACGGACATCGTCCAGCCGCTCTCGCTGGATGAAGCCTATCTGGACGTGACGGTGAACAAGTCGGGGATCGCGTCGGCAACGCAGGTGGCCGAAGAGATACGGCACTTGATTCGGACGGAAACGGGCCTGACCGCATCTGCTGGCGTGTCCTACAACAAGCTGATTGCCAAGCTGGCATCGGACCAGAACAAGCCCGATGGCGTGTGCGTGGTGCGGCCGAGCGAGGGCGCAGCCTTCATCGCGACGATGCCGGTGCGGCGCATCCACGGCATTGGGCCAGTGACCGCGCGGCGGATGCATGAATTGGGGATCGAGACGGGGGCGGACCTGCGCGCCCGCGATCTCCGCTTTCTCCAAGCCCATTTTGGCAGCTCGGCGGACTATTATTATCGCGCGGCGCGGGGCGAGGATGACCGACCCGTGCGCGAGCGCGAAGGGCGTAAGTCGGTGAGCGTGGAGGACACATTTTCCGACGACCTGACCGACCGGGCCGCGCTGCTGGCAGAGATCGAACGGATCGCTGCCAGCTTGTGGACGCGGATCGACAAGGCACAAGCCTGGGGCCGAACGATCGTGCTCAAGGTGAAATTCGCCGATTTTCGCATCATCACCCGATCGCGCAGCTTCGCTGTGCCAGTACGATCGCCCGATATATTGGTGCAGGTCGCACGCGAGCTTCTGCTGGCCCAATTGCCCTTGCGCATGGGCGCGCGACTACTGGGCCTGGGCGTGCATAATCTGGAAGCAGAGGAAACAGCCGATCAGGGCGAACAACTCGCCCTGTCGCTATAGCCTGCGTCAGAAGGGCATCCAGTTCCGTTTTTCGCTGAACTTCATATAGCCGGCATTGACGCCCAGCCGATAGCCGACGCCAAGCCGGATTGGGATCAGCACCACATTGCCCCAACGCAGGTAGCTGGCGGTGAAGCCACCCACCAGATAAGCCGTGCCTTCAGCGGCGGGGAAGCGGTGGTAAAGATCCTGCGTGTCGTAGAGATTATAGACCAGGACGAAGGTGTTGGCCGCATTGCCGCCGACGTCGAAACCGATCGACGGGCCAGTCCAATAGACTTCGCGTTTGCCTTCGACCTTATGGTTCAATGTGCCTGACCCATAGCGCAGGCCAACGACGAAAGCGCCCGAAGCCTCGCGACCGGCGATATAGGCGTTGGGACGCCCCTGATCCTTCAGCACTTTTTCGATGAGGCCGGCCAGTCCTTCCGCGCCCTTGCCGAACACACCCTCGGCCGCACCGATCAAATCGTCTTCCTGATAGGAGATGGTTGGATCTGGGGCGGCGGGGGGCGAATTGGCGGTTACCGGCGCGCCGGTTGCCGTCGCCGGATCTTCGATCGCTGGTGGGCCATCATAGACACTGGAATCGACGCCTGGGGCTGTTGGCGCGCTATTTGTTGGGGGCGGCGGCGCGAGATCGGCATCGATCGCCGTATTGGGATCGATCGTGCGGACCTGTGCCTGCGTCGCGACGGGCGTCAGCGCCAGTCCGGCAAGTGCCACGACCAGCGTCCCTGCTCGCGCAACACGGGCGGCCATTTGCCCCATTTTGCTGTTCATGCCCGTCGCTCCCCGAAAAATCTGCACTCAATCATAGGCCCGGTTATCGGCTTTCAAGCTGAAAGGCCAATGAACGAACGCCAATCTGAGTCGATTCTGCGCCGGAACGAATGCGCATGGGGGGAATGCCTGCAAAATAGCTGTGACAGACCCGTTGCCATGCAAGAAGGCCATCGCTATAGCCCCTCCCCAGCCATTGTCCGCCTAACCGGCAGGCAATTCGTGCGGAGACGTGGGTGAGTGGCTGAAACCAGCGGTTTGCTAAACCGTCGAGCCCTGAATGGGGCTCCCCGGGTTCGAATCCCGGCGTCTCCGCCAATTTTTTTACATGCCCGGCTAACCCGAAGAGCCCGATGGGTTCGCGTGTTTTCGATTGATCCGCGTCACATACCACTCCTGTCATCTCTCGATGACCGATTGGCATGTGGCAAAAGGGTGGGAGAATATCCGCTCGGCAAAGCCTATTTGGAGGCATGAATTCATGCGGTGATGCTGGACGCTATAATCTTGGTCCAAGTCATTCGCTCTTATCCGATCCCATCCATCCCGGCATCTGCTACGGGTCGGTCTGTCAGGCAGTCGGCTTATGCCGCCGCCCTGTTCCCTTACGCCTATTTGCGGACATGAGCCATGGAAAGCCCTGCACCAGCCAAACCTCCAACGCCCGACCTGCGCTTCATCGCCCAAGGTGCGAGTGCAATGCTCTACGATAGGGGCGATGGCCATGTGATCAAGATTTTCCGAAACAGCGTTTCGGATGAGATGATTGCGCGCGAAGTCGCAGTGTCGGTCCATGCCAACACCGTCGGCCTGCCGACGGCGCCAGCGCTTGGCCGCCATGATGGCGAAGAGGGCCGAGCCATTGTCTACCCCTATCTGGAAGGACCGACCTTGATGGCGTGGTTGCGGCGCCATCCCGTGCGTGCGGGCTGGGCGTTGGAACAGATGGCGGATCTCCATCGGCGCATAAGCGAGGCGCCCGCAGGGCAGTTGCGGTCGCTCAAACAGGTTCTGGAAACCGACATCAGCTACGGCCCGGCTCCTATGGCGATCAAGCAATCCGCAATTGCCTATCTACGAACATTACCGGACGCACCCATCCTGACCCATGGCGACTTTCACCTGGGTAATATCATGATGACTGACGCTGGCCTCAAGGTCATCGACTGGTCAAAGGCGGCGGCAGGTCATCCAGCGGCCGATGCTGTGCGGTCCGAAATGCTCATGCGCTTTGGCGAGGGGCCAGATGACGCGATCACAAATCTGTGGCGCGACTGGGCCGCCCGGCACTTGGCCAGATGCTATCTCACATCTTCGACATTTTCGGCTTCTGACATGAGTATGTGGCGGCCTGTGGTCGCGCTGGCATGGCTCCGCGCTAGGCAAGCAGGGCGCGCCAAGAGTTTTCATCGCTATCTCAATAAAGCTATGGCTCAAGTCAATATTTCACCTATATTGATCTAGAGACATGACGACAGCAGAAAATCCGCGTCATTCCGTCGACGATCTCCCGCGATGCTATGTTCGGAAAGGCCCAGCCTTCTTATGTCTATGATCTATCCTGTGATCCTTTGCGGTGGCGCTGGAACGCGGCTATGGCCGCTCTCGCGTAAGGCCTATCCTAAACAGTTTGCGCATTTGATGGATGAAACCAGCCTGTTTCAGCGCGCAGCCAGCTTGGCATGTGGCGATGGATTTGCCGACCCCGCAATCGTTACGGGCGATCCTTTCCGCTTCATCGTGGCCGAACAGCTGGAAGCAATCAACAAGACGCCGTCGGCCATCCTGATCGAACCGGAAGGTCGCAATACCGCGCCTGCCATTCTAGCCGCGGCTCTTGTCCTGCACGGTCAAGCGCCGGACGCATTGATGCTGATCCTCCCGTCCGATCATCTGATCCCCGATAGCCCAGCGTTCCGCGCCACGGTCCGCGCCGCGAGCCAGAGCGCCATGGACGGCGCGCTCGTAACTTTCGGAATCGAGCCGACCCGTGCGGAAACAGGATATGGCTATCTGGAACTGGCCGATCCTTCGGCCCGTTCGGTCACCACGCCGCAATCATTGGTACGCTTTGTCGAAAAGCCCGATGCGACCAGCGCCGCTGCCATGCTGGCTTCTGGGCAATATCTTTGGAACGCGGGTATTTTCCTTTTTTCCGCTGCAGCTATTATCGATGCTTATCGCAAACATGCACCCGACATATTGGCCGCCGTCCATGAAGCCGTTGAGGTGGGCGCAGCCGACCTTGGGTTTACTCGCCTGGGCAAGGATGCCTGGGGCCGGGCGGACCGCATATCGATCGACTATGCCATCATGGAAAAGGCCGACAATCTGGTCGTCATGCCCTTTTCCGCCGGTTGGTCCGACTTGGGCGACTGGAAAAGCGTCTGGCAGGAAGGCAGCCCTGACGATGCAGGCAATGTCCTGTCACACAATGCCACGGTCATCGACAGCAGCGGCAGCTTGCTGCGGTCCGAAGCGCCGGGGTTGGAAGTCGTGGGCATCGGGCTTACCGACATGATCGTCGTCGCCATGCCCGACGCAGTGCTGGTCGCACCTCGTTCTGCTAGTCAGCGGGTAGGGGAGGCAGTCGCCGTGCTCAAGGCCCGGCACGTCAAACAAGCCGAAGCCATGGCATCGGACAAACGGCCCTGGGGCTGGTTCGAAAGCCTGGCAATCGGTGACGGGTTCCAGGTCAAGCGCATCGTGGTGAAACCAGGACAGGCGCTATCGCTTCAGAGCCATCACCATCGCGCCGAACATTGGATTGTCGTGGCCGGCACAGCGAGAGTGACGATCGGCGAGGATGTCCGCTTGGTCAGCGCCAATCAGTCCGTCTACGTGCCTCTGGGTGCAAAGCACCGACTCGAAAATCCTGGCAAGATCCCGGTCGAGATGATTGAGGTGCAGACCGGCAGCTATCTGGGTGAGGACGATATCGTCCGTTATGAGGACCGATACGCGCGAGATTGATGGTCGCGGGCGATCTGCATCATGCCGCCTGTTATCAGCATCGACTGGCTGTCAAAAGCTGGGATATAGTTGAGAGGGTGAAATAGGACCCAAGCCTTCGCCGGGGAACACCACAGATAGGTTCCAATCAACGGCTGCTGGTAAATTATCGGATATTGGGATGGGCTGGCCTGTTGCGGTTAGAGCGCGGCAGGGTGATTGGCAGAATGTCACGCTTGAGCAGGTTTTTCGCGGAATCGGTCGCCGTCACAACTCCACCTACAGGCCCCGGGCGGAGTTTGACGGCTACCCCAGCCTTGGCTTGAGCAACGGCAAGGGCTGCAACGACAGCATAGCCCAAAGCCTTCCGCCGGTCAGGATGATCCCCAGAGACCGTCCTTGATGGTTACAGCGGGCACTGACTTTGCTCGTAAAGCCGTGGCTGAACGGCGAAAAAGCCCGCGCCCACGCCTCTCCGTTAGCGTCGCTCGCCTTCTACTCCGATCACTGTTGAGTCATGCCTGTCCTGCGCGACGTAGAAGGGGCTGCGGACCGTGATGCTGCCGATTATATGCGGCCAGCCATCGGCAAACCCCAGTTGGCCTGCGCCTGCAGCAGCGCATCCCATACACCTTCCTCACGCCGCTATTCAGAATCCCACAAATCGCAGTGATCCATGCTTGCTCCCCCCAAAAAGTAGTCTTGGGTCAAAATCTCGGACGCTTGAGATTACTAAGCCACAATGTGCGATCGCCTTCCGCCCTAGTGATGATAGGATACTCTATTGGCAACTGCCTAAATCATATCCCTGATCGTTTGCACCCTAGGTGTTTTGGCGAACGAGAAATCTTCTCGCTCAATTGTCAGATTGGGACTGTAATAAGGGTCCTTTGCTAATAAGGTTCCCCAGCGATTTTTCATGAAAGCAATTTCACCATTAAAACGTGCTTGCTTTTCAGGCGTGTCTTCGGTGCCACGCGAGGCTGATTCATGATGATACATCTCAGCATAGGGTGTCCACACATTGCGATAGCCTGCTTCACGAACGCGCAAGCAGAAGTCGACATCATTGAAAGCCACGGACAATCCTTCGTCCAGGCCATTCACCTCGCGGAAAACGGATGCTTTCACCATCAAACAGGCAGCAGTCACCGCACTGAGCGCCTGGGGCAACGCCGCACGGCCAAAATACCCCACTGCACCCTTCTCAATATATTTATGAGAATGACCTGCAATGCCACCAAGACCAATTATGACACCACCGTGCTGGAGCGTATCGTCGGGATACCAGAGGCGGGCACCTACACAGCCAACATCGTTCCACTGGCCAAAAGATAACATTTCCTCCATCCAGTCCGGCGAAATTATTTCGATATCATTGTTCATCAAACAAATATGATCACCTGATGCATAAGAAAATCCCAGATTGTTAATTCTTGAATAATTGAATGGATTATTATCATTAATAACATTAATACCGCTGGAAGATATTCTATCAAAGTATTTAAAGGATAATTCTTCAACACTCCCATTATTGATAATTATTATCTCATAATTATCATATGTCGAAATATTATTTATCGACGATATGCACTGATCTAGCAGGTCGACCTTATCCTTTGTAGGGATAATGATACTGACTTTGGGGTTGCCCTCGACCTTAAACCGAACACGGAAATATTGGGGAAGTTCGGGTGCTATCGTGACATCCGCACGCTTACCCTCTCGCTCGACATGCTCGCGAAGCGCAAGGATGCTCGCACTTTCAGTATATGCCTTTTCCGAAGGTGCAAGCGCCGTACTACCCGCGATAGCTCTCCAGTGGTAAAGAACGCGTGGAACGTGGGCAATATTGCGCGCGCATCGCTCAAGAAAACGAAGCGTCATATCATAATCTTGCGATCCTTCGAAACCAAGGCGGAAACCTCCAATTTCCTTCAGGATACTTGTACGATAAACTGCAAAGTGCGATATCATGTTCTGCGTCAAGAACAGTTCGTAATTGAAATCACTTTTAAAATGAGGATCGTAACGATCGCCATCATCGCCAAGCTTATCTTCGTCTGTGTAAACAATATCTATATTTGGATTTTTATTTAGTTCGTTAACGATCCAGAATGCAGCGTTAGGATGCAGCACATCATCATGATCCATGAGACCAATGAAATCTCCGCTTGCAAGACCCAACGCTGTGTTAGAAGATTCAGATATATTACCGTTCTTATCACGAGTAATATACTTAATCCGATTATCTAGAGATGACATCTTATCTAACAGCTGTGTTATACGCGTGTCGCCGGAACAGTCATCTGCAATGCATAGTTCCAAGTTGCTATAGCTCTGGTTAATTACAGAATTTATAGCTTGCTCTAGATACTCAATCTCTACCTTATACACTGGCATTATGATCGATATCAACGGCCTATATGCAAATCTTTTGGCATAAGAGAGGTACAATTCTCGATCGCAATCAGGGTAATCAAACTCGTCTACCCAGTTTTTATACTCTTTATTTGAATAAAAATTTGATCCGTTTTCAATAAAAGACCGTATTTCTATAAATTTTGACTGCCGCTTTTCTTCTTTACCAGAACCTTTATAATGGGAAAAACCATCGGTGCCTGACAATCTTACGTCTTTATGCTGGGAAATATACCATTTGTTGTCAAAGAAACTGCCAGTGCGCCCTTCATTGAAACCATTTTTCAAGAAGTGTTGGTAAGGATCAATACCGGCTTCGGCAATATCCTTATATTGCTCTAAATAGCCGTCTGCATTGAAATATTTCTCCGCAAAGATGGGCATTATTTCAGAAATTATTCCGTTATCTAAGGATTCGTGTTGAGATACGCCCTCAACACTCTGCTCTGTATCCGCTCTATCACTTATGATTGATGCTATAGACTGGTATTGTTCGTTCGACATCGTCGAAGATGGTCGACGTCCAATTTTCACGCCGATCCATAAAAAATGTTCCGCTGGATCCATGCCCAGTTCTTTGACATCCGGATATTTTTCAAGATACCATGATTCGTCAAAACATCCTGAATTTTTCAGGTTTGAAATCTCTTCTTTATTCGACATGGTCATAGAATAATTCTCTAAGATCGAGTGATTATTATAAAAATTTGAACAGACCTAGATGACTAGAAAGTTCTTTTCTCGTTGATGCCGTGAATGATGTAGTGGCGGAGGGGGTCGATACCGGATGACAAAACATCGGGGTAGCGCACCAAATACGCATCCGCGTCGAACAGGCCTCTGCGAAGCAAACGTCCATTCTGCCATTTCTCACGCATCTTTTTCGGCGCGAACGCCCACCAGTTCGGATATCCCGTCACCACAGCATTGACCTCTTGCAACCATTTTGCGTGACGGCTGCTCTGATCCGCGGCCGCTTCCTTGGCTTTGAGCTGGGTTGAAAGATGCCTGACCTCCTTTGAAGATCCGACATCCGTCACCTCTGCCTGCCGTTGCTGCAAGAGCTTGCTAAGCGCCACGACTTCCGATTGCGCGGTCTCTAGGCTTTGCTGTGCTTCTTCCTTCTGAAGCCGAAAACCTTCGGCCAGCGCAGTCAGTTCATTTTCGCGCAACGCCATCTGCGCTTTTACCGAAGCGCCGTCAGTCGACTCAGCCTGCCGTTGCTGCAGAAGCCTGCTGAGCGCCACGACCTCCGATTGCGCGACCGCCAGGCGCTGCTTTGCATCTTCCGTCTGAAGCCGAAAATCTTCGGCCAGCGCGGTCAGTTCATTTTCGCGCAACGCCATCTGCGCCTTTACCGAAGCGTCATCGTTCAACTCGGCCTGCCGTTGCTGCAAAAGCCTGCTGAGCGCCACGACTTCCGATTGTGCAGCCTCCAGGTTCCGCTTTGCTTCTTCGTTCTGAGCACGAAAACCCTCAATCAGGATCTCAGAATCCTCGATCCTATTAAGAAGAAGAGATTTCTCTGCTGGACTGAGGTAGCGGTTTTGGACATCAGCGAGGCGCGCAGAGGTCTCGCTCAATGATTTTTCGGCGGTAGCAAGACGAGATTGCAGCAGCGCGACTTGATCTTCACTTTTTTTCCGTTCGCCGGCAAGTGTGAAAACCCATGCATTTGCGTCTTGCAGCTTGGCTTCAACGACCTCCAACTGCCCCTCGGCCGCCATGCGCCCTGCTTCGGCCTGAGCCAACTGATGGTGCTTGTCGTCCAGGCTAGCAAGCGTTTGGGCGATCTCCTCTTCCCGCTGGCGCAGGGTACTCTGGACATCCCCCAGTTGATGCCGGTGATCGGACAGCTCCTGCCTCAGCGTCTCGATATCGCCTTGTGCGGCACTCAAGGCAGCCGCGTCCGCTTCCTTGTCGGCCCGCGTGGTGCGCAGATCCGCTTCGACCGCATTGGCATGGTCGCGAAGCGAGGCGAGGTCACTTGCCAGCTTCGACTTTTCCGCCTCCAATTCCAGGCGGGCATTTTCCAACTGCGCTTCGAGGCTTTGAATATCCTCGCTTCCCTGTCCCTCGCTTGCAAGTTGCGCATCACGCAACTGAGCGATTTCAGCCGTGATTTGCGTCAATTCGCCCTCCCTGGCTTGAAGCAAAGCACGAAGTTCACGATTCTGGTGCCGCTCGCTCGAAACGTCATATGTCAGCTTTGCAAATGCAGGCCCGGCGACGTTCAACTGCTGCCGGATGTCATCGAGTGCGGCATGGTCGTCTGGATTTTCTTCCGACGTGGCCCAGCGCCGTAGGATGGCATCGGTATCTCGCACCCATTTCGATACAGTCAAATTGGACTGGACGCTTTTCTCGGATCGAATGTGATGGCGGCTGTCCCGATCCAGAAACGCCTCCATCTCCATGGCGGTGAGGGATGAAAAGCGTGGCCAGGCGATACCCAATATATCCTGCATCCTTTCCGCCTCCCCGACCCAGTCTTCGAGCAGATTTTCATAGGTCAGGAAAACGCGGCGGCGTTCGCGACTACCATGTTCTGCGTCGAGAACATGTCGCAACCAGAGTAGCATAGCCAGATCCCGGTGCATGCCGTCGCGCGCCACCAAAGAATCGACCACTTCGAGTGGATTACGCAGAGGCACAACCACCAGTGGCGAAACCTCCGCTCTATCCAGAACGTCAAACCAGAAACGCGTCAACCGACAGTTACGCGGATCCTTCAGCACAAAGAGCGGCGACGTACCGAATTCTTCATTCAGGACAGTCGAAGCACGCTGCATGAAGTCATCAACGACAGGAGAATCATACCATGCGGGATTATATTCTTGCCAGTCGTCCCAGTTGCTGCCCGCGGAATGCAGAACGGCGTCGTTCAACGCCATGATGGCGCTCGATTCCCAATGGCCTTTGGGATTGGACGGTGCTTCCGGCATCAATGTATTTGGCAGGTCGCATCCCAGCAAATTCAACATACGTGCAACGGCGCTCGTCCCGGACCTATGCATCCCGAGAACCACAATAGTCTTGCGCTGCATTAAATTGCTCTCTTCTTGCTTGCTGACATTTCACCACCAGATCACAAATTTTCGGAAAATCGCAATCTCACCCAAGCAACACCCCAAGCGATGTCACCAGCCAAATTCACTGCACCATCTATGCTGCAATGCGGTATATTGGTCAATCGCCTCCCCCACCGTCGAAAGCCTTTCAGAGATGGGGCCTGACCAGGTACAAATTCCTGTTATCTAGTGTGTTTTCATCTATAAAATTGGTGATTGGCACCATGCTGAATTCCTTGGCACATAGCATATCTGGTCCTCATCGGTTTTTTGAAAATCTACGCCGAGCCCAACGCCAGATCCGGCCATGCCGACCTCGGTTCATGTCGCTTCGCTGGCGTATCACCTCTTTCCCCAGATAGCGGTTTGCGCGCGGGCTCCCATCGCAGATCGCTACCAAGTCGCGCATGTCCAATTGCCCGATGGCTTCATCCGAAAAGGCGGGCGTGTAATAGATGCAATCGTCGAAATAATAATGCGTCACCTGCGACCAACGGGTCAGGCGCGCGTCATTCTGAGGGCTACCGCCGTGAAGCAAGTTCGCGCACCAGATCAGCGCCTGCCCCTTGCGCGCCAGGAACACCTCTTCGCGCGCGCCATGGACATCGCACAAAGCAGCCCAAGCCGGGCCATAGGGGTCCTGCGCCGACGCTAGGTCGCTGCCAAAGCCCCGCCGCCCGATCAGCGCGTTAGTCATGATTGGCCAGCGGTGGGAGCCAGGATAATAGAAAAGCGGACCAGCGTCTGGGCCGACATCTTCCATCGCCAGCCACACGCCGCACATGAACCGTTCGGGCAAGCTGGAAAAGTGAACAGAATCCGAATGCGCATCCTGCTGTGTTCCGACCGAGAAATTGAGCGTTTGGAAAGGAAAAGCGCCGCGCCCGTAAAGCTTGCTAAGCAGGTTAATAACCGTCTGGTTCGCCGCGATAGCGCGAACGTCGTCATTCTCTTTCCAGGCATCCTGCACACGCCGCTCGCCCACCGTCTTGTCGCTGTCGGGATCGGTCAGGTCCATGCCATATTGCGGACCAAGATCGACCTGTATCCGGGCGATCCGCGCGTCGATATCCACGTCAGGAAAATCGAACACCGCATAGCCTTTTTCGTGCAGGTCGCCCGCAATTCGCATTTCCTCATCCGTAAAGCCCTGTGATGGAGCTACTGCGGGAAACAGTGGGGATTCGATCAGCGGCAGACCGGGAAACAGACTGATCAAGACGCTTTGGTCCTTTCTGCTGACAGGACGGGGCACAGACGATGTATCATGGCCTTTGGTGTAACCCTATGGCGTCAAGGACGCGATCGGCAATCATGCGGAGCGCACAGACTTGGCCCCTCCGCCCCTGAAGCACCTGTTTTAAAAGCACTACGAAGTCATGCCTGATGGTACTCCGGTCGTCCAGAGTGCTATAGACATTCCAGAACGCCTCCGTCCCAATTGCGCGGGGCATATGCCATACGCCATGATAGCCAAAGCTGCTGGCCAGATCCCCTGCCCGCTCCGTCGCGAACATGTCCGCCAGTGCGCGCGGGGCAAAGCGCATCCCCCTGCCCTCCAGGCGAGCGCGACCGACACGACCGATCGCGATATCTTCGGGATGCACGGCTGCAAATTCCGGTTCCCGGCATGCTTCCATCAAACGGCGGCTGCGCAGCGAGAAACCACCATTGCCGACATCATGGCCATCTGTGAATTGCGGCCAGCTCGCGCCGATATAGTCGTGATCCAGAAATTCGTCGCGCCATTGTGCCGCGTTCAGCACATGTCCGTCCCATTGCGCGACCAAGCAATGTGATGTTTCGACATAATTGACTATTTGCGACAGGAGAAAATCGGAATAGGCAGCCGCAGAGGTCAGCGGCGCGATCGGTATGACCATGATGTCGGGATGATCGGGCGTCACTTGGGCATCGGTGAACAGCTTACACGCCGCAAAATCGATCTGTGCCATACAGGCTTCCAACGCGCGGATGGTAGCGGCCACATTGACCGAACTGGCCGCACAAAGCGTTACCTGCGGCAGAACCAGACGGGCGCCAGCCATAGTTAGATTGCGACGACAAAACGCTCTGCCGCGCGGCTGAGCTGGGGATGGTGGAACGGATCGGTAATCTCGTCGGTGTTCCATATGCGCTTGAGCGCCGCAAGTTCTCCGGCAAAGCGCGCGGCACCGACGGGATCCTGATCCAGTCCGCGCGACACCGATTCGTGATGTATAAGCGTGGCGCGGGGTTCATAAAGCGATTGCCAGCCACGCTGATTCAGGCGCAGGCACAGGTCTACGTCGTTGAAAGCGACCGCAAAATTGCGTTCGTCCAAGCCGCCTACCGCCATGAACCGTTCCCGCTGCACGAGCAGGCAAGCCGCCGTAACTGCTGAGGTAAACTGCGGCAGAGCATGGCGGCGAAAATAGCCTTCCTCGTTCGGATGCAGGAAGCGATGGGCATGACCAGCGGCATTGCCTACCCCAATAACGACTCCTGCATGTTGAATGCGTCCGTCGGGATAAAGCAGCCTTGCCCCCACCGCGCCAACATCATGGCGCATCGCTTGATGCGCCATGATCGCCAGCCAGTCTGGCCTCGTCATTTCGATATCATTGTTGAGCAGGCACAATAGCTGCCCTCGCGCCTGTGCCGCTGCCCGATTGTTGATCGCAGAATAGTTAAAAACGCCGCGGTGGTTTAGCACCTGGGTATGTACGGAATCTAAATCAGCGAGATAGGCCCTCGTTTCGGGATCGTCGCTATCATTGTCCACCACGATTACGTCAACTGTAGGATAATCGGTAGCCGCAATCCCCTCCAGACAGGTCCGCAACAAGTCGACACGGTTGCGGGTGGGCACAATGATGGTGACATGCGGCATGTCGCGCGACGGCGCGACGGGAGCAGCCGGAATGCGTGGGGCAAAACGAGTGCGGCGGTGATGCAGCATTTGGCGGACATGGACCGGGGACCGCCCCTCCGCTTGGGCGGCGCGCATGACAAGTTGCTGCGCCCAGTCCGGGCGATCAGCCACCGCTTCCAAATCAGCCCGCCCCGCGTGCAATATGCAGGCCCCGGTCAGATAGTCGAAATGTTGAAACAGTTCGCTGTTCCAGTCCGGCTTGAAATGCGGTGCGGTGCGACGGCTGCGTTTGTCCAGTTGATCGTCATCGGCATAGATGATCTTCGCCATGCCAGCATCATTGCTTTGTTCAGCAATCGCCGCGCAATAGGCCGCCGCAGTACCGGGTGCAATCCGGTCGCCGATATTTATCGGCATCAGCCATGGCTTCGCGCTCCAATCCACCGACTTGGTGGCGGCAGTGATATCATGTGCCTGCGCCGCGCCTATTATCAGCGCAGGGATGCCTTCGGTTGCCAAACTACGTCGAGTAATGGCCAGTTGTCGCCTGTCACCCGTTCCATAAACCAACGAAATGATCGCCGATCCGATGTGAGATCGGCCATTTCCCGAGTTCGTCTGCTCCTGTCGCAACGCCCATAGCCGGTAAGCTCTGGGCGACTGGCTGAGCAAAGGCGCGAACTGCCCGCGTGCGCGCACGCGCTTTCGTTTCAACCACCATTTTGCCGCGGTCAGGTAAGCCTGGGGATCAAACAGGAAGGCATCAAAATGAACACGAGCAGCCAGCCACGTCGCCACTATCCTATCGATATGATCTTCGGTTCGTTTCCGTCGCATGCGATCGTGGCAATAGCGGAATTGGAAATGATCATAAAGGGAAAGAAACCCGATATATGTTAAGCTGCGGTGACAAAAAATTTGATCTTTAGTCGTGCGTCGGCAGTCATCAAAACGCCGCGCTCCGGGCTGATCCTTTCCTTGGAAAAATGCGGCATAATCGCTTCACATGCGGCATCAGGCAACCAAAACACTGCGCTTCCATCCAGAGCCTTCCCCGATTGCAAGCTTCAGCTGATTATCAAAAAAGCGCGCAATAAGTTTCTGAATGGCTTTGGCAGCTAGGCCGTGGATATTATACGGGCAGCAATGTAGATAGAAGCGCCATACCATCGCGGAGTCGCGAAGATCCAGATGCATATATCGCGGCCTTCGCCGTTAAGAAGCGGAGCGCTGATTGATAACAGGATCGCCTACGACGATATGCCTTTGATCGCACAACCATTGTTATCTGGAGCTTTATGACAAACCCGGTTTCTGTAGCCGACCTCATGGGGCTTTCGGGCGTTGCCTTCGGTACAAGCGGTGCACGCGGTCTGGTCAGCGCAATGTCCGACCGGATTTGTTTCGCTTATACTTGCGGCTTTTTGCAGCATCTGGCCCGTATCGGCCAGTTCGCGCCGGGCGGCCATGTGGCGATTGCTGGGGACCTGCGTCCGTCGTCTCCGCGCATCATGGCTGCCTGCGCCGCCGCGATCACGCATATGGGCGGCTATGTCGATAATTGCGGTTTCGTCCCCTCACCAGCGGTGGCTAGCTATGGCTTCACGCGGAATATCGCTTCACTTATGGTGACGGGTAGCCACATCCCCGACGACCGTAACGGCATCAAATTCAACCGCGCGGACGGAGAAATCCTTAAAGCCGATGAACTGGCGATGCGTGCCGAGATATTGGTCTTGCCCGACTTATTTGATGAGCAGGGCATGCTGGGCGAGGTCGCGACCCTTGGCGCTCTCGTCAATGTATCAACCGCTTATATTGCGCGCTATGTCGATTTTTTTGGAGACAAGGCGCTGCAAGGGCTGAAGCTCGGCGTCTATGAACATTCCGCCGTCGGCCGCGACATCATGGTCGCACTGGTCACGCAGCTGGGCGGCACTGTCCATCGCTTGGGCCGGTCGGATCGCTTCATTCCCGTCGATACCGAAGCTGTCAGGCCAGAGGACCAGGCGCTGGCTCGACAGTGGTCGGCAGAGCTAGCTTTGGATGCGATCTTGTCCACCGATGGGGATTCCGATCGACCGTTGCTAGCGGATGAGAATGGCACTTGGCTGCGTGGCGATGTGCTAGGTATATTATGTGCTCGCGCTTTAGGGTTAAAGGCGGTGGCGACACCGGTCAGCTGCAACAGTGCAGTGGAACTATCGAGCTTATTCGATGTGGTGCGCCGCACTCGCATCGGATCCCCGTTCGTGATCGAAGCGATGCAGACGCTGGTTGCCGATGGCCATGCCGCCGTTGGCGGCTATGAAGCCAATGGCGGTTTCCTGCTTGCGACACCGGTAACAAGAGAAAGCACCACTCTAAAGGCGCTGCCAACACGCGATGCTGCCCTGCCGATCATTGCCGTGCTGGTCGATGCGCGTCGACGTGGCATGACGCTCTCGGCGCTCCAGGCCGAACTGCCATCGCGGCATACGTTCAGCGATAGGTTGCAGGACTACCCCGTTAGTCATAGCCAGGCGTTGCTGGCACGGCTTCAGCAGGGTAGTAAAACTGAAATTTTGTCCCGGCTGACCCAGATGTTTAAATCCATAGCCGGTGTTGCCACCGCCTATGACCTCACCGACGGTCTGCGTATGCAATTTGAGAGCGGCGATATCATCCATCTGCGCCCAAGCGGCAATGCGCCAGAACTACGCTGCTATACCGAGAGCGCGGCGGGCAATCGCGCCGCCGCGCTCAACGGACAGGTGCTAAAATTGATCGCGCAGGACAGGGCTGATAGTTAACCGAAGCTGTCGGTGCCAAACATTCAGCTTTCGGCCAATATTCCTTTCAAATAGCGGCCATAGTCCGACTTACCCAGCTTGACGATCGCCTTCTCCAACTGCGGGCCGTCGATGAAACCCTGACGGAAGGCAATTTCTTCTGGGCTTGCGATCTTGAAACCCTGCCGTTTTTCTAGAACACGCACGAACTCGGCTGCATCCAGCAAACTATCAGGCGTACCGGTATCGAGCCAAGCATAGCCGCGGCCCATTATTTCCACATTCAATTCGCCGCGTTCCAGATAGACCCGATTAACGTCGGTGATTTCCAACTCGCCGCGCGGTGAAGGCTTCATGTTGGCTGCAATATTAACGACCTGCGCGTCATAGAAATAGAGACCTGTGACTGCCCAATTCGATTTAGGACTTTCCGGCTTTTCCTCGATGGAAACAGCCTTCATCTTATCATCAAAGCTGACAACGCCATAGCGTTCGGGATCGTTGACGTGATAAGCGAACACGCTCGCGCCGCTCTTGCGCGCCGACGCGCTGTCTAAGATTTCGGGCAGGCCATGGCCGTGATAGATATTGTCACCCAGGATCAACGCAGACGGCTGGCCGTCTACGAAATCCGCGCCGATGATATAGGCCTGTGCCAAACCGTCTGGGCTCGGCTGCTCGGCATAATCGATCGTCATCCCCCAGGCAGAACCATCGCCCAGCAGCGACTGGAAAGCTGGCAGGTCGCGCGGAGTCGAGATGATCAGCACTTCGCGAATGCCCGCCAGCATCAGCGTGCTGAGCGGATAATAGATCATCGGTTTGTCATAGACCGGCATGAGCTGCTTGGAGGTAGACAGCGTCATCGGATAGAGGCGCGTGCCGCTGCCTCCGGCAAGAATGATACCCTTCATAGCCTATTCCTCTAATAAATCAGTGGGCCGCCGGTTGCAGGCGCGCAACCACGGTATCGAGCGACCCGCGCCAGTCGGGTAGCGTCACGCCATGAACTCGTGCGATCAGACCGCAATGGAGCCGCGAATTGGCAGGGCGAGTGGCGGGCGTGGGATAGTCCTGCGTACCGATGCGTCGCACCGAAGCACATGGGCCGCCATGCGCAGCGGACGCTGCGAAAATTGCTTCGGCAAAGTCGGCCCAGCTGGCTTCGCCCTGTGCCGTCATGTGGAAAATGCCGCGCAGTTCCGGGCTACTATCGGATACCAGATTGCTCGCTACTAAGAGGACACCGTCCGCAATATCGAGGGCGCTGGTAGGATTGCCGACTTGGTCGGCAACCACGGATAGTTCGTCCCGGTCCGCGCCAACCCGCAACATGGTCTTGACAAAATTGCTACCGAACGGACTGTAAACCCAAGCCACGCGCACGATGGCACTATTGGCATGGGTCGACAACACCGCCTGCTCACCCGCCAGTTTCGACGCGCCATAGACGCCAGTGGGCCCAGTGGGATCGCTTTCCAAATAGGCGCGGTCGAGTGTACCGTCGAACACATAATCGGTCGAGACATGGACCAGCGGTATGCCCAACGCCTTGGCCGCCTGTGCCACAGCGCCTGCACCTGCGCCATTGACGGCATGGGCGAGGTCGCTTTCCGTCTCCGCCTTGTCGACTGCAGTATAGGCGGCCGCCGAGACGATCGCCTCAGGCGCGGAAGCTTCCAGCGCACGAATGACCGATGCTGGATCTGCCAAGTCAAGCTGTGGACGACCGATCGCAATCACCTCATGCCCAACGGCCCCGCCACGCTCTATCAGACTGGTGACAACCTGGCCAGACTGGCCTGTTACGACAATCCTCATTTGTTCAGCCCCAACCTCTGACCGTCATATTGGTCGCGCAACGGCTGCCACCACCACTGGTTTTCCAGATACCAGCGCACCGTCTTTTCGATGCCACTGTCAAAATTCTCCTGCGCCTTCCAGCCCAGTTCGTTTTCAAGCCGGGTCGCGTCAATTGCGTAGCGCGCATCATGGCCGGGGCGATCAGTCACATATTCGATCAACTCAGCGCGCGGCTTGTGGGTTGGGCGCAGTTCGTCGAGCACGGCGCAAATGCGCAATACAACGTCGATATTCTTGCGCTCGTTACGGCCACCGACATTATAGGTTTCACCCGGCACGCCGCGCTCGATGATGATGTCGAGCGCACGTGCATGATCGTCGACATAGAGCCAGTCGCGGATATTATCGCCCTTGCCATAGATAGGCAGGCGACGGCCTTCAAGCGCATTGAGGATAGTAAGCGGGATCAGCTTTTCGGGGAAATGATAGGGTCCGTAATTGTTCGAGCAGTTCGACACCACCACCGGCAGGCCATAGGTGCGCTGCCATGCCTTGGCGAGGTGATCGGACGCAGCTTTAGACGCCGAATAGGGAGAACTGGGGTCATAAGGAGTGGTTTCCTCAAACAGGCCTTTGTCACCCAGCGAGCCATAGACTTCATCGGTCGAGACATGGAGGAAGCGGAAGGCGGTCTTGGCGTCGGCTTCGAGGCCATTCCAGTATGCGCGCGCAGCCTCCAGCAGGGTAAAACTGCCCACCACATTGGTCTGAATGAAATCCGCCGCGCCAGTGATCGAGCGATCGACGTGGCTTTCGGCGGCCAAATGCATGATGCGGTCGGGCCTGAAGCCGGTGATTGCGGCGTCCATCGTTGCACGATCGCAGATATTGGCATGCAGGAACTGGTGGTTATTCTTGCCTTCGACCTCTTTCAGCGATGCCTCGCAACCCGCATAGGTAAGCGCGTCTATGGTCAGGACGTCGTAGCCCTTTTCCAGCACCAGATAGCGGACAAGGGCCGAGCCAATAAAGCCGGCACCGCCGGTGACAATCACGCGCATGGGTTATTTGCTCCAGTTGAAATAGGCAGGAAGGTCGGTCAGCAGCGGCTGCTTGCGATCCTTGGCAGACAGGGTGTCGGCGTCAGCGGCGTCGGGCCAGACGATGCCAATCGCCGGATCATCCCAAGCCAGCCCCTTATCACATTCTGTGTTATAGTATCCGCCGGTGACCTTATAGGCGATGACCGTATTGGGTTCGAGCGTGCAGAAGCCGTGGGCAAAGCCTGGCGGCACCCACAGTTGCTTGCCATTATCCGGCGTCAGCGTTTCGCCGGCCCACTGGCCATAGGTAGGCGATCCCACGCGGATATCGACGGCCACATCATACAGCGCGCCGGCGGTGCAACGCACCAGCTTGCCCTGGGCATGGGGATTACTCTGGAAATGCAGGCCGCGGATGGTGCCAACCCGGGCGCTCATCGACTCATTGTCCTGAACGAACATATAGTCACCGATATGTTTAGCGAACAGATCAGCGCGGAAAGTCTCCGCGAAGTAACCGCGCTCGTCGCCGATATGGCGAGGGGTCAGAAGCGTAACGCCTGCGATATCGTAGGTCTGGACTTCCATATGTTCTCCTGAAAAGTGCGACTGATTTCGATCAGTTATTGCTGTTCTGGATCACCGACACAGCACTGGTCACCGTCAGGACCGGTGAGAAGAGCTGGCTAATGAGTTGAACGAGCTTGCTGGGCTGGTTAGCCGCCGCATTACCAAAATAGAGCACATCTTTGTCTTGCATCACAAATTTCTGCGCCAAGAAATAGGAGCCTGTCTGCATCATATTGAGATGATAGACCACTGGCACTTCGTTGCCGCTCTCGTCCCGGACATAGCGGAACAAAAAGATGGCGGCGGGATCACCGAGATTGGGGTTGGTGCCGCCAGCGGTTGCAACCGCCTCTGCCAAAGATACGGACGAACGCCTGAAGGGTACTTGTTCTACTCGACCCGAAGCGCCCAGAATGGAGTATGTTCGCGGATCATCTACCAGCATTAGTCGATCGCCTGGACGGATGCGCACGTCAAGTGCTGGATTTTCAACCATATCGTTGATACGAACGTCCGCGCTGGAGGCTCCGCGCATGATGCGCACCATGAGGTCCTTCGAACTGCCGCGATAGCCGCCTGCAAGCGCAATCACGTCTGACAGGCTTTCGCGGTTTGTCTGAAGCACGAGGCGTCCTGGCTTTGCTACTTCACCGCCAATGATGATCGAATTGGTGATGGCCTGGTCAAGAGCCACCAAAACCTGGGGATTTTGCGACAAGCCTTTCAGCGCATTGCGGATCATGGCCTCAACCTCACCCGTGGTAAGGCCTGCAACATTGAGCGTGCCGGCATAGGGTATGGTGATATCGCCCCCGTCATCGACGCGCACTGGCGGCAACTTTTGAACTTGGACGCCCGGAGTCGCCATCATTTGGCCTGAACCGCCGGAATTGCCGCCACCGCTAAACAGGGTAACGCCGGCCTCGTAGATGTTGATGTCGAGGACATCGCCCGGCCCTACCATGTCGGTTGGCGTCTGGGTGATTTCAGGGAGACTTGCGACGGGTTTAGCAATGTCAGGGGCGACGGGTATCCCGGTTGCGGACTGGATCTGGACTAACCGGATGGGCGAGCCATCCTTCGGAGCGATCGCGGACCTCTCAATCTGCTTACCGGTTGGACCGCTCGAGGGCAGTGTGGCGCAGCCTGCAAGCCCCGGGAACAGGGCCAAACATACGATTTTCTTTAGATACATGGATAGTGGTCTCGAAAGGCTGGCTGCTTGTGAGCGCAACGCCTTAGCATCACGATCGAACAATGGACAATAGTTCCTCTTGGGCTTGCGGCCACACGCGCTTGGTCTTGCACCTTTGCCCATGTTCGCCTAGCGCATAGCCGCTTGTATCCGCTTAAAGGCGCCGCGCAGATTTATGAACGCCAACCCCACCTTTCCCGTCGATACCGACATGCCCACTCAGCATTCTGCCTTATCGCAGTGGCTCAAAAAGCGACGCTGGTTTCTGATTTTTGTCGCTTTGCCCACGCTGCTGGCAATGCTCTATTACGGCCTGATCGCGTCCGACATCTATGTTTCGGAATCACGCTTCGTCATCAAAAGCCCGGATCAGAAACGCGGCCAGACGTCGACGCTTGCCAATTTGGTACAGACTACAGGCCTGTCGGGCGGGCAGGAGCAGACTAACGAGGTGCTGACTTACGTCCGCTCCCGGGACGCGCTAAAGGCATTGGAAAAAAACGTCGATGTCAAAGACAAGTTCGCGACATCCCAAGCTGATATGCTGAGCCGCTTTCCCCTGCCTTTCTCTGACAATAGCTTTGAAAGCCTGTTCAAATATTATGGCAAGCGGGTCGATGCACTCATGGACACCGAAGCCGGAACCGCAGTCATCAAGGTCGAAGCGTTCACCCCACAAGATGCCTATATAATCAATAGGCAACTGCTCGATCTGAGTGAGGCATTGGTGAATCGCCTCAATGAGCGCGCGCGCACCAAGGGCATCGTCGAGGCGCAACGTCAAGTCGATCTCGCTACGCAGCGGGCCAGAAATTCACGAATTTCTTTGGCGCAATACCGCAATGCCAAATCGCTAATCGACCCGGAAAAGCAGGCGGTAGGTGTTTTAGAAATTTCCAACAGCATGATCGGGGAGCGTGCCGCACTGCAAGCTCAACTTGATATCATGCAGCGCTTGACGCCCAATAACCCGTCCATCCCGGCTATGCGCGACCGGATCAAAGCCATCTCGGTGCAGATCTCTTCGCAGGACAGCCGCATCGTGGGCACGGGCAGCGGCATCGCTTCTCAATTGGGTGGTTATGAAAACCTGCTTGTGGAGCAAGAGTTTGCAACTGAAAGCTTAACCTCAGCCAACGCAGCGCTGGTTCAAGCTCGCGCTGAAGCGCAACGTCAGCAATTCTATCTGGAGCGTGTAGTTGATCCCAACACGCCCGACACACCGTTGCTGCCAAAACGCTTTATCAACATTTTGATCGTGTTTGCAGCGTCCTTGTGCCTCTATTTCATCGTCTGGATGTTTGCGATCGGCATTCTCGAGCACGCGCCGGAAGACTGAAGATGGCCAGCAGCAGCCTCTCTAAGCTCCGCGCCAGTTGGGCCATTCAAGTCCGGGTGATACACGCCTTGATGATCCGTGAACTGATCACCAGATTCGGACGGGATAATATCGGCTTTCTCTGGATCATGGCGGAACCCTTATTATTCGCGGGTTTAGTAGGGGCTCTATGGCACTTTACGCATGGTGCCACCGAACATGGCATCAATGTTATCGCTTTTGTGGCTACCGGTTATATTCCCATCACCCTGTTTCGCCATGGTGTATCGCGTAGTGTGGCTGTATTCACGGTAAACCAAAGCCTGCTTTATCATAGGCAGATAAAGATTGTCGATTTCATCCTAACCAGATTCGTTATCGAATTTCTTGGTGGTATGATGGCTTATCTGTTCATGGCAATCGTGTTGATGATATTCGGACAATTTCCGATGCCTGCGGATTTTGGGTTGCTGATTGCAGGATGGTTTCTATACTCTTCATTTTGCTTCGCAATTTGTTTAATTATTGCTCCTCTTTCTGAAATGTCGGAGGCAATGGAAAAATTCATACCGGCGACAACTTATATCATGATTCCATTTTCAGGTTTATTTTATATGTTGTCTTGGTTGACACCTGCCGCAAGAGAATTTCTCCTTTTATCACCATTTGTTAATGGTATGGAGATGATGCGAAAAGGTATTTGGGGCGATCAAGTAACGGTATACTATAATATTTGGAATCCGATCATCTGCTCAGCCGTTGCTGCGCTGATAGGCCTTATTCTATGTCGGCGTGTTCGCCGGATGTTGACGGTCGAATGATCATCTGTCGCGATGTCGCAAAATCATATTCTCACGGACGTGGAAATAAACGCGTCTTTGATGGCGTCAATCTTACCGTTAAAAGAGGTGAACGGGTTGCCTTGTTGGGGCGAAACGGTGCGGGGAAAAGTACCCTGATAAAACTTATCGGCGGTGTCGAGTTGCCCAGTTCAGGCAAGATCATTCGTCAGATGTCGGTATCCTGGCCTCTGGGTTTTGCCGGGGGTTTCCAAGGCAGTCTAACGGGTTATGACAATGCACGCTTCATCGCGCGAATTTATCAGCGTGACTATGCGGATGTCAGGACGTTCGTGGAAGAATTTACCGAGCTTGGCAGCCAATTAAAGATGCCCGTCAAGACCTACTCTTCTGGCATGCGCGCACGTCTGGCTTTCGCCCTTTCTTTGTCAATCGAGTTTGATTGTTACTTGATCGACGAGATTATTCTCGTGGGCGACCAAAACTTCCAGCGCAAATGTCAGATAGAAATGTTCGAAAAACGTGAGGATAGAGCGATGATCGTAGCCTCGCACAGCCCTGATTTTATGAGGCAGTTTTGCAATAAGGCCGTCATCATTGATAAAGGCAAGGCTGATACCTACGATGATGTAGATCTCGCCCTAAACATATATTCCGGACTTTAGGAAATCTGTGCACAAGTGCGGATAAGTAGAGGCAATTTACTTTGGGTCGAACATCCTCTTCAAGATGAGCCTTGAACGCAGCATATCGTTCGATTGGACAGGGGTGATTAAAATTTTCTGGTTGCGTTGAGGAAAGGCTGTGGCGGCACTCAATGCGCTCTATCGCGCCGCCAAAGATGACTCCGCGTGACCCCGCTTGTGATGGCCAAAACGCTGCTGCGTTCAATCGACGATTTCCAGACACCTACAAAAGCCGCCAGTGGCTGACCGCTTCAAGCCATTCACTGGCCGAACGTGAAAATGGAGGCGCTTTCTGGGGCAGCTTGGCAGCACGGTTGTTGATCCGCCAGCAGCGTGGTTGTTCGAAGAACGCCTTATAAGCGCCGAACCGATCGACGAGCTTTTCGGCCGTTTGGATACCACGGTGATCGGCCGTAGCAAACTCGGGAAGGGCAATCAGCGCGATCTTAGTTCCTGCGCCCAAGCAACGCCACACGATGGAGGTGAAGGCAGCGATCCAACAGACTAGTATCCCCGAGCGTCATAAGGGCAAGCCCGGCATCTCCAACAACAGCTTGTTTTCCCAAACGCCATTAAACCATAAGAGCCCGGCGGCCACGGGTCCATTCTCGCGTCACCTCACCCTCATGCATAAGGCGGTGACCGATTGGGCATGTGGTAAAGGCGTGCGGGAATATCGATTGTTAAGAACTGGGCAATTTTGTTCACTGGACGAGAGCGCCGCTGCACCCGCATTTTGTCGGTCAAATGAATCAAAGCAGGAACGATGCATCGGCCCAGTCGCTTATCTCTCACCGAACAGCAACGAACAAGTCTGATCAAAATTGAATAAGGGCCAGCCAGAAGAGGCAATGCCGTGCAGAATCTATGGAGAGGGCGCCAATATCATAGTGGATATAAGGGATCTCATGCATTTCAGGACTTTGGCATGCGGGGCGGGCGAAAAAACGCTGTCAGCGATGCGGCGAGCAGCAGTGGCAGCAGTCGTGCGGGGAAACCTCGATAGCATCGGGGTGACGACGAACAGGCCATATGGGTCGCGCTATTTCTCTCCTGGCCTAGCCTGATTGGCGATGCTTGCTTCAAAATTTTTCCACAGGATTGCCGGGGTTGGTCTGAGTATATTGGTCGCTATGGTGGTGCGATGACGAACTTTGTGCAGACGACGGTGATTCTGGCTTCCTCCCTTATACTTGGCGCGTGCGGGCCCGACGCGCAGACGAGCCGGGAGGATGTAGCAGCCCGCGTTGTTGCTCAGAAGGCACAAAGGGTGGCGGAAACGTCGATGGTCGAAGCGATCGGCACGGCGCGCGCGGCGACGGCCGCAGAGTTATATCCTGAAGCGGCAGGCCTGGTGACCGCCGTTCGCTTCACCGCTGGCGATTATGTGCAAAGCGGCGCGCCGCTGGTGCAACTGGACGACCGGCGCGAGCAGCTTGCGGTACGACTGGCGAGCGTTGCCGTCGCCGAAGCGGATCAGCTGCTCGGTCGCTACCGCCGGATCGAGGATACCGGGGCGCTGTCGGCGAGTCAGATCGAGGCGGGCGTGACCGCGCTGCAATCGGCGCAAATTGAGCTTGAGCAGGCCAAAGTCGCGCTGGCCGATCGCACCGTCCGCGCGCCTTTTACCGGGCATATGGGCATCCCGCAAATTGATCGCGGGGATCGAGTGACCCCGACCACATTGATCGGCACCATTGACGACCGTACCCGTCTGTTCGTCGACTTTCCCGCGCCAGAAGCCGCATTCGAACAGCTGCGTTCGGGTGCCGTCGTCTCGCTTGTGCCTTATTCGGACCCGGCGCGCACCATCGACGCGCGCGTCGAGGCGGTCGATAGTTCGATCG